>Ga0307408_100003332_pt1 | contig 11032 bp, 7 predicted proteins | sample 322Cmetagenome_FD_202116 | JGI IMG/M metagenome (GOLD analysis project Ga0307408, IMG submission 202116) | Maize rhizosphere microbial communities from greenhouse at UC Davis, California, United States - 322HYB-C-3 | ecosystem: Host-associated > Plants > Roots > Rhizosphere > Soil | place: USA... | reverse complement strand
GGGCACCGACAACGCCTTCGCGGCGCCCGGCTGGACCAAGGGCGACAAGGCCAGCTGGGAGCAGGGCCTCAAGGCCCGCGCGCAGAACAGCCAGAACGAGTACACCAGGACGGGTTCGTCGAAATAACGACAGGAGGCCTTATGTTGTTTCTTGCGCGACCCGCTCTTATTCTGCTGGCAGCCAGCTTGGCCGGGCTGGCGGCTGCGCAGGCTCCCGCGCCGGCCGCTGCGCCCGCTGCAGCACCGCAGGCCCAGGGCGTTGTCGCCCCGGCGCCCGCGGCGGCAAACGGCATCCAGGGCCAGAATATTTTTGAGGTCAAACCCGACGCCAGCGCCGACCCCAACTACGCCAAACAAAGCAATGGCGAGCGCGCCAAGGTCCAGCCCGGCAACAACGCGCCCATGTGGCGCCAGGTGGGCGAGGGCGTCACGGGCTACAGCAGCCTGCCCAAAAGCGAAGCGCCTGAAGCCGGCAACCTGATCCAGCCTTTTGTGCAATATCCGGGGTCACGCCTGACCAACGCCGGTGAGGCCTGGCGCCAGGTGCGCAACAACTGGATCATTCCCTATGGCGGTTCGCTGTTCCTGATCGTGCTGCTGGCCATCGCGATCTTTTACTTCAGCAAGGGCTCCATCAAGACCCACGGCGCCGACACCGGCCGCAAGATAGAGCGCTTCACGCCCTTTGAGCGCGCCGCGCACTGGTCCAACGCCATCGCGTTTTCCATCCTGGCGATTTCCGGCCTGGTCATGGCCTTCGGAAAGTTCTTCCTGCAGCCCGTCATCGGCGGCCTGCTCTTCGGCTGGCTGACCTGGGTGCTCAAGACTATGCACAACTTCGCCGGCCCGCTGTTCGCGGTGTCTCTGGTGATCGTGTTCTTCACCTTCCTGCGCGACAACTGGCCGCAAAAAGGCGACCTGCACTGGCTGGCCAAGGGTGGCGGCCTGATCACGGGCGGCGAACCGCCTTCGAACCGCTTCAATGCGGGCGAAAAACTCATCTTCTGGGGCGGTGTGTTCTTCCTGGGCATCGTGGTGGTCTCGTCGGGCTTTGTGCTCGACAAGCTGCTGCCCGGCCTGGTCTACGAGCGCGCCACCATGCAGGTCGCGCACATGGTGCACGCCGTGGCCACGGTGCTCATGATGTGCATGTTCCTCGGCCACATCTACCTGGGCACCATAGGCATGCAAGGGGCCTACAAGGCCATGCGAACCGGTTATGTGGATGAGACCTGGGCGAAGGAACACCACGAATACTGGTACGACGACGTCAAGGCCGGCAACATCCCGGCCCAGCGCAGCACACCTGCGGTTGAGCCACCCGGCCAGATCGCGCAGGCATAGAAAGCAACAAGGACCCACGCCATGAAAAAACTCCTGACCCTGGGCCTGCTGGCCGCCGCGTCGGCCGCGGTGCTGGCCAAGCTGCCGCCGCTGAGTGACGAAGCCAAAGCCAAGGCCGCCGAAGCTGCCGCCAAGACCGCGTGGACCGGCAAGGTCGATGCCTACCAGTTGTGCAAGGCGCAGGACAAGGTCGCGGCGGCCTATTACAAATCGGCCAAGGCCGCCGGCAAGGAAACCAAGCCGCCCATGCCGGCGCCCGCCTGTGCCGACCCGGGCCCCTTCACCTACACCCCGCCCGAAGCCAAGCCGCTCGAAGCCTCTGGCGCGCATTCACCCGCCGGCACAGCGACCAGCCCGCCCAGCACCAAGCAGCCGGATGCGGTCGGCAACCCCGCCAAGAAGTCCTGACCGCTTTGGCCGTTCCCCGATAAGCCGGCCCCTGGACCGTGAACAGGTCCAAGGGCCGGCTTTTTGTTGTAGTCTTGCCCCATGCCTGCGCCGTCGCCTTCTCACTCGCCATTCTCCTTGCCCCGGTTGACAAACGCCCGGGCGCCCCTGACCTGTGAGGTGACCACCCTCAATGAATACGGCGAAACGCAGCAGGTTTCCATCCCGGCCGAGCGCGCGCTCACCGTGTATGTGGACAAGCGCGAACTGGTCACGCTGATGACGCTGGGTGCGCATCCCGAGCTGCTGGTGCTCGGTTACCTGCGCAACCAGCGGCTCATCAAGGACGTCACCGACATCGACTCCATCACCGTCGACTGGGACGTGGGGGCCGCCGCCGTCAAGACCCGCCACGGCATTGAGGACATCGAGGAAAAAACCGCGCGCCGTGTGGTGACCACCGGCTGCGGCCAGGGCAGCGTGTTCGGCGGCTTGATGGATGAGGTGGACAACATCGTGCTGCCAGCGGGTGCGCGTATCAGCCAGGGTCAGCTGTACTCCCTCGTCAACACCATACGGCTCAAGGAAACGACCTACAAATCCGCCGGCTCGGTGCATGCCTGCGCGCTGTTCGCGATGAGGGCGGGTGATCCTGACATGCTGCTCTTCGTCGAAGATGTGGGCCGCCACAACGCCATCGATACGATCGCAGGCTGGTTGTCCATGCAGGACAATCCCGCAGTGAAGGAGGCCGACAAGGTTTTTTACACCACGGGCCGCCTCACCAGCGAAATGGTCATCAAGTCAGCCCAGATGGGCGTGCCCATTGTGGTCTCGCGCAGCGGCATCACGCAGATGGGCCACCAGGTCGCGCAGGCTGTGGGCCTGTGCGCGATTGGCCGCGCCACCAACAAGCGCTTTGTCTGCTACGCCCATCCGCAGCGCCTCACGATGCAACCTGAACTTGCCGGCGCCAGGCCCGCCCCCCTTTCAGCCACCCCCACATGACAGACACCGAGCTCCAGCCCGCGCTCGCGGGAACTCCTGAAGTCCCATCTCGTGAGGAGCGAAGCGGTTTGACGCTGCGGCGCTGGGTGGTGGAGGGGCTGCGCGCCGGTGTTTTTTTAAAGCCCCGGGTGGCCGGGCATCCCCCTGCGCCGTCGCAGATACTGTTTTTGACAGCGCTGGTTCTGGCCCTTGAATTGGCGATGTCCCGCCTGGAGCTGGCCGGCCCCGCACGCCTGGACGTGCAGGCCTGGCTGTCGGGCTGGTGGACCGCTGGCGTATTTCTGGGCCTTGCCTGGTGGGCGCTTCCCGCTCCGCATGCCGACCCGGACGTCCCGGCCGGTGAGCGCACCATGGGTGTCGCTGCCTGTTTTGTCCTGTGGCTGGTCTCATCCCTGCCCGCTACGCTGACGTACCAGGGGGTTATCGCCCCCTTCGCGCAGGGTTGGGTCAAGAGCCCGGTGTTTTCGTCGGCTTGGCTTTACTGGGGCTTTTACGGCGTTTTTGCCGCCTGGGGTGTGGGCACGGCTGCCGTGCTGGTCTGGCGCTTTGCGGGCCGCACCTGGCGCACGGCGGTGTTTGTATCGGCGCTCGTGGCTTCTACCGGCCTCATGGCCTGGCAATTCGAAGCCCGCACCTGGCAGCAAGACTACGCCGCTCGCGGCGGCGCCGATGACCGGCCGCGACTGCACCTGAGCCAGCAGACCTTTGAGGAACAGCAGGCGTTGTGGGAAAAAACCATGGCCGCCATCGCGCGTGAGCGCCCCGGTGTCACCGATGTCTACGGCCTTGTGTTTGCCCCTTACGCGGCGGAAGACGTGTTCCTGCGCGAAAGCACCATGGTCAGCCGCGTGCTGGCCGAGCGTTTTGACGCCGAGGGCCGCGTGGTGCAACTGGTCAACCATGCCTCTACCACCCAGACCCACCTCTGGGCCACCGGGCTGAACCTGGAGCGCGCCATTGACGCGATCGCCCAGCGCATGGACCGCAACAACGACCTGCTGGTGGTCTATATGACCTCGCATGGCGCCAGCGATTTCAAGCTCGCCGCCTCCCACTGGCCGCTGGAGGTGCCACCCGTGACCCCCGATGAACTGCGCGAGGCGCTGGAAAGATCCGGCATACGCCACCGTGTCATCGCGATATCGGCCTGCTACTCAGGCGGCTGGGCCGATGCCCTGGCCGGTGACAACACCCTGGTCATGACCGCCGCCGATGCCACCCACACTTCTTACGGCTGCGGCCGCCGTTCCGAGCTGACCTTCTTCGGCCGGGCCCTGTTTGACGAACAGCTGCGCAAGACGCACTCTTTCGAGCAGGCTTTCGCGCGGGCCGTTCCCCTGATCAAGCAGCGCGAGATCGACGCGGGCAAGGAAGACGGCTTTTCCAACCCGCAGATCCGCGTGGGTGCGGGCATTGCACCGGTGCTGCGCTCGCTGGAAAGACGGCTGGACGCATTGCCGCCCGCGGCCGACGCCGGCAAGGCCACTGCTCCCCTGTCCGCTGCCAGCGCCGCTCGCCCCTAGTCCCCCGGGGGAGCCCCTATACCCTGGCCGCGAACCCGGCCATCGCTTAGGTTCCTGTAGTTTGCGTTATGGTCTCGGCATGAACACCCTTTTCCTCAAGCTCGGCTGGAAAACCATGCTGCGCGACTTGCGCGCGGGCGAGCTGCGCCTGTTGATCGTGGCCGTCACGCTCGCCGTCGCGGCGCTCACCGCCGTCGGTTTTTTTGCCGATCGTCTCAAGGGCGGCCTGCAGAGAGACGCTCGCCAGCTGCTGGGCGGCGACGCTGTGATCCGCAGCGACGGTGTGACCCCGGCCGCTTTTATCGCCAAAGCCCAGGCTTTGGGCCTTCAAGGCATTTCCACCGTCACCTTTCCCACCATGGGCCGCGCCAGCGATGCCGATGGCGGCGCCAGCAAGCTGGTGGCCTTCAAGGCCGTGCCCGAAGGCTACCCCCTGCGCGGCAGCATGAAGGTGGCAGCCAGCGCCGAAGAGCCAGGCGCCGATACGCGCGAGGTGCCCGCGCCCGGCACGGCCTGGGCCGATGCCTCGCTGCTCGACGGGCTGGGCCTCAAGCTGGGCCAGACACTGCTACTGGGTGATTCGAGCTTCAGGCTCACACGCATCATCGTGCAGGAGCCTGACCGCGGCGCGGGTTTCATCAGTTTTTCGCCGCGCGTGATGGTCAACCAGGCCGACGTCAAGGCCACCAACCTGATACAGCCCGCCAGCCGCACCAATTACCGCTTCGCCGTCGCGGGTGACGACAAGGCGGTGAAGGCCTATGTGAAATGGGCCGACGCCGAAATCAAAAAGCCGTTCGAGCAATCAGGCATTCGCGGCGTGCGACTGGAGTCGCTCGAGTCGGGCAGCCCCGAGATGCGCCAGACGCTGGACCGCGCCGAGAAATTCCTCAACCTTGTGGCGCTGCTGGCGGCCCTGCTGAGCGCGGTGGCGGTGGCGATCGTGGCGCGCGGTTTCGCGGCCAAGCACCTGGACGATTGCGCCATGCTGCGCGTGCTGGGCCAGCCGCAACGCACCATCGCGCTGGCCTATGCGTTCGAGTTCGTGCTGGCCGGCCTATTCGCCAGTGCGCTGGGCGTGGTCCTGGGTTTTGCCGTGCATTACGGCTTTGTGCTGCTGCTGGCCGGCCTGGTCGAAACCGCACTGCCGGCCGCCACCTTCTGGCCCGTTCTGTTCGGTCTGGGCATGGGCCTGACGTTGCTGCTGGCCTTTGGCTTGCCGCCCGTGCTGCAGCTGGCCCAGGTGCCGCCGCTGCGCGTGATCCGCCGCGATGTGGGCAACCTGAAGCCGGCCTCGCTTGCGGTGCTGGGTGTGGGTGTGGCCGGCTTCGCGGCCCTGCTGGTGGCCGCCAGCAGCGACCTGAAGCTGGGCCTGATCGCCGTGGGCGGCTTTGCCGGCGCGGTGCTGGTGTTTGCCGTCGCCAGTTTCGCCGCCGTCAGGCTGCTGCGTGCCAGCGTGCACGAGACGACCGCGCCGCGCTGGCTGGTGCTGGCCACGCGCCAGTTGTCGGCGCGGCCGGTGTATGCCGTGGTGCAGACCAGCGCACTGGCTGTGGGCCTGTTGGCGCTGATGCTGCTGGTGCTGCTGCGCACAGACCTCATCAGCAGCTGGCGCAAGGCCACGCCACCCGATGCGCCCAACCGTTTTGTCATCAATGTGCAGCCTGAGCAGGGCGAAGCCTTCCAGCAGGCCTTGCGCGACGGCGGCGTGAAGAAATTCGACTGGTATCCCATGATCCGGGGCCGGCTGGTCGCGGTCAACGGAAAACCCGTGACACCCGATGATTTTGAGGACGACCGCGCCAAGCGCCTGGTGGATCGCGAATTCAATCTTTCCAACAGCGCCGACATGCCCTCGCACAACCAGCTCAGCGGCGGGCGCTGGACGGCCGGTGAGAAAGACGCCGTCAGCGTCGAGGACGGCCTGGCCAAGACCCTGGGCCTCAAACTGGGCGACACGCTGCGCTTTGACATAGGCGGCCAGACCAGCGAAGCGAAAATCACGAGCCTGCGCAAGGTCGACTGGGGCTCCATGCGCGTCAACTTTTTTGTGATGTACCCCGTCGCCAAACTGCCGGCTGACGTGCCCGTCTCCTTCATCACCGCCTTTCGCGCGCCGGAGCCGGCTGCCACCACCGTCGGCCAGCCGCGCCCGCAAAGCTTTGACAACACCCTGGTCAAGGCCTTTCCCAACATCACCAATGTCGATATGAGCAGCACGCTGGCCCAGGTCCAGCGCGTGCTCGATCAGGTGATACGCGCGGTGGAATTTTTATTCGGCTTCACGCTGGCCGCGGGTCTGGTCGTGCTGTTCGCCGCCATCACCGCCACCCGCGAAGAACGCGCCCGCGAATTCGCCATCATGCGGGCGGTAGGCGCACGTGCCTCCTTGTTGCGCCAGGTGCAGCGCGCCGAGCTGGCTGGTGTCGGCCTGCTGGCCGGATTCCTGGCCTCCGTGGTCGCGCTGGCCGTGGGATGGGGTTTGGCGCGCTTTGTGTTTGACTTCAACTGGACGGGGTCGTGGACCGTGCCGGTGCAAGGTAGCCTGGCTGGGGCTGTGCTGGCCCTGGCTGCGGGGTGGTGGGGGTTGCGGTCGGTTTTGAATACGCCGGTGGTGGAGACGCTTCGCAAGGCGCAGTGACGGGTGACTCCGGTCTCCGTTCGGGCTGGGCCTGTCAGAGCCTCTTTGGTGTTTTGAATTCTGGAGCCGCGGCGAGTCCCCCCAGCAAGACCATGCAAAAGGAAGCGCGCAAGCCGAGATCCGGCAAAACTAAGTCGGCCCCTCATACCCGAGGGCGTTCAGAAACTCCCTCCGCCACCAATGCACATCCCGCTCGCGGATGTTCTTGAGCATTTTCTGGTGCCGCGCCTGCCGCTCCTCCAGCGGCATCTGCAGGGCGCGCTGTATGGTGTCGGCCGTGCCGTCGATGTCGTAGGGATTGACCAGCAGGGCGTCCTCGAGCTGCTCGGCCGAGCCTGCGAAGCGTGACAGCACCAGCACCCCGGGGTCGGCCGGGTCCTGCGCAGCAATGAACTCCTTGGCCACCAGGTTCATGCCGTCGCGCAGCGGTGTGACCAGCGCCACCCGTGCCACGCGGTACAGGCCCGGCAGGCGCTTGCGCGCCACGTTGCGGTGGATATAACGTATCGGCATCCAGTCGAGTTCGCCGAAATTTCCGTTGGTGGCGCCGCACAGGCTTTCGAGTTCCTGCAGCAGATCGGTGTAGGTGCCCATGTCCTCGCGGCTGGGCGCGGCAATCTGGATCAACGTGGCGCTGCGGATGTTCTCCGGATACTTTTTGAGCATGGTTTCAAAGGACCTTAGCCGCTGCGGCAGGCCCTTGGAGTAGTCGAGGCGCTCCACCCCAAGCAGCAGCTTGCGGCGTGAATATTCCTCCTTCATGCGCTCGTACATGTCGCGCGCATCCTGAGCATGCGTGAGCGCGGCGAACTCATCCACGTCTATGCCTATGGGGAAGGCATCCGCGCGCACGGTGCGGTGAAAGGCCCTGAAGCGGTTGCCGCCCAGCGCCACGGCGCCGGCCTCGGCCTGTACATAGCGTGAAAAATTCAGCAGGTCGCTCTCGCTCTGGAAGCCCACCAGGTCGTAAGCGAACAGTCCGCGGATGAGCCATTCGTGCTGGGGGATGGCCGCCAGTATCTGCTGCGGCGGCAGCGGGATGTGCAGGAAAAAGCCGATGCGGTTGTTGCAGCCCATGGCGCGCAGCTCGGCGGCCATGGGGATCAGGTGGTAGTCGTGGATCCAGATGATGTCATCCGGCTTGAGCAGGCCCATGAGCTTGTGCGCGAACAGCCGGTTCACGCGCCGGTAGGCTTCGATAAAACCCGCATCAAAACGCGCCAGATCCAGCCGGTAGTGGAACACCGGCCACAGCACGCCGTTGCTGTAGCCCAGGTAATAGCCCGCATGATCCTGCGCCGAGAGGTCCACCGTGGCCAGTTTGACGTTGCCGGCCTGCTGCACATGCAACTCGCCTTCGCCGGCCGCGCCGCCTTCGACAACGTTGCCGCTCCAGCCGAACCAGAGGCCGCCCGTGGCATTGAGTGCATCGCCCAGCGCCACGGCCAGGCCGCCGGCCGCAGCCTTGCGCGGATCGGCCACCCTATTAGAAACAACAACCAAACGACTCATCGGGCGCGGTCCCCCATATCAGTAGGGGCCGCGGAACCGGCCTTGGCCTGTCCTGAGCCTGTCGAAGGGCCGGGCCGCAGGCGCCTGCCCCCTGCAAGGGGGGAGGGTGCTACACGCAGTGAGCGCCAACGGGGGTGTGCCAATACCTCTGCGGGGGTGTTCATCTTCATACTTGAGATTCCCATGGCGCTGACAGACGAACCGCCGCATTGATGATTCCCACCATCGAATAGGTCTGCGGAAAATTGCCCCACATCTCACCGGTCACGGGGTGCGTGTCTTCCGACAGCAGGCCCACATGGTTGCGCGCGGCCAGCATGGTATTGAAGATCTCCCGGGCCTGCTCCTTGCGGCCTATGCGGGCCAGCGCGTCTATGCGCCAGAAGGTGCAGATGTTGAAGGCGGTTTCGGGCTTGCCGAAGTCGTCGGGCGCCTCGTAGCGGCGCATGTATGGGCCGTCGCACAAATGGGTTTCCAGCGCATCCACCGTGGCGATGAAGCGCGGGTCCTTGGGGTCGATGAAACCCACTTCAATCATCAGCAGCACACTGGCGTCCAGGTCGCGCCCGCCGAAGCTTTCGGCAAAGGCCTGGCGTTCTTCGCTCCAGGCCTCGCGCAGTATGCGTTCCTGCATCACAGCCGCATGGTTTTGCCAGTAGGCGGCGCGCTCCTGCAATTTGAGCACCAGCGCGATCTTGGCCAGACGGTCGCAGGCGGCCCAGCACATCAGGGCGGACGAGGTGTGGATGCGCGCACGCGTGCGCAGCTCCCACATGCCGGCGTCGGGCTTGTCGTAGTTGCGCACGGCCTGTTCGCCGACGTCCTCCAGCCGTTTGAACTCGGCAATGCCGGCGCGGTGCAGCAGGCGGTGGTCGTGAAAGGACTGGGCCGCGCCCAGCAACACATTGCCATAAACATCGTGCTGGAAGTGCTCTTGCGCCTGGTTGCCGACGCGCACCGGGCCCATGCCGCGGTAGCCGCCCAGGTGCACCATGATGGATTCAGGGAGCTCGCGCTCCAGGCCTATGCCGTAAAGGGGCTGGATATGCCCGCCCTTGGACTGCACCACGACGTTGCTGAGCCAGCGCAGGTAGTCTTCCATGGTGCCGACTTCGGAAAGGCTGTTGAGTGCGCGCACCACAAAGAAGGCATCACGCAGCCAGCAGTAGCGGTAGTCCCAGTTGCGCTGGCTGCCGGGCGCTTCGGGGATGCTCGTGGTCATGGCGGCCACGATGGCGCCGGTGTCCTCAAACAAGGAGAGCTTGAGCGTGATGGCTGCGCGTATCACGGCCTCTTGCCATTCGAGCGGAATGTGCAGGCGCTGGCTCCATTTCTTCCAGTAGGAAATGGTTTCCTGTTCAAACAGGCGCGCCGTGTCGGCGATGCCGTCGGCCAGCGATTCATCGGCGCCGAGCAGGAAGTTGTGTTCGCGCGTGAGCACAAAAGGCTGCTTGGACAGCAGGTGCGAAATCGACGCATCGGTGTTCAAGCGCAGCGTGAGCTCATCGCCCACATAGCGCAGGTGGTTGCTGCCCTGGGTGATGGCCGGCTTGCGCCGGCCCCAGTCGTATCGGATGTCCAGCGCCACACGTATGCGCGGGGCGCCGTTGATGGGCTTGACGCGGCGCACCAGCGTCATGGGCCTGAAAAAGCGCGAGCGGCTGAAAAAACGCGGCGCGAAGTCGGTTATTTCTATGCCCTGGCCGCGCTTGTCGAACAGCTGGGTGCGCAGCACGGCGGTATTGGGTTCGTACCACTGTTTGGCTTCTGCGAAATCCTCTATCTCGATGGCGAAGGCGCTGGATTGTGAGTCCTGGGTGCCCGGCAAAGTTGTGTCGCCGTGCTCCTGTTGCGGCTCGAGCAGCGCATTGAAGACGGGGTCGCTGTCAAAGCGCGGCAGGCAACACCAGACGATGCGGCCGCGCGCGTCGATCAGGGCGCTGAATCCGCAATTGCCGATCACGGCCATGGCCAGGGATGGCTTGGCGGGTGGTGCGAAGTTCAGGGAATCGGCGGCGACGCTCATGGTTGGTTTCCCGGTACAGCGGCCGGCGCGTCGTCGGTTTCCCGCGCCATGCCGCCGAAGGCCGCATGCAGCCATTCGCGCAGCGCGTCGGGTGACGCGCAGCGATGGTGTGCCACCGTCGGGCCTTCGCCGACCTTGATGCCTTCCCCCCCAAGGGACTGTACGGCGGCAAAGCCGGCTTCGTCGGTGGTGTCGTCGCCGGCGAAAAGCGGCACGCGGCCGGCAAATGGAGACTCGCTCATGAAAGCCTTGATGGCTGAGCCCTTGCTGACGCTCGCAGGCTTGATTTCAAACACATATTTGCCGTGGAGCAATTCGACCCCGGGGGTGTGATCAGCCGCCTCCTGCATGAGCCGCAGGCACTGTAATTCCAGTTCAGGCGCGTGGCGGTAGTGCAGCGCGACGGCTGCCTGCTTGATTTCCACACGCAGCCCGTCATGCTGGGCCGCGAACTCGGTGGCGCCGCGCGCAAGTTCGGACAGGTCAGGCTCCGCGAGGCTCAGGACGCGTCCCTGTACGTCGCGTCGCTGCGCGCCGTGCTCAGTGGCCAGAGGCAACTGCAATGGGGCGAGGAAGCCGTCCAGGTCGGCC
>Ga0307408_100003330_pt1 | contig 11040 bp, 10 predicted proteins | sample 322Cmetagenome_FD_202116 | JGI IMG/M metagenome (GOLD analysis project Ga0307408, IMG submission 202116) | Maize rhizosphere microbial communities from greenhouse at UC Davis, California, United States - 322HYB-C-3 | ecosystem: Host-associated > Plants > Roots > Rhizosphere > Soil | place... | reverse complement strand
GTGCTGCTCAAGTGCATGAAACGCCTGGGCGAGCGCTACCACTTATTGCTGGTCGGTTCTTCGATGCCGGCCCTGGTGCCGGACAACGTCACGGTCATCGACGAATTCTGCCCGGCGCCCCAGGTCGCCCGGCTGATGGCCAGCGCCGACGCGCTGCTGCATGCCGGCGACCAGGAAACCTTTGGCTTGGTGATCCTCGAAGCGATGGCCAGCGGCATTCCGGTAGTGGCGGTCGCTGCGGGCGCGTTCAGCGAAATCGTCCAGGAAGACTGCGGCCTGCTGTGCACGCCAGACAACCCGCAGGCCATGGCCAACGCCGTGCGACAACTGTTCGCCGAAGGGTGTGCGCAGCGCGGCGCCAGCGCACGCCGACATGTGGAGCGGCATTACGCCTGGGACTCGGTGGTCAATAGCCTGCTGGGCCATTACTACAGCGTGCTCGGCGCAGAGATGCCGCTGTTGGCCAATGGTTGAGGCGACACCCATGGCAATGAACCATGCCCCCAGCCTGCTGTTGGTACTGCATGACGTCGCGCCCCAGACCTGGCCGGACTACCAGCCCTTCGTCGAAGCCGTCGACGCCCTTGGCCAGATCCCGATGACCTGGCTGGTGGTGCCGGACTTCCATCATGCCAATGCGCTGGACGACCATCCCGGCTTCAGGCGCCTGCTCGACCGCCGGGTCGAGCGCGGCGATGAATTGGTCTTGCACGGCTACTACCACTGCGATGACGGCCCGCCTGCCATCCATCCCAAGGACTGGTTCATGCGCCGGGTCTACACCCATGAAGGCGAGTTCTATGGGTTGTCGCAAGAGGTCGCCCTCACCCGCCTGCGGGCCGGTATCGACATGTTCCGGCGGTATCGATGGCCACTGGAAGGTTTTGTCGCGCCGGCCTGGCTGATGAGCGAAGGCACCCGGCAAGCCTTGCGCCAGTTGCCGTTGAGCTACACCAGCGATACGCAGCACCTCTACCGCTTGCCTGATTTCACCCGGATCGATGCGCCGGGCCTGGTGTGGAGCGCGCGCAGCGCCTGGCGCCGGGGCCTGTCGAAGATCATCAGCGACCAGCGCGAGCAACGCTGGCGCCAGGCCCCGGTGATTCGCCTGGGGCTGCATCCGGTGGACATGCGCCATGGCTTTTCCCGGGATTATTGGCTGCGCACCCTGGAGCGCTTGCTCGAGGACGGACGCGCGCCGATGACCAAGGCCGGATGGCTGGCGACCCAGGGCCTGCGGGTCGGCAGCGCCGCATGAAACGATTGATCTGGCTGGTCGCCGCCCTGCTCATCGCGCTGCTGGTGCCGATGCTGGTGGGCGGCGGGGAAATGTGGTCGCGGGTGCAGCGTTTTCCGTTGTCGCTGTTGCTGGCCATGCTTGGCATGATCGTGCTGTGCTGGGGGCTGAACTCGCTGCGCCTGCGTTTGCTGCTGGGTGAACATCGCGGGCGCATCGGCGCGATCAAAAGCATGGGCGTGGTGATGTCCACCGAGTTCGCCATGTGCGCGACGCCCGGCGGCAGCGGTGGACCGTTGGCGCTGATGGCCCTGCTGGCGCGCAACGGCGTGCGCCCGGCCCACGGTAGCGCAGTGTTCGCGATGGATCAGTTGAGCGACCTGCTGTTTTTCTTGTGTGCGTTGCTGGGCATCCTGTTCTACGCGCTGTTCCAGAATCTCAGCCAGCGTATGGAGTGGATGCTGGCGTTGAGCGCGATTTCGTTATTTGGTGGCCTGATCTGCTGTGCCCTGGTCGCCCGCTACCATCGGCGGCTGATTCTGCTGGGCGCCCGGCTGCTGCGCCATCTGCGGGTGAAAGCCAGCACCCGGCGACGGTGGGGACGCAAGATCCTCAACTTCCTGGCGGCGTTCACCGATACGTTGAAGTTGCCTCGAATGACACTTTTCCAGGTGTTCGGCCTGACTTGCCTGCACTGGGCACTGCGCTACAGCGTGCTTTACCTGGCGTTGAAAGGATTGGGGGCGGATCTGCAATGGGCCTGGAGTTTCCTGATCCAGATGCTCTCCCTGAGCGCAGGGCAGTTCAGCCTGCTGCCGGGCGGCGCCGGAGCGGCGGAATTGACCTCGGCGGCGCTGCTGGCACCCATGGTGGGCAAATCCACCGCAGCGGCGGCGATCCTGATCTGGCGGGCGGTGACCTATTACTTCTATCTGCTGGCCGGCGGGCCGGTATTTTTCCTGATGGTCGGGCGACCGTTGATCAAGAAGCTGATCAGGCTCAGGCAGGCCTGACCGTTTACCGCTTGGGTCCGGAGTCGTCCTGGGGCTTCTCGTTCAGCTCTTTCCAGAGTTTCGCAGCGTCGGGAAACTCCGTGCCATCCTCGGGGTTCAGCGCGTCGGGATCGAAACGGCTCAGGCAGCCCTCGCCCACGGTTGGCGGCGCTTTAGCGGTCGCTTTGTCCAAGGGATCGGCCATGGTTCTACGTGCTCCTCAAGGCTAATCGTGGCGAGCGAGCTTGCTCCCTCGCCACAGGATTTCGCGTTGGATCAGAATACGACGGTCTTGTTGCCATGCACCAATACGCGGTCTTCAAGGTGATAACGCAAGCCGCGCGCCAGCACCATTTTCTCCACGTCGCGACCGAATCGCACCATGTCTTCGATGCTGTCGCTGTGGCTCACACGCACCACGTCCTGCTCGATGATCGGGCCGGCGTCCAACTCTTCCGTCACGTAGTGGCAAGTCGCGCCGATCAACTTCACACCCCGCATCGAAGCCTGGTGGTACGGCTTTGCGCCGACGAAAGACGGCAGGAAGCTGTGGTGGATGTTGATGACTTTGTGCGCGTATTCGCTGCACAGGGACGGTGGCAGGATTTGCATGTAGCGGGCCAGCACCACTACCTCGGCATCATGCTGCTTGACCAGGCGCGAGACTTCGGCGAATGCCGGTTGCTTGTCCTGCGGATTGACCGGTACATGGTAGTAAGGAATGCCGTGCCATTCGACCATGCTGCGCAGGTCGTCATGGTTGGAAATCACGCAGGCGATGTCGCAATCGAGCTCATCGCTGTGCCAGCGGTGCAGCAAGTCAGCCAGGCAATGGGACTCGCGACTGGCCATCAGGACGACGCGTTTTTTCTGCGCGGTATCGGTGATGCGCCAGTCCATCGAGAACTCTTCGGCAATCGGGGCGAAGGCCTCGCGAAAGGCTTCTATGCCGAAGGGCAGCGAGTCGGCGCGGATCTCGTGACGCATGAAAAACCAGCCACTCTGATTGTCCGAATGATGGCTTGCTTCAGTGATCCAACCGTTATGGGACGCCAGAAAGTTACTGACTTTAGCAACGATACCGACGCGGTCCGGGCAAGCGATCACCAGCCGAAAAGTGCGCATTAGGGGAACTCCAGAACTTTCGCAAAGGCCGCCATTCTAGCCACTGCGCGGCAAAACTGCAGTACTGATGACACATCCGCCCCCTGCGTGATCAGCCAAGGCTGGGAAATGGCCCGGCCTTCGGCGGCAGCGCTATATCTGTGAACTGATGTCAGGGCGCACCTTGTTAGTTATTGCGCCGCCAATTTCGTGGCACTGCACTATTTAATTAAAGAAACACGGCTTAAATGTTTACTTGATGAAACTGTCTGATTACTATTGCTTCACTGTCTCCTTGTCTTCCGTGTCCTACATAAGGTAGTCCCCATGTCCCTGATCAACGAATACCGTGCTACAGAAGAAGCAATCAAAGAACTGCAAGCCCGCCTGAAAAATCTGTCCGAAGACGACAAACTGCAAAAAGAACTGGAATTCGAAGGCAAACTGCGCACTCTGATGGGCGAATACTCCAAGTCCCTGCGCGATATCATTGCCCTGCTGGATCCAGAAGCCAAGTCGGGCAAAGCCCCTCGTGGCGCAGTAAAGACCACCGGCACCAAGCGCGCCCGTAAAGTTAAGCAATACAAAAACCCGCACAATGGCGAAGTCATCGAAACCAAAGGTGGCAACCACAAGACGCTGAAAGAGTGGAAAGCCAAGTGGGGCGGTGACGTAGTAGAAGGCTGGGCAACCCTGCTGGGCTAAGCCTCGCCTGCCGGCACCGCGCTTACGCACGGAGCTTGCAAAGCAAAAAACGCCAGCAATTGCTGGCGTTTTTTTATGCCTTCGTTTTTATCTAGCCGCTTGAATCACACTGGCGCGGCTCAGAGGCTAAAACGTTTGCGCAATTGTTGGCTGTAGGCTTGCCATTGCATCAGTACGTCTTGCTGCAAAGACGTAGATAGCCCCATCCACTCTGTCATCGCCTCATCAAAATTGTCCAACGTATTAGGTGCGCCCCACTCCGAGGATGACAGGCGCTGCTGGCAAAATAGTTTCCAGCGTTCCTGTTCTTCTGGATCCAAGGTTTCCGGAAAGTTGCGCGCACGATATCGAAACAATAATTCCGGCAGTCGTTCATCGTCGAAAGGCCATTGTCCTTGCGCCAATTGAGCCGGGTCCGCCATGCGAACTTGTTCACATAAACGACGGTCACGGTCGCCCAGGAACCCTGCATATAGTTGCTGCTCGGGATCCTCGCTGGCCGCGAAGTCTTCCTGCCCATAAATGATGTGAAGTTTGTCTTGCCACACCTGCTGTGCGTCACTTAGCCGCAGCGCTCGCTCACGCACGCCCTCCATGTCCAGCTGCAGCCGTAGTTGGTCTTCGGCGCGCAGGACGGCCAGTGGCGCAACCACCGGGCACTTGTTGATGTGGATGAGTTTGAGGGGCACCGGCAGCTCACCGTCGAGCAGCTCCTCGCGACGGGTGTACAAGCGTTGACGCAGGCTTTGCGCGTCATGATCGAGCAAGCCCTGGGGATCCAGGTGCAAGTCGCAGACGATCAGGGCATTGCGGTTCTTCGGATGCCAGGCCAGCGGCAACACCACGCCGATGTAGTTTCGCGCCGCCGAGAAGCGCCCGGAGATGTGCACCATCGGTTGCAAAAGGCGAATCTGATCCATCACCTTCTGTTTGCTACGCAGCTGGAACAACCAATCATAGAGGCGGGGTTGTTTGTCGCGGATCAACCGGGCCAGGGCAATCGTCGCGCGCACATCCGAAAGCGCGTCATGGGCCTGGCCATGGTCGATGCCGTTGGCCGCCGTCAGGCGTTCGAGCTTGAGGGTGACGCGCCCCTCCTCCTGCGGCCAGACGATGCCCTCGGGGCGCAACGCATAGGCGGCGCGCACCAGGTCGATCAGGTCCCAACGGCTGTTGCCGCCCTGCCATTCCCGTGCATAGGGGTCGAAAAAATTCCGATACAGGCTGTAGCGGGTCATTTCATCGTCGAAGCGCAACGTGTTGTATCCCGCGCCACAGGTCCCGGGGGCAGCCAATTGCGCGTGGACGCGGGTCATGAATTCGGCTTCGCTCAAGCCTTTTTCAGCCAGTTGCGCCGGGGTGATGCCGGTGATCGCGCAGGCCGCTGGATGAGGCAGGATGTCATCGCTGGGCCGGCAGTAAAGGTTCACCGGCTCGTCGATCTCGTTGAGGTCGAAATCGGTACGGATCCCCGCCACTTGCAAGGGGCGGTCGCACCGCGGGTTGATGCCGGTGGTTTCGTAGTCGTACCAGAAGATGGAAGTCACGGGGTGTTCCTGGGTTGGGGACTGGCGAAGTCTAGGGGGTCGAACCCCGCCCCCGCCAGCACTCTGGCCTTGAATCATGTTGCAGGCCATGAAATGACATACTCGGCCATATCGTGCGCCCGCCCGAAGACTGCTAGCATCTGCGCCGAGATCGAACGTTCGAACGGCCCATCACAGGTTGCCCATGCTCGAGACACCAGCACTGCAAAGGAACGCGCCGCTGCCGCCGCCACTGGACACGCGCTACCAGGTCGAGACGCCCGAAGGCATCGACCTTCCGCTGCGCCCGGCGGGCCTGATGCCCCGTGCGCTGGCCTTCGCCATCGACTTGGGAATACGCGGGCTGGTGCTCGGCCTGTTCTTCCTGATCCTGGCGTTCTTCGGCGAACTGGGAATCGGCCTGGGCTCGATCCTGCTGTTCATCGTCAGTTGGTGGTACATGGTGCTGTTCGAAGTGCTGAACCAAGGCCGCTCCCCCGGCAAGCAAATGATGGGGTTGCGCGTGGTGCAGGACGACGGCAGGCCTATCGGCTGGTCAGCTTCATTGATCCGCAACCTGCTGCGCTTCGTCGACATGCTGCCATTCGGCTACACCTTCGGGGCGATCTGCTGCCTGCAACATCCGACCTTCAAGCGCCTGGGCGACCTGGCCGCAGGCACGCTGGTGGTTTATCGCGAGCAACCGGTCAAGCGTCCCGAGTTGCCATTGGCCCGGCCGCTGCATCCACCTTTTGCCCTGGCATTGGTCGAACAGCGCGCCGTGCTGGGTTTCGCCGAGCGTCAGGCACAATTGTCCGACGCCAGGGCCGCGGAACTGGCTGCGATCCTGGCCGCGCCATTGAAGGTTCACCCCACCGGCGCCGTTGCTGAGCTCAATGGCATCGCCCGCGGCCTGCTGGGGCCGACATGAAGCAAAGCCAATTCGAAACTCGCCACCAAGGAGAATGGGAGCACCTGTCCCGCTTGCTCGACCAACTGGAGCGCCGCCGCAACGTTGCCCAGAGCGGCGACTTCCCACAGGCCTATCGACGGCTTTGCCATCATTTGGCGCTGGCCCAGGCGCGGGGCTACAGCAGTTTGCTGGTGGACACCTTGCAGCAACTGGCGCTACGCGGCCACCAGCAACTCTACCGGGACCGGAGTCGGCCGACGGCGAGCTTGTCAGCGTTCATCCTTGCCGGTTTCCCACGCCTGGTTCGGGCGCAATGGCGATTCGTACTCGCGTCCGGCCTGATGTTCCTCGGCAGCCTGGCCGGCATCGGGTTGTTGGTCTACCTGTATCCGGAACTGGTCTACAGCCTGCTGGGCGTCGATGAAGTCAGCCAGATCCGCAGCATGTACGACCCGGCGGCCGGACACCTGGGACGCTCGGTCGAGCGGGCCGCCAGTGAGGATTGGGTCATGTTCGGCTATTACATCATGCACAACATCGGCATCGCCTTTCAGACCTTCGCCAGTGGCTTGTTGTTTGGCCTGGGCAGTGCGTTCTTCCTGTTCTTCAACGGCCTGACCATCGGCGCTGTAGCCGGACACCTGACCCAGATCGGCTCCGGCGGGACGTTCTGGTCATTCGTGATCGGCCATGGCGCCTTCGAACTCACCGCCATTACCCTGGCCGGTGCCGCGGGCCTGCAACTGGGCTGGTCGCTGATTGCACCGGGACGCCTCACCCGGGGCGAAGCCTTGCGACTCGCCGCGGGCAAAAGCGTCTTGATCATCGGCGGCGTTATCCTCTTCCTGCTGATCGCCGCGTTCATCGAAGCCTATTGGTCCTCCAGCGCCGTGACACCGGCCACCAAATACACCGTCGGCGCGTTGCTGTGGCTGCTGGTGCTCGGTTACCTGCTGTTTGCCGGGCGAGGCCAGCATGCGCCTGAGTGACGTCACGGTAGCGATCCGCCCACGCACCACCTGGGAAGCCATGGACCTCGGCGTGCTGATGGCCCAGCAGCACCGACGGCTGCTGATGACCAGTTGGGCCATCGTCACGCTGCCGGTGTATGCACTGCTGACCCTGTTGCTGTGGGACTCGCCCTCGCTGGTGGTGTTTTTGTTCTGGTGGTTGAAACCAGCGTTCGAGCGCCTGCCGCTGTATATCTTGTCCAAGGCGCTGTTTGGCGAGACGCCCACCTTGAAACAGGCCTTGCGCCAATGGCCGGCGCTGCTCAGGCCGCAGTTGCTGGCCAGCCTGACCTGGCGCCGGCTGAGCCTGAGCCGCAGCTTCCTGATGCCCGTCGTGCAACTCGAAGGGCTGGCCGGCGAGGAGCGCCAGCAGCGCCTGCGGGTGCTGCTGCAACGCAACGGCGGCGCGGCGCAATGGTTGACCATTCTCGGTGTTCATTTGGAAACCGTCTTGTGGTTCGGCCTGATGGCCCTGTTCTATCTGTTCGTGCCGCAACAAGTCGAACTGGAATGGGACTGGCAGACCCTGATCGCCGTCGCCGAGCACGAGTGGCTGTGGCTTGAACACCTGCTCAATTTCCTTTATCCGCTGCTGTTGATTATCTGGGAGCCGATCTACGTCGCCTGCGGTTTCAGCCTCTACCTGAATCGGCGCACCCTGCTCGAAGCCTGGGATATCGAACTGGTGTTCCGCCGCCTGCGCCAGCGCCTGGGCGCCGCAGCGCCGGCCCTGGCGCTGCTCGTCCTGACGCTCCTGCCGCTGGCGCCGCCCACCTGGGCCGCCGAGGACGATACCGCTCCCGACAGCGCTCGCCTGCTCAACCAGCCCCTCACCAGCGAAGCCTCCCGCGAACGCATCAAGGCGATCCTCGACGCACCACCCTTCAAGAACCAGGAAACCGTGACGCGCTATCGTTTCGGCGAAGAAGCCCCCGAGCCAGCCGAAACCGAGGAAGCCCCCGGCTGGCTCAAATCGATGTTCAACTGGAGCGCGAAACGCTTCGAAACGATCGCCGCCATCATCCAGGCGCTGCTCTGGGCCGCCCTGCTGGGCGCGATTGCCTGGCTGGCCTGGCACTATCGTGAAAGGCTCAAGGCGCTCGCCAACTACCGGCCAACCAAACGCCTGCCGGTGGAGCGCTCCGCGCCGGCACGGATGTTCGGCCTGGATATCCGCGAAGAGAGCCTGCCGGACGATGTCGCGGCCAGCGCCGAGCAGTTATGGTCCAGCGCGCCGCGAGAAGCGTTGGGCCTGTTATACCGAGCGCTGCTCAGCCGTTTGCACCACGAATTCAATATGGCCCTCAAACCCGCCGACACCGAAGGCCAGGTGTTGCAACGGGTTGAGCAGCTCCAGCGCGAATCACTGATGACGTTCAGCAGGAACCTGACGCTGCACTGGCAGAACATCGCCTATGGACACCGCCCTCCGCCCGCCCATCTGCAGCAGGAACTGTGCAATGGTTGGCGCGAACTGTTCGGCCCGGGAGCGCCCCGATGAGCCGCAGCACCGGATGGTTGATGGCTGCAGTCGGCGCCGCGCTGACCTGCGCATTGGCGATCTACCTGTACCTGAAGGCCGTGCCCTATCAGGAAACCATCGAGCACGGCCCGTCCCCCGAAGCCCAGGCCAACCCTTACCTCGCCGCGGAACAATTCCTGCGTCAGCAAGGCCTCAACGTCGAACATGCCAACGGCCTGGACGTGCTCCCCACCCTCGAACCGCACCAGCGCAGCCTGCTGCTGTTGGGCGAACGCAGCAACATGACGCCACGGGACGTCGACCAACTGATGAACTGGACCCGCGCCGGCGGGCGCCTGCTGTTCGTCGCCGAGGCCCTGTGGGACGACAGCACGGGCAGCAGCGGCGACCTGCTGCTGGACCGCGTGCGCCTGCGCCAACTGCTGAGCAAAGACCTCCAGGAACCGGATCCCAAGCTCATCAAGGATCCCTATCCCAAACTGACCAAGCTTTACCTGGAGGACGAAGAGGCGCCGGCCTATATCGGTTTCGACACCGACTTCCACCTCGAAGACCCGCTGAACCTCGCCCAGGCCTGGGCCAACAGCGCGGTGGCGACCCACTTGATGCAACTGAACCACGGCCTGGGCACGATCACCGTGCTCACCGACGCCGAACTGTGGAAAAACGACCAGATCGACCAGTACGACAACGCCTGGCTGCTCTGGTACCTGAGCGCCGATTCCGACGTCACCCTGCTGTTCAATACCGACCACGACAACTTGCTGGCCCTGCTGCTGCGCTACTTTCCCCAGGCATTGGTGGCACTGCTGGCCTTGGTCGGGCTGTGGCTGTGGCGATCGGCGGTGCGCCATGGCCCATTGCAACAGCCCGCTCCCAAGGCGCGACGCCAACTGCAAGAGCACCTGCAAGCCAGCGCCGCCTTCCAGTTGCGTCACGACGGCCAGCAACATCTGCTGCACAGCCTCCAGCAGGACGTGCTGCGCCGGGCGCGCCAGCTTCATCCAGGTTTCGAACAATTGGTCGTCGCCGAACAATGGCAGGTGCTTGCCCGCCTGACCCGTCAACCGACGCGAACCATCAGCCAGGCCCTCAGCCCTCGACCGAAACAACGCTTGTCCAGCGCCGACTTCTGCCGCCAGGTCGCCCTTTTGCAAACCCTCAGGAATGCGTTATGACTGAACAGAACGAACCCTCAGACAGCCAGGCCCATGCCGCCCAGCAACGCCAGCGCGCCAGCCAGCTGGCACAGGCAATTCGCACCGAGCTGCACAAGGCAGTGGTCGGCCAGGCCGCGGTGATCGACGATGTGCTTACGGCACTGATCGCGGGCGGTCATGTCCTGCTCGAAGGCGTTCCCGGGCTGGGCAAGACGCTGCTGGTGCGCGCGCTGGCCCGCTGTTTCGGCGGCGAGTTCGCACGCATTCAGTTCACCCCGGACCTGATGCCCAGCGACGTCACCGGCCACGCGGTGTACGACTTGCAGAGCGAGCAATTCAAGCTGCGCAAGGGGCCGGTGTTCACCAACCTGTTGCTGGCCGACGAGATCAACCGCGCGCCGGCCAAGACCCAGGCGGCACTGCTCGAAGCCATGCAGGAACGCCAGGTTACCCTCGAAGGCCGCGCATTGCCGATCACCCAGCCGTTCATGGTGCTCGCCACCCAGAACCCCATCGAACAGGAAGGCACCTACCCGCTGCCGGAGGCCGAGCTCGACCGTTTCATGCTCAAGGTGCGCATGGATTATCCCGACGCCGACCAGGAGCTGAACATGGTGCGTCAGGTCAGCCGCTCGACCCGCGCCGACATGCTCGATGTGCAACCGTTGCGCACGGTGCTGCAAGCCAAGGACGTGCAAGCGCTGCAACGCATCGCCAGCGACCTGCCGATGGACGACCAGGTACTCGACTACGCCGTGCGCCTGGCCCGGGCCACCCGCACTTGGCCAGGCCTGACGATCGGCGCCGGACCTCGCGCCTCGATTGCACTGGTGCGTTGTGCCCGCGCCCGGGCGTTGTTACGCGGGGGCGAGTTCGTGGTGCCGGACGACATCAAGGGCTGCGCCCTGGC
>Ga0307408_100003329_pt1 | contig 11043 bp, 9 predicted proteins | sample 322Cmetagenome_FD_202116 | JGI IMG/M metagenome (GOLD analysis project Ga0307408, IMG submission 202116) | Maize rhizosphere microbial communities from greenhouse at UC Davis, California, United States - 322HYB-C-3 | ecosystem: Host-associated > Plants > Roots > Rhizosphere > Soil | place: USA... | reverse complement strand
GGCGCCGAGCGTCGCATCGAGGCCTGTCGCTTGCAGGGCCTTGGTGAGGATCGAGAAGGTGGCGCCATCAGCCAAGGCGCTAGCGATCGAGCCCTTCTCAGGACCCACCATTACCTTCTCCTCGACGACGGTGGTCTTCGTTTCCTTCGTCTTCTCCTTCTCCTGTGCGAATGCCACTGGCATCAGCGAACCAATGGATAGCAGGAGGGCTAGTCGTGTGAATTTGGTTTTCATGGTACGGATATCGGTATTGCGCCCCACAAATGCCTTGTGGGTCGTGTTAGCTTTCAATTCGCAGACGACATGCCATTCCAGCAGATGCATCCGATGAGATCTGCAATATACTGAAAACCAGTTGTCTGCACCGGTTGGTCCGATGCCGGGGTTTGCGACTGGTCACCCCCGCGGGTCATGCACGGTGCATCCCACGCCTGAGCGAAATGCTCCTATCCGATCAATGCTGCACCGCGAACTCCGGGCTGCAGACGATCAGGTAAATCGCGAGCTTCAGCCGGTCCTCATGCCAATCCCACCCACCGGGGCCGATGCGCGCGAGCGCCTCACGAATGATCTGAAAGCTCTGCGGTGTGAGTGTGCCGCCGGTGAGCGCGAGATCGAGCCGGCGGATCAGCGGATCTGGATCGAGCGGCTGCACATCGGTCTGCCCGTCCTCATCGAAATCAAGCGACGGGATGTTCATGAGCATCTCCTGTTCGAGGTTCAGTTTGACCATCCGGTCCGATTGGGCGGTTCCGCCGACCTGGCCGTTGACTGCTCCCCAGAAGTAGTTGGGCGCGGTGACGCCGGACGAGGCATTGATGATCTGCATTTCCGGAGCCACCAGCCCATTCTGGGCGAGGACGCCCGGAGGCGTGTAACTCGGCAGGAAGAAATTGAAGACGCTCGGGGAATTCAATGGCTCCTCGACGTGATCGGTGGCGAAGCCGGAGAGGTAATACCAGCCTTCCTGGGAGGTCGCATTGAAGGCGCGGGCGAAATTGACGACTTTCAGGAAAGGCTCACGCAGCTTGCCGAATGATGGGTCGCTGATCTTGGCCGCATCGCGCGCTTCGGGGTCTAGCAGAATCGCCTTCACCGTGCGTCCCATGTCGCCGCGCGGTGCGGCGTTGAAGGCGGCACTTACCCGGCCGATATAAGCGGGTGATGGATTGGAAGTGACCAGTCGCTGAATCAGCAGGCGACCCATGAAGGGACCGACATTCGGGTGATTGAAGAGGCAATCGATCGCCGCATCCACGTCGGCCATGGTGGCGGTACTTCCCGAGCTGGCCGTGCGTGCCGGTGTGGTGGCGCCTAACAGCAGCGTCTTCGGTCCCAGATCGTGCTCGCTGTCCCAGCCTTTCATCGGGACGGTGAAGTCACCTTCGTAGTCGCCGAAGTTGGCGGGATTGCCATTGTTCAGCTGCCCGTAGGAGAGACCGGTGAAGACCTTGGCGAACTCGGTGATGTCGTCGTTGTCGTAAGTCGGGATGGGACGACCCTGGCCATCGAGGATGCGGGTGCCGTCGGGATTCAGCATCCACAGGCCGATGCTAAAGAGCTGCATGATCTCGCGGGCGAAGTTCTCGTCGGGAAAGGTCTTGGTCGTGGTGTTTGCTTTCCGGTTGGCGAGATGGCTGAGGTATTGCCCCATGCAGGGGTGGAGCGCCACGTCCTTGAGGAGCGTCCGGTAATTGCCGAAGCTGCTTTCTAACAGCTTGTCGTAATAATGGGTCATCGCCGCCGGTTCGGTGGCGAGGCGTTCCATGCGATCGCTGATGACGAAGATCTGGCTGAGGGCGAAGCCCACGCGCTGGCGCAGAGGGTCGGGAAGCTGCTCCTCGGTGGCATCCGGCCGCAGCTTCGGCAGACCCATCGCACGACCCCACCAGGCGTTCATTTTGCGATTGTTCCAGATCTCAGCGTCGTTCGGATCTCCGTTTCCCGGTTGCTCATTTTGCCACTGGGCCATCGGCAGCAAGCGGCCGACTGGACGCGTCATCTGGTCGTCGATCCACGCTTGGATGCCCATGGTCATCACTTCCTCGACATTCTCCGGGATCTGATCCGCGTCGGCTGCGGAGTCCTGATCGGGACCGAAGGCGGCTTGGATGAGGAAGCGGGCGGCTTCTTTCGCGGACGGGCCGCTTGGGTCGAGGATGGTCGCGCTGGCGGAGTTTGCGGTGCCGACCGTGTATCCCGTGCCGGCTTGCACCGTCAGGGTCACGGTTTCCTCCGGTTCGGCGGCCACCGCGTCGTCGACGGGAGAAATTGTCACGAAGACCTCGCGCTGGCCGGGCGCGAAATGGGCCATCGTGCCAACAATTGAGGTGGTGTAGTCGGAGGCAATCGCCGAGCCGCCGAGGGTGAAACTGACATCGAGGGACTTCAGCCCGCCGCTACGGCGAAGCACCAGCACTGCGGGATCCGGCCATCGCTCGGAGCAAGACTCATCGTAAATCGAGACGGTCACTGTATTCGCCGCGGTGAGGCCCGCCGCGACCCGCTGGGCATCGAATTCAGCGTATCGTCCGGTGCGGTTGGAGGCAGGATTGAAGCCCAGCGTCAGTTCTTCCCAATCGCTGACGCCATCGCCGTCTGAATCGGCGTCGGAAGCCTGGAGCTTGAAGAATTCCCTGCCACCGGACGGAGCGAGCGGCCATGTCAGCGGTCCGCCGGTGCCGGAGATGTTCGTTTGCAGTGGCGCCCACGAGACGAGGTCGGTCGCGGTGTGGATCGTGTAACGCTTGCCGGCGAGGCTTTGCCACCGCAGCACCGGCAGGCTGCCGGCGGCCGTCACTTCCAGCTTCGGGAACGAGGTGGGATCGAAAGGATTCGTGCCGGCGGTGCTTTCGAGGGCATTGGTCCAGCCGTCGTGATCGGCGTCGGCCGCGGCGGATAAGCCGGAGGCGCCAAAGACCATTTCCCAGACGTCGCTCTGGCCATTGCCGTTACCATCGAGGGCGTGAGCCGTCGATGCCAGCGACGCGGCGGCGAAGAGACCCGGCCAGCGTTTCATGATGGGGCGGATGATGCCCATTCCGGGTGTGAGAACAAGTCTACCGCGTTGACTCGCTGGAAATCAGAGAGTTGGAGGAAAGTTCTTGTCGCTCCACGGCGGGGATGGTGCCGTGTAGGAGAAAGGGAAAGAAGCCCGGACGCATGGGACGCCATCTGAAGGCACGCTATTTGGTTCCCGCCCTCGTGGCGCTCGTGATGATCATTTACGGGGCGGTCACCTCGGTGAGGAACACCCGTGCCATCCTCGAGGATGCCAAGGGGGTGGACCACACCCACCAGGTGATGATCGCATTGGAAAACAGCCTGGTCGCGATGCTGAATCTGGAGACCGGCCACCGCGGTTACCTGATCACTGGCCGGGACGACTATCTCCCGCCCTACAAGCTCGCCCTGCTGCAGGTGGATGGACAGATGGAAGCGCTCAGCCATTTGACGAGCGGCAGTCCAGTCCAGCAGGCGCGCATGCAGCGGCTCCTTGAGTTGGTCCAACTGAAGAAGAAGGAGCTCGAGAGCAGTGTCGAAGCGCGCCGAGCCAAAGGATTCGAGGCTGCCGCGGAGATCGTCGATACCAATTTCGGCCGCAGTTTGATGGACGAGATCCGGGAACTCATCGACTCGATGCGCTTGGAAGAAGCGGACCTGCTGGCGGAGCAAAACCAGCGGATGGTGAAAAACTTCAGGGATACCAATCGCGTGGTGGTAAACACGGGCGGGGTCGCCCTGCTCGCGGGAGTGACCGGCGTGATTCTGCTCGGCCTTTATCTGGGAGCAAAGGAGCGTGAGGCGAAGCTGGAACTCGAGAAGGAGAAAGCCGAGCAGGCGGATCAGGCGAAGACCGATTTCCTGGCGATGATGAGCCACGAGATCCGCACGCCGATGAACGCCATCCTCGGCTTCGGCGAGCTGCTCCACGAGTCGGTGGAAAAGCCGCAGAACAAGCACTTCGCCCACGCCATCGTCACCAGCGGCCGTTCCCTGCTGACGCTCATCAATGACCTCCTCGACCTATCGAAGATTGAGGCCGCCAAGCTGGAGCTGAATCCGGAAGCCGTGGAAATGAAGCGATTCACGGACAGCTTGGAGACCTTGTTCGCCTACCGGGCGCGCGAGAAGGGGCTGGAGTTCACCATCCGTCTCGATCGCTCGGTGCCGGCTTATTTGAATTTTGATGCGCTGCGGCTGAGGCAGGTGCTGGTGAACCTGATCGGAAATGCAGTGAAGTTCACCCACAACGGCCGGGTGACGATCACCATGCGCGCTGAGGGTGAAGGGGAGGAAATGCAGCTGGCGGTGGATGTGGAAGACACCGGCATCGGCATCGCCAAGGACAAGCTGCGTGATATTTTCCGACCCTTCTATCAGGTGGAGTCCCCGCAGAGCCGGCAATTCCAAGGCACCGGCCTGGGACTAAGCATCTGTGAGCGGCTGGTCACGTTGATGAAGGGCGAGATCGGGGCGCGCAGCACGCCGGGCAAGGGTTCCGTTTTCCACCTGCGGGTGCCGGTGCGGCTATGCTCAGGCCAGGCCGCGCTGGCAGCGGGTTCAGTTATCGGCGACGGCGTGGTGGATTTCAAGCGCCTCGCCCCGGCCAAGATCCTGGTGGTGGATGACGTGCCGCTGAACCGCGAGCTGATCCGCGGCTTCCTCCAGGGCACGCATCACGAGGTGCTGGAGGCGGAGAACGGCGAGCAAGCGATAATGCTGTGCCTGAGTGCCAAACCTGACGTGGTGCTCATGGACCTTCGCATGCCGGCGACCGACAGCCGCGCCGCGCCTGCCATGCTGAAGGCGAACGAAGAGACGAAGCATATCCCGCTGGTGGCGATGTCGGCCTCGATGCCGATGGAGAGCCAAGAGGATCTGAAGCGGGTCTTCGACGGCTTTGCGAGCAAGCCGCTCAGCCGCGAACGGCTCTATCTCGAGCTCGCACGCTTTTTGCCCGTTCATGCGGCGGCGGCTACCGCACGACCTCAGCCGGCCGACCCGGTCATGATCGTCGCGAGTGACCGCAAGTGGCCGGAGCTTCGTCCGGAGCTCGAGCGACTGCGCGAGACCAAGCTGTCGTCCTTGATCAAGCTGGTGCCGGCGCAGGCGACGGCGGGATTCGCGGGCGAAATCGCCGCCTTGGCGCAGAGCTACCATTGTCCGCCCTTGGAAGACTACGCCCGCCGGCTCGCGACTGCTGCCGGCACGATGGATGTCGCGGAGGCGGGACGCTTGTTGGAGGCTTTCCCCGGTGTCATCGAATTGCTTGTAGCCGATGTCTGACTTCGATCCGCTGCCGCCGCCGTCCGGTCCCGCGCTCGTCCTCGTGGTCGATGACGAGCCGAAGAACATCCAGGTCGTCGGCCCGCTGCTCCTGAAACAGGGCCACGAGGTGATCGCTGCCGGCAGCGGCGAGGAAGCACTCGCCAAGATGCGCACGGCCAAGCCGGACCTGCTGCTGCTGGACGTGATGATGCCGGGCATGACCGGCTTCGACCTCTGCCGACGCTTGCTCTCCCAGCCCGAGTGGCACGCGCTGCCCATCATTTTCCTCTCCGCGGTGACGGACAAGGGCTTCGTGACGGAGGCATTGGCGGCCGGGGCGGTGGATTACGTGACCAAGCCCTTCCACGGTCCCGAGCTGCTGTCACGGGTGCAGCTTCATCTCAATCTGCGCCAGCTGCGGCAGCGACTCTCAGCCGCCGTGGAGGAACGGAATCATTTGCTGGAGATCGTCGCGCACGACCTGAAGAACCCGCTCGGCGGTGTGCAGTTCGCCGCGTCGATCCTGACGGAGGAAGCCGGGTCGTTGTCCCTGCGGCAGGCCCAGCTGGTGGACAGCATTTCCCATTCAGTGGATCGGGCGCTTGAGATTACCACCTCGCTGCTCCAGACCCGGCGACTGGAAGAGGCGAAGGAGCATCTGGATCTCATGCCGCTTTGCCTCCGGGACCACACGGAGCAGGCGGTGAAGGTCTTTTCCCATCACGCCGCCGACAAGGACACCGAGGTGCGGGTCGAATGTGCTGCCGCCACGATTCCGGTCCGCGCCGACCGCCGCTCGCTGCTGTGCTCGCTGGAGAATCTCGTTTCGAATGCGATCAAGTTCTCGCCGCCCGGTTCGCTGGTCAGCATCCGGCTCTCCAGCGAAGGCGGCGACGGCATCTTCCGCATCGAGGACCAAGGCCCCGGCGTGAAAGAGGACGAGCGGTCGAAGCTGTTCCGGAAATTCACCCGTCTCAGTGCGAGGCCGACCGGAGATGAGCTTTCGACCGGCCTGGGTCTGCACATCGTCCACGAGCTGGTGAAGGCCATGGGTGGCAGGGTCCAGTATGAGGATAGTTCCCGGGGAGGTGGGTGTTTTGTCGTGTTCCTGCCGCTGGCGAGGTGACGGCCATCAACGCGATGGTCTTCGACGCCGCCGCGCCAAGGATTGATTCCCGTAGCCATGCCGTTTTCGGGCATCGACTCCCGCGGTGGGGCTGGCCAGCATCAAGTCCATGCCCCGCTTTACCGCCAATGCCGACTACGAGGAAAAGGACACGAATCCGATCCGCCTGCAGCCGGGCGATGAGGTGACCGTGGGACCTGTCGATCGCGCTTGGCCCGGCTGGGTGTGGGCGGAGGACGATAGCAACAACGACGGCTACGTGCCGGAGGACATCCTGGAGCCGCTTGGCGAAGGACGCTTTGCTGCCATCGAAGCCTTCGACCCCACGACGCTGGTTATCCGCCGCGGCGACGAACTGGAATCGCTGAAGCAAATCCACGGCTGGCACTGGTGCCGTAATGCCAGCGGCGGGGAAGGCTGGGTCGCCGGCTACCTGTTGAAGCCGGTGGCTTGATGGCTCACTGAGGCAGCAAGCGCTCGATTGTCTCGATCGAGCGTAGCTCCCTGCGCCACTTGATGGGAAATGCCGCCTCGCCATGGCGGGCGCCCATTAGCAGTCCTAGCAGCATGCCGCGTGCGGCGGAGTCGCCGCCGAGCATGGCATTCGCCGACAGCGCCTCCACCGGATCGGCTTCGTGGCGGAAGGCGACCGCGATGGTGATTGGAAACGCTCCTTCGACCCCGCAACCGAGGCCGAGCTCACCGGCTTGTGCCGCCAAGTCGCCGGCTGCCGCATCGCGGCCAAGCGTGACCCAGTCGATGGCAGGCAGGGCGTCGTAGGGATGCGAGGCAGCTTCGTCGAAGGCTTCCTCGAAGCCCGCGCCGCCGGCAACGGACAGCGCCGCCCGCGCGAAGAACTCGGCGGCATCGATAACCTGCGGATCGCCATGGGTCAGCGCGGTCTGGGCGCGGGCCAGCTGCACGAGCTGACCGGCATCCCGGGTGAAGGCGAGCAGTGGGGCGATGCGAGCCGCCCCGCCTAGGTCGTGGGAGTCGGACGGCTCTGCCACACCGGCTGCGAGGTTTTCCAAGGTCCCGCGGGTGGCTCCGTCGAAGTAGCTGGTCCTTTCATCGCGAACTTTTTCCGCCCAGCGCCGCCAGTCGGTCGGCCAATTGATCAGACTGCCCTCCGCGCCAGCCAGCGACTCAAGCAGCGCTAGCGTCTGGTCGCCATAGTGGGTGAAATCGCCGGCCACCTTGCCGGGGTGATACGAGCTGCGGGGCGCGTCGTAGGAACGAATGCCGCCGGGATACCAGCCGGCGATTTTCGGCGGGTCGTAGACCCAATGCGGGCCGAGGGCGAGGGCGTCACCGAAGAACGAGGGGAGGACGAGGTCACGGGCGGTCATTGGCGACAGTCTCGGCAGGAATCGTTCCCGCGCAAAGGATTCGTTGGCATCCTGCAATCCACGGTTAGAAAGGTCCCATGCGTGACGAACTTTTGCGAAATCCGGTCTTCGCCATGGCGGCCACGCAGTTCGATGGGGTGGCCGATTTCCTAGGCCTCAGCGACGAGCTGCGCGAGCGCACCAAGTGGCCGAAGCGGCTGATCACGGTGACCGTGCCGATCCGCCACGACGACGGCACGGTCAAAGTCTACTTCGGCCACCGCGTGCAGCATCACCTGACCCGCGGCCCGGTGAAGGGCGGCCTGCGCTACCACCCGAGCGTCGATCTGGGCGAGGTGGCCGCGCTGGCGATGTGGATGAACTGGAAATGCGCGCTGATGGATCTCCCGTTCGGCGGTGGCAAGGGCGGCATCACCTGCGATCCGCGGACGATGAGCCTCGGAGAGCTCGAGCGCATCACCCGCCGCTACACGATGGAGATGATCCCTTTCATCGGCGAGGACATCGACATCATGGCTCCTGACATGGGCACCAATGAGCAGACCATGGCGTGGATCACCGATACCTACTCGACCCACGCAGGGCGCCTGGTTCCGGGCATCGTCACCGGCAAGCCGCTGAGCCTCCAGGGCTCGGCGGGTCGCACGCAGGCTACCGGCCACGGCGTCGCCTTCCTCGCCTGTCGTGCGCTCAACAAGCTGAACCTGCCAATCGAAGGGGCAACGGCTGTTGTTCAGGGATTTGGCAATGTCGGCGCGCACGCTGCCTATGCGCTGTCGAACTCACGGGTGAAGATCCTCGGCATCTCGGATGTCACCGGTGCGATCTGGAATGACGGCGGGATCGACACCCGCAAGCTGCGCGACCACGTGACGGCGTGCGGAAGCATCCAGGGATTCGCCGAAGCCGAGCCGATCGATCCCGCGGCATTGCTTTGCCAGCCCTGTGACATCCTGATTCCTGCTGCGACCGATATGGTCATCCATGGTGAAAACGCCTCGCTGCTAAAATGCAAGGTGCTAGCCGAGGGCGCCAACGGCCCCACCACGCCCGAGGCCGATGCGATCCTCAACCAGCGCGGTGACATTTTCGTCATCCCCGACATCCTCTGCAACGCGGGTGGCGTGACCGTGTCCTACTTCGAGTGGGTGCAGAACCTGCAGCGTTTCCAGTGGAGCGAGCGCGAGGTGCTGACCAAGCTCGAGACAATGCTTGAGAACGCCTTCTCGCGGGTGCTGCATTTCTCCGAGCGCCACAAGCTGCCCCATCGCACTGCTGCCCAAGCGCTGGCCATCAAGACGGTGGCTGATGTGAAGGCGCAGCGCGGCTTGTTCCCGTGAAGAATGAATCTTTCGATCCCATCATGAATGCCCTTCGCTTCCATGAATTTGGCAGGCCGGCCGAGGTGCTGCGGCTTGAGTCACTGGAGTTGTCTCCACTGCAGGACGGCGAGGTGCGCCTCAAGATCCTGGCAGCCCCGGTGAATCCGGCCGACTTGAATCTCATCGAGGGCACCTACGGCGTGAAGCCGGAATTGCCCGCCGTGCCGGGCATCGAGGGCTGCGGTGAGGTGGTGGAGAGTCGTGCCTCGGACTTCCAGCCGGGTGACCGCGCCATCCTGCTGCGCCGTGCGGGAAGCTGGGCGACGCATGTGCAATTGCCCGCGGAGAACCTCTTCAAATTGCCCGCGGGCATCGATCCCTTGCAGGCGGCGATGTTGAAAGTGAATCCGGCCACGGCGTGGAGATTGCTGACCGGCTTTGGCACGCCTGAGCCGGGCTCATGGGTCGTCCAGAATGCCGCGAACTCCGGAGTGGGACGCTGCGTCATCGCGGTGGCGAAGGAACTCGGTTTACGTACGATAAATCTCGTACGTCGCCCTGAGCTTGTCGACGAGCTGCTCGGGCTCGGCGGTGACGTGGTGGTCACCGATGATGACGCTGGCTTGGAAGCGGCGAAAGCTGCCGGCACGGAAAAGCCGAAGCTCGCATTCAACTGTGTCGGAGGTGAGAGCGCCCTGCGGTTGATGAACCTGCTCGCCTCCGGAGGCATTCACATCACCTTCGGAGCGATGGCCCGCCGACCGCTCACCGTGCCGAATGGCCTGCTCATCTTCAAAGACCTCCAGCTTCGCGGACTGTGGATCACGAAGTGGATCGAAAGCGCTCCGAAGCAGGAATTGGACGAGGCCTACAGCAAGCTCGCTGAATTGATGCTCGGAGGGAGGATGAGTGTGCCAGTGGACTCGACCTATTCCTTGGATGCGTTTGGTTCAGCCCTTGATCGCGTGGGTGAATCCGGGCGTGAAGGAAAGGTGCTGCTGGCGCCATGATCCGCTCCTTCAATCGGCGCCAACGCTTCAAGGCCGCAGGATCGCTCGTTTCAGGTGTGCTGGCCTATTTGATCGCGTGCGCGTTCTTCTACTTCGTGGCGTGGCAGGCGTTCAGGATGTCGGGAGTCAAACCAGCACCATGGTGGATTCCCGCGATCACTGCCGCGGTCTTGCTCTTGATCACTTTCAGCGGGTGGCAGAAACACCGGTCGGGGCATGAGACTAGCTTCAACGATGCCGTCTGGTGGAAGAGTGGAGTGGAGACGATGGACGCGGCCGTGACGCAGTATCGCGTGAACCAGTTGTCGTCCTCGACATGGTTTCTCACGTCGCTCTTCACTGCCGGGCCTGTCGGCATCTTGAGAGCCATCGATTTGTGGAAGTCCTGTCTTCCGGTGGACGCTGAGCTTGAACGCTGCATGTCTCTCCTGCTCCGCGAACTGCAATCGCGCAATCAGTGGGTCGCCGCGGACTCCTTCCACGATCATTGGGAACCGCTGTCCGCTCTGATTCGCACCGGGCATGTGGAATTCAGCTCGATCAAGGGACGCGTCCGGGCATCTTCCTGATGCATGGAGTTCACGTTCACGCCGATTCGAGCCGGCATCCTGGTGATTCTGCTGGCAGCGTTTTGGCTGTTAGGTGGCTTTGAGTTTCCGACCGGTGACTTTTCATATCTGCAGAGAGCGTGGACCTATTCCGTGTTGATGTTTGTCTTGGGAAGCGTCTGCGCGACCATCGTGGATCACTGGGTCGGGAATCTGGACCGCAGCAACCTGCGATGGCTCTACGTGATCCTCGGCGTGCTGTGCATTGGTGGCAGTTTCATGTACCAGCACGTGCTGAAGTCGCGGATGCAAATCGACGCCAAGGCTCTTGCCGTGCCCGATGCGGGTGAGTGAGTACTGGGAGCGCGGAATTCATTCCGCTTGGACAGTAGGTTGGCCGGGCCTGTGAAGCGGAAT
>Ga0307408_100003328_pt1 | contig 11044 bp, 10 predicted proteins | sample 322Cmetagenome_FD_202116 | JGI IMG/M metagenome (GOLD analysis project Ga0307408, IMG submission 202116) | Maize rhizosphere microbial communities from greenhouse at UC Davis, California, United States - 322HYB-C-3 | ecosystem: Host-associated > Plants > Roots > Rhizosphere > Soil | place... | reverse complement strand
TTCTGGGGAATTGGAATAAGTGAACACAATATCAGCACCTTCATTGGCTAATCTTTTTACAATGGCTGCCCCTATTCCGCGGCTGCCTCCGGTAACTAAAGCTACTTTGTTTTCTAGTTTTGACATGATTTTAAATTTTAGTTTGTGAATGATTATTAGTTCGTTATTTGTGCGAAAGATGACGCCATTTGGGGCGATTGCAGGTCCGGCGTTTTGTCATCTCGACGAGAGGAGAGATCCTAGGAAATACGCATAAAGGCGCTTTAAGATTTATTAAGAAGTTATTTTGTTTCTTAATGGCCTTAATGCTACTTCGTGGTCTCCGAAGTCGAGATGACAGAGGGGTTAGCCGGCATATTGCCCAAAGTCATTTCTATAGCAAAGGCGACAATGACAATACATCTCATACAATTATTCAATTATTACTCTATCTTACCTAAAGTTCTACTTAACTCAATTTTCGCCGCCTGGTAATCATATACTGCTTCCAGATAATTTGATTTTGCGGTAGTTAAAGCCAGTTCCGCATCCATCAGTTCGAGGCGTGAGGCGATGCCGTGACTGTAACGGTATTTGGTAATCGAGTAACTGGTTTCGGCTACTTCTGCTACGTTGAGTTGGGTTTGAATGCGCTTCGAAGTTTCATCTATTGAAGCCAATACTTGCTTAACTTCGGTTTTTAGATTTTCGGTTGCCTGTTGAAAAACCAGATCTGCCTGCCTTCGCTCTATTTTTGCTTGCCTTACCCGTGATGAATTGGCAAAGCCTGAAAATATTGGGATAGATAACTGTGCTCCAGCAAAGAAAATCCCCGGATAGCTAGCATTGGCAAACTTAAAATCGTTGGTTTGAGTAGGCAGTTGAAACTGGCTAATCAAGTTCAGTGAGGGTTTCGAGGCTGCCCTGGCAATTGAAATTTGTTTATCGCTCACCCATTTGTTAACTGATAGTATTCTAAGGTCTGGCCTTTGGGTTAAGGATGTATTGAAAGCATCACTTTCGCTCGGAGTCGGCTCTGCTGCATTGTAGACAAGTGAATCCGTTAGCGTAACGTTCTTATCTGTGGCTTCACCGGTTAAAACGTTTAGCTGTTGTTTACTCACCTCGATGGCATATTGCAGTCTCAAAATTTCTGGCTCCAGATTTTTAATGCTTGTATAGGCACGCAGCGTATCTACTCTTAAAGCCCTTCCCTGTGCCAATAATGAACGGGAATCTTCTAATGCTTTTTGATTACGGGCAATACTTTCCTTTTGAAGTTTCAAGCGTTTTTTCAGAACTAAAATTCTTACATAAATCCGCTTAACTTCAGCTACTACATCAACTTCACGTAAAGTATATCTTAATCTGCTTTGTTGTTCTTCGAGCTTACTTTTTTGCAATTCTGCAGATACTCCCGGCCGATATAACGGCTGAACTAATGATGCTTGTGCTAGAGCCTGCTGATCGCCGCCCAAACGGGTATACGGTATCTTATCAGGTGATGATGATATTCCGAAACCAAAGAACGCCGGGCGCTGAAAATAGTGCTGCAATTGTGCATCTATGCGGGCATTGGGCAGAAACAGGCTTCTGATAATTCGCACCTGCTGTTGCGCCCGCTCTATGTTCAGCGAATCGGCTTTCAGCTCCCGATTTTGATTTCGTGCTAATTCGATCGCCCTTTTTAAAGTAAGCTGATCTGTTTGAGCAAAGGCAAGAAACTTCGCCGAGCTCAACAATAACAGGATCAGCCATGCTGCTATTTGTATTTTATCTTCTCTTTCCATTTTTTATTTCTTTGTTTAATTTGGAGATTAGAGATATGGGGTTTCACTAATCACTAATCACCAATTTCTGATTACTACTGTCGAACTTCTGTTCTCTATCCTCCGTGTGTGTTTGGCGGGCCGGGCGTGAGAAATAGGAATAAATTGCAGGAATTACGTACAACGTTAATATCCCTGCGAAAACTAATCCTCCAACCACTACAATTCCCAGGGACTGGCGGCTGCCTGATGATGTTCCAAGTGACAAGGCTATTGGCAGTGTACCAAAGATCATGGCAAGAGTGGTCATCAAAATCGGACGGAAGCGGGATACTGCCGCGATACGAGCCGAATCCAAAACTGAAGCACCTTCTTCCTTACTCTGATTGGCAAATTCAACGATCAGGATACCATTTTTAGTTATCAAACCAATTAACATGATGATACCTATCTGGCTGAAAATGTTAATACTTTCCCCTGTAAACCATAAGCTTAGTAAAGCTCCCGTTAAAGCCATTGGTACCGTTAAAAGAATGATAAAAGGGTCTATCAGGCTTTCAAACTGCGCAGCAAGCACCAGGTAAATCAGAATTATTGCAAAGACGAAAGCAAATATTAAACTGGAACTACTTTCAGTAAAGTCGCGGCTTTGTCCGGCTAAGTCTGTGCTAAATCCCTTTGGCAATGTTTTAGCCATAATGTTGTCCAGCTCTTTAATTCCTTCGCCTAAACTTACTCCCGGGGCTGGCGTTGCCGATATGGTTACGCTATAAGACTGGTTGTAACGGTAAATTGCCGGAGGGCTAATCCCTTCGTTCATCTTCACAAGATTATCCAGCGATACCATTTCACCACTACCAGATTTAAGGTGAAGAGAACGCAAATCATAAGGTGCTGAACGCTCTTTACGATCCAATTGTCCGATAACCTCGTACTGGCGGTCGTTGTGAATGAAGTAACCATAACGCCTTCCACTCAAAGCTAATTGAAGTGTCCTGCCAATTTCCTGCGTGGAAATTCCCAGCTGGGCAGCCCGTTCCCTATCAATATTAATGCTAATCTCAGGACGGTTCACCTTGAAGTCTGGATTTTGGAAAGTCAGTTTCTGGCTGCCGTAAACTGCCCCCATCACCTTAGGCATTACATTAATCAATTGCTTTAGGTCAGGCGCCTGAACTACATATTGTATAGGCTGGGAACTGCTAAATCCGCCGATGGTTGGAATCTGAATTGGGATGCACAACACATTGCGAAACCGGCCTGAAGCTGCTACCAATTTGGCATAAACCTGAGCTTGTGTTAAACCACTTTTACGATCCTTCGGATCTTCCAGAAATATCCATTGAAAACCTCCTATCGGCTGCTCAAGACTCCCAACGCCAGCGGCTACAGCTGCATAGGTGCGGTTACGGTTCAAATCAGGAATAGAATCGCTTACATAATTTCCTATCTCCTTCATACTCGCTTCCATGCTTTCATAGGAGGTTCCTTCGGGTGCAATTACGGCAAGCCCAATCATGGACCGGTCTTCCAAGGGAGCCAATTCTGACGGTAGTTTTGGAACAAGGAAATAAGCCAATCCGAACGAAGCCAGCAGAATTACGAAGCCTAACCAACGCACTTTCAAAAATGCCGCCAGTGACTTTTCGTAAGCGTTGTTTAATGCTACAAACCAGGGCTCGGTTTTCTTGTATAACCATCCATGTGCCGCTCCAGCTTTCAACAGGTAAGCACTCATCATTGGCGATAAAGTAAGCGCAACAAAAGCCGAGATGAGCACCGAACCAGAGACTACAATGGCGAATTCCTTAAACAGCCTGCCGGTCAATCCGCCCAGAAAAAGTATTGGCAAGAAAACCGCTGCAAGTGTTACAGTGGTGGAAATTACGGCGAAGTAAATTTCTTTAGACCCTTTACGCGCTGCTTCAATCGGCGACATGCCCTTCTCTACTTTACTGTAGATATTTTCGAGCACCACGATTGCATCATCCACCACCAGGCCAATTGCCAATACCAATCCAAGTAACGTTAATACATTGATAGAAAAATCGGCAATGTACATGATGAAGAAGGTGGAAATGATGGAAACCGGAATGGCAACCAAGGGGATCAAAGTACTTCTCCAGTCGCGAAGGAAAATAAATATAATAATGGAAACCAAGCCGAAAGCAAGGATTAGCGTCTCTTCTACTTCAGATAAAGAATTCCTTACCGGAACTGTAAAATCTTTTCCTAAAGCAATTTCGTACCCCTCCGGAGCGGTCTTTTTAATCTCTTCAAAGCGTTTGTTAAACTCTTCCACAATTGCCAGAGAATTGGCGCCGCGCTGAGGGTTAACACCAGTTCCTACGCCGTAATCGGCAGTTTTGCCATTATAAACAATCATGGCTGTGCGCTCATTTTGAGCAGCCATCACGGCAGTACCAATGTCTTTAAAGCGAACAATGGCCCCGTCTTTTTCAGTGATTATCATGTTATTGAAATCATCCTGGGTAACCAGCCTACCTTGAGTACGCAGGGTAACCTCGGTATTTTGGCCTTCAATACGTCCACTTGGCAAATCCACGTTCTCTCGCTGCAAAGCTGCCTGCACATCAGATGGAGTTAAGTTATATGCGGCAAGTTTTACCGGGTCCATACGAAGGCGCATTGCACGTTTCTTGCCGGCGTAAGAGTCAACCAATCGCACACCAGGAATAGATTGCAGCTTTTCTTTGATGCTGATATTTACAAAATCGGTAACATCTTCAAGGCTTTTGGTCTTGCTCTGAACGGTAAGGAAAACCAGGAATTCTGGCGGGCCGGTTTTCTCGACAACGGTTGGCTCTATATCTGCCGGTAGCTGCTGGCGCGATTTAGAAACCTTATCACGAACATCATTTGCTGCTTCCTCAAGGTTAGCATCCAGGTTAAACTCAACGGTAATAATACTTACCTGCTCCCTCGATGTGGATGAAATTGAGCGGATGCCATTAGCCTCGGCAATAGCTTCTTCAAGCGGCTTGGTTACCTGCGATGCAATTATATCTGCACTTGCACCAGGATATACTGTAGTAACCGAAACAATTGGAGAATCGGTAACTGGATATTCCCGGGTTCCAAGGAAATTATAACCTACTATACCAAACAGTATGAGCAGGACTGACATTACCCCGGCTAATACTGGCCGGGAAATGCTCATTTGTGAAATTGAACTCATTGTGATAGATTTATTTAACTGATACTAGTTGAATATCTGCTCCAGGTGCAAGCCGAAGCATATTGCTGGTGATGATGGTATCGCCTGCTTCAAGGCCATTAATTACATGAACCGAAAAGGCATCACGTTGCCCTATTTCTACAGGTTTGATATGGGCTTTATTGCCCGATGCCACATAAACGCTATATCCTTGGGATGAAGGAATTAATGCCTGGTTTGGAACCTGCAAAGCGTTTTCGGATGTTTTGAGGCTGATTTTAAGGCGGGCACTTTGTCCGGCAAGCAACTCTTTGCCAGGGTTCTCACCTACCGCCCTAACTAACAGCGTACGCGTTTCGTTGTCAAGTTTGGACTCCTGAGCTACAACCTTGGCATTATAAAGTCTTTGGCTGGATTGGACACTAAACTGCAAAACATCACCCGTTTTCAGTGCCGAAGTGTATTTCTCAGGCACAGAAAAGTCGAGCTTAATCTGGCTGTTATCCTCTAATATTGCCAGAGATGTACCTGGTGCTACCAGCGTTCCGGGATAAACATTTACGATACCAATAGTGCCACTAAATGGCGCCCGGATATTGGTTTTCTCGATGCTTACTTTAATCTGTTTTATTTGCGCCTGAAGCACTTTCAGATTGGTAAAGGTTTGGTCGTAGTCTTGCTGCATCACAGCCTGGTGTTCTATAAGATCCTTAAGGCGCTGTTCATTCAGCCGCGCCAGTTTCTCCTGCTGTATCAACTGTTCTAACTGGGCACGCAAATCGGCATCATCAAGCTTAAATAATAAGGAGCCCCGGCCAACAAACTTGCCTTCCTGAACGTGTACCGAAACCACCTTTCGGCTAAGCTCGCTCATGATGTTTACTTCTTGCTTTGCATGAAGTGTTCCGGTTACTTCCATCTCTTCTTTAAGAGTGTTGGATTGGAGAACATGGCCATCAACAGGAATTCCCTGAACTTTCGGGGATGCCTGGGCCGCAGCCTTACTCTCTTTGCCCGTACTGCTGGAGCAGGCGTAAAAGGTAGTGGCTATGAGCAGGGCTAAACCAAGCCCGGTTAGGAGATTTTTTTGAGTTTTGAGTGGAGTTTTCATTGTATATTATATTTATATATTTAAATATTTCAATATATTATTGCGCATTTAATAGAAAATGCGAGCATCCCGTAACAATACGGTAACTTTTTGCCGGCTCTATCCTCTCTCTCAATCTCCTTCTGCCAGCATTTTTATTCCATCGATACATTTATATATTTATAAACTTCGATGTATTGTTTAAATTTTTTTAGAGCTGGAGGCTCTTCAAAAATTCTGTGTACTCGTCTAACACCTTAGTATTTAAAGCATACTTGACAGCCCTACCCTCCTTAGATGAGGAAATTAAATCGGCGTCGATTAACTGCTTAACGTGGTGAGAAATAGATGGTTGAGCTAAATCCACAATATCACTAATCTCGGTACAATAAAGGCACGCTTTCTTTTTACTGATTTCCTTTAAAATCAAAATGCGGCTTGGATCACTTAATGCCTTGGAAATCTTCTCAACTTTCTTTAAATCCATTTCACGGAACCTTTTTGATGGAACAAATATATTGATAAATATAAATATATAAATATGTCACCTGTTTAATGACTTTCAGATAACTTTTCTGCAAGGATAGTGGTTTAATGAGAGCTTTTAAAGTTTAGTTTGAGATTTGTTTGGAGTTCTCAAATGATAATCAGCTTATTCGCCAATCCTACAATACACCTTTTAAGAATTCTTTTACTGCATATGTGGAGAGCTGTCCGCCTGGCCCATTAATGTTGTAATCAAAGCCATGAGTAGCCCAAGGCAAACTCAGGAAATAATTTTTGACCTTTAAAGTATTCAATTTTCTATGCAAACGACGGCTATGCTCATAAGCTACCAGCACATCATTTTCGCCATGAATAATTAGGGTTGGGGGCGACGATCTGGAAACGAACTCTATCGGCGAACTGTCGAAATAGTTCTTCGGAACCGAAATATATTTCCCGCCTAAATAATCTTCCATTACCCTGCGTGAATCCATAACCAAAGGATTTGCCGGGGCTGAATACCCCCAAACCATGTCAGCCGGCCCATAAAAATCAACCACTCCTTTTATACACGGGTCTTTTAAGGTGTAGGCTGCTAGCAGAGCAACTTGTGCGCCTGCTGAACGCCCCAGAAGCACCAACCTGGACGAATCGATATTCAACTCACCAGCATGCTGCTTCAAATATTTTATAGCTTCTTTAGCATCTTCTACCGGATAAGGGCTTTGGTACTTTGGCGCAAGGCGATAATTAATTGCGGCTACCTGATAGCCTTCATGGGCCAATACTGAATTTAACTCGGGCAATTGTTTGTTATCCCCGCTTTTCCATGAACCGCCATGAATAACCACTATACAAGGGTGTTTGCCTGCTTTCTGCGAAGGATAAAAATCCATCTTCAGCTCAATATCCTGCAGCTTAGAGTAACTTATAATTTTAGTTGGCAGCACTTGCGTGCCTTTACCTCCAAATAAAGCTGAGAATTTGAATTGGGCTGAGCCATGACTTATTTTATTGGGAAATGCCGCTGCCATATTAGGGATTAAGTATTTATACAGAGACCAGGCTCGAACTACAGGAGTTAGAAAGAGTATAAAAGCCGCCACAGCAGCAAGTGTTCCGGCTAGCTGGTATTTTTTTATTTTCAATCCCCACGCAATCAACATCATACATATTAATGCAAAAAAGAATGGAAACTCAGTAACTAAAATTGCTAGCAACCAAAGGTGATATGTTGGGGCTTTGATAATAGTTAGCAGTGAAAGAAGCAATAAAATTATAGTTAGAATAAGTCTGGGCATCGGCGTAAATATAGCAAACTATAAGGTGCTGAATTTTCAAAACAACAACAAAACATTCCCTTGGATGAGTATTCATCAATAAATTATCATACCGAATTAAATATTATCAACCACAGCCATAACACTTAATTATTGCTTAACATTTAGTTTACATTCCGGGGATAGCTTTGCAGCACTACTTATTACATACATCATTTGGGAGGCATCACTTTAATATATACTTATGCCTAGATTTTCATTTCAGCAACAGGTTCTTACAGGTTTTATTGTTACTCTGATTTTTGTTTTCTCGGGTGCTTTAATTGCTTACCACCGGATTTATGAATTGCAAAATGACAGTAGATCCGTTGACCGCACTCAGGAGGTTATCAAATTTACAAACCAGGTTTTGATTAATGTTGTACAGGCTGAAAGTAGCGTACGTGGACTTACGGCTACCGGAAATAAAACCTACCTTGACGCTTACAACGAAAATCTTAGTAAAATTAGTCCTTCGGTTGACAGGCTGGCATCTTTGTTAAGAGACGATACTCATCAATCGATTTTGGCTGATTCTTTGAAATTCCATGTTTCACAGAAACTCTATATGATGAGTAAAATTTTGTGGACAATCAATTCGGACAACCTTATGCAAGCCAAACAGGAACTTGTTGATGACCGCACTATCAATAATGTTCAAAGCCTAATTGACTCGATAAAAGTTAAGGAAGCGATTTTATTGGCTGAGAGAAGGCGTGTTAGCGAGGCGAACGTTAAAGAAACCCTTACTTTGTTTTGGGTAGGAAGTTTCGTGATTTTCAGCTTGTTTCTAGTCCTCTTTCAATACATCCGCGTGAGCTTCAAGAAGCGTAAAGTTGTTGAGGATGACCTGCTGGAAACCAATGAACAGCTTAAGGCAATTTCTGAAGAGAATAAATTGCAAAACTGGATTTTAAAAGGGAGTACTGTTATTGATGAGGCAATGCGAGGGCAGCGTGAAATTCACCCACTAGCGGCTTCCATTATTCAGAGCGTTTGCCAATATACTCATGCGAATATCGGTGCTATATACCTTGCAACTAGCAGTGGATCCTTAAAACTTGAGGCTGGCTATGCTTTCGATTCTGACCTTTACAATTTGGTTATCGCCCCGGGTGATGGCCTGGTGGGCCAGGTAGCTCTTGGGAAAGAACCTTATGTATTGCATAATGTGCCGCCTAATTATTTAAAAATAAAATCCGCGCTGGGCGAAACTTCTCCTAAAACTATTCTTATTCAGCCTATTGTTTTTGAAGGCGAAGTGAAGGGAGTTTTAGAGATTGGATTCTTAAACATGCCGGAAATAACTCAGATCTTTATTGATCATATCATGAATAATATTGCTGTATCAATAAATAGTGTGCAGACGATGGTTCAGGTGCAAAACCTTTTGGAGCACTCTAATTTTTTTGTTGAAGAACTTGTGAATTAGTACCTTTTTGAGCAACATCCCAAATCCTGCTTCTCCTTCGAAGCAGGATTTTTTGTTTTCAATCCTAAGCTGAAACCTTATGTTTGCACCTAATGGCAAAAAGAAAACTTTCTGAGGAGCAGGCTAAACTTTTGGCTGATAATATCATGCCCGGGTTTATTCCTAAAAACGCTGATGCTGAATCTTTTTCATTCTACTTTACAGCGGAAGGTACCAACTACAGGGCTGAATATACTAGGGAGAAGAAGGATTGGGTACTGGCTACTGTTGTTGCAGTTGTCGAGGGGGATTGATCTGAAATTCTTCATGTTGTATTTGCATATCGCATGGTAGCCAGGGGTTGCCCCCCTGGCTAGTTAATAGTCAAGCCCTTCGGGCTTGTATCGTTGCGCCCTTTGCAAGCCTGAAAGGCTTGACTATGTTTAACCATAGGCGCTAGCCTGTGGTTATAACAAATACTTCTCATCAAACTCGATCCCATTCTCAATTAACAAGCGCTTATACTCGTCATAAAAACTTTCCTTTCGGTGATGTTCTTTTTGTTTCTTCACGTAGTTGATAATCATATCTCTTTCTCTGACATTGTAGGTAAACGCTCCATAACCATCCTGCCAACCATTAAAATCAGGAAACTTTCCGCTTTCCTTCATCCATAAACTACTTGCTACTTTAATGTCCTTTACATAGTCTGCCAAAGCAATGGAGGGATGTAAATCACTAAAGATATGAATGTGATCTTCTACGCCGTTAATACGGTACAACTTGCATTCCTTACTCTGAATAACACCCCAAATGTACTTGTACAACTCCAGGCAATATTCTTCGGCAATAGTGGGTTGCCTGTACTTCGTTGCAAAGACAATTTGATAATAAATTTGCTTAAAGCTCATATAATAAAAGGTTTAGATTAAAAATCCTAATCTATCATTTTAATATATCAGAAACAAAACCCCCTGTTACTATACATTCTCAAATTCCCGGAAAATTAAATTCAGTTGCATTTAGCCTTACCCTATTTTTACTAACTTTGTTAGCATGAAGCGTTCAGGAAGTGCGGATTTACCTTTACATTACGGCTATGTGCCTCAGTGGCTAGCGGAAAGAATGGCAAAGCTTGGGCTGGCAATTACTGAAGCTATTCTTGCTGAATATGGCAAAGCTGAAGTTTTAAGGCGTTTAAGCGACCCTTTCTGGTTTCAGTCTCTTGGCGCAGTTATGGGAATGGACTGGCACTCATCAGGCATTACCACTTCAGTTATGGGCGCCCTTAAAAGAGCCATTAATCCTCACTCCAAAGATTTAGGAATTTACATTTGCGGTGGTAAGGGTAAATATTCGCGGCAGGCACCTACAGAATTACTAAACGTAGGTAACCGCACCGGACTGGATGGAAATTATCTGGTACGCTGCAGTAAGCTGAGCGCTAAGGTCGACAATACCGCCGTTCAGGACGGGTTTCAATTGTACCTTCATAGTTTTATTGTAAGTGATGAGGGGCAATGGACAGTTGTACAACAAGGCATGAGCGCCGGGAGTTCGACCGCAAGGCGTTACCACTGGCATTCTTCGAACCTAACTTCCTTTGTTGACGAACCACATACCGGAGTTTGCGGAATTAATCAGGGAGCCATTTTAAATATGGTAGCCCATGAAGCATTGCCATCAAGAAATTCAATCATGTCGATGACTGATGAGTCTCCAGTAATGATGCTAGCCGAGGCGCAAAAGCTGGTGTTGCCTTCTCATCATGATGTTAGAGCTAAAGATGTTGACTTAAAGCGCCTTGGAAGC
>Ga0307408_100003327_pt1 | contig 11044 bp, 6 predicted proteins | sample 322Cmetagenome_FD_202116 | JGI IMG/M metagenome (GOLD analysis project Ga0307408, IMG submission 202116) | Maize rhizosphere microbial communities from greenhouse at UC Davis, California, United States - 322HYB-C-3 | ecosystem: Host-associated > Plants > Roots > Rhizosphere > Soil | place: USA... | reverse complement strand
TGATTGAACTGATGGGCGGCGACATCGCCGTGGACAGCGCGCAGGGCCAGGGCAGCCGCTTCTGGTTCAGCCTGCCGTTTGGCGTGGTGGCCGATGGCGCCAGGATGATCCGTCCTCCGGGGCCGGGCGCACAGCGCGTGCTGGTGGCGGATGACAATGCCACCAGCCGTGGCCTGATATGCCAGCTGATCCGTGCATGGGGTTGGGAAGCGGAAGAAGCGGCATCGTTCGATGCGGCCATGGAGCGGCTGCGGGCGCAGCCGCCTTGCCACCTGCTGCTGGCGGACTGGCACATGCCCGGCATGGATGTGCCGGACGGGCTGCGCAAGGTGCGCGGCATGGCCGACCAGATGCCGGTGGTGACCATGCTCAACGCCTTTGCGCGCGAGCGCATCGATGCGGCGGCCACTTCCGGCCGGCAGTTGCAGCCGGATGCGGTGCTGGTCAAACCGGTGACTTCGTCCAGCCTGTACGACGCGCTGCACCAGGCGCTGCAAATCAAGGCGGCCGGCGCCGATGGCGCCGCGGCGCCCAGTGCCATCGCCGGCCGCTTGCGGGGCGTGCATTTCCTGCTGGTGGAAGACAACCTGCTGAACCAGGCCGTGGCGCGCGGCATCCTGGAACACGCTGGCGCCACGGTGGACACGGTGGGCGATGGACAGCAAGCCGTCGACGTGCTGCGCACCGATGCGGCGCGCTATGACATCGTGCTGATGGATATGCAAATGCCGGTACTGGACGGTTTTTCCGCCACCGCCATGCTGCGCCGTGAATTGAAACTCACCCTGCCCGTGATTGCCATGACGGCCGGGGTGCTGGCGTCGGAGCGCGACCGCTGCGTGGAGGCGGGCATCAGCGACTTCATTGCCAAGCCGGTGGTGGTGGAAGACATGCTGGCGGTGATCGCGCGCCATTTGCCGGCCGGGGCCGCCGCGCGCCTGGCTGCCGGCCCGCTCCCGAGTCCGAGTCCGAGCCCCAACCCGATGGCGATCGCGGACACGGCGGCTCCCGTTGCGCGGCCCGAGCCGGAACCGCTGTTCAACATGTCCGGCCTGATGAAAGTCATGGGCAAGGATCCGAAGGGACGCGCCGTGATGTTCCGCATGGTGCGGGGTGCGGTCAGTTCCGGCATGAAGCCGGCCGACGATGCCGACCTGGCGCTGCGTGAAAACCGCCCGGCCGACGCGGCGCGCATCCTGCACAGCCTGCGCGGCGCCATCGGCGTGCTGGGCGCCAAGCGGCTGATCCGCGCCACCCTGGATGCGGAACACGCCATCACGGAACAGCGCAGCGACACCTGGCCCGCGCATTTCGCCGAAGTGCGCACGGTGCTGGCGCAGACCTTGCAGCAGGCGGAGGAATGGCTCGAGCGCGAGGAAAACGAGACCACGTGAAACCACGGGCGCCATTCATCCCATGGCGTCGGCATTTCATCACACAGCCGCTATAATGCGCGCCGCCGGCCCTTACACTGCGGGCCATTCCAACTCTTCCCGCCGTATCGATGAATGCTTTCCTGAAGACCGCACTGGCTACTGCCTTGCCTGTTATTGCCGGCGTGGCGCACAGCGCGGAACCACCCATGCAACGGGTGGAAATCACCGGTAGCGCCGCGCAGGCGCAGCGCCGCAATGAACCGGTGGGCCGCATCGTCGTCGGCCGTGAAGAATTGCTGCAATACGGCGATGGCGCCTTGTCCGGCGCGCTGCAGCGGCTGCCCGGCGTGACCGTGTCCGGCAACGAGGTGCGCATGCGGGGACTGGGCGGCGGCTATACGCAGGTGCTCATCAACGGCGACCCCGCGCCGCCCGGCTTTACCATTGACAGCCTGGCGCCGGAACTGGTGGAGCGGATAGAAATCCAGCGCAGCGCCACGGCCGATACCAGCGCGCAAGCGGTGGCCGGCAGCATCAATATCGTGCTGCGCCGCGCCACCGCCGTGCGCAATGACGTCAAGCTGAACCTGGAATCGCGCCGCCGCCAACTGGCGCCCGGCGCCACCTTGCAGATGGCGGGCCGGGACGGCGGCTACGCGTACACGGTGGCCGCCACGCTGGCGCGCAGCCACAACGACTACCTGTCGCGCGCGCTGACCGCCGATAGCGGGCCGGCCGGCGCATCGCAGCGGCGCTTTGACGAACACTTTACGACCCGCACCGACAAGATCAGCATCGCGCCCCGTTTCGAATGGAAAGGCGACGGCGAGTCGCTGGTGTGGCAAAGCCTGCTCGACGCGAGCCGCGTCCGCACTGGCGGGAATGCCGATGAAACCACGCTGCAGGGCGGCGCCACCGCCTCGCCCCATGCGCAGGTGCGGTTCGCGTCGCATACGGAAACCCTGCGCAGCGACGCCACCTGGAGCCACCGGTTCGACCGCGAAGGCCGGCTGGAAGCGAAGGGCGGCATCGCGCTGAACCGGCGCCATGGCGATTATCTGTTCACCGGTGCGGACAGCGCGTACACGCCCTGGCTGCTGCGCGCCGTCTTGTCGAGCGCGAGCGACGACAGCGCGATCGCCAGTGGCAAGTTCGGCATGCCGCTCGGTGCGGGCCACAGCGTTGGCGCCGGCTGGGATGGCGGCTGGACGCGGCGTGGCGAAACCCGTCTCCAGCATGACCGTACGCCGCAAGGCGCCACCTCGTTCCTGCTGGACCAGGCCTACACGGCGGACGTGCGCCGCCTGGCGCTGTATGCGCAGGACGAATGGGACGTGACGCCGCGCCTGCAAGTGTATGCGGGCTTGCGCTGGGAAGGGCTCGATACGTCGATTACCGGCCGCATGACGGCGAAGACGGGCGTGCGTTCCAGCGTGTGGAGCCCGGTCGCGCAGGTGTTGTGGAAAGAAGGCGAGCGCCTGCGCTGGCGGATGGCGCTGGCGCGCACCTACAAGGCGCCGCAGACGGCCGACCTGGTGCCGCGCCGCTACACCATCAATAACGATAATGGCCCGACGGCGCCGCACGTGCAGGGCAATCCGGCATTGCGCCCGGAACTGGCGTGGGGCCTCGATGGCGGCGCGGAATATTATCCGGCCGGGCAGGGCGGCGGCGTGATGGGCGTGTCGCTCTATGCGCGCCGCGTGTCGGACGTGACGGTGCGCCGGCTGTTGCGCGATGGCCGGGATTGGGTGGCCACGCCGGTCAACGATGGCAGTGCGGCGGTGTCCGGCATTGAATTCGACATGAAGCTGCCGCCGGCGGCGTGGGCCGGCATGGCGTGGACCTGGCGCGCCAATGCCGCGCGCAACTGGTCGCGGCTGGACAGCGTGCCGGGGCCGGACAACCGGCTGGCCGACCAGACCCCGCTGTCCGCCAACCTGGGGCTCGATGTGCGGCCCGGCGCCGCATGGAGTACCGGGGCGAACTTCACCTACAAAGGCGGCGGCGCGCTGCGCCGCTCCACGGAACTCGACGGCGTGACAGGGCCGGAGCGGGTGCTGGACTGGTACCTATTGTGGAGGCCGGCCGCCGGGCGCCAGTTGCGCGTCAGCGTGGCCGATGCGCTGGCCCAGCAGCGCCACGTGATGCAGCGCTACCGGGATGTGGACGGCAGTTCGGTGCGGCAGACCTGGACCCGTGGCGCGCGGGCATTGCGCGTGTCCTTTGAGGCGGTGTTGCCTTAAATCGCGCGGGCGATCAGGATCTTCTGGATATCGCTGGTGCCTTCATAAATCTGGCACACGCGCACATCGCGGTAAATGCGCTCGACCGGGAAGTCGGACACATAACCATAGCCGCCGTGCACCTGGATCGCATCCGAGCACACGCGCTCCGCCATTTCAGAGGCGAACAGCTTGGCCATCGCCGCTTCCTTCAGGCACGGCAAGCCGGCATCCTTCATCGAAGCGGCGTGCAGGATCAGCTGGCGCGCGGCTTCGATCTGCGTCGCCATGTCGGCCAGCTTGAATTGCACCGACTGGTGGTCGAAAATCGCCTGGCCAAAGCTTTCGCGCTCCTTGGCATATTTCAGCGCCGCTTCATAAGCGGAACGCGCCATGCCCACCGATTGCGAGGCGATGCCGATACGACCGCCTTCCAGGCCGGACAGCGCGATCTTGTAGCCCTGTCCCTCTTCGCCGATCAGGTTCTCTTTCGGGATGTGGCAATTCTCGAACAGGATTTGCGCCGTGTCCGACGAATGCTGGCCCATTTTCTGTTCCAGGTTGGCCACGATGTACCCTGGCGTATTGGTCGGCACCCAGAACGCGCTGATGCCTTTCTTGCCGGCGGCCTTGTCGGTCACCGCCATGACGATGGCGACATCGGCATATTTTCCGCTGGTGATGAACTGCTTGACGCCGTTCAGCACGTAGTGCTCGCCGTCGCGGGTGGCGGTCGTGCGCAGGGCCGCCGCATCGGAACCGGTGTGCGGCTCGGTCAGGCAGAACGCGCCCAGCATCTCGCCCTGCGCCAGCGGACGCAGCCACTGCTGCTTTTGCCGGTCGTTGGCATACATCATGGCGATGCTGCAGACCGGGCAGTTGTTGACGGAAATGATGGTGGAAGTGCCGCCGTCGCCGGCCGCGATTTCTTCCAGCACCACGGCCAGCGACACGTAATCCATGCCCGCGCCGCCCAGCTCTTCCGGCACGGCCACGCCGAACGCGCCCAGCGCGGCCAGCTCTTTCAATTCTTCCTTCGGGAAGTGGTGTTCCTTGTCCCAGCGGGCCGCTTGTGGCGCCAGGCGCTCCTGCGCGAAGGTGCGCAAGGCCTCCCTGATCATCTGGTGTTCTTCGTTCAATATCATGCTGTGACCTTTTTGAAGTCCTTCGAAAAATCGCACGCTAAGACCAGCGGCCCCGGACGGAGCGTGGCGTTCGGCTTGTGGCCGCTTAACGTACCGATGCCTTGGGAAAAATACGCCAACAGCCAGTGCCCTGGCGGGGACGGCATCTTGCCCAAACAACTTGAGTTTACAACAGTTTGTTGCCGCCGCACGCAGGTTTTCCTGCCTTGCCTGCCACGATATGCGGCCGGGTTGGCATCGGATTGCCGTCACCCTGCGCTCCAGGTTTGATCGGCCACGCCATCCGCAATCAATCTCATTATGTAAAAACTATATTTAATAGTGGCCCTAATTTCCTGCAATTAGGTGGTTCTATGTGCCGCATGGGTGGCAATGATATATTTTTTGCAAATAAACGGCGCGCTAACTCCTTCGCTTCGGCAGCGTTTCCCGGTGGCGAAATTATTCACCTGCATAAGAGGTAAAACTTTGAAGTATTTGTCTTCGAGATTTGGAAATATTATTCCATCCCCCACCCTTGTTTTGGACGGCAAGGCAAAAGCCATGATACGGGACGGTTTCGATGTCATTAATTTGAGCGTGGGCGAGCCGGATATTGCGACACCGGCGGCTGCGGTAAAAGAAGCGATTGCCGCAATTAATGAGGGGTTCACGAAATACACGGAAGCCGCGGGGATCGAACCCTTGCGAAAAATGGTGGCTGACCGTGCGCGCACCGTGCTGGGGTTGCACTATCACCCCTCCCAGGTGGTGGTCTCCAATGGTGGCAAGCATTCTTTGTTCAATATATTCATGACGCTGCTGGATCCGGGCGACGAAGTCATTATCCCCGCGCCCTATTGGGTCAGCTATCCGGAACAGGTGAAACTGGCTGGCGGCCTGCCGGTCATTTATGACGCCAGGGAAGAGGACAACTTTGGCATAGACGAAGCCCGTCTGCGCTCGCTGTTGACGTCCCGTACCAAAGCCATACTGGTGAATAGTCCGAGCAATCCCACCGGCGCCGTGTATTCCCGGCAGCATCTGGCCACCGTGGCGCGCATCGCCCAAGAGCATGATTTGTATGTGATTTCAGATGAAATTTATGACGGACTGAATTTCTCCCGCGATGGCCATGTCTCGATCGCGCAATACGACCAGGACGCGTTCGAGCGGACCATCATCGTGAACGGCTGGTCGAAAACCTATGGCATGACCGGCTGGCGGCTGGGCTATACCTTGTCCAGTCCGGCCCTGGCCAATGCCATGAAGGAATTCCAGGGGCACGTCACGTCGAATGTGTGTTCGATCGCGCAAAGAGCAGCCATCGGGGCGTTATCGGCAGCCGTGGATGCCGATGCCAAATCCAGGTTTATCCGCCGCCGTGACTTCATGCTGAATGGCCTGAGAAATATCAAGGGTGTGCGATGCGGGACGCCGGATGGCGCCTTTTATGTTTTCCCTAATTTACAGGGATGGATAAATGCCCGGTATGGCAATGAAGTGATTGATTCGGTGGAGGTTGCCTGTGAAATATTGCTGAGGGATTTCCATGTTTCCATCGTGCCCGGTCGTGGCTTTGGCGCACCGAATAATGCACGCCTCTCTTATGCGATTGCGGAAGATCGCTTGCATGAGGCGATCAGGAGAATACAAGCGTTTGTCGATAAATTGACTTTCAGTTGATTTGAAACCAGTCCGTGCAGTTTTGATGAAAGCTGTGCAGGAAAATAAAGGAATAAACCATGTCGATGCAGAACACCATACAGGAATTGGTGCAGTCCGGTATAACGGGCGGTCCGGCGACCACGTATTTGAATTGCCTGACCTTGAATGGAAAGATTGACGAGCGCGACGCGCTCAAAGGACTCAGCCGCCGCGAGCAAGCGGTCCTGGGCGCATTGCTCAAGCGCCGTGGCGGGACCGATGGAAACGGGGGGGAATTCGTCCTGGCGATGCGTCCGTATGGCCGCATTGCGGTATTGCCGCGCGACGAATATGCCACCCATGAAAAAGGCTTGACCGAGGTGCAGCGGTTTTCCGTGTCGATGGAAGACTGCGAGGATATCCGCCAGGCGCAAGCGGAAGACTTGCGCCTGCTGCGGGCGGGGGAAGAGACGCTGGCCGCCTACTTCGCGAGCGCGGGCTATGCCAGCGTGGCGGCCAGGCTCGACAAGGCGGCCAGGAATATGGCGCCATTGATCTTTTTCATCGGCGACGTCTGCATTTCGAATTTCTACAACATCGGCAAGGGCGACGTGCCCGGGGAATGCGAAATCCATCATGCCCTACGGGTGCTGTCCGAGACCGGCCCGGAGGCCTCGCTGGTCTTGCGCACCTTCGCGTTCTGCTTCGATATGTTGCTGCGCTCCGGCACCTATACCCGGGCCGAAGAGATGAACTCGTGCCAGTTGAACCTGGAAACCCTGGCGGCGCATTTTCTGGACGTGTACGACAGCTACCACTACATCAGTGCCGCCGGCTGCGTTGAGCGCCATACATTCAACGCGCTTCCGCTGCCGGAGCAGGCCGGCATGCTGGCCGAACTCAGGAACCAACGGCAACAGACCGGGGTCTTCGTCAGGGATATCAATGGACTCAATCTGTTGAAAAAGGAACGCTACTTCAAGCACGACGTGGCCGAGCCGGAGTTGGCGCAGGCCGCCCGGGACCAGGATGCCCGGCAATTGGTGGAGGCGCTGGTCGCGGAAGACACCGGCCGCGGCTTCGCATGGTCGGACGACATGATCGTTCGCCTGCTGGGCACGGATGGCGATGTGTTCCAGGTCCATGCATTCGATTCCGATATCGAATACCTGATCGACCTGATTATCCGCAAGGCGGTCAAGGCCACCGGCTCCGATGTCGGCATGAGCCGTGGCACGCGCAATATCGCGCGCTTCACCGAGGCCTGGCTGCGCCAGGATACCCTGGGCGTTTGCGAATGGAGCCAGGCGGAATATTACTGCCACGCCGTGGCATCGGACGCGCTGCGGGACGTCTTGCCCGTCAAAAAATTGACCATGCTGATCAATGCGGTGTCGTCGCGCATGCGCTACAACACCTGGCACTATGCGCCGGGCTATTTCAAGGCGGAAGACATCCCGCCAACCCGTGGCTGGTTCCAGGCGCCGCGCATGGCCGATATCGCCGAATGGTCCGACCATCATCACGCCGGGCACGTGCACGCGGCGGTGCGTTACAGCATCCGCTCACCCAAGGCGATCCGTGTCCGGGGCCAGTTGTTGCCCGGCCTGACCGACTTGCGGCTGATGCGCCAGGCCGGCCGGCGTTACACGCTGGGTGACCTGGCGCAGGCGATCCGATACACCGATGCGCTGGGTTTCGTCTACCAGCACCTGGTGGACGCGATCAATGGCGGACGCGCCAGCTTTGAATTCAGTTTCGGCAGCAAGGCCTGGATCGATGCCTATTACGCGTCCCTGGCGGACGACACGCTCAAGGCGGCGTGATCCAACACCTATCAGGAGGGTTTGTAATGACGTTCGTTGTGACAGAACAGTGCATCAAGTGCCGCTTCACGGATTGCGTGGTGCCTTGCCCGGTCGATTGTTTCCGCGAGGGTGACGACTTCATGGTCATCGATCCGGAAGTTTGTATCGACTGCAACGTGTGCGCCACCGAGTGTCCGGTCAATGCGATTTACCAGGACAAGGATGTGCCGGAAGACCAAAAGATTTTCATCGACATCAACCGTGAACTGGCCAGGATTTATCGTCCGGTCACCAGCAAGTCCGGTCCGGCGGCCGAGGCCGAAAAATGGCGCGGCATGCCGGACAAACGACAACTGCTGGACTTGCGCGACATTGATTTCGACATGCCGGCGTGAACGCCGCTCACTACAAGGACAAGAATGGTTGCCGCGAATTACATGGAATTGGACGAGTTTGATTATCAATGCGTCTTCAGCCACCGCTATGGCTCGCGCGAAATGCGGCAGGTATGGACGGAAGAGGGCAAGCGCCTGCTATGGCGCACGATCTGGACCGAACTGGCGCACGCGCAGGCGGATCTGGGACTGATTTCGCGCGCCCAGGCGCAGGACATTGAAGCCAACCGGCATCGGCTCGATATGGCGCGATCACTGGAAATCGAGGCGCAGACCCGGCACGACCTGCTGTCGGAGGCGCGCTGCCTGGCCGAAGTCTGCGCCGTCGGCGGCGGAGTGGTTCACCTGGGCGCGACCAGCGCCGACATCGAAGATAACGCGGACGCCTTGCGGGTGCGCCGCGCGCTGCACATCCTGGTGCCCAGGATGGAAGCGCTGCTGCACGCTTTTACGCTCAAGGTTGATGCGCTGCGCGCGGTGGCGACCATGGGCTACACCCATTTGCAGGCTGCCGAACCGACCACCGTCGGCTATCGGATGGCGCAGCACCTGTATGACCTGCACGAGGATTATCAGCAGCTGCGGCAACTGATCCCCTCGGTCAAGGGCAAGGGGATGACAGGCGCGGTGGGCACGTCGGCTTCCTATATCGCCCTGTTCATGGCCAAGGGCATCGCGCATGCGGAAGCGGTGCAACTGCATGCCCGGATGGAAGCCCTGGTGATGCAGGCGCTGGAGCTGGAAGCGCACCCGGTGTCGACCCAGATTTACACGCGCAAGCAAGACCTCAGGGTGGCCAATGTGCTGGCGTCGATCGCGGCCAGCATCTACAAATTTTGCCAGGACTTGCGCCTGCTGCAATCATCGGCCATGTCCGAATGGTATGAGCCGCGCGGCGCCCAGCAGGTGGGTTCGAGCGCGATGCCATTCAAGCGCAATCCGACCACCAGCGAAAACGTGGATGGCATTTGTCGCATCGCGATGGCCCTGCCCGCGATTTTCCTGAACAACGCGGCCCACACCATTTTCGAACGCACGCTGGACGACAGCCCGGGCCGGGCCTTTGGCTTGCCGACCCTGTTTCTTGCCCTGGATGACGTGATTGCGAAATGCGAAGCCATCGTCACGGGACTGGAGGTGAACCAGGCGGCGATCGACGACAACAACCGCAAATATCACGCGCTCACCATCACCGAGAAATTATTGCTGGTGTGCGTCACCAAGGGCGCCAACCGCCAACATTTGCATGAACACTTGCGTGGCCTGTGCTTCTCGCTGTCCGATGCGCGGAACCGGGGCGGGCTGGATATCCAGGCCAAGGTCCGAGCGGACCAGTTGGTCGCGTCGTACTTGTCGGCGGCGGAAATCGACGAGATTTTCGGCAGCCATGGCTATATCGGCAATTGCGAAGAACGCTGCCAGGCATTGACCACGCTGGTGCGGCAATCGCTGAACCGGATCTGATGCGCTAACCACTATCACTTCGTTGCATTCATCATGAAAAAATACATCATCAATGTCATGTGCCGTTCCCTGGCATGGGAAAAAAAGGAAGAAATTGCCGCCGCGGTCGAAAAAGGCTACGGCGTCATCGTGCTCGACAAGGACCCGGCGGCGTACCACGGGCTGCCGGTGGAGCATTTCATCGCGTGCGATGTCACCGATGTCGAACCCGCCGGCGCGCAGGCCCTGGCCTATATCGCGCAGCACCAGCTGCGCGTCGCCGGCGTGGTGGGATGGACCGACACCGCGGTCTACCTGGTCGCGCACCTGGCCGCCGCGTTGGGGCTGCCGGGCACGTCGCCCGGCAAGATAGACGCGGTCAAGGACAAGGTGTGCACCCGCCGCCTGCTCGACGCGGTGGACGGCGCCAATCCCCCCTACCGGCTTGGGACCACGGCGCAGGACTTGAAGGCCGCGCTGGAAGCGATCGGCACGCCATGCCTGCTGAAGTATCCCGGCGCCTCCGGCGGGCGCGGCATCATCCACGTCGACACCGCCGGCGAAGATGTGGATGCCCTGTACGCCCGCTTCCGCGCGATGTGCGATCCGGCCCTGGACCCGGTGTTCAAGCAGCGCGCGCAACAGTTTGTGGTGGAGCGGAAAATCCGCGGCTCCGAGCATTCGGTGGCCGGGCTGGTCCATGGCGGCAAGGTGTCGATCCTGGCCATCGTCGACAAGGAAGTCGATGCCGGGCAGGGCTATCAATACCGCAATACGATTCCGTCCCGGCTGGGCGCCGGGGTGCAGGCGCGCATGTGCAGGATGGCGCGGGAGGCGATTCAGCTGAGCGGCATCGACAGCTGCGGCTTCCACGTGGACATGATGGTGGAAGCAGGCACGCCGTATGTGCTGGAAATGGGGGGCCGCCTGGGGGGCGAATGCATCAATTCGCACGTGGTGCCGCTGGCGACCCGGACGGTGTTGCCATACCACTTGTTGATCGACATCGTGACGGGCTGGAAGGGC
>Ga0307408_100003326_pt1 | contig 11048 bp, 9 predicted proteins | sample 322Cmetagenome_FD_202116 | JGI IMG/M metagenome (GOLD analysis project Ga0307408, IMG submission 202116) | Maize rhizosphere microbial communities from greenhouse at UC Davis, California, United States - 322HYB-C-3 | ecosystem: Host-associated > Plants > Roots > Rhizosphere > Soil | place: USA... | reverse complement strand
CCGATGCCCGCATGGTGCTCGATCGCCCATTCGGTCAGGCGGTCGCAGACCAGCCGCGCGGTGCGGTGCTCCTCGAATCCGAGCTCGGGATGCGCGTGCAGGTCACGGCGGATGGCGGTGAACTCATCCGACCAGCGACGGATGTGCTCGACCGGATTTTCGGTCGTCATGGCGGCTGGCGGGCGATGATGCCGAAAGGTGCAACCAGCGTCAACGGCGTCACCCCCATCATTCGTCGGCGCGGTGGCAGGCGACCGTAATGCTGCCGATCGTCCGCGGCTGCGGAACCTCTTCCGCGCAGCGCTCGACGGCGCGCGGACATCGCGCGCGAAATGCGCAGCCGGTGCGCGACTCGAGCGGCGACGGCGGCTCCGCGGCCACGACCGTCGCCCGTGTCCGCCGCGCGCGCTCCAGGCTCGGCGTGCTCGCGAGCAGCGCCTGCGTGTACGGGTGCAGCGGCTGCGCGAAGATCGCGGCCTTCGGTCCCTGCTCGACGGCCTTGCCGAGGTACATCACCATCACGGTGTCGGCGATATGGCGCACGACCTGCAGATTGTGCGCGATGAACAGATAGGCGATGCCGAGCTCCTGCTGCAGGTCGAGCAGCAGGTTCAGCACCTGTGCCTGGATCGAGACGTCGAGCGCTGAGATCGGCTCGTCCGCGACGACGAGCCGCGGACCCAGCATCAGCGCGCGCGCGACCGCGATCCGTTGCCGCTGGCCTCCCGAAAACATGTGCGGGTAGCGGCCGTAGTGCTCCCGGCGCAACCCGACTTTTTTCATCATCGCCAGCGCCTGCGCGCGCCGCTCGGATGCGGCGCCGCGGCGGTGAATCGCGAGCGGCTCTTCGAGCAGCGCGCCGACGGTGCGCCGCGGATTCAGCGACGCATAGGGATTCTGGAACACCATCTGCACCTGCGGCCGCAACCGCTTCCGCAGCGCGCGGTCGGCGTGCGCGACGTCCGCGCCGTCGAGCAGCAGCGCACCGGCCGTCGGCGTCTCGATCATCGTCACCTGCCGGGCGAGCGTCGACTTGCCGCAGCCGGACTCGCCGACGACCGCGAGCGTTTGCGACGGCGCGAGCGAGAACGACACGCCGTCGAGGGCACGCACGAGCGCGGTGCCGCGCAACAGGCCTCGAGACAGGTGATAGTGACGCGTCAGCCCGCGCGCCTCGAGCAGCGGTGCCGCCGGCCGAGCCGACCTGTGCTCAGTCGTCATACCAGTGCTCACGGCCATTCGGGTCGGCGTTCGCGCTCGCGAGCGGGAAATGACAGCGCACCGCGCGCGCTGCGTCGCCTGCGAGCGCGGGCCGCGTCGCCAGGCATCGTGCGGCGGCGTACGAGCAGCGGGGTGCGAGCAGGCAGCCGACCGGGCGATCGAAAGCGCCCGGCACGACGCCCGGTATCGTGCGCAGGCGCGCGCGATCGACGTTGTGCTCGGGCAGTGCGTCGAGCAGCGCCTGCGTATAAGGATGGCGGGGCGATTCGAAAATCGCCGGTACCGCGCCCGTCTCCATCACCTGCCCTGCGTACATCACGACGACCCGATCGGCGGTTTCTGCGACGACGGCGAGATCGTGCGTGATCAACAGAATGGCCATCGTGTGCTCGCGCCGCAGGCGCGTGAGCAGCGCCAGCACTTGCGCCTGCACCGTGACGTCAAGCGCCGTCGTCGGCTCGTCGGCGATCAGCAGTTGCGGCCTCCCGACGAGCGCGATCGCGATCATCACGCGCTGCGCCATGCCGCCCGAGAGCTGGTGCGGATACGCGCGAAGGCGCGCGACCGGCTCGGCAATTTCGACCTCGCGCAGCAGCGCCAGCGCGCGGTCGCGCCGGGCCGCGGCGTTCGTACGCTCCTCGCGATTGCCGGACAACCGCAACGCCTCGTCGAGCTGGTAGCCGACCGTGTAGCACGGATCGAGGCTCGTCAGCGGATCCTGGAAGATCATGCCGATGCCGCGTCCGGCGATCGAGCGGCGCTCGGATGCCGACGCGGCAAGAAGATCGCGACCTGCGAAGGCCATTCGATCGGCACGTACGCGTCCCGGATCGTCGATCAGGTTCATCAGCGCGAGCGCGGTGACGCTCTTGCCCGATCCGGATTCGCCGACGAGGCCGACGATTTCTCCCGGGTCGATCGTCAGGTCGACGCCTTCGACGGCGATGATCGGTCGCGCGGGCGGCCCGAAGTCGACGCGCAGATTCGCGATCTCGACGAGCGGCGCGTGCGACTGCGCCAAGGCAGAATCGGACGTCATCGTGGCCGATGCGCTCATGATCGGCGCAGCTTCGGATCGAGTGCATCACGCAAGCCGTCGCCCGTCAGGTTGAACGCCAGCACGGTGATCAGGATCGCGAGGCCTGGGAAAGTCACGACCCACGGCGCGCGTTGGATGAACTCGAGCGCGGACGCGAGCATCGAGCCCCATTCCGGCGTCGGCGGCTGCGCGCCCAGGCCCAGGAATCCCAGCGCCGCCGCGTCAAGAATCGCATTCGAGAATCCGAGGGTCGCCTGCACGATCAGCGGCGCCGCGCAATTGGGGAGGATCGTCGCGAACATCAGCCGCAGATTGCCGGCTCCGGCGATGCGCGACGACGTCACGTATTCGCGCCGCGACTCCGCGATCACGGCAGCACGCGCGAGCCGCACGTAATGCGGCAGCAGCACGATCGCGATGGCGTACATCGCGTTGACGAGTCCCGGTCCCAGGATCGCGACCACGGCGATGGCGAGGAGCAGGCTCGGCAACGCCAGCATGACGTCCATCAGTCGCATGATCGCCGTATCGACGATGCCGCGGAAATAGCCGGCCACGAGGCCCAGGATCGCGCCGAGCGTGAGGGAAATCGTCACCGAAATCGTGCCGATCAGAAGCGACAGCCGCGTGCCGTGGATCAGGCGCGACAGAATGTCCCGGCCCACCGGATCGGTACCGAGCAGGAAGCGCGATGCCCCTTCGGCATGCCATGCCGGCGGCGCGAGCGTGAATGAACGGTATTGCTCGTTGGGCGGGTGCGGCGCGATGAAATCGGCGCCGAGCGCCAGCACGATCAGCAGCACGACGAGCGCGAGCCCGATCAGCGCACCGCGATTCTGCGCATACGCACGCCAGAACTCGCGTAGCCGCGAAGGCGGCGCCGCCTCCTCCGCGGGAGCGATGGCAGCGGCATCGCCGGCAAGCGATGCGATGTCGCCTTCCGCGATGAACAGCGTCTCGTCGGCCGCGCGGTTACGCATGGCGGATACGCGGGTTGATGACGCCGTAGAGCATGTCGACGATCAGGTTCACCGTGATCACGATCGCCGCGATCAGCAGGATGCCGCCCTGCACGACCGGGTAATCGCGCGACTGCACGCCGTGGATCAGCCAGTTGCCCACGCCGGGCCACGAGAAGATCGTCTCGGTGAGGATGGCGCCCGACAGCAGCAGCCCGACCTGCAAACCGACGACGGTGATCACCGGAATCAGCGCGTTGCGCAGTGCGTGGACGACGATGACGCGCCACCGCGGCAAGCCCTTGGCGCGCGCCGCGCGGACGTAATCCTCGCGCAGCACTTCGAGCATCGACGAGCGCGTCATCCGCGCGATCACCGCGAGCGGAATCGTGCCGAGCGCGATCGTCGGCAGGATCAGGTGCGAAAGCGCCGAGCGGAACGCCGCCATGTCGCCGGCGCGCAGCGTGTCGACCAGCATGAAGCCGCTCGTCATCGGCACGTCGTATTGCACGGCGATGCGCCCCGAGACCGGCGTCCAGCCGAGCTGGACGGAGAAGAACAGGATCAGGAGCAGCGCCCACCAGAAAATCGGCATCGAGTAGCCGGTGAGCGACAGCCCCATCACCGCGTAATCCGCGGCGGTGTTGCGCTTGACGGCGGCGAGTATGCCCGCCGGCAGGCCGACGCCGACGGCGAAGAGCAGCGCGAAGAACGCGAGCTCGACCGTGGCCGGAAACAACGTCGCGAATTCGCGCGCGACGCTCTCGTGCGTCGTCAGCGACGAGCCCAGATCGCCACGCAGCACCTGGCCGACGTAGCTCGCGTACTGCACGGCAAGCGGCCGGTCAAGCCCGAATTCGTGCAACAGGCGCGCGCGACGCTCGGGATCCATCCCGCGCTCGCCGGACAGATTCTCGACCGGGTCTCCGGGAATGAGGTGAATCAGCGCGAACGCGAGCAGTGTCACGCCGATGAACGTCGGCACGATCAGCGCCACGCGGCGCAGGACGAATCCGAACATCGCTTCAATGACAAATCGGGGTCAGAGATGCATTTCCTCGCGAAGGGGACTGCAATCCTCGCTTCGACGCCGGAAATACATCTCTGACCCCGATTGCCGATACACCGGTGGGAGTTACACCTCCGACACCGATCCGGCGGGTGCTTCGATCAGGGCTGCTTCGCGAGATCGACGTTGTTGAAGTAGTGGTGCGCGGTGGCGTCCATCTTGTAGCCCTGCACCTCCTTGCGCAGCGGATCGAAGCGCACCGAATGCGCGATCGTTATCCACGGCGCCTCTTCCTTGACGATCACCTGCGCCTGCTCGTACAGCTTCGCGCGATCGGCCTGCTTCGGCGTCTGGGCGGCCTTGATGATCAGGTCCTCAAACGGCTTGTTGCACCAGCGCGCGACGTTGCCGCCGCCCTTGACCGCTTCGCACCCGAGCAATGGCACGAAGAAATTGTCGGGGTCACCATTGTCGCCCGACCACCCGAACATCATCGCCGCCTGCTCACCGGTCTTGCTGCGCTTGCGGTACTCCGCCCATTCGTAGGTGATGAGCTTCGCCTTCACGCCGATCTTCTCCCAGTCGGCCTGGATCAGCTCCGCCATCCGCTTGCCGTCCGGGTTGTACGGGCGCGTGACCGGCAAATACCACAGGTCCATCTCGAAGCCGTTGGCGTAGCCCGCCTGCGCGAGAAGCTGCTTGGCCTTCGCCGGATCGTACGGATAGTCCTGCACCGCGCTGTTGTAACCCCACAGGATCGGCGGAATCGGATTCTTCGCGACCTGGCCGTTGCCCTGGTAGACGGCCTTCAGGATCGCTTCCTTGTTGGTCGCGAGGTTGAGCGCCTGTCGCACGAGCTTGTTGTCGAACGGCTTCTTCTCGACGTTGAACGCGATGTAGCCGATGTTCAGGCCCTCCTTCTGCTGAATCGTCAGCTGCGGATCCTTGCGCATCTCGTCCAGGTCGGCGGGCTTGGGGAATGCCATCACGTGGCATTCGCCGGTCTTGAGCTTCGCGTAGCGCGCCGTCGCGTCGCGCGTGATCGAGTAGACGAGGTTGTCGATCTTCGGCCGGCCCTTCCAGTGCCTGTCGAACGCCTTGTAGCGAATCGTCGCGTCCTTCTGGTAGCTCACGAACTCGAACGGTCCCGTGCCGATCGGATAGACGTCCGCGGCGTTCGGCGTGCCCTTTTTCAGCATCGCCTCGAAATATTCCTTCGACAGGATCGACGCAAAATCCATCGCCATGTCGGCCAGGAACGGCGCCTCGGGCCGTTTGAGCGCGAACCGCACCGTGTAGTCGTCGAGCTTTTCGACCTTGTCGACGATGTTCTTCATGCCCATGTCGTCGAAGTACGCGTACGTCTGGCCGGCCGTGAACTTGTGGAACGGGTGGTTGCTGTCGGCCATCCGGTACCACGAGAACAGCACGTCGTCGGCATTGAAGTCGCGCGACGGCTTGAAGTTGGCGTTGCTGTGGAACTTGACGCCCTTGCGCAGCTTGAACGTATACGTCTTACCGTCGGGCGAGACGGACCACGATTCCGCGAGTGCCGGCACGATGTTCGTCGTGCCGATTTCGAACTCGACCAGCCGGTTGAACATCGGCACCGACACGGCGTCGAACGTCGTGCCGGTGCTGAAGAATTGCGGCTGGAAGCCTTCGGGACTGCCCTCGGAGCAATAGACGAGCGTGCCCTTCGCGAAGACGGGGACGGCAACGAACGCGGAAAGCGCAAGCGCGGCAAGCGTGCCCGCGCGCAGGCGGAAACGGTCGGGGATCGGCATGGCATACCTCGGACGGGGACGGCGACAAATCGCCGCGGGGGCAGGCATGCTAGCTGACGGCGTTCCCCGCGGCAATGCCCCGGCTGCGCGCGGCCCGCGTCGCGTACAGACAGATGCCTGCCGCAACGGACACGTTGAGGCTTTCGACGGCGCCCGAGAGCGGAATGCCGACCAGCCGGTCGCAGGTATCGCGCGTGAGCCGCCGCAAGCCTTGCCCTTCCGCGCCCAGCACCCAGGCGATCGGCCCGGTCACGTCCGCCTCGAACAGGCTCTCGCCGCGCTCGTCGGCGCCGACGATCCACAGCCCACGCTCCTTCATCTGTGTGAGCGCGCGTGCGAGATTGGTCACCGTGATCAGCGGCACCGTTTCCGCCGCGCCACTCGCCGCCTTCGCGACCGTCGCGTTCAGGCCGACGGCGCGATCCTTCGGCACGACGACCGCGTGCGCACCGAAGGCGTCGGCGTTGCGCAGGCACGCCCCGAGATTATGTGGATCGGTGACGCCGTCGAGCACGAGCAACAGCGCAGGCTCCCCGAGATCGGATAGCACGTCGTCGAGCGTGACGTGCGGACGCTGCGCATCGACGATGGCGACGACTCCCTGGTGCCCGGCGCTACCCGCGATCGAAGCGAGGCGAACGGCATCGACGGTATGGAGTTCGATTCCGGCGCTTCTTGCACGCGCAGCGAGACCGCGCACCCGCGCATCGGTGCGCGCCGAATCCAAGTAGATCGCCTCGATGGAATCGGCGTGCTGGCGCAACCGCGCGGTGACGGCGTGGAATCCGAACAGCGTGCGCGTCGTCGTCATGAAGCGGGCGGTGGAGACCTTGGTCGATTACAAAGCCATCGGTGCGCGAACATTCTAGGTCGTTTGCGCCGCGGGCGCGCCCGGTATGCCAGAATCCAGCCCGCCGCGCCGCGCCCCTTTCTCCAACCCTTATTTGCCGACCACGCCCGATGGCCGAAGACTTCCGTCAATTCGTCGAATCGATGCTGCTGTCCCTTGCCGCACTGCTCCCTATCGTCAATCCGCTCGGGGCGGCACCCGTGTATCTCGCCAAGACCGTCGACTTGACGCCGGCCGAGCACGCCGACCTGTCGCGGCGTGTGGCAGTCAACTGCTTTCTGTTATTGCTCGCGTCCCTCCTGATCGGCGCCTACGTGCTCGACTTCTTCGGGGTGTCGGTGCCCGTCGTGCAGATCGCAGGCGGCCTCGTTGTTTGCTCGCTCGCGTGGGCGCTGCTGAACCAGCCGGACGAGCCCATCGAATGGGTGCACGATGCCGCCAAATCCCTTTCCCGCCCGGATCTGCGCACGCGGGCCTTCTATCCACTGACGATGCCGATCATCGTCGGGCCCGGATCGATCTCGGTGGCGATCACGATCGGCGCCAATCAGTCGCAGAGCGTGCGATCGCTGATCGTCAATTCGGCCGCCCACATCACCAGCATGCTGCTGGTGGCCGTCGCGATCTTCGTGTCCCTGCGTTACGCCGACCGCATCATGCGTCGGCTTGGCCCGACCGGGACGGCCGTATTGCTGCGCCTGTCCGCGTTCATTCTGCTCTGCATCGGCGTGCAGATCCTGTGGAACGGCGTTTCGTCGCTGGTCCCCGCGCTGCGCTGACGCTGACCTAGGCCTTGCGGCGCGTCGTGCGCAACGCCACTTGCGCGCCGCGCGGCAACGACGTGGCCATCGTAGGTCCGATGCGCTTTTGATCCGCCTGCCAGATTTCGGCAAAACGTTCTTCCTGCATCGGTCGCCCGAGCAGGTAGCCCTGAGCGACGGGGCACCCGTTGGCGCGCAGCCAGTCGACCTGCTGCTCGGTTTCGACGCCTTCCGCGACCACCTCGAGGTTCAGCGAGTGGGCAAGCGACAGGATCGCCGTGGCGATGCTGGCGTCGTCCGCGCTGGTCGCAAGCCCGGTGATGAACGACCGGTCGATCTTCACGGTGTCGAGCGGCATGCCGCTCAAATAGCGCAGCGACGAGTAACCGGTGCCGAAGTCGTCCAGTGCCAATGCGACCCCGAGCGCGCGCAGTCTGCGCAGCACCTGCAGCGACGCGTCGACGTCCTGGATCATGACTGATTCGGTGATCTCGATCTCGAGGCGCGCGTCGGGACCCGCGCGCTGAAGGACATCGGCGACCTGCTCGACGAAGCGATCGCTGCGCAGCTGCACCGCCGAGACGTTCACAGCAACGGGCAGGCATACGCCGGTGCGCAATCGCCAGCGCGCTTGCGCGCGCAATGCTTCTTCCATCGCCCAGCGGCCCACACGCTCGATAACGCGCGACTCCTCGAGTACGCCGATGAATTCCTGCGGGCCGATGAGTCCCTTGGCCGGGTCGGCGATGCGCAGCAAGGCTTCGACGCCCCGGATCCGACGCGTCGCGAGATCGATCTTCGGCTGGTAGTGCAGCACGAACCACTCCTGATGCAGCGCCTGCGAGATCAGATGCTCGACATCGAGGCGGTGCGCCATTGCGGCCTTGATCTGCGCCGAGCAATAGGCGATGCGCGAGCGCGTCACCCGCGCCTCGTCCAGCGCCGTCTCGGCGCCGCGGAACAGCGCGTCGGCGTCATCGCCGTCCGTCGGATAGATCCCGACGCCGGCCCGCAGCGCGACCTTGATCTCCCGGTCGCCCACGACATGGCGTACTTCCTGAAGCCCGAGCCCGTCGCCGAAGATCATTCCGGGCAGTGCGGTCGCGTCGTCCAGATCGGTGAAGATCAGTGCGAAAAGATCGCCGGCGAGGCGCGCGACGCGGGTTTCGTCGCCCGCCACTGCCCGCAGCCGGTTGGCGACGATGGTCAACAACTCGTCGCCCGCCTGCTGTCCCCCAAGCATGTTGACGTCTCGCAGTCGCTCGATGTTGAAGAGGATCAGCGCGAGCTTGCCGCCTCCGTGCCGCGCACCCGCAACGAATTGCCGCAGCCGGCTTTGCAGCAGCGTGCGGTTCGGCAATCCGGTCAACGGGTCATAGAGCGCGAGATAATCGGCCTCGTTCTGCTTGGAGATAAGGTGCAATGCGAGGGACAGGTTGCCCGCCACCTCGCGCAGCAGTCCGGCGACGGCCGGCTCGAAGAACATCGGCTGCGATGCGTAAAGCGCAATCTCGCCGATCGTGCGCCCGTCGATCGCCAGCGGGAACGCAGCCGCGGAGCGAATGCCCCGGGCGAGCAGCTCGTCGCGATCGGGCGCGCCGGGCTCCGTCGCGAGATCGTTCCAGATCCGCCGGTCGCTGGTGAGCTTGGCGATCAGTGCGTTGCCCGCGCTCTGCCGCGCGCTTTCGTACCCGGCGCTACGCGGTGCCGGTGTCGTGCCGGAACTCACCGAGAACTGCACGAGGCTGCTATCGGCGTCGAAGATCGTCGCCGTCGCTCCTTCGACTTCGCCGACACGGTCGACGAGCGCGACCGCCTCCTGCATCAAGTCGCGCGCCTGGCGGATGCGGACGATTGCCGCATTGATGTCGGCGAGCCACCCGTGAATCGCCGCAAGCCGCGCGAGCCGCTGCCGATCGTGCATGGCGTCGGTGATGTCCCGCACCAGGCCGTCGAAGCGCTCCGAACCGGTTTTCGGATCGCGGACAATGTGTCCGCGGTGGTTGATCCAGCGGACGGTGCCATCCCCGCGGACGATTCGGCATTCGATGTCGAGCACTTGACCGGCGAGAGCTCGTTCCCATGCGACCGACACCCGATCGCGGTCGGTGCTATGCACGACTCTGGCGAACAAGTCGGCGGCGGTCTCGAACTCGTTCGCGCGGCGGCCATAGACCGACTCGCATGCGGGACTCATGAACGCGATTCGCTGCGCGGGCAGCGACGCCGACCACAGCACGTCCGGCAGCGAGGCAAAGACATCCTGCAGCCGCTGCCGCGTCGCCGCCAACGCGGCTTCGGTTCTCCGCCGCTCGGCGAGAGACCGCGCGTCTTGGACCGCGCGTTCGACCGCTGACGGCAATCGTCGCAGATTCGCCTTCAGCACGTAATCGCTGGCGCCGGAACGAAGCGCGCGGATCGCAGCCTCCTCGCCGACGGTTCCGGATACGAAAATGAACGGCGTGGCCGGCGCGAGCTCCTGCGCCAGCGACAGTGCGGAGAGCCCGTCGAAGTGCGGCAGCGCAAAGTCGGAGAGAATCACGTCCGGTCGAAAGGCGGTGATGGCGGCGGCCATGTCCTCGGCCGTCTCGACGACGCGGCAGGTCGCCGCGACGCCCGCGTGACGCAGCTCGTACATCTCGAGCTCGGCGTCCGCAGGGACGTCCTCGACGATCAGCAGCCGCAGCGGCGCATCCGGCGCTGGGTGCGGAGCCGAATTGCCGACGGATGCGTTATCCGGGGACACGGTTGGTCACGATCCAATACAGGCCGACTTCAACGACCGTCTTGGCGAACTGGATGAAGTCGATCGGCTTCACGACATAACTGTTCGCACCGAGCTCGTAGCTTTCGGTGATGTCGCGCTCCTCGTTCGACGACGTCATCACCACGACCGGCAGCGAGTCGAGCGCCCCGCTCGCCCGCAACTGGCGCAAGACCTCGATGCCGTCGACCTTCGGCATCTTTAGGTCGAGCAGCATCAATTTCAGCGCACGGGCCGGCAAGCAGCCCGCGTACATTCCGGTCCGGTTGAGGAAGTCGAGCGCCTCCTGACCATCACGGACACGGTGTATCGCGTTGCCGATGTTGTGCTTGCGGAGCGCCCGAATCGTCATCTCGGCGTCCTCGTCGCTGTCCTCAGCGAGCAGAATGTCGACCAGCTCGAAATTGCTGACCATTCGCGGCTCCCGCGCCGAGAGTGAAATGAAACACCGCGCCGGACCCGACCTGTCCCTCGGCCCATACCCGTCCGCCGTGGCGCGTGACGATCCGATGCACGATAGCGAGCCCCACACCGGTTCCCGGAAATTCGCTCGCCGAGTGAAGGCGCTGGAAAACCCCGAACAGCTTGTCGTAGTAGCGCATGTCGAATCCAGCGCCATTGTCTTCTATGCGGTATGCGCAGTCGCCATCGGGCGTCT
>Ga0307408_100003325_pt1 | contig 11051 bp, 15 predicted proteins | sample 322Cmetagenome_FD_202116 | JGI IMG/M metagenome (GOLD analysis project Ga0307408, IMG submission 202116) | Maize rhizosphere microbial communities from greenhouse at UC Davis, California, United States - 322HYB-C-3 | ecosystem: Host-associated > Plants > Roots > Rhizosphere > Soil | place... | reverse complement strand
CGGCTGAAAAGCCTCGCAAAGTGACCGCCAAGCCTGCGACGAAGTCGGCTGATAAGCCGGCTACTCGCGTCACCAAGGCACCGCCGGTGGTTAGTCAGACAACGGACGCAGCCGCCCTGGCTGCCATCGATACTTCCGGATATGTGCTGCCAACCGTCAAGGTGCCGGGACGCCGTGGCCGCAAGCCGAAGGAATTCACGCCGGAGAACGACGAGGTTGCAGCACTGAACGCTGTTGAGCGTGCCGAGATGAAGGCTGCGGACAAGGCGAAGGCCAAAGACCGCAAGGCCAAGGAAAAGGCATTGCTGAAGGATGCGTTCTCCTCCGACACCGAGGCCACGGAAGAGGAACTCGAACGCCGCCGCCAGAAGCTCAAAACGCTGATCAAGTTCGGCAAGGAGCGCGGCTTCCTCACGTACGCTGAAATCAACGACCACCTGCCGGAAAATATCGTCGATCCAGAAGCGATCGAAGGCATTATCGGCACCTTCAATGACATGGGCATCGCCGTGTACGAACACGCGCCCGATGCCGAGACCCTGCTGCTGTCCGATAACGTTGCCACTGTCACCAGCGACGACGAAGCCGAGGCTGCAGCGGAAGCCGCGCTGTCCACCGTCGATTCCGACTTCGGCCGCACCACCGACCCGGTCCGCATGTATATGCGTGAAATGGGTTCGGTCGAGCTGCTGACCCGCGAGGGCGAGATTGAAATCGCCAAGCGAATCGAAGACGGCCTGCGCGACATGATCCAGGCGATTTCCGCCTGCCCGGTGACGATCGCCGAGATCCTCGCCACCTCCGAGCGCATCCGCATCGACGAGATCAAGATCGACGAAATCGTCGATGGCCTGGTCGATGAGGAAGGCGAAAACGTCACCGCCGCAACTGCCGCTTCCGATGAAGAAGAGGCCGATGAGGACGAGGAAGAAGAGGACGAAGAGGAAGAGGACGAAGCTGCCAGCCCAGGCGGCGCGGCAGCCGGCTACACGGCCGAGCAGCTGGAAGCCATGAAGCAGGCCTCCCTCGAGAAGTTCGACAATATCGCCAACCAGTTTGAGCGCATGCGCAAGGCATTCGAGAAGGATGGCTACAACTCGAAGGCCTACCTGAAGGCGCAGGAGTCGATTTCCGGCGAGCTGCTGGGCATCCGCTTCACGGCCAAGGTTGTGGAGAAGCTGTGCGACACCCTGCGCGGCCAGGTCGATGAAGTGCGCCATATCGAGAAGCAGATCCTCGACGTGGCGGTGAACAAGTGCGGCATGCCGCGCGCCCACTTCATCAAGGTCTTCCCAGGTAACGAAACCAACCTGGAATGGGTGGATGGCGAAGTCGCCGCAGGCCACGCTTACAGCGCGATCCTGGGCCGCAACATCCCGACCATCAAGGAACTGCAGCAGCGCCTGATCGACCTGCAAGCGCGCGTCGTGCTGCCGCTGCCGGACCTGCGCAACATCAACCGCCAGATGGCGGCCGGCGAAATGAAGGCGCGCAAGGCCAAGCGTGAAATGACTGAGGCCAACCTGCGCCTGGTGATTTCGATCGCGAAGAAGTACACCAACCGTGGCCTGCAATTCCTCGACCTGATCCAGGAAGGCAATATCGGCCTGATGAAGGCGGTCGACAAGTTCGAATACCGCCGCGGCTACAAGTTTTCCACCTACGCAACGTGGTGGATCCGCCAGGCGATCACGCGTTCCATCGCCGACCAAGCGCGTACCATCCGTATTCCGGTGCACATGATCGAAACGATCAACAAGATGAACCGGATCTCGCGCCAGATCCTGCAGGAAACTGGCGCCGAGCCGGATCCGGCAACCCTGGCGATCAAGATGGAAATGCCGGAGGATAAGATCCGCAAGATCATGAAGATCGCGAAAGAGCCGATCTCGATGGAAACGCCGATCGGTGACGACGACGATTCCCATCTGGGCGACTTCATCGAGGATAACAACACGCTGGCGCCTTCGGACGCAGCGCTGCATGCCTCGATGCGCGGTGTCGTGAAGGATGTGCTGGATTCGCTGACCCCGCGCGAGGCCAAGGTGCTGCGCATGCGCTTCGGTATCGAAATGTCCACCGACCACACGCTGGAAGAGGTCGGCAAACAGTTCGACGTGACCCGTGAGCGTATCCGCCAGATCGAAGCCAAGGCACTGCGCAAGCTGCGCCACCCATCGCGCTCCGATAAGCTGAAGAGCTTCCTGGAAGGTAACTAAGACTTGACGGATAGGGCTACCGGCCCTATCCTGCCGGGTTCCCAGGGCCCTTAGCTCATGCTTGGTTAGAGCAGAGGACTCATAATCCTTTGGTGCGCGGTTCGACTCCGCGAGGGCCTACCAATCAAGCGCAGTAAAATCAAGGGCTTAGGTGAAAACCTAGGCCCTTGTCACATCTGTGGTGTCAACCAACTGTCAACAGCGCAATTGGGTTCAACGCTTTCGCTTCCTGTAAGTGTTCTGGAGCGAGATGAGCGTATCGCATTGTCATCGTGAGGCTCGCATGCCCAAGAATCCGCTGCAGTGTGAGAATGTTCCCACCATTCATCATGAAATGGCTGGCAAAGGTGTGTCGGAGCGCGTGGGTTAACTGGCCGTCAGGTAGCGCAATGGTCGTCCGTTCAATGCCTTCGCGGAACGCTGTGAAAGCAGTCCCAAAGACTCTTTCCAATTCACCGTACTTCGTGTGGTGTGCTCGAATTTGTTCTTCGAGCTCGGAATTGATCGGTACGGTTCTTAAGTTTTCCGCCATATTATTAATGGCGGTTGCTGACGCGCCAGAACCATGCGAAAAATGCGGCACTAACTCGTGTCGCGCGCCCTTCGTGCGCTCCTCAGTCTGCGCTAGCGCGCAGCCTTCGGAAGCGCGCGACGGGCGAGCCAGGCGCGAGCGCGACGACGAGGCCGATGCTTGCGCATAGAGCTCAGATTCCTCCTTGCGAGCCTTCATTAAAGCGCGACGTACTGGTCTCACTTAGCCTCCGGCGTAGAACGCTGCGCACCGCTTGTTGGCGGCGCATTCAAGACTTCCATCGCGCGGCGAGCGACTTCTGTTCGCTCAGCCGGGGGCAGCGTGAAGAAGTGGTCTCGAAATACTGAAAGCAAAACCAAACAGGTCTGTACAGCTGGAGTAGTCGGCATGTTCATTTGTATTCCGCGTCCAAAGCGCGCTTGCGCACCAACTCAACATTCACAAAAACGCGCTTACCAACTTTGACCGTTGGCCAATAGCCGCGCTCGGACTGTGCAATGATCACCGAAGGCGGCAGTCCGATCGCTGCCGCGAACAACTCGCGAGTCATCAACGGCATGCTGAGTCCAGGTGGAGCTAGTTGGTCAAATTTGGGGATGTCACCCATGTGTAATCCTCATCAAAAAGTGTGCAATACACACTGAATGGTTGCACGTTACCACCGAAAGTCTGTGTGCGCAACTTTTTTGTGCATTAATTCCATTTTTAAGGTACAAATACACACTTTATTGGGGAGGAAAAATGGCGAAAACAAACATTGCCGATCGTCTGAAGACGCTAATCGACACCAACGCTGATAAAAGGGGGAAGTTCGCGCAGCTAGAGGGCATGACGCACATATCCTCCGAGAATTGGAAAAGTTTCTACTATGGAAGACAGCGACCGAATCCGGACATGATCGAAGCTGTCGCAAAGCTCTGGCCTGAGCATGCGTTCTGGTTAGTAACTGGAATAACCGACGCAAAACACGGCCATACCGATCCGTATGGACCGCCTGACACAGGTACGAGCTTGGATGCCATCTACATGGAACGGCGTGCTGCCGGACGTGTGTTCAGAGCTGAAATAGATAGATGGGACTACATCGAGACGCGCCTGCAAGAAAATCCTCATTTCGAGCAGGACGACCAAGTAGTGAAACTTGAATCGTTGCTCGTTCAACTCCGGCGTTTACGGGACGAGGAAGAACGCACGATGAATGAGTTGGAAAAGAATGGCGATTAAGAAATCAGAAAGCGGTTGGCTTGTCGATATCCAGCCTGCTGGCCGTGGTGGGAAGCGATTCAGGAAAACGTTCAAGACTCAAGCGGAAGCCAAAGCTTGGGAGGCTTGGCTGAAGACGCAGGTCAATAAGCAAGCGGAATGGGCCCCGGAGAAACGAGATAGTCGAAGGCTTAGCGTGCTGATCGATACGTGGTTTGAAAACCATGGCATCGGACTACGCTCTGGCAAGAATACCTATTCACGACTAAAGGCACTCTGCACTGCAATGGGAAACCCGATGGCCGAAGAGTTTAATGCAGCCATGTTTTCGGAGTATCGAGCAAAGCGTCTCGCCGCCGGAATCTCCGCAAACAACCTCAATCGTGAGCATGCCTACCTTCGTTCTGTTTTCAACGAGCTCGGAAGACTTGGGCACTGGCTCAAGGACAACCCATTGGCTAAGCTGCGGCAGTTCAAGATTGTGGAACGCGAGCTTTCGTACCTGTCGCTCGAACAAGTGCGTGAGCTTCTTACATCTCTGAGTGGCAGTCGAAACCCGCATGTAATGCTTGTCAGCAAAATCTGCCTCGCCACCGGTGCGCGTTGGAGCGAAGTTGAGGAACTTCGCATTTCCCAGGTGAGAAAGGGAATGATTCAGTACGCGCGAACCAAGTCAGGAAAGGTAGCAGGTGTGCTTCTGCCGATCCATTGACCGGCGCACTTAATCTTCATATTTCTTCTTCGCCCGTTGACGGTTCCACACCAACATCGGCATCTGTTCAGCAGGCGATCACATTTCCAGACTGCCAGCAGTTCGCGTGGGTTGAAGCCGCAGAAGTTCTATTTGCGGCATGCCTGGGGCTTTGGGCTGTTTGTTACGGCGGGTACAAAATTCTAGATCTACTTCGATGGAGTAGAGGGGAGTCTGCATGAGGAAACGTTTTATGTGTTGGCTGATGGTGATCATGATGCTTCCGGGCGTCGCCTCGGCTCAGATACTTCCGGCAAGATTGTAGGGAGAAACTGAAGTGAAGAGGTTATTCGTAGCGTTCCTCCTTGTCTTGCCTTTGCTTTGCAATGCAGAAGACATTGCCATCAATTTCTCGGCCGTGCCTTTAGCGCAGTTCGTGCAGTCCACTTACAAAGCAATGCTTAAGAGGGACTATGTGATCGCGCCCGAACTGCTGGCCATGGAGAAGCCAATTTCAATTTCCGTGCGCAGTGTCCAGTCTAACGTGCTGCCGCAACTCATTGATCGTGTTTTGATTGCTCAGGGAGTGAAGAGTGAATTACGTGATGGCATTTATTTTCTTAGTCTGTCTGGTGGGAGTGGCAGTACTGGGACCGGTAGCTTTGGTGGTGCGCCTGTCGTACTGTCTGGTGCGGTTCCAGTCGCACCTGGTCGAGCTGCTACTCTTGACGGCGCTAGCCTGGCAAGTGCCGTTCCTGGAGACGTGGGTTTGGCAACTGGCAGAGCAGTCGATGACGCGGATGCAGAACGAGATGTGTACCGTCCACGCAATAGGAAGCCGGACTATTTGGCAACTGTGCTGAATGCATCCTTCGCGAATAAACTGGTAGTCGCCGTTGCCGATTATGTCGTGCTCACGGGATCCAAGAAACAGATTGCTAAAATGCTGAGACTGGCTGAGCAGGTTGACGAGCCACTTCAACGGGTTCGTATCTCGGCAACGTTCGTTGAGGTTAGCAGCAACGAATCGGCAGGACTCGGCGTGAGTGTTGTAGCTAATGTGTTAGGTGCGCACCTTGGCATCAAGTTGGGAGATGCGTCATCAGGTGCATTCACATTGAAGACTCCCAACTTTCAGGCGGTCATAGATGCTTTAGCGAGCGATGGCCGATTTAAGCAGGTTGCCGCACCTACCGCAATTGTCGACTCTTACGAGCGCGGCAATTTATCGTTTGGTGACTCGGTCCCCACCATCGGCTCGTCGATACTGGATCGTAACGGAACCTCCATACAGCAGGTGCAGTACCAACAATCAGGTGTTCTCTTAAATGTAACTCCGATTGTGCTGGGCAGTGGGCGGATCAGTGTGAACATCGACGGACAAATTTCTTCATTTTCAGCCACGACGACCGGCGTAAGCGCATCCCCGACGCTCAGCAAGCGGCAAGTGCAGACCTCTGTTACCGTTGATGATGGCGAACTGCTGATGATCGGAGGATTGAACAGCAATAAGTCCACGAGCAATAGCAATGGATTTTCTTTCCTTCCAAAGTCATGGGCTGCGCATAGCAGTGCGAATTCTAATACCGATTTGGTACTGATACTTTCAGCCTCAGTCATGCGCTAGCCGGATCCGATCATCAGCCCGAGACCCGTTATGAAAAATCGTAGGAAGAAGCGACAACACACATTGAAACGCCGAACAATGGTTATACCTGTCATGCGGCTTGTTCGTAGCTCCGAAGAACAGGCATGGCTCGACATGCCGCCAGTCGGACGAGAGTTTGGCAGCGAGGATTTCGAGAAATATGTCTGGATGTCTGACGGGACCGTACAACTTAAGCCGTAATTGCCATTGCGGGCAATGCGGGCCTGATAAAGTTCGAGCTATTACGCTTAAGGAGACGTTTTTGTGAAGGTGTTTCTAGACACTGAGTTTACCGATTTTCTCGATCCCCAACTCGTCAGCTTGGGACTGGCCGCAGATTCTGGGCAGGAGTTCTACGCCGAGCTTCCGTTTGCAGATTCGGCTTGTAGCGCCTTTGTTCGGGAGGCTGTTCTCCCGCTATTGGGGACGTACCCTGATGCCGTTTGTTCCTATGACGAATTCCGTACGAAGGTAATTCATTGGCTGGAAACCGTTCGTCAAGCTGATGAGGACGTTTTTATTTGCGTCGACTACCAGACCGATTGGGATCTCTTTGTCGATGCCTTGGAGTACATGGTTCCTCAGTGGTGCCGTTTCCAGCATGTCGGCCGCAACATCAACGAACTGCTTCGGTACGAATATCACAAGTTGAATGGCCTTCCAGAACACCACGCGCTGTACGATGCATGCGCGAATAGGTATGCGTTTCGTGAGCGACAACCGGTCGCAAGGTAGTGCGGGCATGCAGCTGGTCGATTGATATTGTGCGCACATTACATGGGAGTAATGCAGGCATGGAACTAGCAAAGCCGCTGTGGAAACGTGGGGAAATGACGGTGCAATGTAAAAAATTGACACGTGAATGTAATTGTATTACCATGCATGGCATCTTATCGACATTCGGAGATGTCAATGAAAGTGCTTGGATTTTGGAATAACAAGGGCGGCACAGGCAAGACGAGTCTGGCGTTTCAGGGTATTTGCGCTTTCGCGGCTCAGAATTCGGATAAGCGCATATTAATCCTGGACGTTTGCCCGCAGGCAAACCTGAGTGAGCTGCTGCTCGGCGGGCAGGAGAATAATGGCGGCCTGAATCTTCTGACGTTGCATGGAGAGGCGGGACGGCGCTCAATTGGCGGCTACTTCCAGACGCGATTGCCGAAGCCTTTCGACACATCCGGCGTCGCACCAAACGGATTCATCTCGGTTCCGCATACCTATAATGCAGCCGTACCGCCTAACCTGCGACTGTTGGCTGGCGATCCGCTTTTGGAATTGCAGGCGAACGCAGTTTCGACGTTAGCTAATACGCAGATTCCAGGTACCGATAGCTGGGCAAAGGTAGCATGCTGGCTTCGAGATTTCTTGGAAGTCTGCGATGAACACTTCGACTTCTGTTTTGTCGACATGAACCCAAGTTTCTCGATGTACACGCAAATCGCGCTTGCGGCGTGTGAGCGGCTCGTGTTGCCTGTTACGGCTGATGATTCCTCTCGTCGCGGAATTCAAAACGCCATGAGCTTGGTGTACGGTTTGAAGTTGCCGTCGGATGTCTATGCTCAGCATAACTTCCATTCGCGTATGGTTGCAGCTGGACTTCAGCTACCGAAGGTTCATATGATCGCAAAGAATCGGTTGACGCAATACATCAACACCGCGAAGAGTTATACAGCCGTGTTGTCAGGTATTGCTTACGACTTGGATGCTATGGTCAAGGATAACGCTGAATACTTCACCTTTAGTTCAGTTGAAAATGGCATCGAAGAAGTGAAAGACTTTCAGACTGCTGGTGTCGTTGCCTTTGCGCGAGGCACTCCCTTTGTTTCAATGCAATCGGGCTCGCTAAGCGTTGCGGGGCAGCGAGTTAAGGTTGACAAGGATCAGCTCGAACAGAACCGAGAAATTGTCCTTAAATTGGCTAACAAGTTTTGGTAATGGAAAGCGCGGGGCTTGGGCCAGGAGCGGAGAGCGGGTCAAGGGGTAGGTGCGGCCCGCAGCGAAGCGAGGACTCGGCCCCTTGAGGCGCTTGAAGCGTAAGTACGCTATAGGCAGGAGCAGGGGAGTGACCTTCTCCCCTGCTCCCGCCGCCTCGCAAGCGAGAGCCCCCCGGGAGGGCCGTCGGAGACGGTTTGGAAGGTGCGATGCACCTCTAGAGTATGTGTGGCGATGTTTTCGAAAACTAACGGTACGGTCAGTTGTTGTTGACGGTTCGGTTAGCTGTTATTGACGCTTTGGTCAGTTCTTGTTGACAGTGCTGTCAATATCCTTCAAACTATCGATACCACTCATCTCTTGAGGTGTCATTAGGTTGGCTCCTCTTGAGACGGAAAAGCCGCTCTCTTGGGCGGCTTTTTCACATTTGGAAAGAAGAAACAGTGGTGTCGACAATTCCGAAGCCTCCTCTGCGAATCGCCGTCTACGTCGATGGCTATAACCTCTACTATGGACGGTTGAGGGGCACCAACTTCAAATGGCTTGATATTGTTCAGCTTTTTGATGCTCTTTTGGCGCAACGTGACCAGAACGAGCAATTAGTGGTGGTTAAGTACTTTACTGCACAAGCGTTGGCAAACTTTGCGACACACGGTGCAGCATCCGTGGAAGCGCAGTCAGCATATCACCGAGCCTTGAAAGCACAGCATAAAGAGCGTTTCGAAGCTATCTATGGCAACCATTCGTATGACAAAAGCGGTGCTTTGCTACCCAGTTTCGTTGCTGGTCAAGCATATGATCGGACAAATCGCGTACGTGTTTGGAAGCTGGAAGAGAAAAAGACTGACGTAAATCTGGCGCTCTGTATGTACCGCGACGCCTGCAAAGGGCTATACGATCGAATTATATTGGTCTCTAATGATAGTGATGCTGAGCCAGCGTTGGAGGCAATCCGCGAGGACTTTCCAGGGATCGTGATTGGCGTTGTGATGCCGATTCGTCCACCAGTACCAGGTGCAGAAACACACCGTCGGACGAGCGGGTCGCTTTCTAGGCATGCGGACTGGGTCTTGCCTCACCTTCAGGACAGTCACCTTGACCATGCCCAACTGCCGAACATAGTGCCTACAAACAAGAAACCAATTCGCAAACCTCCACATTGGTAGGAATGTCAACGAAGTGTCGACAGCATAGCTGGTCAATGCAAAACTAATGCAGGGGTCAGGCGACATAAGCTGTTGATTTGTCGGGTAATGCGGAAGTAACGCGGATTATGTGGAGCGACTCATAATCCTTTGGTGCCCGGTTCGACTCCGGGAGGGCCTACCAATTCGCTTTATGCTTAGATGATAAGCCCCTACGAGAAATCGTCGGGGCTTTTTCTATTGGAAGTATCGACTTAGCCAGACTAGACTAAATCATGTCCACTCAGGGGAAGACATGAAATCGGTCAACATGTTGCAGGCTAAGTCTTCATTGTCGCGATTGGTCGAGGCAATCGAACAAGGCGAGATACGTGAAGTTGTCATTGCCAGAAATGGCCGGCCGGCGGCCAAACTGGTTCCAATTGAAGCCAGCCCAGTCGGAAGGCGTATCGGTGTTGCCAAAGGCAAGTTCAACGTCCCCGACGATATCGATGTCCACAATGCGGATGTGGCCCGGTTGTTTCAGTCGGGTGATCGTTCGTGAATCTGCTTTTGGATACCCATGTGGCATTATGGGCGATTGCCGACAGTCCGAAACTGCCATCGCATGCGCGGGACCTTATCCTGTCGAAGAATGCGTCCATCTGGGTCAGTGCCGCAAGCGTGTGGGAGATTGCGATCAAATATGCGCTCGGTCGTGGCGATATGCCGGTATCTGGCGAAGAATCGCTGCGCTACTTTCGCGAGGCTGGGTATCGTTTCTTGCCAGTTGAGGCAGAGCATGCCATTGCTGTCGAAAACCTGGCGCCGCATCATCATGACCCCTTCGACCGTCTGCTGGTTGCGCAAGCGCTGATGGAGCCCATGAGGCTAATGACTCACGATCCCCAGATTGCGCTTTATAGCGACACAATCATTAAGATATGAGGCGAGCAATTACGCCTTTGTCATTCCTAAATTCGGGCGAGACGGCGGCGGAAGTACCAGGTCAGGTACGCGACGAAGACGATGGCCGCGGTGACCATCCCTGCGATTAAGCCTTTACCGAGCCATTCATAGCCGCAACCATTGCCATGCATCTCGCCGAACCAGGTACATGGCATCTGGATGAACACGAACAGGCCGACTACCCCGGCAATCACGCTAACGAATAAGGCCCAGAGCACAAACGCCAGGTTTGCAAACAGTTTCATCCCATCTCCCGATAATCTCTCGGCGGGCATTATAGGTGTTCACAACGTGGCAATAGCGTTCTGTTCATTTTCGAGGGTATCGTGCATTTCACCATCCTGAACATCGAGCACCGGCTACGTGGCTGGGGCTGCCATACCATTCCGTGATACGTCATCGGAAAACATTCATGGTTTTGACGTGCGGGCTACGCATACCATAGCTGCCAGGAGACCAACTTCCCATCTATAAGTCCATCCATGGCCAACCTTTCCCCCAGCGGCTTCTTCATGCTGCTTATGCTGCTCGCATGGATGCCCGCCTGCCATGCCGACAGTTTTGAAATTTCCGGGCCGGCGGGCGGCGCCGCGATCATCCATGAAGACGATGCCACCATGCGGCTGTCGGCGAAGCTGTTGCAGCGCGATGTAAGCGCCATAAGCGGCGTCCAGGCGGCGCTTGCGACCCGGATGGACGAATGCAGGCGGCGCTGCGTTGTGATTGGACGCTT
>Ga0307408_100003324_pt1 | contig 11051 bp, 8 predicted proteins | sample 322Cmetagenome_FD_202116 | JGI IMG/M metagenome (GOLD analysis project Ga0307408, IMG submission 202116) | Maize rhizosphere microbial communities from greenhouse at UC Davis, California, United States - 322HYB-C-3 | ecosystem: Host-associated > Plants > Roots > Rhizosphere > Soil | place: USA... | reverse complement strand
CCAACAGCAAGCCCGGATTGGTGCAAAACTGCCCGGCTCCCAAAGTGATAGAAGCGGCATATTCTGCAGCTATCTGCTCTGCCCTTTTCTCTAAAGCCTCCGGCAAAAGGATAACCGGGTTAATACTGCTCATTTCGGCAAAAACCGGAATGGGCACTCTTCGTGCTGAGGCAAGGCGGTTTAAAGCCATTCCTCCCTTAAACGAACCGGTAAAGGCAACTGATTTTGTTAAAGGATGCTTTACCAAAGCCTCGCCAACATGGTAAGCGCTGTCAAAGAGGATGGAAAATATGCCTTGGGGCATTCCTGTTTTTTGAGCCGCTTTAACAATTGCAGATGCTACGATAGAGCTGGTACCCGGGTGCGCGGAATGTGCTTTAACAACTACCGGGCAACCGGCGGCTAATGCCGAAGCCGTATCTCCACCGGCAACAGAAAATGCAAGGGGAAAATTACTTGCCCCAAACACAGCCACCGGGCCGGCGGGGACAAGCATTCTTCTTAAATCTGGGCGGGGCGTTGGTTGTCTTTCAGGTAATGCAGGGTCGAAGATTGCCTCCACCCAGGAGCCTTCTTCTATCAGATCGGCAAACATATTAAGTTGAGTAACCGTCCTGCCACGCTCGCCTATTATCCGGGCGGCAGGCAATCCTGTTTCTTCGCATGCCCGCTGAATAAGCACATCGCCGGTGGCAACTATTTCTTCGCCTATGGCGCGTAAAAACGCCGCTTTTTTGTCTTTGTGCAGGTTTTTATATGTTTTAAAGGCAGCATCAGCTAGTTTAAGGGCAGCATCCACATCGTTGCTGTTTGCAGGATAAAATTCACCCTCCAGCGGCAGCCCTGTATGCGGGTTAAGAGCTCTGAAAGAGCTATCGGCTGCTTCAACATATTCTGATCCAATAATATTTCTTCCGTCCATATAGATAAATGTAAGGTCGTTTTAGGTAACTACTACTTCTTTGGAGCCCCAGCTTCCTTCAGGAAGAACCGGCCTGCTTGCCAATGAATCCTTTATTACTTTTAGTACACGCTCGCGCTCCGCTCCTGATAAAGGCAAACGCGGTGCACGTACATTTTCTGTACCTAAATTTGTATGCACTTCTGCTAACTTAATATTTTGAACCAATTTGGGGTGAATATCAAGTTCTAGTAATGGCAAAAACCAACGGTATATAGCCAGGGCTTCTTCGTGGCGGCCAGCTTTTGCTAAACGGTAAATTGCCACAGTCTCCTTCGGGAAAGCATCTACCAGGCCGGCAACCCAGCCATGCGCTCCCATAAATAAACTTTCGAGGGCCAGTGGGTCAACGCCGCAGAGAATTTTAAAACGATTGCCAAAACGGTTAATCATTCGGGTTACGTTGCTTACATCGCGGGTACATTCTTTTACCGCTTGTATGTTTTCATACTTAGAAAGCTTTTCGAACATATCCAGAGATACAGTGATTTTATAATCTACCGGATTGTTGTAAATAATGATCGGCAATGGCGTACTTTCCGCTATTTCTGAAAAGAACGCAATTGTCTCATCATCGCTTGCAAAATAACGAAGCGGTGGCAGAATCATTAAGCCATTGGCTCCTTTTTCGTAGGCTTTTTCTGCCAGGTATTTTGCTACTTTGGTTGACTGCTCTGCAATACTGAAAATTACCGGTACTTTTCCATTTACATATTTAACGGTGTGTTCTGTTAATGCTAATTTCTCCTCGTTTGATAATGTGCTTGCTTCCCCTAAAGAACCTCCTACTATTATTCCGTCTACACCAGCTTCCAACTGCCCTTTCAATCCTCTATCATAAGCCTCAAAATCGATTTCATCATTGTCATCAAATTTTGTCGTAATCGCCGGGTACACCCCATTCCAGGTAACTTTCATATTCTATTATCTTTTGTAGTCCAAAAATAAGGAGTCGAAAAAGGGCTTCTTTATTATAAATTAGCACATAGTGGCTTGATTTTAACAATGTACCGAGCTTGGTTTCTTGGAGGTTAAAAGGTGGTTATAGGCAAGTTATAGCCAAACGCTAAGAAACCTAACCATCACCTGACTTGATTCCCCCAAAATTTTGATTAAAGGAACTTATAAGTTACTTTTGTACTAGTGAAAGTAAGAGAAGTTATAGCTTTCAAAGGCTATTTTGAGAACTTTCTTGTTACTCAGCCTAAAAAGGTTCAAGACAAGATCTTTAAAATAATTGAGGCTATCGAAACTCTGGAAAGAGTTCCAGCAAATTACCTAAAATTTCTAGTTGGAACTGATGGACTTTATGAAGCGAGGATTCAATTGGGTTCAAATATTTGGAGGGTGTTCTGCTTCTTCGATAATGAAAGACTGGTGGTATTATTAAATGGCTTTCAAAAGAAGACTCAAAAGACTCCCAAAAACGAAATTGATAAAGCGCTTCGCTTAATGCATGAATATTTTGAATTAAAAGCAGAGAAAAATGGAAACTAAGAGCTGGAAGGAAATAAAAGATACTGTTTACGGCAAAAAAGGGACAGAACGGCGTGACGAGCTTGAGAGAGACTTTGAAAGTTTTAAAATTGGATTGCTGCTTAGAAAAGCAAGAGAAGACCGACATTTAACTCAATCCGAACTAGCAGAGCTTGTTGACCGAAAAAGGGAATATATTTCCCGAATTGAGAACAATGGAAGTAATCTGACTTTGAAGACATTATTTGACATTGTTGAGAAAGGATTAGGAGGAAAGGTGAAAATATCTATTGAACTATAAAAAGCACTGGCTGTAACAATGTATTATGCGGGCTGAAGTGGCAGTATCCCGTGAGGTGCGTTTTTAATTACTTTAGTGCTGGCATAAGCTAATGTGTGTCGTGTCTGCTATCAGTATCAAAACTAGGAAGGAACAAAAGAATGTCTTGTTGCATTTAGCAAATAACAGCCACATTTTAGCTCATTGTGTTAAACCCTTATAATGCAAAAAACGGCTCATTGTTCTTCAATAAACCGTTATATAAATCTGTCACAATCCGCCTAAAGCATCGCGGCAAGCATTTCCTCATTATTTGTTTTGATCAGCCTTGTTCCGTTGCTTGGAAATACATTGTATACTTTTAAATCTTTACCGAACCTGGCTTTGTATCCCGCTTTGACAAGCTCACTAACTTCCTCGGCCTGTTCATTTTTAATCAGGTTTATTATACAGCCCCCAAAACCTCCCCCTTGTACCCTTGCCCCTAGCACATATGGGCTTTTGTGGCATAAATCAACCAGAAAATCGCATTCGATACAACTTACCTCGTAAAGCGTTTTTAAACCTTCGTGGGTTTCAAACATGCGTTTTCCCAATAATTCAAAATCACCATCTTGAATGGCTAAACAGGCATCTTCCAAACGGCGGTTCTCCTGAATAACATACAGGCAACGTTTAAATACCGTTTCATTTACCGGCTTTACATGGTTATATAACATATTCTCGGTTACCTGAGACATGTCTTCTACTTCCGGCTGATGTTGCATTACCAGCCCAAGCCCGGTTTCGCATTCCTGGCGTCGTTCGTTGTAGGCCGATGATACCAGGTGGTGTTTTATTCCTGTATCAAATAATATTAATTTAAAGTCTTTAGGCTGGAATGGGATATATTGATAGTCGTTTGTTTTGCAATCCAGTCTAATTAAATTCCCGGTTTTACCGTAGAGGCTTGCGAATTGATCCATTAGCCCGCAGTGTACGCCAACAAAATTATGCTCGGCGGCCTGTGCTATTTTAGCCATGTCGAGCCTCGGCAAGTTAAAGCTGAAAAGGTAATTCAATGCAAATACGGTAGCACAGGTTATTGCAGCAGAAGAAGACAAGCCAACTGCCAGCGGAATATCGCCCCCAAAAACAATATTCAAACCTCTCAGTTCAAATCCTCGCTTGGCAATTTCATTAATCACCCCCAGGCTATAATTAGGCCAGAGTTTCCAAGCCGGTTTTAGTTCGTGCAGATGAGCCACACATTGGTCGGAGTAGTCTGCCGCATATAGATTTATCTCATCGTCGTCCCGAAAACCTACCGCCATGTAAATGTTTTTATCAATTGCGGCAGGCAGCACTTTGCCGGCGTTGTAGTCGGTATGTTCGCCTATTATATTTATTCTTCCCGGTGATTTAAAAATTAACGGTTCAGAATGATGTAAGTCTACAAACTTCTGACTAATCTTATCTAAAATGTCCATAACTATTGGCTTTAACTGACCCAATCAAACACAACACACTCAAACCCAATATATTAAACTAAATTTAATTATTTTTTAGGACTCTTTTATAAGCCAAAAGACTTCTTCGGAAAATTTTCCCGAATATAGTTCTCTATTCTTGATCATAGTCTTATACCCTCTCTGCCTTCGGCATCTCTCCCAGGGGGAGAGAAAGGTCAACCCACGCCGGACAAATCGCTTAACTTAATAGCATTTGTGTCTTCACAAACCAATTAACTTAACTACATCTATCCTTCATAAACTCAGCTTATTGCTAAACTTCTTATTTTTAACGTTCTATCCCGCTTCTTCTTTTCTTTCATTAAACTTTTTTTAATTCTTAAAAATAAAATGGCCGGCCTTGCACCATAAAAAAACCTGCAATCCTTTTTTGATTGCAGGTTTAACACATAAATATCCTGGCCTGAGAAACTAGTTATTTTTCAGGCTGCTTAAAATCGGTTTCCTGATGCCTTGAAGCTGATTTTGTGCCGGCTTAATCAATTCCAATACAACCACTTCGTTTTTTCCTTCTCTAAGCCATTCAACAGGGACATACACTGTTTGCTGAGGGCCTATAGACCAGTACTTGCCCAGGTTATGGCCGTTTACCCACACAACCCCTTTGCCCCAGTTGGAAAAATCCAGGTAGGTATCGGCTGCTTTTGACAAGGTTACATAACCTCTTTTTAGTTGCGGAATTTCTGAAGATAAAGTCGTTGCACCTTTGGACTTCACAGCATTGATATCGTTAAACGGTAGCTTAAACATCTGCCAGCCCTTTAACTCTCGGCCGCCCAAAAGTACTTTTTCAGTGATTCCTTTTTTGTTCTTAAGCAGGTATGGGCCAAAGTTTATGCGTCCCATGTTTTCTACAAGAATATCCAGGCGGACTTTTCCTTTAGGAAGGTCAAGCCATAGGCTGTCCTGGTACAAGCGCCTGTCCAATATTCCAGCACGTTTTCCGTTTAGGAACACAATGCCATAGTCGCGAAGGTCTTTGATTTTTAACAACTTCCTGGAACCTCCATCCAACGTTGTTCGGTACATTACGTAACCATAAGCCTGGTCTAAATCTTCAAAGGTGAGCGGGGTGGCATTAGCTACCGCAGAAGGCAGCACATCAAAAATGCTTGAGCTGCTGTTAAAAGTAACTGCAGGCGTCGCTATAGAAGGCTTTACCTCCGGAACTTCAGGCAGGGTTTGCCAAACTGGCAAGTTTTTTTTAATTGCTTCTCTGAATTTCATGAATTTCGCGGTAGCATTTCCAGCCTCATCCAAAGGCGCATCGTAATCATAACTGCTAATTTGCGGCTCGTAGGGATTTTTATCGTTAAAGTTGGCTCCATTCATGAAATCGCGGGTAGAACCTCCGTGAAACATATACATATTGATTGAAATCCCAGCGGCAAGCGCAGAATCAAGCCTTCCGGCATATTTTTCGGCAGGCACAGTATGGTGTTGTGTGCCCCACCAATCGAACCATGCCGGATACCATTCTGCAACGTAAAAAGGCCCTTTGCCATTAAAGTTTTGCCTGATTAAGGACTTTACTTTCTCTGGCTGGTCAATTCCATTAATTGCGGGTAGCAAGCCAGGCAGATGTCCGTCTTTTATAGCAGCTTCGGGGTCGCAGGTATACAATATCCCATCGAAGCCTGCGTCAATAAACATTTTTCTGTTGATGTCCAGGTATTCTTTGTCACTTCCATAGGAACCGTATTCGTTCTCAATCTGAACCATGAGGATATTACCACCATGGTTTATCTGAAGTGGAGCAAGTTGCTTTCCTATTTCGTTGATATAATTCTTATACGCTTGTAGATACTGAGGCTCTTTGCTCCTTACCTCAAGTCCTTTGATATTTTGTAGCCAATATGGATAACCACCGAATTCCCACTCAGCGCATACATAAGGGCTTGGGCGAAGGACCACCCATAAGCCTTCCTCTTTCGCAATTTTTACAAACTGTGCGATATCGTTATTTCCGGAGAAATCGTATTTCCCTTTTTGAGGCTCATGTATGTTCCAGAAAACATAGGTACCTATAGTGTTTAAGCCCATTGCTTTTGCCATTTTCATTCTGGCTCTCCATGCTTCGCGGGGAACGCGTGGATAATGCATTTCGCCAGATATCATTTGAAATGGCTTTCCATCCAGCAAAAAGGCAGAGTCTGCTAAAGCAAAAGAATGCCGCATTGCGGTTTGAGCTTTAAGCCCATTCCCGATAAAAAAAAGCAGGGCAAGGAGCGCCAGCCGCTGTGTTATTTTATTCATAAATTGTTTATTATCAATATTCAGTACTATTTAATGCCAGCAATAATTGTGGTGATACTTTTTGCAGGGAGGATAATGTGATAGCCTTCCATTTCGCCCGGTGCCAAATCGGCTGTTGCCGAGGTAGTAAAATGTTTGATTGCGCGATAATCGCCAGCTCCTAGTTTCAGATTCAGATTTTCGGTTCTTGGGTTACTGTTGATGACAACCGTTATAAGCTCTTTGGCTTCTTTATTTTGGTAAGCAGAAACCAGCAAGCCTGAAGATTCGGAATTTACAGCCGCTTCAATCCTTACAGCGCCCGGTGAAATAAACCGGCTGTAATTACCCAATGCCCAAAGCATTTTACTGGGATAAAAATTCCCTCCGGTTTTATTCTTGTCTATATAAATGAGGCCATCTTTGTAATTGTATGGGGAAACCGCCAACCACCAATGCCAGGCTGATGCATTGGCATTAACTAAATCGTTATGGATTACCTTGGCGAGGTACAATGCAGCGTCAATTCCTAAATCTCTTTTTTTGCCATCAATTTCACCGGCATTATCGCCAAGAATGCAATACTCCGACTGCCAAAACCTTAAACCTGGAACGGAAGAAACTTTTTCGGCAACATCCTGGCGAACAGAAACAGCTGTTGAATATGGTGAGGTGGTGAAATAACTGTGCCCGGATATTAATTTCTCCACCGAAGGCAGATTGCCAATATAATCAGTAGATGTAGGGTTGAAAAACGTATCGATTTGACTGGCTTTATCTGGCTTATCGGCTGCCGAATATAAATACTTATAGTCGCCGGCCTCAGTTATTGTGATTTTGGAAGGTAAGTTATTTTTAACCAAGGCTGCATCGAGCGCTTTGGTGATGCCGCTTATATCGCTGTTTGTAAAAGGGGTACCTTCCTGTCCGCCATTACTCCAGTCCCACTGAGGCTCGTTTACCGGACTCAGGTAGTTAAATAGCACGCCGGTTTTATTGTAAACGTTTTTGGTAACTGAAGCTAAAAAATCTGCGAATTCGTTAAACTTTTCGGAAGATAAATTGGGTTTGCCAGAATTGGCAAAAGCTTTTCCGTTTTTAGTAAACTGCACTGGAGGACTGTTTGTAAATGCAAGGAATTGCTCAACTCCGCGTTTTTTGGCAGCTTCCAGAAACCACATTTGTCCGGCTTGCCTGCTCCAGTCGTATTTGCCATCAGCCTGAAGAAAAGATTCTGCCCGGCGCCACTCGTCTTTAATACCGCTTTCCCTGGACTGCTGGGCACTTCCGGCTCCAATGTTGAATCTCCACATAGATAAGCCGATTCCTTCCGGACGGCCATCGGGAAGAAGTTTTTTGCTAAATAAAAGGTCTGCGATGGCATTTTTCTTTTGCTCTGGCCAATTGCCAACAAACTGGCAAGCCCAAGCATCCGAAGCCGCAAAATTATCTATAGTTTGATGTTGTTTAGACAGGTCAACGGTTATTGTTGTACTCCCCAAAAGCTGCAACGTTTCCTTCTTTTGGCTCTGAGCCAGACTGACGCCAGAAACACTGAAAGCTAAAGCAACAAGCAAAGAAAATCTTACTCTGAATAAATAGTGTGTGTTTTGTTTAACCATTGTTTTTGTAATTAATAAAGCTGGCGGGAGCGGGTTTTCTACACCTTAAAACTCGCTATATCAGATTTTAGCGGGGAAGAGAAAGATACCAATTAACCAACCATTTGTTCTAAAGTGCTTCCCTTAACTCCCTGCCCAGCTTTACAATTTCCTCAATAAGCCAATGCCGTTTGTCTATTTTCTAACGACACTTTTATGTACTGTTAATTTTTTAAGGGAACCTCTAAAAATTTGTTTGTTTAGCCTCATCCCTTTCCCTTCTCCAAAAGAGAAGGGGGTATATAGAGCTTTTAGAGGTTCCCATTATAACTGTTGGATCTGCCATTGTTGATTATTGCCGCCCCACCAGCTCCATTGAACAATGTTGGCTCCATCAGCTGTCGCCTGGCCGTTTACATCCAGGGCCTTACCACTATTGCGGTTAATCACTCTTCTGTATCCGCCACCATTGTCGATAATTTGCCATTGCTGGTTATTACCCCCAGAATAGCTCCATTGAATAATGTTTGCACCATCCGCTATTGAACCCGCGTTTACATCCAGAGCCTTACCGCTGTTCCGGTTAAGAATACGATAGTATCCGCCGCCGTTATCTATAATTTGCCATTGCTGATTGTTACCACCCCAGTAAGCCCATTGAATAATGCCCGCTCCATCTGAAGTTGAGCTTCCGTTTACATCCAGGCCTTTACCACTATTTCTATTAACTATCCGATAGTATACATTTGGATTGAAAGCACTGCCTTCGCCCCAGCCGTAACGAATTCTGTCGAGTCCCGAAGTGTTAGTTACAGTAAGGGTGATGTTGTTTCCGCTTCCGCCACGATTAGTTATGCTGTAACTATCGCCATCCCTTAAACCTGGCCAATAAACGCTTCCAAGCTTATCATTCCTGAACACATTGGTTGATCCTTGTATGTAGGCAATTTCATTATCTCCGTTTGATGGAGTATTGTAATTCTTGCCAGTTGTCATTGGAGCTCCGTACTCGGTAACCACTGTGCGACTGCCATAAGTCCCAAATTGATCCCTCCATGACTGCTCCCATGCAGCTACGGTTCCCCGATTTGCCCAAAAAGCATAATTATGCAGTGATAATAAGCATTGTGTAAAACGCGAGTCGGCACCGATCGGCTTTACATCGTCACAATAGCCTGTACCACCTAATAAAATCCTTCCGCGGGGTACATTGGGATATCGAGATAGCCATTCGGCATAGATTGTAGTTAATTGCGAAGCAGAATATCCATGGGGTTCGTTAAAAACCTCGAAGTAAACATTGGCATTGCCGGTATATTTGTTTACCACCACATTCCACATGTTCCAGAACTGGTTGGTATCATCAATCAACCCATTCCTGGATGATGCACTCTCCCAACAAGCAATAATCACTTTCATATTTTTTGCAAGTGCGGCGTCTATAGCTCCTGTATAAGCCCCCCACCATGATTCCAACACACTAGGTGGATTTATGGGAAGCCGAACAGCATTTACACCTGGCATCTTACTTTGAAACTCGGTTAAAATCGAATTAGCTTTCGCCGATACTGTTGAATAGTTATCCGAAGCGGTTAAACCTGAAGGAATTACCCAACCATCCACAAAATTATCGCGGCCGTCAGCCCAGTTTACACCTGCAATTCCGGCTGCACCAACTGCAGATACCGCCGAATCATTTTTATCCTCCACAACTTCATCAGCCTTATTAATATCCTGTAAATCGCTTTTTTTCGAACAGCCCCACAGCATCAACATTAGGCTGCATAGGGGAATTAAGATTCTTTTCATTGTAGTTTAATTAGGTTTGTTTTTGAGTTATTTATGGCTCTGAGGAAATCAGAATTGAGCGCTTATGAGTTCTCTCCTAATTCTCGTCACCCGCACCTCTCATAAACTTTTAAAGCAATCGTATTCGGGCACCATAGTGCAAGCTTGTGTGATATCGGTTGGTTGAGATTAAAGGGACCTATAAAAATTGCTTTTTTTAGCCTCATCCCTATCCCTTCTCCAAAAGAGAAGGGAATATTTGGGTTTTAGAGGTCCCATTAAGTAAACAAGCTGCCGAAATCCTAACCATGCAAAAACGGCAGCGTTGAAATACTTAATAATTAGCTTTAAGCCGTGGTTGGTGTCTCCACCAACCACTAGCATATTATCTAAGTTTGTTTTTAATAGTTCTGTTGAAGCTTGCCACCAGATGCTAGTATTTCGGCTCTAGGTATTGGCAACCAGTAATGTTTCGTTTCAAACTTTCTACCGTCCAGGGCAACTTTCTTTTGGTAAGACAGTGTGCTTCCGGTTTTGGTGATGATAATACCTTGTGCTGGCATATTTTCAGTTTGATCTGCAATTTTCCAGCGACGAACGTCATAGAAACGGTGCTCTTCGAAAGCAAGTTCTACCCGACGTTCTCTTACAATAGCATCACGCATTTGAACTTTTGTTAACCCAATCGGTAGGCCTGGCATATTCACTCCGCTTCTTGACCTAACCAGATTGATAGCCTCACGAGCTGTAAGAGTTGCATTAGCAGGAAGCACATCCGCTCCGTAAGCTTCATTAGCGGCTTCGGCATAGTTTAACAGGATTTCCGCATATCTGAAGTAGATCCAGGGCTGTAATCCTGCTATATTCCATGGATTGTTAATCGGCATAGCTTCATCCACAAATTTTCTTAAGTAATAGCCTGTTTTCGAAGTATTCCAGTTAGATGGGCCATCCTTACTATCACGGCCACCTGGAATAAATGTTTCTAAAGCACGGCCGCGGTACTGAGCACCATCGTAAAGCACTGTTGCATAAAATCTTGGATCGCGGTTTTTGTATGGGTCTTGTTCATTATACCCAGATGTTGGATCTGTTATTACCTTACCATTATTCATCTCATAGGCATCTACAAGGTTTTGTAATGGTAAATTTCCACCCCAACCATCATGGCCATTAGGGCCGTTTGCTATCTCCATTGG
>Ga0307408_100003323_pt1 | contig 11057 bp, 8 predicted proteins | sample 322Cmetagenome_FD_202116 | JGI IMG/M metagenome (GOLD analysis project Ga0307408, IMG submission 202116) | Maize rhizosphere microbial communities from greenhouse at UC Davis, California, United States - 322HYB-C-3 | ecosystem: Host-associated > Plants > Roots > Rhizosphere > Soil | place: USA... | reverse complement strand
ACATAACTAAGCCATATCAGGATGTGTCATGCCGCCTGCGGGGGCCCATTCTTCATGATCTCAATCACAATTTCTGCCAGGCTTGGTCGGAATCCGCTAAGCCAAGTTCATTTTTCTTTGAGTTGATAGGTGTTCTTTTAAAACCCCTGATGAATCGGAAAACTGAAGCCAGTGCTGAGGAGAATGAGGGATTAAAAGCGAGGCGAGAACTATCCTGGAAATCCTTCAGGCTGAAGGATGGAATGCACAGCGTTCAATTACTGAGAACTCAGCCGTTGCATGGCGAGAAGTCGATTAAGGAATGCTATGCAAATTTGACGAGGCAGATACATCATTACATCTTTATCCAGAACCAGTACATTCAATACGATACTTGGTCAACTTACCTTGTTAAATGCGTGGAACGGCTTCGGGAAAATAAGTTTATGAAGCCGATATATGTTTTCATTCTCACGTCGACACCAGAAGATAATGGTATGGATATTCCAACCTATGACACTATATCTGTACTGGGAGAGAGCGCCACCATGGTGTTTGAGCATAAAAAGTCAGTGGAGAATGCAAGCAAAGGCAAGGGAAGGCTTCCTGTTTCGCCGGAAACGATGAAGGCGTATGGGATAAACGTTGTTGTTGGCTCTCTCTTTACATGCAAGAAGACTGAGTCGCGTGTAAAACTGACCCCTGATGACTATGAGGAAATCTACATTCACTCGAAGGTGGCAGTTGTGGATGATGCGGCTTTTACGCTTGGGTCCGCTAATATCAATCTGAGAAGCATGGCGATCGATAGTGAGATCAATATATTGAGTACGGCGAGTGATGTGGCGTATGGGTTGCGGCGTGATCTTTTTCATCAATGCACTGGGGAGTATGGGCCGGTTTGCTTTGGGGATATGGAGAAAACCTATAATAGATGGAAGATTGTTATGAATGATAATAAAATTTTTAAAGACCTTGGTGATCCTTTGAAGAGTATGCTGTTGCCTTTCTTTGTTGATCGAGAGCCAGGGGAACCTGTGGTATGAGAAGAAAGAATCATTATTTTAAGTACTGTATTTTTGTGATTTATTTAATTTTAATCGAAGGTTGCGCGAAGAGAGATGCTATGCATGATGCAATTTTAAAATTACCTAATTTCGATGTAAGTGCTGCGCCGCCAATTTGTGGGAGATGGCGGGATCATATGCCTGCGATTCGCCCTAAAGAGTCATATGATGTATACATAAAGGCACGGAAAAAATGGCGTAGTAAGCAGGCTTGGTTGTTTGAGAAGGAGGAGAATCAGTCGATATTGAACGATGTGGTGTTCTCCGCAGAAAAAGGTGACTGCGAAGGCCCTTCTTGCTAAATTTTATCGTCAAGGATTAGGAATTACGTCTTCGAATCATGTTCTGGACGCGGATTTTGAGAAATCAATTGCTATAGTTAAGGAAGCCGTGGTGGCTGGTCAAGCATGGGGTTTTTACGATTTGGGTGTCGCCTATGAGAACGGGTATTGGGAAGGAGGGAATAGTCGTAAAATCGCTTGGTCTTTATATCTTAAGGCTGCAAAATTAGGAAGCCCGGAAGCGCTAATGGCACTAGCAGATGCATATGTAAGAGCACGCCGTTTTAATGAAGGGAATTTAATGCTGCAATGTGCGTATAAGCAAGGATTTGGGCCGGCTGCGACCCAGTTGGCGTCGATTGCAAGGATAGAAGGACGATCCTTGGAAGCAATGAATTTATATCAAGATGGCGTGGTCTATGGCGATAATGAAAGTGCTTCAATACTTAATTTTATATTTGAGGATCCCGATGGTGTTACTAACGGGAGAGAGATATTGAAAGCAATCGGTTCAGATCGTGACCCAGAGCGAGCCCGCCGTTATAAAGAAATTTATGAAGCGCTGGACCTGAATCGTGACCTTCGCTTCGGACAGTTGGACAAGGTATTGCCGTTGCCGCCAGCTCCGTTGCCAGAGTGGCGCGGCATTGAAGACGCGTTGACGCCGGAACCAGAAGGCCCGCCCACCTACTAACGCACTGCCCAAACCAAGGAGATCCGGATGTCCCTGCAAATCATCGTAGTCGGCGACGCCACCGACCATGGCGGCAAAGTCATCACCGGCTCACCCAAGCATGACATTGACGGCAAAGCCATCGCCCGCCTGGGCGACAAAGTGGAATGCCCCCAGTGCTACCCCGGTGGCAAACCGCATGGCATCAACAAAATCATCACTGCCCACAATGCCGTGACGGTGGACGGCATCCCGGTTGCCATCCACGGTAGTATGACCGAATGTGGCTGCAAATTGATCGGCCGCAGCCGGGCAGATGTGGGCTGACGACCAGCCAGAGGATGCTCGACTCCATGCAACCACTTCGGGATATGGAGAAATAAGGATGAAATACATTTTCAATAGCATCATTTTCTCCTTGATACCATTGGCTTCATTTGGTGCCGAAGTAGTTGAAACCTGTCAACTCGGTGATCGGCCGGCGCACATAATCCAGATCACGCGCGAACATGAAATCGCCGACAGCTACATCTACGGGTTCCAGTATGGCGATACGCCCCCATACATTTACGGTGATCCCAACACATCGCGCGGTCTGTCCGTGCACATTGCCTGCGCCGGCAAAAAACAGCATGCGTTGGTCGTCTTCGGTGAATTCGCATCCAACTTCCTCCAGGGCTTTGTCATCGTCCGCAACCGGCGGAGCGGCAAACTTCACCGGCTGGATTTCGCGGAGCGAAGTCCACCGCAATGGCTCTACATAGGCCGTGACGAAACCGTGGTCGTCTTGCCGGCTCATGGCAGCGTCGAGTACAGCGGCAAAAAATACATCGTGTACCGCCGCGCAAACAGGGATGGTGCGCAAGCAGCCATTAGCGGATCAGACGTCCTTCCGCCTTCAGAAGGCTTCGAGGTAACCCAACTGAAAGGAGCAAAGCCCAGATGAAATTCGCATCCTGGTTGTTCGCCTGTGTCGCTGTCGCCCAGGTGCAAGCCAAGCCTTCATCAGAAGCGGTGACGTACAGCGGCCTGTCCGCCAGCGCCGTTGCACCTTCTGTGACATGGCACGCGCTGCGGAGCAAGGACATCTATTCGCAGGACGACTACAAGAACGGCTTCAATGCAACCTTTTACATCATTGCGGCAGGCAGGAACATTAGCTACGCGACGAAGTGACGAAGTCGAAGAACCCGATGAAGGCGACGATGCCGCTCTCCTCACTCCACCTCCCCCCACTTCTCCTTATGATGCACAAACATCATGGCCTCCCCCGCCCCCGGCAACTCCGCCTCATTCAACAGCACATCAATATGCCCCTCCCAGCTCGGCTCCGCCAGCTCCTTGACCAGCGCCAGGTTCAGCACCGCGAACACGGAAACCCACGTCTCCCCGTCCACCCCGCGCCGCCGCACTGACAAGGAAGGATTGAACTGGTACAGCCCCGTCGTCACGCGCAGGAACAGGCGGCGGTTGTAGGCGTAGTCGCGGTCGCGCTCATTGCGCGACAACACGCCGGAAACGTAGGCGCGCTTCTTGCGCTCGGGCGCGGCCACCGCGTCCGGCAGTTTATCGAGTGCCGCCGCCAGCAGGCCGGCGTCGAAGGCGCCGTGGTCGCTGCCTTCCAGGTTGCCGAAGCACGCCTTGAACAGCACCCACATCAGCTGGAACAGCAGGTATTCGGACTGGTGGCGCTCGATGCGCACCAGGCGGCCGTCGGCCTGCACGTCGATGCAGCTGGGCGCCACCAGCTGCCAGATGGCAGGCAGCGATTTCTCGGCATACGCGGGGTCGCGCAGCGCCGTCATGAGGGCCCAGTGCAGCGCGTTGCGGCCCAGGTGGTCGATCGCCTCGACATCGGCGCCACGCGCCAGCAGCGCTTCCACCAGCGGCACGTTGCCGGCGGCGGCGGCGGCCATCAGCGGCGTCAGGTTCATTGGCGTGCGGTGCTCGACGCCGTGCTTGTCGCACTGGCGCAGGATGTCCTTGAAGCTGTGCGCAAAGTAGGGCAGGAAGTGGCGGCGCGCGGGGGCGATGCCGGCCTGCGCGAAATTGCCGGCCTGCGCGTAACCGGTATCCTCATCCAGCGCAATGGCCAGCATCGGTTCATCGTAGGCCAGCGCGTAGTCGTACAGCTGGCTTTTGTATTTGCTGCCGGGCGCCTTGTCGATGAAGACCTTGTGCAGCGTGTCGCGCAGGCGCGGCTCGTCGAACACGGGCCACGGCACCGGCGCGGTTTTCAGGATCATGCGTTCGATGGCGTCGGCCTGTTCCTGCTTGCCCTGCAACGCCAGCTTGCGCGCTTCCTTTTGCCAGTCTTCCAGGCTGGACGCCTGCGCCTCCACCCGCCCGCCGGCGCCGGTGTCAACAATCTCCAGCAACCGCAGCAACGGGTGTAGCACGTCCGATTCAATCAGGTAGACATTGCGGATCGCGCGCGTGAGCGCGACGTACAGCGCGTTCACATAAAACTTGTAGATCTCCAGCGATTTGTCGGCCTTGTCCTTCGCGCGGCCATACTGCAGCTGGTCCGCCGCCAGGTCGGCGATGGTCACGCCGTCGGCGATGTCGGCGAACGGGGCGCGGTTGTCGGAGACGAAGCGGAACAGCACGATGCTGTCGTATTCCAGCCCCTTGGCTTCGTGTACCGAGAAAATCAGCGGTGTGTCGAACTGTTTTCTCGCCTCCTGTTTGTCCTCGTCGCGCAGCACCAGCACCGCGAAGCGCGTGGAGCGGCGCGACTGCGTATTCAATTCGCGCCGCACCTTGACGCTGTCGGCCAGCAGCGAGACGGCCCCGTTGTCGCCACCCACGGCATCGACCAGGAAATTGCTTTCACGGTCAATCGAGCCGAAGCGGCTGTGCTTGATCTTCAGCAGTGTGTTGGCGATGCGCGTGACCTGCGTGCCGTTCCTGAAGTTCGCGCGCAGCACTTGCAGCTGCTGCTTGTCCGCCAGCGCGGCATCGCGCCAGAACAGGGTTTTCACGCGGCTCCACGCAAAGAAATTCGGGTGCACGATCTGGTTCGAGTCGCCGCACATCAAAAACTGGCCCGGCTTCTTCAACGTCTTCAACACCAGCGACAGCTGCACCATGGTGAAGTCCTGCACCTCGTCGATGACGACGAAGTCGTAGCGACCCGCCGCCTGTTGCAGGCGCTCGTGCGCGGCCAGGTTCAGGTCGAACAGACCGGCTTCCCTGAGCCAGGCGCGATAGCGCTCGAACAGGTCGTACAGGGCACTGCGTTCGCGCTCGGCGAAGATCGACTGGCGCAGGCCCAGTTGCAAATACTGCTCGCGCGACAGCACGCCTTCCGCATCGGCGGTGATGACGCCGCGGATTTCCTCGAAGGCCTGGTGCGCATCGATGTCCTTGAACTGCTGCCGCACGCGCGCGAACCATGCCGAGAAATCGCGCCATGTCGCTTCGTGCCCGGCCGGCACCTGGATCGATTCGACCAGTTCGCGGTACGACAGGAACGTGCAAGCCTGCCCGTCCTTGTTAAAACCATCCGCGTAATACAGGTCGCGCGCCGATTGCGCGAGGTAGGCCGAGTGGGTCACATACAGCACGTCGCCCTGTGCGTGCTTCATTTTTTCCAGGGTCAGCGCGGTCTTGCCGCTGCCGGCGCTGCCGACAATGATCAACGGCGCGGGCAACTGGTAAACCGCTTGCTGGGCGTCGTCAAACGAGATGGCCTTGTCGAGCCAGTGCACGCGGCGGTGCTGCGGATGCAGGTAGCGCACCGCTTCCGCGCCGGCTTGCGCCTCGGCGGCCTCGATGTCCGGGATGCGATCCTCGTCGACCGCCACGCCGCGCAGGAAGCGCGACTTGTCATACGCGTGGTTCTCGATCACTTCCAGCAGCAATGCATAGACCTCGCCCTGGTAGCGCACGGTGGAAAACAGCAGCCGGTCCGCGTAATCGAGCTTGGCCCGGTAAAACTTGCCATGCGAGAGATTGACGAGCTTTTTCACCTGCGCCGCGCGGAAGTCGTCGCGCCCGATGGCTTGCAGGACTTTGTCGTATTGCGGGTTGTTGCGGGGCGGGGTGAATTCGGCGTATTCCAGGATTTTCATGGCGCAGCTGCTGGGGGGCGACGTTAGCATCTTATGATAATCCAGCCCCGGGTGCTGTTACCATTCCGTTTTACCCTCCATATGGAACCACAGCGTGCACAATGTCAGGATGTCGGCCAACCGCGATTACTGGTTTTGCCAGCTGGTGGGCTGGGGCACGCTGGCGGTGTTCAGTATCCTGTCTTCGTCGTTCGGCGACTGGCAAAGCGCCCTGCGCTTCGCCGCCGCCAAGCTATTTTGCACCGCCACCGGCCTGGGACTGTCGCACCTGTGGCGCGGCCAGTTGCGGCGGCGCGGCTGGCTGGTGCGGCAGCGGGGCTTTCCGTTTGGCCGCATTGCCGCGGGGCTGCTGCTGTTGGCCGTGGTGCAGACCGGGTTCCTGCTGTTGTCGGATTTGCTGTTCCGCGGTGGCGCTTTCTTTGATAGCAGCACCGCCGAGCTGGCGTTCAACATCGTATTACTGTTCCTGATCTGGTTCGCCGTGTTCGTGATCTGGACGCTGTGCTATGCCGTGGCATTGTCACGGCGGCGCGCGACGCAAGCGGAACTGGAAAAGCTGCAGCTCGAAGTCAGTGTCAAGGAAGCGGAATTGCGCGCCCTGCAATCGCAGGTCAACCCGCATTTCTTCTTCAACAGCTTGAACAGCATCCGCGCCCTGGTGTACCAGGACGCCGATGCCGCCGCGCGCGCCATCAACCGGCTGGCCGGCATGATGCGCCACAGCCTGCAGGCCGGTCATGCCGGTACGGTGCGGCTGGCCGATGAAATGGCCGCCGTGCGCGCCTATCTCGACATGGAACAGCTGCGCTTCAGGGAGCGGCTGCGGTATTCCGAAGACATCGCGCCCGCGCTGGGCGATACGCTGTTGCCGCCGATGGTGCTGCAAACGCTGGCGGAGAACGCGGTGCGCCACGGCGTGGAGCGCGCCACCGGGCCTTGCCAGGTCAGGATTGCCGCTGAACGCACGGCCAACGCCGTGCTGGTGCGCGTCGCCAACCAGGGTACGCTGGCCTTTGATAGCGACTCGACCCGGGTGGGCCTGGCCAATGCGCGCCAGCGCCTGGCACTGCAATGTGGCCCCGCCGCCGCCTGCACGCTGGAAGAATCGCCAGGCTGGGTCACCGCCACCATCACCTTGCCACAGGAATCCGCATGAAGGTTGCCATCATAGACGACGAACCCCTGGCGCGCGACGAATTGCGCCGCATGCTGCGCGTGCATGCCGGCGTGCGGATCGTGGCGGAAGCCGCCAATGTGGCCGAGGGCCTGCAGGCGGTTGCGCGCGCGGCGCCCGACCTGATTTTCCTCGATATCCAGATGCCGGATGGCAGCGGCTTTGATCTGCTGGCGGCGCTGGACGTGGCGCCGGCCGTGATTTTTACCACGGCCTACGACCGCTACGCGATCCGCGCGTTCGACGTCAATGCGCTGGACTATTTGCTGAAGCCGATCGAGGATGACCGGCTGGCGCAGGCGCTGCAGAAGGCGATGCGCGGTATGGCGGGAGCGGCGGCAGCGCAGGCCGGCGGGCCTGCGCTCGAGAAGGATCAGGCGCCGTCACCGCCAGCCGCCGACGGCAAGGTATTCATCCAAGACGGTGAGCGCTGCTGGTTCGTGGAGCTGGAACGCATCATGCTGTTCGAATCGGAAGGCAATTACACCCGCGTGTATTTCGACCAGCACCGGCCGCTGATGCTGCGCTCCCTGGTGCAGCTGGAAGCGCGCCTCGATCCGGCCCGCTTCGTGCGCACCAGCCGTAGCCAGATCGTCAACATGCGCTTCGTGGCGGAGATGACGCCGTCACCGGCCGGCGGACTGGTACTGGTACTGCAAGACGGCATGCGGGTGGCGATGTCGCGGCGGCGCAGCACGGCCTTTAAACAGGGTTATAAACTGTAAAGCAGCCAGGCCCCACGGGATGCCAATTCACGTTGCGCTAATTCCGTAGGGTGGTTTCCGCCAAAGGCGGAAGCCACCATGCCAGCAAGCCAGTGCTGCCACCGCCAGTGGCGCCGCAAGCATGGTGGCTCGCAAGCGAACCACCCTACATTGCAGGGCCAACATGGCATGAACACCGCAGTGCCGGTCAAGCGTTAACGGACTATCCCACCCAACTCCACCTTGCGCCGGTTATCCGCCACATTCCGGTCGATCAGCAACCCGTCAGGATCAAGCCCCGCCGCGCCAGGTTGTGCATCCACCGTGACAGTCACGTTGGACACCCCACCCGCCAGCACATGCCGCCCTCGATACAGCAAGCGTCCCTCGGCCCCTTCCGCAAACACCGCAACCTCCACCGGCTCGTCATAAGCCTGCGCCCGTTCGGCCCCCTTGCCATCGGCCGCCAGCTTGGCCAGGCTGACCTGCATCGTCACATCCCACTTGCCATCCTTGCGCCGCACCGCCCCCGCCGCCAGCACCCGGTTGTCATACACCATGATCCGTTCAAACAAATCCGTCACCAGTTGCTGCTTGTCGCGCGGTGTCTCCGCGCGCAGGTAGCCGAGCAAGTCGCGGCTGGTGACGTAAGGCGAAGTCTGGTAGCGCTTGTCGTCCAGGAAGCGTTTCAGCGCCCGGTTGACCGCCGCTTCGCCGATTTCCTCTTTTAAGCGGTAAAACGCCAGGCTGCCTTTGCGGTACTGCACATAGACCTGTCCTTCGACGCGCATCAGCGGCTGCTCTTCCACCTGCTCGGTGCCGCGTCCGCGCAGGTATTCGTCCAGGTCCCAGCGCAGGATGCGGCGCACCTTGTCCGCGCCGAAGCGGTGTTCGGTCGCCATCAGCGCGGCGTATTCGGCCAGCGATTCGGTCACCATGGCGCTGCCCTGCACATTGGCGGCAATCGCCTGGTCGCCCCACCACTGGTGCGCCACTTCGTGCGCGGTGACGTAAAACACGTGGTCGACGTTGTCCGGGTCACGCAGGTCGTTGATAAAGCCCAGCGATTCCGAGAACGGGATCGTCATCGGGAAGCTGCGCGCATAGCTCTGGTACAGCGGCGTTTCCAGGATGCGCACTTCCTTGTGCGGGTAGGGTCCGAAGTGGGCGGTGTAATACGCCAGCGCGGCCTGGGCGCCGGCAATCATGCTGTCGACGTTGTACGGGTGCTTGCGATCGTAGTACACGCGGATCGGCACGCCGTTCCACTCGGCCTGCTTGACTTCCCAGCGCGCCGACTGGAACGAGAAGAACGGCAGCGCGGGTTGTTCCAGCTTGTAGTGGAAATAGCGGCGGCCATTGTGCTCCCAGCTGCGCTGCAGCGTGCCGGGCGCCATCGCGGTCTGGCCGGCGCTGGTGGACACCGTCGCTTCAAAGTCCACCAAATCCGCATGGATGCCATACAGCTTCCAGAAGTTTTCCTGCCGCGCCGCGCGGTCATCCAGTTGCGGGCTGCGGTGCGGCTCACCGAGGCCGCGTGCGCGGCGCTCGCTGCGGTCCTCGATTTCCACCGACTGGTTGTAGCCGAACTGGGGGAAATATTCATCGAACGCGAACAGGGTGCCGTTTTCATTGATGGGCGACGGCTTGCCGTGATTGGTGAAGCCGGGATGGCTGACTTCCACCCTGAAGTCGAGCGCCAGTTCGGCGCCGGGCGCCAGCGGTTCGGCCAGTTTGATCAGCTGCACGCCGAAGCGCGGGTCGTCGCGGGTGACCGCATGGCGCGGCAGCCCGCTGATGACGGTTTCGACATGCGACTGGGTGCCGCCATCCGGGCCCAGACTGCGCTGGATGTGCAGCGTATCGAGCGGCTGCGCGCTCTTGTTTTGCAGGATGTAGCGGCCCTGGATGGCGACGCGGCGCTGTTCCGGGAAAATGTCGACCTGCGCGCGCACGCTGGTCATGCGCGGATGCGGCCGCGCCAGCGTGTCGCGCCAGGCTTTTTCATAGTCCGCGCGCAGGTCGAGCATGGCCGTTGCCGAAAGATGCGTATTGAGCACATTGGTGTTGTAATAAATCCAGCCGCCGCACGCGGCCCAGGCGCCCAGGCACAGCGCCAGCGCCACCCCGGCCTTGCCGCGCAGTGCCGCCATGGCGCGGACAAAGCGCTGGCGCCAGGCCGGCTGCAGGCCGCGCGACCAGAACGCCTGCGCCACCAGCAGCAGTGCGCAGGCGAACAGGCTCCAATACAGCGCAAACCAGCTCCAGCCCGCGACATAGTGGCCGTAGCCGTTCATGTCGGAATACACCAGCGCCGGCATCGACGCGTAGCTGGCCAGGTGATGGTCGATGTCCAGCCCTTGCAGCACGCGGCCGGACCCCAGCAGCGCGATGCCGAGCGCATAGCCCGCATATTTGTTGGCGGCCAAGGTGTGCAACGCCAGCAGCGCCACCGCGACCAGCACATACCAGAGCGCGGCGATCAGCGTGCCTTGCAGGTATAGCAGTGGCTCGAACGGCACGCCGCCCTTGATGGCCTGGATCGCCACCGCCACCGGGATGCCGGTGCACAGGAACGCCAGCACCACCGCGACCAGCGCGCCGGCCTTGGCCAGCAGCGGCACCCAGCCGGGCACCGGCAGCGCGTCCGCCACAGCATCGATGCACGCTTGCCGGTCCTTGAACACCAGCTCACCGCTGTAAAACAGCAGCACCAGCGCCAGGACGAAATTCAGGCCGCCGTCGAGTTCCAGCAGCATCACGCGCGTCAGCGGATATGGCGTGCTGTCGAAGCGCATGCCGCCGACCAGGTAGTTGACGATGAAGTTCGCCACGCCCAGCAACAGCATCACCAGGAACGGCATGCCGCGCAGGATGCCCCGGGTGTCCAGGCACAGCATGCTCCAGCACTGGGACCAGGCGGTGGCGCTGGTGAAGCGGGGCGCGATGCGATGCGCCGGTTGCGCGGCGGTCCCGGTCGCCATGGCTGCGCCGCCGTGCGATGGGACATCTGGCCGCGCGGGCATGGCAGCCTGCGTCCATGGCTGCGCCGGGGGCGTTGCCAGTGATTCTGGTGGTACCGCCAGAGGAGACAATGCACCGG
>Ga0307408_100003322_pt1 | contig 11060 bp, 8 predicted proteins | sample 322Cmetagenome_FD_202116 | JGI IMG/M metagenome (GOLD analysis project Ga0307408, IMG submission 202116) | Maize rhizosphere microbial communities from greenhouse at UC Davis, California, United States - 322HYB-C-3 | ecosystem: Host-associated > Plants > Roots > Rhizosphere > Soil | place: USA... | reverse complement strand
AGCGGTTTGTTACTTGTCATTTTTACGATTTTTTAAGTTTAAAATTTGTCTTGTTTGTTATGTAAGATTTTTAATGAATGTCGTTGATTGAGAATTTGTCAAATAACAAGCTTAGTAGCCTGTCGTGGATTTCCATGTACATCGGGTCATGAACGATGTCTTTCTTGTTTCTTGGCCTTGGAAGTGGTACGTCAACAATTTCTTTGATTGTTGCAGCTGGCCCATTATTCATTACCACCACACGGTCTGATAGGAAGATTGCCTCTTCTATATCATGTGTTACCATTACAATGGTTTTGTTGCGGTGGTCAAGGTTCCAAAGTTTAAGTAATTCAATGTGCATAGATCCTTTGGTTAAGGCATCCAGCGCCCCGAATGGCTCGTCAAGAAGCAAAATTTTAGGGCTTATAGCGAAGGCCCTTGCAATTGCAACTCTTTGTTTCATACCACCAGATAATTGTCCTGGTAATTTGTCCTTGTGAGGAGTTAAGTTTACCATAGCCAGGGCATCGGTAACAATTTGTTTCTTTTCTTCGGCAGTTTTGCTGTGTAGTACAGAGTCAACCGCTTCGTAGATGTTTTTATAAACTGATAGCCATGGCAGAAGTGAGTAATTTTGGAACACGATTCCACGGTCTGGCCCTGGCCCCTTAACCAGATTGTCATTGGCGATGACTTCTCCGGTGGTAGGCGTAACCATTCCTGAGATGGTATTCATCAGAGTAGATTTACCACAGCCAGAATGCCCTATCAGTGAAACTATTTCACCTTTTTTAATATTCAGGTTTATATCTTTAATTGCTGTATATACTCCCTTTTTAGTTTTAAAGGATACAGTAACGTCTTTTACTTCTATTGAGTTTATGGTTGCTTTTCCGTTAATCGGGGTTTCGGCAACTGCTTCTGATAGATGATCTGTAAGTACCATAGTTTTTAAATTTTATTTATCCCTTAAAATTTATTTATTCTCCCACGCAAATCCTTGTTGCACAGCATTGAATATCTTGTCTAGTAATAATCCTACTGTTCCGATAATTAGAATGGCGATCAGGATTTTTTCAAGAGATAATCCATTCCAGCTATCCCAAACAAAGAATCCGATTCCAACGCCGCCCGATAGCATCTCTCCAGCCACAATTACTAACCATGCAACGCCAATAGATAGCCTTAAGCCAGTAATGATGTGTGGTAAGGCAAAAGGCAACATTATTTTTGTAATGTATTTCCATGTTGAGAAACCAAAGGCTTTTCCCACGTTTTTATGGTCTGCGGGGATTGTGGCAACACCAAATGAGGTATTGATAAGCGTAGGCCAAAGTGAGGTAATTGCGATGATGAATACTGTAGCGCCTTCGGCTGCCTGGAAAGCAAGTAATCCCAATGGGAACCATGCCAATGGCGATACCGGACGAAGGATTTGAACGATTGGATTGAACAGGCGCATCATAACTTTAGATGATCCCATCACTAAACCCATTGGTACAGCAATCAGTGTTCCTATCCCAAATCCAAGAAATACGCGGTATATAGAGCTAACTAATTGATTTCCGATGCCTTTGTCGTTTGGCCCGCGGTCGTAAAATGGCTCTGCAATGAGTTCTTTAAAAACTACCCATGTAGATGTAGGCCCAGGAATTTGGCGATCGGTAACTATAGCAACCACTTCCCAGATTAAGCCTAAAATAGCTAAGCTGGCAAAAAATGAAAGGATGGTATAAAGAGTATCCAGAGTTAAAATCTTCTTCATCTTATCTTTTTTAAACCTCCGGCCTAAAGCCGGAGGTGGTTAAAAATTTATTTCTTCGTGGTTCTTAGATAACCATCGATGTTTTTAGGATCGAATAATACGTCGTAGCTGGTTTTGATAGGTTGCATGTCTGGTTGCGCAGGTATGTTCATTTCCTTTGCTACTTCAGCGTATAAGTCATCGAGAGTAAGTTTTTCTGCAATCGCTGAATAGTTAGGTTCTGTTTTCAAGTAACCAAAGCGAACGTATTGTGCAAGAAACCAGTATGCGTAAACTTTTTTAGGCATTGGTACAATTCCATTTTTGTAAAAGGTCATGTAGTTGCCTTTATATTTTTGAACGCCTAAATCGCATCCTAAATCGCTAGATCCTAGTAATCTTGCTTCGATAGCTGCCAGTGGAGCATTTACATAGTAAGGTTTGGTTAGCCAGGCAGCAGCTTTTTTGCGATTGCCCATATTGTCTAGCCATCTTTGGGCTTCTACAATTGCTTTCATTACTTTTTTTAGGTCATCTTTGTCGTTTTTAGCAAAGTTTGAGTTTACAACCAATGCTTTTTCCGGATGGTCGTTCCAAAGGTCCTGAGAAGCAATATGAGTGAATCCAATGTTTTGAGCTGCTGCAACGCCATTCCATGGTTCGCCTACACAGAAGCCTTCCATGTTATCTACTCGCATGTTTGCAACCATTTGGGGTGGAGGGATGGTGATTATACCAACTGATTTTTGGTTGATGCCAGCTGCGGCTAACCAGTAGCGCAGCCAGATATCATGGGTTCCGCCTGGAAAGGTCATTGCAAAGGTTACTTCCTTGCGGCTTTGAACCTTTTTGGTAGCTGCTGCGGCTTTATTTACTTCTTTGTAGCCAACAATCCCGCAAAAATCTTTAGATAAAGTGATTGCCTGGCCGTTGTTGTTTAGCATCATGGCAATTTTCATTTCAGATCCTGCTTTGCCGCCAATGCCTGTGTAAACAGAAAGAGGCATGGAATAAAGGCAATGAGCTCCATCTAGTTCGCCAAGTAAGATTTTATCACGAACGTTCGCCCAAGAAGCTTCTTTAGAAAGCTCTACATCTGCACCATATTTTGCAAATAGGCCCAGCTCTTTTGCTGCTACCAGAGGAGCGCAGTCTGTAAGAGGGATAAAGCCCAATTTGATTTTTTTAGCTTCAGCTTTAAATGCTGTTGCTGATATCGTTATTGCGGTAATTGCCGCAAGGCTTAAAGTCTGTTTTAATTTATATATAAGTTTCATCAGTATCTACCTTAAATTAATGATTGAATGTCCTCTTGATTATTGTTTAATCGCCACTGGTTTAGAGTAGAAGAAGTCAGGGCGGATATTAATCATGAAGTAAGCAAACGACGGAGACTTGTCTACAGGATTTGTTACTAACGTAGCTGCAGCCGGAGAGTTCTTTGCAATTGCAAGGTCTCTAGTTGCCCACATCATGCAGTAACCTGCTTCAAGGGTCGTAAACTTGTTCAATGTGTAGTTTGCAACTAAATCTAGCTCGTGTGCAAGATGGGTGTTGTTTGTGCTCAAAGTGTGGTAAGAGTCAAAACGGTGAAAATCTGCTGCGATTGAGTAAGAGTTAGTAGTAAACTTAGTTTTAAAGTAGTAGTCTTTTAAGCCTTGTGCTGGGGAGCCGGTTGGCGCATAGAAATAGTCCATGTAGCCCCAGAATTTGTGCGGAGTACCATATAGAGGATCAAAGCGCTTGCTTTCTCCTGCAGGTGTTGTTGTTTTGTTTCCTGAAAGGACATCAAACCCTGGGCCTAAAGTGAATTTACCTTTAGAATAGGTAGCAGCAATTGTTCCATGGTATGCTTTTAAGTCGTTGTCGTCTCTGTCTTCGCCCAATTGTTGGTAGAATGCTCCTTGGACAGCTATTTTGCCAAATCCTGAAGCGTTACCGAATGTCGGGCTAATCATACCTCCAAAAGTGTAGCGGTCGCTGGTTTCTTTGGCGCTGTATGTGCGTCCGTAAAGAAATCCGGTGCCGGTTGTTGCTGCTGCGTATGGAGAATGTTTGCCGAAGTTGTCTTTAAAGAATAGGAATGAAACCTTTGTTTGGTTGAATTTTTTAGCAATGTAGGCGCTTGTAAAGCTCTTATAGTTGGCATTTCCCGCATTTGAGTTTGCAGGGCTCGCCAAAGATGCTGTTCCTCCAGATGCTGCAGGAAGACTGTTTCCGTTTGTTCCAACAAATGGAATAACACCAGCAGGTACCGGTACTAAATTACCGTTGCTGTCCTTTACAAAAGCTGGAACGTTTCCTGGAGCGTATTGGGTTCCTGATTGTCCTTCGCCGTTTTGATTATAAGCATAGCCCAAATCGACTTGCCATCCGTGATGAACAATTTTTAACAAAGCCATATCAAAGCGGCGGCCTTGTTGTAACCAGTCAAGGTTTCCAATTAAGCGGGCATCATCATAAATCAACTCCTGGCGGCCAACTTTTAGCGATAAGTTGTCAAAAAGTTTGAATTTGATAATGGTATCGGCTTTGTTAGCTAATACGATGTCTGCCCAGCCTTCATGTAACATTAATCTGTTTCCATCCGCGGGGGTGATGGTTGAGGCATCTTGTCCCCAAACACGTACATCTTGAAGTGTTGCTCCAAAAGTAAGCCTATCCCATTTGTAGCCAAAGATTAAACGGGTTCTTTGTGATACAAATGAAGCTGGTACTGTACTGTTGGGTGTAAGGTTGGAAAATCCATCTCTTACTTCGACCCGGGGCCTTAGTTGTCCTGACAAACTAATCTGGGCCGAAACTTTAGTCACAGATAGCGCTGCGACTGCTGCTGCGGTTAACGAGGTCTTCGAAAACCGTGAAGTGATAAGTTTTTTGTACATTTGATAGGTTTTTTAAGTTTGTTAAAGCACTTGAAACTTTGCCCTGTCTGGACTGCGACCTCCAGGCGGGGCTTTTCTTTTCTAGAGATTTTTTACTGGTTTTTTAGCATTCTTTTTTGTTTGTTGATCGATCGTTTTGTTTTTTTCTTCTTGTTTACCTTAAAATTATCTGATTTCAGTGTAAAGTTCAAATTTTTGTCGAAAAAAGTCAAATTAATATGATTTGTCTAATACAAAACAGGGTTTTTTTGTTATTTATCAAATATTTATATCATTGTTGTGTGTAAATTATTGAATTTTCAATTTTAAAATCGTTCTATTTTGAGATTTTTGGTCTGTTTTGGTGTGTATTTCTTAAGAAAAATCAAAAAAAATCCTAAATTGTTGTGAATCGTAAAAAAAATTGAGCTTTTTTGCTTTAAATATTATCTAAAGAGGTGGTTTTTTTAGATCTCTTTCTCTGTTTTACCTAAATGTCAATTTGCGGCCAATTGATATTTGAATTAATGTAATTCATTAACTGCGGCATGAATGATCTGGGAGTGTAATTTTTATGTGATTTGTTGTAAAAATTGCAGCTCTCAAAATCGATGACTATTTAATTATCTATTTAAGGAATGAAAAAGACAAAACACGAGTGTAGCCTTGATGGATGCTTTCTTTGTAAGCTGTGCTTGAAAGAATGGCTGCCTGCGCTTAGTTTACATAGGCAAAATTTCCACGTTAAAAAAGGTGAAGTTATATTTAAAGAGGGTGATAAAGTAACCGGAGTGTACTTTGTATATGAAGGAAATGTAAAAGTCCATAAAAAATGGGGGCCAGACAAAGAATTAATTATCCGTTTTGCAAAAAAAGGTGCAATTATCGGACATCGGGGGTTAGGCCATAATTTATATTATCCAGTTTCGGGGACAGCCTTGGAAAGTGGTATAGTTTGTTATATCCCAATCGAGTTTTTCGAAGCTACCTTAAGGGTTAATCACGAACTAACCTATCAATTGATGATGTTTTTTGCAGATGAACTTCAGGAATCGGAGAGGAAGATGCGAAACCTGGCTCATATGCCAGTAAAAGGCAGGGTATCTCAGGCTTTATTTTCACTGCAGGAGAAATTCGGCGTTACTGTAGATGGGTTTATCGATATCGAGCTAACCCGGCAAGATCTGGCTTCTTACGCTGGAGCTACGTATGAAACGGTGTTCAGGATTATAAATGATCTGGTTCAGGAAGAAATAATCACCACTTTGGGTAAAAGCATCAAGATTTTGGATTATGATAAGCTTGCTGAATTGATGAAAGATGTGAGCGATTCTCCAGATCCTGTTTCTTCGAAGAAAAAAGTTTTACAGTAAGCTGTAGAAATCGAGTGTAACCCCGGGCAATAGTTCGGGGTTTTCTTTTGGGTGATGGGCTAGGCCATCTGCATCTATTCCTAATCTAATATCTCCTGAGCCATTTATAGAGGTGGGTTGAAGTTTTGAAGGTTTTCCCTGAATTTTAACTGGAAAAAATTCATCAAGATTGGATTTTTTCACTCGTTTTCCCTCGAATTGTAGATTTTGTATTGTTGAATTTCTTAAACCTAGGGAATTTGAAAGATAAATCTCGATAAATAGCTTGAAAGTAACAATGCAAGAGAAAGGATTTCCTGGCAACGCAAATACCAAGCCGCCATTAGGCATGAGCCCGCACCAAAACGGTTTGCCAGGTTTGATCGCTACTTTGTGAAATAGCTTTTTGATACCTGCTTTTTCCATAGCCTCGGGAACAAAATCGGCATCGCCAGCTGAAACTCCCCCACACATTATTAATATGTCATAACTGGTAGCCTTATGGATGTTGCTTTCCAATTCGACGGGGTCGTCGGCAATATGTTTGTAAAGTGCTGGCTTAATAAGCCATTTTTTTAAAAGCGATTTGATAAGCCATTCGTTGCTATTGCGAATTTGTGAATGGCTAACGGCAGAGTATATTGATTTTACCTCGTTTCCTGTAGTGAAAAATGCAACTGAAGGGAGCTTTCTGACAGAGATTTCTGCTTTTCCTAAAGTTGCAAGCGTGCTGATTATGGCTGGGCTGCAAATGTTGTTTGATCGTAGCGCAATCTCCTTATTTTGCAAATCTTCGCCTTTTTTTGCAATGTTTTGGAATTGTCGGATTTCAGTTACGTTGAACGATACCACGCTGTTTTCCTCTGTGGAATCTTCCCTGCGAATCACAACATCCGCAGGCGCGGGAACCGGCGCTCCAGTCATTATTTTAAAGCAGGCGCCAGGCTCGAGACTCCTGGAGGGTTGCATTCCGGCATAGATAATTTCCTGGACATGAAAATTTCGAATGCCCACTTGCCAGTCGGAAAAACGAAAAGTATAACCGTCCATAGCTGAACGATTGAAAGGAGGGTAATCGCGATCGGCTAAGATATCTTCAGCCAAAATACGTCCATCGGCATCTTCGAGAGCTATGTATTCACTGCCAAAGCTTTTAGCGTGTTCGATAATTATCCTTTGTGCTTCCTTAAAATCAATCATTTTTTGAAGATTAGTGTTATTGGCTTTCAGCTGTGAGTTATCAGCTAATAGCAAACAATTCAGTGCCCTCCGCCTTTCATCATCTTTCTGGCGTGGAAAACTGCCGGCAAAATCGCTTCCAATGATTCCCTGGCCCCATCTGAGCTTCCTGGCAGAGTGACAATAAGTGTGTGTGCAATAGAACCGGCAACTCCGCGGCTCATCATAGCCATTGGGGTGCGCATTTGTCCAAAATTGCGCATTGCTTCAGTGATTCCGTCAGCGTCGCGTTCCAGAATTTCCTTAACGGCACTAACTGTATTATCGCGTGGCCCTAATCCAGTGCCGCCGGTGGTGAAAATGAAATGTACATCTTCGGCTACCCAGTTTTTAATCTGTTCTTGTATTAAGGCTTTGTCGTCTGGTAAAATCTGGTAATATTTTACCTCTGCCCGAACCTCTTCAAGCATTTGTTTGATCAAAATCCCGCTTTTGTCTTCTCGTTTGCCTTCTGAACATGAGTCTGAACAAACAAGAACTGCGCAAGTAGGAGATGTTGCGAAGAATTTTTTCCTATCGCTTTTTCCGCCTTTCTTTTCCAGTAATTTAATGTGTCCAATTTCAAGTTGAGTGTCAACGGGTTTGAGCATGTCATAAATCTCCAGGGCTGCAACACTTACAGCGGTCAGCATTTCCATTTCAATACCTGTGCGGCCGATGGATTTTGCTTCTCCATAGATCACAATGCCGCTTCTTGAAAAAACGCTTTCAGGAAATCGATCGGCATGTAATTCTTTGTCCAGAAACTCGAAATTAAAATCCATTCCATCGATAGTAACCGGATGGCAATGGGGCAGGAGTTGTGGTGTAAGTTTTGCGCCAATAAAGCCGGCGGCTCTGGCTACATCGAAAAGATTACCTTTTGGAAGTTGGTTTTCTTTAATAGTATTGATGGTTTCTGCAGAGCAAAATATAATTCCCGTTGCCCTTGCAGATCTTAGTGTTATTTGTTTGTGAGTGATATCCCTCATCGTAATTTAATGAATGCCAAAGATAGTTTTTTGAAGTTGGATGTTTGAAGTCTGATGTCGGAAGTCTGATGTCTGATGTCGGATGTCGGAAGTCGGAAGTCTGTCGAAAATCTGCCTCAATTCTGATCCTCGGTGCCTCATACCTCATACCTCATACCTCATACCTCATACCTCAGTCCTCAGTCCTCAGTCCTCGCACCCCGCCCCTTCGCCTAAAAAACAAAAAAAAACCCGGCATCTCTGCCGGGAAACGATATTTAACAATGGCAACTCTTTCAAGTTGTTGATCTTATCCCTATATAAACCTTGTCGCCTTCAAGTTTTACGGGGTATGTTTTTATTTGATAATCATCGCCGCTTAAGCATTCGCCAGTGGCAAGTGAGAATGTTTTTTTGTGGAAAGGGCAGGCAACTTTAGGATCGCAATCATCTCCGGTACTTCCAATCATACCTCTTGATAGAACCATTTGCTGCTTGTGTGGGCAAAGGTTTTGTGTTGCAAACCATTCGTTGCGGCGCGAAAAGTTGAAGACAGCAATTTGTTCGTCTTCGTATTTTACACATGCGCCACCATTTTCAGGTACGTCACTTGCATTGCAGGCAAGTATCCATTTTATGTTTGTTGCTAATTCAGCTTCCATCTTAGTCAAAATTTAAAAGTTAAAAATCAAAACACTTAATTGATCACTACCATTCTCTGGCTTTAATTTGCTCACGCATTGAATCAAATTCAACAGTTGGGTCTTTTTCTTCCGGTGCGTTAACAAAGTGTGAGAATTGTTTTCTTAATTCTGGATTTCTCACAACCTCTGTCCATTCGCAGTGGTAAGAATCAATTAATCCCTGGATTTCTTCTTCCAATTGTTCGGCAATGCCAAGGCTATCGTTAATGATTACATTTTTAAGATAGCTTAAGCCGCCGTCCATTTTATTTAACCAGGTAGCCGTACGGGTTAGCGGATCGGCTGTTTTGATGTAGAACATCAGGAAGCGGTCTAAATATTTAATACAAGTTTCCTTGTCGATATCAGCTGCAATTAATAAAGCATGTTGTGGTTTTGATCCACCATTTCCGCATACATATAAGTTCCAGCCTTTCTCGGTAGCAATGATACCAAAGTCTTTTGCTTGAGCTTCAGCACACTCGCGGATACATCCACTAACGCCACCTTTTAGTTTGTGCGGAGAGCGGATACCTTTGTAGCGTTCTTCTACTTCGATAGCGAAAGAAACGCTGTCTTGTAGTCCGAAACGGCACCATGTACTACCTACACAGCTTTTTACAGTTCTTAGAGATTTACCATATGCATGTCCGCTTTCAAAGCCTGCATCAACCAGCTCTTCCCAAATAGCAGGAAGGTCGTTAACGTGGGCGCCGAACAAGTCGATGCGCTGTCCACCTGTAATTTTAGTGTATAAGTTGTATTTCTGAGCAACCTGGCCAATTACAATTAATTTCTCTGGAGTAATTTCTCCTCCTGGAATACGTGGAACAACTGAATAAGTACCACCTTTTTGAATGTTGGCAAGATAGCGGTCGTTGCTGTCCTGGATTGGTTGTTGTTTAACTATAAGGTCATTCCATAAACCGGAAAGGATGCTTGCAACAGCAGGTTTACAAACTTCGCAACCATCGCCTTTCCCATAATGGTCAAGAACTTCGTCGTAAGTTTTAACCTTATTCATTTTAATAAGGTCCAGTAATTCCTGGCGAGAGTAGTCAAAATGTTCGCAAATAACATTTTTAACGTACGTACCCATTTCTGCGAGAGTGCCATTAATAATGTCTTTCACCATTGGAACGCAACCTCCGCAGCCTGTTCCGGCTTTAGTTGTTTTCTTGATTCCGTCTAAAGTGGTGACGCCTTCGTCTTTTACTTTGCAGCAAATGGCGCCCTTAGTTACCGCTTCGCAAGAGCAAATCAATGCATCCTCGGGAAGTGCCATTACACCGGCGCCGCCTTCAGATTCTCCCCCTCTTGCACCTAAGATTAAATCTTCAGGGTTTGGAGGTAGTGCAAGGCCATTTTTAGTGGTTTGCAGTAACATGTTATAGTCTTCAGCGTCGCCGATAAGTACACCTCCTAATAGAGTCTTACCGTCTTTGCTGATGTTGATTCTTTTGTAAACCCCCTTGCTTGTGTCTTCAAGGGCGATTGTGCGGCAATCCGGTTCGTTTATAAACGGATCTCCAAAGCTGGCAACGTCAACACCAATTAATTTAAGCTTGGTGCTCATGTCAAAGCCGTTAAATTGCTTGTCGCCACCGGTAATTGTGCTTACAACAACTTCAGCCATGTCATAGCCTGGAGCAACAAGCCCATAGATCATGCCATGGTAAAGGGCGCATTCCCCGATCGCAAAGATGCTGGCGTCGGTAGTTTGCATAAGTTCATTTACAACAATACCTCCGCGGGTTCCCACTTCAAGTCCGGCTAATTTAGCCAGCTCGTCTCTTGGGCGAATACCTGCCGAAATGACCAGCATATCGATTGGTAAAGAAGTATCGTCAGCAAAGTTTAAAGCTGTGATTTTTCCATCACCAGCAATTTCTGATGTGCTTTTATTTAAGTGAATTTGCAGGCCAAGCTCTTTCAGTTTCATTTGAAGCATTGCGCTTCCTGGCTGGTCGATTTGTCTTGGCATTAAACGAGGGGCAAACTCAATTACATGTGATTCTTTGATTCCAAGGTCAATTAAAGCTTTAGCAGCTTCAAGCCCAAGTAATCCACCACCCATAACTGCTCCGTTTTTAGCCTTTTTAGCATAGTCGGAGATAAGCTCAAGGTCTTCAATTGTCCTATATACAAAAACACCTTCTTTTTCAACTCCCGGAATATCAGGAACAAATGCTGATGAACCAGTCGCCAAAACCAAGTAGTCATATTTTAAAACTGCGCCTTTTAAA
>Ga0307408_100003320_pt1 | contig 11061 bp, 5 predicted proteins | sample 322Cmetagenome_FD_202116 | JGI IMG/M metagenome (GOLD analysis project Ga0307408, IMG submission 202116) | Maize rhizosphere microbial communities from greenhouse at UC Davis, California, United States - 322HYB-C-3 | ecosystem: Host-associated > Plants > Roots > Rhizosphere > Soil | place: USA... | reverse complement strand
TTTTCGTGTAGATAGGCTGAGTAACATTTATAACTACTCTTTCACAGAAACCCGTATTGCTTTAAACTATCGTTTTACAAAAACTAAATACAATTTTTCACTAGGATTGACCGCTGTGCCGGCTTTATTAGAAGGGAGTAAACAAAGCCTTGGAACCCATCCTCGCCGGGTAAGTTTTAATATGGTGCCAATTGCCCGCTTTCAATATTCGTGGACCAGGCAGCAGCGTTTCAGCATAAATTATTCAGGAAGCCCTACCGAGCCAACTTTTGACCAGATTCAACCGGTGCGTGACGTGTCGAATCCGCAAAGGCCTGTACTTGGTAATGAGAGATTAAAGCCATCATTCAGGCACTCCATCAATACTTCTTACAATAATTACATTTCAAGGTCGAAGCTTACTTTCCAAACAAATGGGCAGGTAACCATCACAGAAAACAGAGTAATTAGCAACATAGTTGATTTAAGGGATTCGATTTATGGTTATATTAAAGAGACCCGCTATGTTAATAAAGGCGGTAGTTATTCTGCAAATGGAAACTATTCCATTTCCAAGCAATTAGCGGACAGAAAATATACCGTTAGCTTAAATGGCTTTGTAAATTTCAACAACAACGTATCTATGAGTAACGATGTTGATAATACCGGCCGAACCTGGACTTTTGAGCAGCGTTTCCGCACCCAAGTAAACCCGGCCGAGTGGTTTGAGATGAATCCAAGTTTAAAGTTTAATTACCTTAAGGCTGATTTCTCCTTGCCAAGCTCTACCGATATCCGCACCAAAACCTGGGCATTTGGTGTAGACGGCAGAATTTACTTCAGTAAAACCTTGGTTTTTGGCTATAACGGCAGCAAAAATTGGGTGAGTGGCATAAGTTCGAACGTAACTAACAACCCTTTCATTATCAATACTTCGCTGGAAAAGCAGTTCTTTAAACGCAGGAATGGCGCTTTAAGCCTTCAAGCATACGATTTGATGAACCAGAATAATTTCATCAATCGTAACATCAACGAGAATGGTTATACCGATACCAAATCAAACGCTTTAAGCCGTTACTACATGTTAAGCTTCCGCTGGACTCCACAAAAATGGACCGGCGCTGCAGCCAGCAGAAACGGAAGGCAATTAATGCGTAGGGGAGACGGAAGCTTTTACTAAAAGCACATTTTTATAAATCGAAGGCATCGCCTTGTTTCCTGCCAGTTATCTGGTTTAAAGATTCAAGGCGATGCCTTTTTTCTTCACCTCAGAATTTCCATCCCTAGAACCCTATAAATTTTAGCCGGTTACCCCAATTTTAAACCAGGCAATCATTCTTTACCAGTTAATAATCTGAGTGTTCGATTAATAATATTTCAATAAATAAGCCTGTTGTGTTGTAAATCATTAATGTATGATAAAGGGGGTTGAGAATGCATAAAAAATTAGAAACCTTAAGCTAAAACGATTTAGTTGTGTACATTTGACTCTAAATTATAAACCCCATAATCTTAATTATTAATAGTATGAGAAAAAAATCAGCGCTAAACAATTCGCATCGTTAACTAAAACGATTTAGTTAATAGTGATCTTTCTAGAAAGGCTTTTACTTAAAATTTAACCCATTTTAATCTCTAACAAGCATGAACAAAATTTTTACTTCACCAATTTTTTCTGAGTTGGCATCGCCATGGCAATCCCTGGCGGGTTGTAAAAGGCTGTCCCGGTTATTGAATTCCGGTTGGCTTTGCGTGATGATGTTACTCATTTCTTTTGTCAGAACTCAAGCTCAGACAGGGCTGATAAATGACGATTTTTCTACTGGCTCCACTTTTAACTGGGTTGCAGCAACTGCGGGTTCTACCGGCCAAATTCAAAATGGAAAGTTTGTAGTGAATTTCCCGGCACCAGCATCAAATGGAAAATACCGGGCAGATATCCGTAAAAATGGAGGTATAACATTCCATGCAGGAAGTTACCCTATAATTGCCATTAAAATAAATAAGCCGCCACGTTCAAATTACTTCTTCGATACCAATCTGGGGTCTTATAATGCCACTAATAATAACGGCACCAAAATCGTAACCGAAAGTGGCAATGTCTTCTATTGGGACCTTTCAACCGGTAAGCTTGGAACAACTACACTTTCAACTACCCAGCCAACAACGCTGTCATCGTTTCAATTGAAAGTTGCGGATATTGAGCTAACAGCTGAAGAAATAGCGGCAAATAAAACCTATTATCAGGTTGATTGGGTAAAGAGTTTTGCGTCCGTAGATGCATTACGGTCCTACTTAAATCCATCAGGTACCACCAATCCGCAATTTGAGTTTAGTGGGGCATTCGTTCATCCTGGCCTGCTTCACAGTACAGCCGACCTTAACAGGATCAAAGACCTTGTATCTCGGAAAGTCAGCCGGCCATACCAGAGTTATCAACAGTTATTGGCTTCAGGCAAAGCTTCAGCCACGTATGCAATGAGAGGGCCATACTCTGCACTTACAAGAGATGCTTCGCTTACCATTGATGGTGTAGGGGGCGGAGCAGTTAAAAATAACGTGGAAAGTGATTTTCTGGCAGCTTACTATAATGCTTTAATGTATCAGATTAATGGCAACGAGGCACATGCTTTAAAAGCGGTACAGATTTTAGATGCTTATTCTGCTACAACAAAGTCGATAATTGGTGCCGATGCTGAACTAAATGGGTTGTATGGATTTATGTTGGTTAACGCGGCAGAGATTATGCGTTCTACCTATCCGGCATGGCCTGCGGCAAAAATCTTACAATGCCAGAACATGCTCAAATCGGTTTTTTATCCTGTAATTGGAAACTTTAGGCCTTGTGCACACGGTAACTGGGATATTATCTGCATGAAAGCGCTTATGGGTATTGCCATCTTTACTGAAGATGTGGCCATGTTTAACAAAACCATAAACTACTACTACTATGGAGAGGGCAATGGAAGCATTAAAAATTATGTGCTTACAGATGCTGGCCAATTACAGGAAAGTAACCGCGACCAGCCGCATGTTATGCTAGCAATTGGTTCCCTGGCTGAATTGGCAGAAATGGCTTTAAATCAAGGAGTTGACCTTTATTCTGCTAATAATAATGCTATTCTTAGAGGCTACGAATACACCTCTAAGTACAACCTGGGTTTTGATGTGCCCTACCAAACAAGTTATGATTATTGCGAAAAGAATTATACAGACTACACTCCAACTGCTATCTCTCCCAATGGAAGAGGCGAATTAAGAGCTGTATTTGAAATCGCATACAACCATTACGTATATCGTAAAGGTATCCCCATGCCGCAAACTCTTGCAGTATTAGGAAGAATGGGGCCGGAAGGTGCGCCATTTGGTGCTGATAATCCCGGCTATGGCTCCCTGTTTTTCTATTTAAATAGCGCTAATGACCACCCGTTTCCAAATGCAGGTTCAATTGACGACAATTTTACCAGTACAACTGACAGTTGGAAAGCTGTTACAGCTGGTTCTGTTGCTAGCAGCGAAAATGGACAGTTAAAAATTACCACGGTTGTTCAGTCTGGCGGAAAGAGTAGGGGGGATATGCAAAAAAATAATACTACCCTGCATCCTGGGAACTTTCCAATCCTTGCCATTAAGATGAAAAAGCCCGCTACCTGCAATTTTATTTTTGATACCAATCTTGGTACATATGGCAATGGATCGAACAAATGGACCGGCAAAGTAGGAGAGGAGATTTATTATTATGACCTTACTAAAACAGGCTTCGGAGCAACGCCAACCATGTTATCTGCATCTGATGCCACTACACTAACAACCTTTCAGTTTAAAGTAGCAGATATCGCATCTGGTGAAACAAGTTATACCGTTGATTGGGTTAAAACAGTTAAAACCTTAGCAGAACTTGTAGCCCTTGACCCGGCAACAGGGCTAATCAATGATAATTTTACTACCAGCACAGACGGTTGGGCCGCTAATACCAGTGGTGCAACTAGTTTAGCTGATGCCGGGCATTTGCGAGTAAATCTTGCCAAACAAACTAACGGATCTTACCGTGGCGATATAAAAAGGACTGCGGGTGCAACACTGTATCCTGCAAATTATCCTATCGTTGCAATCAAAATAAAAAAGCCTCAGGTTGGAAACATAATATTTGATACAAACCTTGGCTCATTTGGAAATGGCTCGAATAAGTGGACTGGCAAAGTTGGTAATGATATTTATTATTTCGACTTATCTAAGACAAGTTTTGGTACAAATGGCCTATTAAGCAACCCTACAGCTTTAACAACTTTCCAATTTAAAGTAGCTGATATAACCTCAGGTGAGACTACTTATCAGGTTGATTGGGTAAAAAGTGTTCAAAGCGTTTCAGAATTACAAGCGCTGGTTGTACCTGCTTATCAATCTATAACATTCCCTGCTATTGATACAATGAAAGTAGGAAGCGCAGATTTTGGTTCGGCTACAGCAAGTTCTGGATTAAGCGTTGTATATTCTAGTTCGAACGAGAATGTGGCAACAATTGCGGATGGTAAAATCCACATCCTAGGTGCGGGAGTAGCAGAAATAACTGCGTGGCAGCCGGGAGACGCAAATTATTACCCTGCAGATGCTGTTAAACGGAATCTAGTTGTGCTGAAGAACAACCAGGCTGTTACCTTCACGGCTCTTCCTCAAAAAACAGTAGGGGATGCTGACTTTGATGCTGGTGCTATTGCAAGTTCTGGATTAACAATAGCCTATACAAGCTCAAATCCAGCTGTTGCCACTATTGTTGAAGGCAAAATACATATTGTTGGTGCTGGTACAGCAGTGATTACAGCTTCTCAGCCCGGAGATAATACTTACAACGCTGCCGAATCAGTGGCTCAAACATTAACTGTTCAAAAAAAGGCAAACTCAATTACATTTAGTACTCTTTCGGATAAGAAAGTAGGCGATGCTGATTTCGATCCATTAGCTATTGCTTCTTCGGCATTGCCTGTTTCTTACAGCAGCTCTGATGAAAGTGTTGCTACTATTGTAGATGGAAAAATCCATCTTGTTGGTGGCGGTACAACTATCATTACAGCATCTCAAAACGGCGACGACACCTACGAGGCAGCTATTTCTGTAACGCAAACTTTAAATGTCTTTATCCCTCCACTAGTGCTCACTAGAAAGATGCAGATTGAGCTTGATGAAAGCGGGAACGCCTTTATTTCTCCGGCGCAGGTTGATAATGGTTCTGTAAGCTATTCGGGAGCTTTAAACCTAACATTAGATCAAACTACTTTTGGTTGCTCTAGCGTTGGAACCCCCGTTACGGTAACGCTTACAGGTACCGATGAAAAAGGCTATTCAAATTCGGCAACTGCCCAAATAACGGTTGTAGACAATCAAAAGCCACTTCTTACCGCTCCTTCATCGCAATTTTTCTGCTTTGCAGGAAGCTCTTACTCGTTGCCGTCATTAGTTGCATCAGACAACTGCGGTGTAGCTTCTATTACTTATTCTGTGAGCGGCGCTACACAAAGAACCGGTACTGGAGTTAATGCTAGCGGCGACTTTAATCCCGGTGTATCAACAATTGAATGGACTGTAACCGATATTCACGGCAATGTTAGCAATGCTGTAAGCACTGTTACTGTGAACTCGGCATTAACATCCCTTATTGCGGATGTGTATGCGATGAATGCTGCCACCGACGAAAAAAATACTATCTACTTGGGTTATGGGCCTTCTTCTCTGAACATTAGTGTAACGGCAAGCGGCGGAACAGCACCATATACTTATCAATGGGATAGCGGACAAACATCGCAATCAATAAGCGCAAGCGATGCTGGCACTTATTCAGTAACCATTATCGATGCAAAAGGCTGTCAAACAACGTCATCCATACAAATAAACGTTTTGGATGTACGATGCGGCAATAACAATGATAAGGTACAAATTTGCCACAATGGAAACGTTATTTGTGTTGCATCATCTGCTGTAGAAACACATTTAAATCATGGCGATAAATTAGGCGTTTGTTCGGCTGGAGGTAGCTTGAGTGTGTCTACTCATGATGTTGAGTTAGAGGAGTCCGCGGATTCAAAAATTCTGATATATCCTAATCCTGTATCAGATCAGCTGTACATTAAATTGAAGAAAGTGCAGGCTGGTGCTGTGGTGAAAATTTTCAATTCGAATGGCGTGGAAATGACTTCGAAGCGGGTATTGGAAAATACAGAAATGATATCTGTTGCCGGCTGGGGCAAGGGCTTATATATTATACGAGTGTTAAACGGTAATGAGTCAATCACATCCAAGATAATCGTACAATAAAGGCTGTTGAAGAACAGTAGCTACACACGCGGCATGCGTAGGGCAGCGCATATATCGCTGCCCACGCGTGCCGTGTGTGTTTTATAGAATTAATTATCTCAAAAGGGAAGATAATGGCTTTTAATTAAGAGATGTGTTTAATCAGTTTAGAATATTTGTATTGATACTCAGTTGTATATCTGGTTAAATTACAAGCCTATAGCAGCAACGAATCTACTCGATGCGCATGTACCATACATTCGCATGGTGACCACGCAAAGATCGTGAACTTGCCATCCTGCGAGGCTACCAAAGCAATAGAGTCTCTTTGGTCGTAAACAAATTGAGCAGCAGACATGTGCCTGGTGCCACCATTTTGAGAGGGGTGCACAATAGAAGCTTCGCCTCCAATAATAGGCTCAGTAATAATCACTTGTTCAATCTGCTCGCTATGTGCCGCCCGCCGGATTTTGGCTCCAAATGCCAGCAACTCATTTTGGTCTGTAATAATAGTTGCCCCATCAACAGCGGTGAGGCCAGCCAGACTGTCAACTTCTTTGTTTAATGCAATTTGCCAGGCAGTATTGTGTCGTTCACGTTTATCCTGCCTAATCAATTCTGCCAACCCCGAAAATGCCGGAACCACAGGATAATTAATAGGATGCACTATTGAATTTCTCCATTCTTCAGAGCCTGATGGAACAATCAGTAAGGTGCCGCCACGGCGATGCTCTCGCATAGAAACAGCTATTTGCACCAGTACGTTGATTGAATCGTTCCATGAGGCTGATGATGAGAGGCCCAGCAATGATGTTAAAAGATGAGGGCAATCGGGGATATTCGCAGTTTCCTCAGCAACAATTTTAACCTGGTCACCTTCTAGTATTGCGACATTCACAAATTTGCCAAAGCCACCAATTCTTCTGTGCTTCACCACTAATAAGCCTGGTTCAACTACTTCTAAAATAAAGCAAAACGGAGGCACTGTTCGCGTGGTTCCCCATAAGTAAAGGTCATCGCCGTCAATCCACACGCCGATATGGATGCCAGAACGCTCAACGCCGGGTGCCAGTTTAGTTAAAACCGCAGGTGTTAATGGCAAACGTCTGGCAAAAATAAGGGGAGATGCTGCTTTTTCGGGAGGCAGAAAGGCTAGAGAAATTTTGGGAGAATGCCCTTCCTCTCGCCTTAGGCTAGACCAAAAACCCGCATCGATAATAGATTCGATAATCTTAATATCAGGCTGCGGCGCTAATGTACTGGTATCGTGTGCAGATGCCGCTTTGATGTGATTAGAAAAATGGGTTGCTATTGCTGCCGCAACCGCAGATGCAGCCTGATAAGATGATTCGGGCATAAAGTTTTAACGTATTAGTCTAGCTAAAATAGCTAATAATTGACTTCAATAAATCACCTTAATGTTATAAACCGTAGTTGAGGCACAACCACAAATGATTTTTATGATATTTTTGCGCCAAAATCAAGTTAATGGAGTGGATTTCTGTAAAAGACAGGTTGCCAGATAAGGAAATGGATCTGTTGGTTTGTACCAATACTTTTTATATGGGTATCGGCTGGTATTATGTGGATTCTAAAAAATGGGATTTCGAAATACAAAAACACACAGAAGCCGATTTAGGCGAAGTAACTCATTGGATGCCTGTGCCGCCACCTCCAGAGGTAGTTTATTAAATAAAGCAGTATGCTCCGGTATGCTGTAATAGGCTCTGGATAAGCTTTTAGGTTAGAAACAGCAACCAGCTTATAAGTAAGATCAATATTAATAGAAGCAAAATCCATGTAGGTATTAACCTTCCATCTTCGTCACTGGCTTTATGCATAGTCTCTGGCGAAGGTTTGGGAGCCTGATGTTCCTTATAGTTATGTTCAACGCTTGGAATTACTGGTTTAGGGTTTTGAAGCTCATCCTTGTTTTCCATTTTCTACTAGGGCATGTATAAGTATAAACGGCCAAGCCTGTAAATGGTTGGATACTTTATTTAATTTTAATAGAAAAGTTTAATTTAAATTTAATGAGTTAGCTAAATAGGGTACGCTTTATTCATTTAAAATATCAATTAAGGTGCTAATATTTTTATTTTCCATGAAGTTGACGGGCTTAAGCAATAAGCTTACTAAAAAGCCGGGATTAATAACCCGCCTGGCAATTTTTAAAACCAGCAATTCTACTGGTTTAATATACTCGCCGTCAAATTGAGTACTCCCATTAGCAAGTTTAAGGGCATTCTCCCATGAACATTCACGGGCAATTCCAATACTGAAATTTAAAACAGCATCTTCACGGTTGTTGCTGATGCGTGTAAGAAGCTTTAGAGGCCACCAGATTTTCTCGAGCAACAATTGGACTTTTTCTGATTCTGTAGCAATTACAGCATTGATTTTATTGAAATCGTTTTGCAATCCATTTATACTGTTGCCCGGACATGTTTCGGCAGCGGCAATGCACAAGTCAAGGTTAATGTGGGTATTGATGCCTAACAACAGATGCTGCAATACAATTAAATTTGATTTTTTGCAGGCATCAAAAGCAGCACACCATGCATTAGGACAGGGCTGATTATTGATGTAGGCCTGCCAGGCATCAAGATAACGATTCGCAAAAATCACATCAAGGCGCTCCATTCGGGCACCGTCTTCAAAGCTTCCGTTTGCTATCCCTTTTTGCACCGCACGGGTCATGCGAAGATATAAGGAGGCAAAGTAGCCGATACGGCTGTTGTTTTGTCTACTCCATTGAATTACATCTTCCAGCTGAGTAATTACTTCAGCTATTGTGCTGGCTTTAGGCATGTTTTAAGGTAAAAATAGCGGCAATCTTAAGCCATCGTGGGCTTTAAGATTGCCTTAAGGTTATTCGCCGGTTTTATCCACCAGCTTAATTTCATAATCAGAAATTGTAATCAGCCGCTCTTTATATAATCCTCCGATGGCTTTTTTAAACGCTTTCTTACTGATTTTTAATCGGCGGTAAATATCCTCAGGAAGGCTTTTATCTCCCAATGTTAAAAATCCTCCATTGTCTTTAAGATATTCTAAAAGATTCTCTTTTGTATCCAGTATATGGCTAAATCCTTGAGCTTGAAGGCTTAAGTCAATTTTATCTTCGGGCCTTATTTTCTTAATAAAACCTCTTTTTAAATCGCCTGTATGTAATTCTTCAAAAAGCTCATTTTCATACAGTAAGCCAATGTACTTATTGTTGATAATGGCGTTGAAGCCAAGGTCACTTTTATCACAAATTAGAAGTTCAACCTCATCGCCTTCTTCTAAATCAAACTCATCTTCAACCACATATTTATCAAGTTTGGACGATCCTAGCAATCGGTCGTTTTTTTCGTCCAGGTGGATGAAAACAACATGTTTTTCGCCTACCTTCATAGGGCGTTTTTGTTCGCGGTTGGGTACAAAAACATCTTTATCCACACCCAAATCCATGTAAGCACCGTTATCGGTAACATCAACAACTTCTAAACAAGCAAAATCATCAACGCAGGCATATGGCATTTGGGTTGTTGCAATCATCTGGCCTTCGGCATTAATAAAAACAAAAACTTCTAATTTATCGCCTTGCTTAAGATCTTGCGGAACGTACTTGGCCGGAAGGAACACTTCTCGCCCATCATCATTTAATAATATACCGTTATCAACTTTATTGTAATATTCAAGCTCGTTTATCTTGCCAATCTCAATCATATTTTTACATTAATGCCAATTGTTTGGCTGCTGAATGTTTTGCGCAAAGATATGCACTCAATGATAGAATTAGGCCCTTATTTGAAATTAAGCGCAGGTTATTAAATAGGTAGGTCGATATAAAATGTAGATCCCTTGCCAAGCTCGCTTTGTACACCAATTTCGCCATTATGGCGTTTTACAATTTCGTGTGACAAATACAAGCCTACACCTAAGCCTGAGATAACAGGCGAAAGTTCCCGGGCACGAAAAAAGCGTTGGAAGATTTTTTCTTGATTCTCTTTAGAAATTCCAATGCCATGGTCGATAATTTCAACCCGTACATATTTTGCCGATGCCCGGGTGTTGATTAAAATCTGGCTTTTGAGCGGCGAATACTTTATTGCATTTAAAAGTAAGTTATTAATAGCTTGCTCAAGCCTGAATTTGTCGCCAACCAACATTAGGTGTGGAATGTTTCCGGGCATTATAATTTCATGAGAAGTGTAAATATGCTGAACGTTTTCAATGCTGTCTTCAATTAAGTCAGATAGCGTAAATTTAGTTATGTTTAACTCAAGCCTTCCCGCTTGTATTTTAGAAACGTCAAGTAGGTCTCCTATTAAGTTATTGAGCTTTTTGATGTTTACGTTTGCTTTTTCAACAAATAACTTATCGCGGTCTGATAAATTAGATCTTTCTAAAAGTTGTATAGACGCTTTAATACTGGTTAGTGGGGTTTTAAGTTCGTGGCTTGCTATTCCAATAAACTCATCCTTTTTTTCTTCCAATACTTTTCGTTTAGTTAATTCATCAGTAACTTGAGTGTTACGGGTTACGATAAAGGCAATTAGCACGCCAAATAAAACGCTTATCGCCAGTCCACAAATTAAAATAATTAAGGGTTGCTGTTGTTCCAGAGCTGAGCCAAAGTTTTCATTTGGCCTAATGCGGAACCTCCAAGGGCTTCCAGCAACAAAAATGGTTGTATCGGCATTTAATCTGCCATTAAAGGAAGGAGTGGCTTTTTCCTCACTATTACTGTATAGCAGATTTTTTGAACCAAGCTCACGTCCATCGAATATTTGGATATCTAATTCTGAA
>Ga0307408_100003317_pt1 | contig 11066 bp, 11 predicted proteins | sample 322Cmetagenome_FD_202116 | JGI IMG/M metagenome (GOLD analysis project Ga0307408, IMG submission 202116) | Maize rhizosphere microbial communities from greenhouse at UC Davis, California, United States - 322HYB-C-3 | ecosystem: Host-associated > Plants > Roots > Rhizosphere > Soil | place... | reverse complement strand
CTTCGGCAAGCCGAAATATTTTGTCCCGTCGATCCGCGTGCGAAGATAGCGCACCTCGCCGCCAAGACCCGCGAAGTCTTGGTTAAAGACGATCCGCTGGCCGCGGGTGGCCCGAATGCCGTTGGTATTGTCGAAGGCGACCGTATAGCCGATCGCGGATGTTATGCGCTTGCCGAGCTCGTCGCATAAATATTGGCTCGCCCTGTCCGGATCGCATTCAATATCGCCGTCGCCGTCGGTGTCCCGGAAGAACTGGTCCTTATCCAGCGTGATATTGTCCAGCACGAGCGAGTAGCGTGTGCCGAACGAGACATATTCCGTGACCGGGAAGCCCAGGCGGACCGCCGCGCCGGTCGAAGTTTGGCCATAAGTGCGATTGCGCTCATTGCCGATGAAATTGAAGCTGTTGTAATCGCGCCGGAAGAGTTCGCCGCCAAGCAGGATTTGCTTGTCGAACAGATAGGGCTCGGTGAAGCCAAGCTGCACCGACTTCGAATAGCGCGAATAGTTCACGCCGGCCTGGAGCTGCTGTCCCTTGCCCATGAAATTGCGCTGCGCGATCGAGGCGGAGATGACGAACCGCTCGAGGCTCGAATAGCCCGCGGAAAGTTGGAGCTCGCCAGTCGATTTCTCCTCGACGTCGACGTTCAGCACCACGCGATCGTTCGACGATCCCTGGGTTTGCTTGATCTCCAGATTTTCCTGGAAGAAGCCGAGGCTTTGCAGGCGGTCCTGGCTGCGCTTCACCTTGAAGGCGTTGAAAGCATCGCCTTCGTTGAGACGGAACTCGCGGCGGATCACCTTGTCGCGGGTGACCGTGTTACCCTGGATATTGATCCGCTCGACATAGACGCGCGGGGTTTCGCCGACGCGGAAAGTGAGGTTCATCAACCTCTTTTCGACGTCGCGATCGTACGAAGGAGAAACGTCGGCGAAGGCATAGCCCCGGGAGCCCGCCACTTCATTGAGCGCCGTAACCGTGTCCTCAACCTTCTTGGCGTCGAACCAGTCGCCCGGTTTGATCTGGACGGCCGCCTTCACATAGTCGGCGCTGAAATCGCGAAGCGGGCTTTCCGCATCGACCGTGCCGAATTTGTAGCGCGGTCCTTCCTCGACCACATAGGTGATAATGAAGTCCTTGCGGTCAGGCGTGAGCTCGGCAAGCGCCGAGACGACGCGGAAGTCGGCATAGCCCTGGGTCAGGTAGAAGGCGCGAAGCTTCTGCTGGTCGGCCGCGAGGCGGTCGGGATCGTAGCTGTCGTTCGACTTCAGGAAACTCAGCAGTCCGCCGGCCTGCCGGGTGAACATTTCCTTGCGCAGCCGTCCGTCGGAAAATTCCTCATTGCCGATGATGTTGATCGCCCGGACCTTGGACTGATCGCCTTCGGTGATTTCGAACACCAGGTCGACGCGATTCTGGTCGAGCTCGACGATCTTGGGCTCGACCGAGGCGGCGAAGCGCCCCTGCCGGCGATACAGCTCGATGATGCGGTCGACATCCGCGCGGACTTTCGACCGGGTGAAGATCTGGCGCGGCGACAGCTTGATCTCCGGCGTGATCTTGTCCGACTTGATCCGCTTGTTGCCCTCGAGGACGATGCGGTTGATGACCGGGTTTTCGCGGACCGTGATCACCAGGTTACCGGTATCGGCGCCGGTGATGACGACGTCGGCGAATAGCTCGGTCGCGTAGAGATCCTTCAGCGCCTGGTCGAGCGTTTCGGTATTATATCCCTGGCCAGGGTTGAGGTTTGCGTAAGCGCGGACCGTCTCCGGCTCCAGGCGCTCCGAACCCTTTACCTGGATTGACCGGATAACCCCTGCGGAAGGAGCGGTCGCGACGACTGGCGCGGGCGTTGCGGACGGGGGCGCGGCCTCCGGCGCCGGCTGAGCCTCCGCCGGTGCTTCCTGGGCGAGGACAGGCGCGGACCAGCCGCCAAGGATGGTGCCGGCCAGAAGCAAACCGCCCATCCGCTTGGTGAATACACTGTTGCTGAAAATCACGCGTTCCCCGCCTAATGTTAGCTGAGCGGCGCCGTTTGACTGGCGACGCCGCAAATGAAGCCTAGCCCTGCCCCAACCATTCTATCCAATCAAGCGCCCAAGTCGTTCGAACAGGCCGAAAGACGCCAGGTCGTTGACTGTGGTGAAGACGAGAAGCGCGAGGAGCAGCGCGAGGCCGCCACGAAATGCCCAGTCCTGTGCCCGAATGCTGACCGGACGCCGCCTGACCGCCTCCGCGGCGTAAAATACAAGATGTCCGCCATCGAGCATAGGAACTGGCAAGAGATTGATGAACCCGAGATTTATGGAGAATAGGGCGATCAACTGGATGAATTCGAATGCGCCGAGGCTTGCCTGCTGTCCGGCGATCTGTGCCATTTTGAGCGGGCCGCCGAGGTCCTTCGTCGATCTCTTTCCGGTGATGATCTGCCCGAGACCATCGATCATCGAACGGGTCAGGGCGAAGGTGTAGCGCGTCGCTTCCGGCACGATGCTGGCGATGGGCAGGCGCTGCAGTTCGCGCTGTCCTCCAAGCACTCCCAACAGGCCAATACGATAGGATTGACCGAACTCGTCAGTGACCTGCTGGGCGCCGAGCTTCGCCCGGATGTCCTGCTTTTGCCCGGAGCGGTCGATCGAGATCACAACCGGCTCGTCAGGACGGATCGAGACGATCCGCCTCAGATCTTCGAACGAATCCACATCCTGCCCGGCAATTGCGTGGATGCGGTCGCCGGGGACCAGTCCCACTGCCGCGGCAACGCTGCCCGGCTGCACCTGTCCGACCACGGCGGGTGTGCGTGGCATCCCAAGGCTTGCGAAGAAGATGGCGAAGATGGCGATGGCGAGCAGGAAATTGGCGACCGGCCCGGCCAGCACGATCAGGAAACGCTGCCACCAGGGCTTGTTGTGGAACGCCACTGCCCGCGCTCCGGGCTCAAGCTCGGCGTCCGCATCGGCCTGGCTTGCCGGGTTCATGTCGCCGACGAAGCGAACGTAGCCGCCCAACGGCAGCCAGCCGACCTTCCACCGCGTCCCGCGCTTATCGGTCCATCCCGCGATTTCCCGGCCGAAACCGATGGAGAATTGCTCCGCACCTACGCCGAACCAGCGCGCGACGAGGTAGTGTCCCAACTCGTGGATGAAGACGAGCGGGCCGATCGCGCAGAGGAACGCGATGATTATGAACCATAGAGGGGGCTGATCGAACATCAGGCGGCCAATTCGCTCATCAGTTCCCGCGCCAATGCCCTTGCTCGACGGTCGATGTCGATGACTTCGGCGATGGAGCGGGGCTGGGCTGCGCCGATGCGAAGCAAAGCCTCCTCAACCGTCCGACAAATATCCAGAAAAGCGATGCGGCGATCGAGGAAAGCAGCCACCGCTTCCTCATTGGCGGCGTTGAGCACGATCGGGGCGGCGCCTCCCTCCTCTAACGCTCGGCGGGCAAGGCGCAGCGCAGGGAAGCGCTCGCTGTCCGGCACTTCGAAAGTCAGTGAAGCAATGCGGCCGAGATCGAGCCGCTCCGCCGGCGTGCCGATACGCTCGGGATAAGCCAGCGCATAGGCGATCGGGATGCGCATGTCGGGGCTTCCCATTTGCGCGAGCACCGAGCCGTCGACAAATTCGACCATGGAATGGACCACCGATTGCGGGTGGACGAGAATGTCGATGCGATCCGATGGCAGGTCGAACAGATGATGGGCCTCGATCAACTCCAGTCCCTTGTTCATCATCGTCGCGGAATCGACGCTGATCTTGGCGCCCATCGACCAGTTGGGATGGGCGACCGCCTGCTCGGGGCTCATCGCGGCCATTTCGTCACGGCTCTTCGTCCGGAACGGGCCACCGCTAGCAGTCAGGACCAGTCTTGCAACGTCGGTTGAACGATTGCCAGCAAGACATTGGAAAATCGCATTATGCTCGCTGTCCACCGGCAGGATCATGGACCCCGATTTTTCCGCGGCTGCGGTCATCAACCCGCCCGCCGTAACCAGCGATTCCTTGTTGGCGAGCGCGACCGTCCGCCCTGCCTCGATGGCGGCCATGACCGGCTTCAGGCCGGCGCAACCGACGATCGCGGCCATTACCAGCTCCGCCTCCCCCGCCGCCGCCTCCCGAAGAGCCTCGGGCCCCGTCGCCGAACGACAACCGGTACCCGACAGGCGCTCCTCCAACTCGGGCAGCAAGAGCGGATCATCGATCACCGCAAGCTTTGCCGAAGTCCGCCGGGCCGCATCCGCCAGGGCCGCCATGTTGCGCGCTGCGGTCAGAGCAACGACCTCGAAGCGCTCCGGATAGCGCTCGACGAGATCCAACGTCGAACTGCCGACCGATCCGGTCGCCCCGAGGATGGAGAGTCTCCGCCGTGTCACAGCCCGCCCGCCATCATCATCGCCGCGGTGAGGACGGAGACTGGGACCAGCCCATCGAGACGGTCGAGCAGGCCGCCATGGCCGGGAAGCCAGGTTCCGCTGTCCTTCACGCCAGCGCGCCGCTTGAGGCCACTCTCGAACAGGTCGCCCATTTGCGCAGCTACAGCAAGCGGCGGCGCCAGGGAAAGAAGCGTCGCCGGAAGCTTTACGGCATAGACCCACAGCCCGGCGAGGATTGTCGCCGCCAGCACCCCGCCGATCAATCCCGCGACCGTCTTGTTCGGGCTGATCGAAGGGGCAAGCTTGGGCCCGCCGATCGCCCGACCGGCGAAATAGGCGCCGATGTCGGTCGACCAAACGACCAGGAACACCCAGATCAGCAGGTCGGGATTCCTGCCAATTCCGACATATTCGGCCTGCTCGCGGATCCACAGCAGGGACACGGCCGGCAGCAGGCAATAGAAAAACCCATAGACCTTCCAAGCCAAGCCCCAATCAGCCAGCATCCGCGACCATTCGATGTACATCACCGTCGCTATCAGCGCGACCATGACGGCAAAAATCGTGCCGCCAAGGAAGGCTGCCGCGAGGGCAATGACGATCAGGATGACTCCGACTGCGGTACGGGTCGCCAGCTCCCTCATCGCCCACCAAACCTGCGCTGACGGACGGAATATTCGTCCAAGGCCGCGCGAAAGGCAGTCTCATCGAAGTCGGGCCACAAAGTGTCGACAAAGATCAGCTCGGCATAAGCCGCCTGCCACAAAAGGAAGTTCGAGAGGCGTTTTTCACCGGATGTCCGGATCATGAGATCCAATTCCGGCAGCTCACTGGTCATCAACTCACGGCCAAGCGCGTCCTCGTCGATCGCTTGAAGATCCAACTTTCCGGAAGCGAACCTTTCGGCCAGCTTCCTGGCGGCTCCAGCAATTTCGCTGCGCCCGCCATAATTGAGCGCGACAACGAGCGTCAGCCGGTCGTTCTCGGCGGTGCGCTCGACGGCGCGCTCGAGCCGCTCCATCAGCTGCGGGCCGAAGGCATCCGGATCGCCAATGAGCTTGAGCCGCACACCCTGACGCGAGAGTTCGTCAAGCTCGCGCTCCAGATAATAGCCGAGCAGGCCCTTGAGGTCGCTGACCTCCTCCTCCGATCGCCGCCAATTCTCCGAAGAAAAAGCATAGAGCGTAAGGACTTCGATGCGTTCCCTGACGGCGGCCTTGAGGATCTTTCGAACCGCCTCCGCTCCCGCACGATGACCGGCGACGCGCGGCAGGCCGCGCTTGGTGGCCCAGCGGCCATTGCCGTCCATGATGATGGCGACGTGGCGGGGAATCCTTCCGTCGGCATTGCCGGGGAAGGTCGCCCCCTCTGTCGGGGCGGTGTTGAGGCTCACTTGCCGAGGATTTCCTGTTCCTTCGAGTGCGCCGCCGCGTCGATCTCCTTGATCGTATCGTCGGTCATCTTCTGCACTTCGGTATCGAGCCGCTTATGCTCGTCCTCGCTGATGTCCTTCTTCTTTTCGTCGGTTTTCAGCGCGTCCATGCCGTCGCGGCGGACGTTGCGGACCGCGATCCGCGCCTTCTCCGCATATTGGCCAGCGAGCTTGGCCAGCTCTTTGCGCCGCTCTTCGGTCAGGTCGGGGATCGGCAGGCGGATCATCTGCCCGTCGGTGATCGGATTGATGCCCAGCCCCGCGTTGCGGATCGCTTTCTCGACCGCCGACAGGTTCGACTTGTCCCAGACCTGCACCGAAATCAGCCTCGGCTCCGGCACCGACACGGTCGCGACCTGGTTGATGGGCATGTTCGCCCCATAGACCTCGACCTGGATCGGATCGAGGAGCGCGGTCGAGGCGCGGCCGGTGCGGAGGCCGGCAAGTTCATGCTTCAACACCTCCAGCGCGCCATGCATCCGGCGGTTGATGTCATTCTTGTCGTAGGCAGGCATGGCTTTACTCCTCGTTCGAGACGATCGTTGCCGTCCCCCGTCCCGCCAGGACCTCCGCGAGGTTGCCCGGCTGGCGGATGTTGAACACGACGATCGGAATATTGTTGTCCCGGCACAGCGCAACCGCGGCGGCATCCATCACCTTCAGGTCGTCCGCCAGCACCTTGTCGAAACCCAGCCCTTCATAGCGTTTCGCCGCCGGGTTCTTCTTCGGGTCGCTATCATAGATGCCGTCGACGCTGGTTCCCTTGAACAGAGCGCTGCACTTCATCTCCGCCGCGCGGAGCGCCGCGCCCGTGTCGGTGGTGAAATAAGGACTGCCGACCCCTGCCGCGAAAATCACCACGCGCCCCTTGTCCAGGTGCCGCTCGGCGCGCCTGCGGATGACCGGCTCGCACACCTGGTCCATCTTGATGGCGGATTGGACGCGGGTCTCGACGCCCAGCTGTTCCAGCGCATTCTGCATCGCCAGCGCGTTCATCACCGTCGCCAGCATGCCCATATAGTCGGCCTGCGCCCGGTCCATGCCCTTGGCCGCGCCGGCCATGCCGCGGAAAATGTTGCCGCCGCCGATCACCAGGCAGATTTCGAGGCCCTGGTCCTTCGCCGCCTTCACCTCTCCCGCGAGATTTGCGACAGTGTCGGGATCGATCCCGAACTGGCCCGGCCCCATCAACGCCTCGCCCGACAGCTTCAGCAGGATGCGGTGAAAGCTCGGTCGGGTCATAGGCGGCCAGTTCCTCGATGGTCGTCAGATATGCAAAAGGGCGGATGCGCTCTTACGGCGCACCCGCCCCTCTGCCAACCGCCTTTAACAGCGGCCAACAGCGCTTCTATGCGACCGGCTCGTCCTTCTGGACGCCGGCGGCTGCGGCGACTTCGGCGGCGAAGTCGCTTTCGGCCTTCTCGATGCCCTCGCCAAGCTGGAAGCGTTCGAACGCCTTCAACGCGATCGGCGCACCGGCTTCCTTGCCCGCAGCGGCGACGACGTCGGCGACCGGGGTCTTGTTGTCCATCACGAACAGCTGGCTGAGGAGCGAATGCTCCTTGCGGAACTTGGCCATCGTGCCTTCGACCATCTTCTCGACGATGTTCGCGGGCTTGCCGCTCTCGTTCGCCTTTTCGATGGCGATCGCGCGCTCGCGCTCCAGCAGACCCGTGTCGAGCCCGTCGCTGTCCAGCGCCAGCGGATTGGCAGCCGCGATGTGCATCGCGATCTGCTTGCCGAGCGCCTGCAGCGCCTCGGCCGGGGCCGGGCTTTCGAGCGCGACCAGCACGCCGATCTTGCCCATGCCCGGCGCCGCGGCGTTGTGGACGTAGCTGACAACCGCCCCCTCGGCGACTTCCAGTACCGCGGTGCGACGAAGCGACTGATTCTCGCCGATCGTCGCGATGTTGTCGGTCAGCTTGTCGGCGACCGTGGTCCCGCCCGGATAGGCGGCGCCCTTCAGCGCTTCGATGTCGCCGCCGGCGCCCAGCGCCAGCTTGCTCACTTCGCGCACGAAGTCCTGGAACTGCTCGTTCTTCGCGACGAAGTCGGTTTCCGAGTTGACCTCGACGACCGCGCCCTTGGTGCCTTCGACGGCAACGCCGACAAGGCCCTCGGCGGCCGTACGGCCGGCCTTCTTGGCGGCGGCGGCAAGGCCCTTGGCGCGCAGCCAGTCGACCGCCGCTTCCAGCTCGCCATTATTCTCGGCCAGCGCCTTCTTGCAGTCCATCATGCCGGCGCCGGTGCGCTCGCGCAGTTCCTTCACCGAAGCAGCGGTGATCTCAGCCATGTTCTTTTCCTTCTTTCTCCCCTCCCGCTCGCGGGAGGGGCCGGGGGAGGGAATGTGGTGGTGGAGAGCCTGGATTACAGGCCCTCCCCTAACCCCTCCCGTGAACGGGAGGGGAATATCGTCAAGCTTCCAGGGCCACTTCCGCCGGCGGCTCGGCCATTTCGCCGATGTCCTCGCCGCGAGCCTGGGCGCCGCCGGTCTTGCCGGCCAAAGCCGCATTGGCGATGGCTTCACAATAGAGGCGGATCGCACGGGCGGCGTCGTCATTGCCCGGGACCGGGAAAGCGATGCCCTGCGGGTTCGAGTTCGAATCAAGGATCGCGATCACCGGGATGCCAAGGACATTGGCTTCCTTGATGGCCAGCTCTTCCTTGTTCGTGTCGATCACGAACATGACGTCGGGCAGGCCGCCCATGTCGCGGATGCCGCCCAGCGAATTCTCGAACTTGTCGCGCTCGCGGGTCAGCTGGAGCACTTCCTTCTTGGTGAGGCCGGCGGTGTCGCCCGACAGCTGCTCCTCGAGGCTCTTGAAGCGCTTGATCGAGTTGGAAATCGTCTTCCAGTTGGTCAGCATGCCGCCGAGCCAGCGATGGTTGACGAAATGCTGGCCCGAGGCGCGAGCAGCTTCGGCTACCGCGTCCTGCGCCTGGCGCTTGGTTCCGACGAACAGCACCTTGCCACCGCGGGCCACGGTCTGCTGGACGAAATCGAGCGCGCGGGCGAACAACGGAACGCTTTGCGACAGGTCGATAATGTGGACGCCGTTGCGGTCGCCGAAGATGTACGGCTTCATCCGCGGATTCCAGCGGTGGGTCTGGTGACCGAAGTGGGCACCGGCTTCGAGCAATTGCTGCATCGTGACGACATTGGTCGCCATAGGGATAGTCTCCTTGCGGTTATGCCTCGACGGACCCGAGTAATCCCGGACCGTGATCCGGGACACCGCTATGGTGAGTCCGCCTGTGGGATGGCGCGCGCCCTAACGGATGATGCCCCGGAATTCAAGCACTTCGGTCCGATCCGCCATGGATGAGAACAAAAAAAGAACAGATTTGCTTGACAGCATAGGAACATTTGCGGAACATCATCCGCATTGAAGGACTTGCTGCTCCGTTTCGGAACGATGTCGTTCCCAAGCTGTTCAGCCCGAAACGGAAGGAAACCGCCGATGCTCGCGATTGTCACGACCCTCGCTGTGTTCGGATTGGCGATGCTGATGCTCGCCGGAATGGTCCGATTGGACGGCGACAAGATGCTCGCAGCCCTGAAGGGTCAAAGCTGGGCCGCCCAGCAGTCGGTCTCGGTTCGGGCGGCGTCGGTCCGAGTCAGCCCACGCTACCCGGCGTCGGGGCCGATGCGGGCGCGGCCGGCGATGCGCGCCGCCGCTTGACCCGCGCATAGCTGGCCATGCTGAAGGGCAGCAGCCCCAGGTAGGCCACCGACACGACCAGCAGCGTCAGCCACGGCTCGTTGAGCAGGGCCGCGCCGAGCAGGGCAACCCCGGCCAGCGCGAACAGCCGCCAGCCGCGCCTGATCCGGATCGACGACCAGCTGTAGGTCGGGATGCTGCTGATCATCAGCATGGCGATGAATAGCGTCCATGGGAGCACAAGCGTCCAGCTGCGGAACAGTTCGCTGCCGGTGATCAACCACAGGAAGATCGGGACGAAGGCCAGCCCGGCCCCGGCGGGCGCCGGAACGCCGGTGTTGAACCCCGCCGATTTGTGCGGCTGGTCGTCGGCGTCGATCCTCGCGTTGAATCGCGCCAATCTCAGCGCACAGCAGACTGCCAGCGCCAGCGCCGCGATCCACCCAAATTTGGGCGCATATTGAAGGGACCAGAGGAAGATAACCAGTGCCGGCGCCGTCCCGAAGGCGATATTGTCCGACAGGCTGTCCAGCTCGGCGCCGAACTTGCTTTGCGCTTTCAAAAGCCGTGCGATCCGACCGTCGAACCCGTCGAGCACCCCTGCGCCGACGATGCAGGCCAGGGCCTGCGGCCAATCGCCGGTAATGCCGAAGCGAACGCCGGTCAGGCCGAAGCAGAGCGCAAGCGCGGTGATCGCGTTGGGAGCGAGGGCCCGAAACGGAATGCCGCGTCGTTCGGGGAATTCGCTCACTGGCTGAGGCCGCGACGCTGCTGGTCGACGCCGACCAAGCCCAGCACCGTCTCGCCGGCAATCGTGCGCTGGCCGAGCAGGACTTGTGAACCGGTGCCGGCCGGCAGGTAGACGTCGACACGGCTTCCGAAGCGGATCAGGCCGACGCGTTCGCCCGCCTCGACCCGATCGCCTTCCTTGACGAACGACATGATCCGACGCGCCACGAGCCCAGCGATCTGGGTGAAGCCGATCTTCAGCCCATCGTCCCGCTCGACCAGGAAATGCTGCCGCTCATTATCCTCGCTGGCCTTGTCGAGGTCGGCGTTCAGGAATTTCCCCGGCACGTAGATAATCCGTCGAACCGTCCCGGCGATCGGGGTCCTGTTGATGTGGACATCGAACACGCTCATGAAAATCGAAACCCGGGTGAACTCACCCGTCAGGCCGCCCTCGCCCGCCATCTCCAGCGGCGCGGAAACGCGGCTGATCATCGTCACCAGCCCATCGGCGGGGGCGACGATCAGGTCGGCCTCCTGCGGCGTCGTCCGGATGGGATCGCGGAAGAATGCCGCGACCCAGATGGTCAGGAGCACCAGAAGCCACCCGAAGAAATGGCTGATCATCGTATAGGTCGCCAGGGTGAGGAAGGCGGCGATGAGTGTGAATTTGCGCCCTTCGGGATGAACCGAAGGGAAGCGCCACTTGACCGTCGTCAGGTGACTGTTGGGCTTGTCGATCTCGGCCATGCGGCGTTCCTTAGGAGCAAGAGCAACGCCCCGCAATCCGCGCGGTTGCCTATGGCCCCCGCCTTGCCTAAGGCGCGCCGCAACCCTCAAAGCATACGCAAGGTTTGGACGAGA
>Ga0307408_100003316_pt1 | contig 11066 bp, 13 predicted proteins | sample 322Cmetagenome_FD_202116 | JGI IMG/M metagenome (GOLD analysis project Ga0307408, IMG submission 202116) | Maize rhizosphere microbial communities from greenhouse at UC Davis, California, United States - 322HYB-C-3 | ecosystem: Host-associated > Plants > Roots > Rhizosphere > Soil | place... | reverse complement strand
GCCGTGGTACGTGCCGACAAGCATGACACCGACCACTACCTGAGCAAAGTGAACCTGGAAAAAGCCCCGGCCGATGGCAAAGGGTCATTCCAGCGTCCGATCGAGGCGCTGTTGCCGTACAGCGACGCGGGCAAGCTGGTGCCGTTCGAAGGCGACACCGAGCTGGTGCCGGGTGTCAAGGCGGTCGGCAGCCACGGCCACACGCCGGGCCACACCACCTATGTGGTGGAAAGCCGTGGACAAAAACTGGTGCTGATCGGCGACTTGATGCACGTGCAATCGGTGCAGTTCGATGATCCGTCGGTGACGATCCAGTTCGACTCCGACGCGAAAGCCGCGCTGGCGCAGCGCAAGGCCGCGTTTGCGGACGCGGCCAAGCAGGGTTACCTGATTGGCGCGGCGCACTTGCAATTCCCGGGCATCGGCCGCCTGCGCGCGCAGGGCAAGGGCTATACCTTCGTCCCGGTCAATTACACGGTGCCGCGTTAATCGCTGCTGCCGGCGGTTATGCCAGCGCCGGGTAGTCCGTATACCCCTCCGCCGTGGCCGCATAGAACGTCTCCGGCTTGGCGGCATTCAGCGGCGCGTCTTCCCGCAGGCGGCGCGGCAAGTCCGGGTTGGCAATGAAGGCTTTACCCCAGGCCACCGCGTCCGCCTCGCCGGCGGCGATGATGCGTTCGGCCGACTCCTTGTCCATCTTTTCGTTGGCAATATAAATGCCGCCGAATTCCTTCCTGATCAGCGGACCCAGGCTGTCATCGCCCACGGCTTCCCGCGCGCAAATGAAAGCGATGCCGCGCTTGCCCAGTTCGCGCGCGACATAGCCGAAGGTGGCGGCCGGATCGGAATCGCTCATGTCATGCGAATCGCGGCGCGGCGCCAGGTGCACGCCGACACGGCCGGCGCCCCAGACGTCGATCGCGGCGTCCGTCACTTCCAGCAGCAAACGGGCGCGGTTTTCCACCGGGCCGCCATAGGCATCGGTGCGCTTGTTGGTGCCATCCTGCAGGAACTGGTCCAGCAGATAGCCGTTGGCGCCATGGATTTCCACGCCGTCAAAACCGGCCAGCTTGGCGTTTTCCGCGCCCTTGCGGTAGGCCGCGACGATGCCGGGGATTTCCTCCAGCGCCAGCGCGCGCGGCACCGGATACGGACGCTGCGGACGCAGCAGGCTGACGTGGCCGGCCGCGGCAATCGCGCTGGGCGCCACCGGCGCCTCGCCGCCCAGGAAGCTCGGGTCGGAAATGCGGCCCACATGCCACAGTTGCAGGAAAATCCTGCCGCCCGCCGCATGCACCGCGTCCGTCACGACTTTCCAGCCCGCCACCTGCTGGTCGGACCAGATGCCCGGCGTATCGGCATAGCCGACGCCTTGCGGCGTGACGGCGGTGGCTTCCGACAGGATCAGGCCGGCCGAGGCGCGCTGCACATAATATTCCGCCATCAGCGCATTCGGCACGCGCTCGCCGCCGATCGCGCGGGCACGGGTCAGTGGCGCCATGATGACGCGGTTGCTTAAGGTCAGGTCGCCGATTTTCAGGGGTTCAAACAGGTTTGCCATGATGTTTATCCTTTAGAGGCCAATATTCATTTGTTCGATGAACGCCGCAATCACCTCGTCGTTGCGCTTGAAAAAATTCCACTGGCCGACCCGCTGTACCGTCACCAGCCCCGCCTTTTGCAAGGTGGCGAGGTGGGCCGACACGGTCGACTGCGACAGGCCGGTGCGCTCGTCGATCAGGCTGGCGCACACGCCAAACGACAGCGGGTGCATCTGATCGGCAAAAAACGCTTCCGGCTGTTTCAGCCAGGCCAGGATCTGGCGCCGGACCGGGTTGGCCAGCGCCTTGTGGATCGCATCGATATCTAAGTTCATGGTGGTATTCATCGAAAACTTCCGATGCAAATATCGTCAAAATCCGATATGTGCATCGACATACTACGATATATTGGAAAAATGTGCAGGGACTCGTTCAAAAGGCGCATACAGGGAGCATACTTGTTGGCAATAAATAAAAATAAGAGGTCATCATGTGGAGTGTTTCCATCAAGTATGACGATCCTCAAAATTTCCTGGTCGACAAGACCTTGTTCAGCGGGGCGATCCAGTCGGTGATCGATTACCTGAACACGTTTATCAGGGGCGGCGCAACGCTGGACCTCACCGTGCAGGTATCGCAGACATCGACCGGGCGCTTCGCCGGCGGCGGTGCAGTGTATACCGAATCGTCCTCCGGCGGGCTGCACTATGTGATTGCCAGCGCCGCGCGCGAACTGGCGGGCGGCGCCAACCAGAACGCGGGCTCGGCCGACCTGACGATTTATGTCGATCCCACCAGCACGTATTTCCATTCGCTGGCGTTCGACAGCAACCCCTATCTGGCGGCCCGCACCGTGCCCGTCGACATGACGGACGGGCAGACCGTGCTGCTGCACGAAATCATGCATGGGCTGGGCTTCACTTCCTACCGCGATTACGCGACCGGCGTCTATGGCGGCGCCACCCGCACCCTGCTGGACAAATACACGGTGCAATCCGGCGGGCGCTACCTGCTGGCCAGCCCGGCCCTGGCGCAACATGGCTTGCTGCCGGTGGAAATCACCAGCACGTCGGTCTCGCAAAACTATGCCCACCTGGGCAACCTGGACAACCTCGCCAACGGTTATGTCGATGACTTGATGAATGGCTTGTATTTTTACCTGGGCAACCGGTACTACATGAGCCAACTGGACTTGATGTTGCTGCGCGACCTGGGGTTTGAGGTGGCGATCCCGGACACGCTGCCACTGTCGTATGCCGGACTGACGGGCAAGGGCCAAGTGGCGCCTACCATTGCCGTGTCCGGCGCGGCGGGACTGGGCAGCAATGCCGTCAAGGTGTCCGGGGTGTCGGCCCCTGGCGCCGTGACCAGCGTGCTGGAACACAATCAGGTGCTGGGCACGGTGACCGCCGGCGCGGACGGGCGCTGGACGCTGGACGTGGTGACCGATCCCGCGCTGGCAGCGAGCTTTGTCGTGGCGCGCGACGGCAGCCACGCGATCGATTCGGCCGCGCTGGCGCTGGCGCGGGGCGACAGCGGGTTGCGGTTGTACGCCTCGGATCGCTACCCCATGGTGCTGGGCGGCAGTGGCAACGACCTGGTGACGCCGGGTGAGCGCGCGGCGCGCATCGATGGCGCGGGCGGGACCGATACGGTGATCTACAGCGGCGCACGCGGTGCTTACACGGTGGCCGTGTCGGGCGGCGGGGTGACGGTCGGGGATGCGCTGGACGTTGACCAGTTGACCGGCATCGAGCGGCTGCGTTTTGCGGACATGTCGGTGGCGCTCGATACCGGGAGCGGGGTGGCGGGACAGGCGTACCGGATTTACCGGGCCGCGTTCGACCGCCAGCCGGATATGGAAGGCGTGGGCTACTGGATCACCGCGATGGACAAGGGCGCCAGTTTGCGCGAGGTGGCGGCCGCGTTTGTCCAGTCGGCTGAATTTGGTGCGCGTTATGGCAGTGACCCCGGCAATGCGGAACTGGTGACGCGCATCTATCATAACGTGCTGCACCGGGCGCCCGAGCAGGAGGGGTACCAGTACTGGCTGGGCATCCTCGACAGCAAACAGGCGACCCCGGCGGAACTGTTGGCGTTTTTTGCCGAGAGCCCGGAAAACGTGGCGGCCGTCGCCACGCTGATCGGCAACGGCTACGCCTATATTCCGTATGGCTGACTCGTTACATCAGCAGCAACGCCAGGCCCAGCACCGCCGGCACGGTCTGCACAAACAAAATGCGGGTCGATACGGTGGCCGCGCCCCAGAGCCCGGCCACGGCGACGCAGGCCAGGCCGAACAGGTTAAAGGCGCGGGCGACGGCCGGGTCCGGATGCAGCAGGCCCAGCGCCAGCGCCGCCACCAGGAAACCGTTATAGCAGCCCTGGTTCGACATGGCCGGCTGCACGATGTCCGCCTTTTCCGCCGTCAGGCCGAACACGCGCCGTCCGCGCGTGCGGAACAGCACCGTCTCCAGCAGCACGATATACACATGGATCAGCAGGACAGCGATGGTGACGATCTTTGCGGCGAGCGGCATGGCGGACTCCCTTTATATGTGAATAATCAACAAATGATATACTTTTCGGCATTGCCCGCGGGGACGGCCCCGCGCGATTAGAGCAGGTCTACAAATCAGGGGCGACAGCGGCGGGGACGGCCTTGCCAGGAGATGGATATGGCGTGGTGGTGGCTTTTTATAGCGGGTTTGCTGGAAGTGGGCTGGGCCGTGGGCCTGAAATACACGGAAGGCTTCACGAAGCTGGTGCCGTCGGCACTGACGCTGGCCTCGATGGCCGGCAGTGTCGGCTTGCTGGGCCTGGCGCTGAAAGACTTGCCGCTGGGGACCGCCTACGCGATCTGGACCGGCATTGGCACCATCGGCACGGCGCTGTTCGGCATCTTCGTGCTGGGAGAGCCCTCGGGCGCGCTGCGCATGGCGTGCATTGCGCTGATCACGTGCGGCATCCTGGGACTGAAGCTGGCGCACTGAGCGCACGCTACGGCGCCGTGGTCCAGCGTTCATAGATGCGGTTCAATTCGCCATTCCTGTGCAATTTGTGCAGCGCCTGCTGCATCAGCTGCAAGGCTTGTGGATCGGCCTTTTTGCTGATCCAGAAATAAATCGGTTCTTCCTTCAGCACGGCGGGCAGGATGCGCACCTTGTCCTGCATGCGCTGTTCGCGGATCAGCCAGATCAGGGTCAGTTCGTTCATGTAGACAAAGCGCCCATGGCCGCGAATGATCTTGCGCAGGTTGGTGACGTTGTCGCCGGTGCTGTCATCGACGTCCAGGCCCAGTTGCCGCAATTGGTCGGAATAGGCGGCGCCGCGCGACGTGGTGATCAGGGGTTTCAGGCGGACCAGGTCGTCGATGGTGTCGACCGTGGCTTTGTCGGCGGTGGTGGCCGCCAGCCGGTGCTTGACGACATACAGCCGTACCGACTGGTGGGCAATCTTGCGCCGCTTGTCGGAGTCGAGCAGGGCGCAGGCGGCGTGGATGGCCCCGCTTTCCAGTCCCTGTTCGATCACGGGCACCGAGCGGAAATCGTCATGGCCGGTGAATTTCAGCCGTGGTTCCACCTTTTCCATGGCGGACAGGATATCGGGACAAATCCCTTCCAGGCCGCCATTGTCACGGGCCACCCATTTGGGCGGAATGCTTTCCTGGCCCAGGATACGGACGATCACGGTCTGCGCCTGGCTGGCGCCAGCCAGGCTAATCAAGAGCACAGCACTTGCGAGCGGCGGCAGCGGGTGGGGCATTGGATTCTCCTGCAAGCGATTGTAGCGTTGCAGGATGGCCGCCGCCAGCGTTTTAAAACGCGCCGTTCGGCTTGGCCAGGTAAAACCACTCGGCGTTCGGCTTGGCGTTCACGTCCGGGAACAGCACATAGCCGTCAAAGCCCGCCGTGACCGGGGCGCCGTCGGCGCGGTGGCCAACGATATCGCCTTTGGCCACCTTGTCAAAGCTGGACCACACTTTGACAAAGGCGTCGTCCGGGTGCAGGCGGTCGATCACTTCCACCATCGACAGGTATTCGGTGTCGCTCACCTGCGGTGGCGCCGCCGCCTCGACCAGGCCCAGGTGCGCCAGCGTGTTCATGATGGCGCGGTACGCCACGTCCGGCGCCTGCGGGTCGGCGTGCTGGCCGCATTCCAGGGTCAGCGCATAGCCGCCGGTGGAACGCATAAATTCCGTGGTGCCGACGCCATAGCGCAGCACGGTTTCGACCTGCGCATCGTCGCGCAGGCGGCGCTGCACGCCGGCGCCATAGGTCGCCATCCAGCCATCGACGAAGCGGCGCACGCCCAGGATGCGGGCCATCGCGCGTTCTTTTTCTTCATGCCGGAACGGTTGCAGCGCGCCGTCATTGTTGCGCGGGCCGACCATCACGAAGGGCTGGCTTTGGGCATTGAACGAGTGCAGGTCGAGCAGCACGTCGTGCTGCGCCAGCAGCGGGCACAGCCAGTTGGCGATGTGGTCTTCGAAGTCCTGCGGCTGCTCGTTGGGGAACAGGTTGCGGTTCAGGTTGCGGTCGCCCGAGCGCTGGTTTTTCAGGTAAGCCAGCGGGTTGGTGATGGGCACAAAGGTGACGCTGCCGCCGGCGATGCGCAGGGCGCCGCTGTCGAGCTGTTCCATCACCTTGAGGATGCCCTTGGTGCCACAGGTCTCGTTGCCGTGCACGGCGCCGAGGACGATGAGTTTCGGGCCCTTGCCCTGGCCGGTATAATTGACGGATTTGAATTGCAGTTCGCTGGCGGCAGTCATGGTGTTCTCCAAAAGAATGGGCGTTATTCTAAGGGGAAAGGCGCCACCGCGCTGGCGCCCCCCTGATATGAAACCCAACTCCCCACCGCACCGGCTGCACGGCCTCGATACGCTGCGCGCACTGGCCATCGTGCTGGTGTTTGCCAACCATCACCTGCTGTTCGTCAGCAAGGCGTCACCGTTTGGCTGGCTGGGCGAGATCGGCTGGCTCGGTGTGGACTTGTTCTTTGGCTTGTCCGGTTATTTGATCGGCAACCAGATTTTTGCCGCCATGCGCACCGGAGCGGGTTTTTCACTGCCGGTGTTTTACGCGCGCCGCTTCCTGCGCACCTTGCCGAATTATTACGTGGTGCTGGCGCTGTATGCGCTGTGGCCGTGGTTCCGCAACGGTTTGTCGATGCCGCCGCTGTGGGAATTCCTGACGTTTACGCAAAATATCAACCTGACGCCGGGTACCGCGTTTTCCCATGCGTGGTCGCTGTGCGTGGAAGAGCAATTTTATGTGCTGTTGCCGGCCGTGGCGCTGCTGATCGGACTGTGCGCGCGGCCGCTGGTGTTGGGCTGGCTGGCGCTGGCCGCAACCGTGGTCGCCGGCGCCGCGGTGCGTGCCTCCCTGTGGGAGCCGGGCATGGCGCAGCAGGGCGGGTTTGAGTTTTATACGCTGATTTATTACGCCTCGTGGTGCCGCTTTGACGAACTGGTGGCGGGCGTGGCGCTGGCGTTGCTGAAAAATTACCACGGCGGCCTGTGGGCGCGGCTGACGGCGGGCGGCAACCTGGCGCTGGTGGCGGGCGGCGGGCTGTTTGCGCTGGCGTGCCGGCTGTTTTATGACGACCACTATGGCTATGGCGTGACCGTGGCCGGCTATCCGCTGCTGGCGCTGGCGGTGTCGTTGCTGCTGGTGGCGGCGCTCAGCCCCGGTTCGCTGCTGGCGCGCCTCCGCATCCCGGGCGCGCAGTCGCTGGCGCTGTGGTCGTATGCGATTTACCTGCTGCACAAGCAGGTGTGCATCCTGCTGAAGCCGGAACTGAAAGAGTTCGGGCTGATGCCCGATACCGTGGCGGCCACGGTGGTGATGGCGGTGGTGAGCGTGGCGGCCGGGTGGTTGCTGTATTTTGTGGTGGAGACGCCGTTCATGGTCTTGCGTGACCGGTGGTTCCCCACCAATACCGGCTACGACCGCATTTCAATCACATCGAACGGCGCCTGCATATCGTCGGCCAGGAAGGCCAGCAGGGCGTTGACACGGTAGGGGGCTTCTTCGTGCCGGGTGCTGTCGATGGCGCGGCGCAGGCCGGGCATGCATTCCAGCGTGTGCGGGCTTTGATACGCCTTGAGCAACAGGGCGGCCAGCGGCGCGGCGTCAATGCGGCGCTGGTGCCGCACGCGCGACTCGATCACGGCCAATAACGCGCGCTGCATGCGCGGCGTCGGATTCGTGATGTGGGCAAACACCAACGGGGTGTTGGCGATCGCATCGCACATGCGGCGCTCGATATCTTCGGGTTTGACGTCGGACGCGATGTCGAAATACGCGCCCACCCAGCGCGTGCGCGCATACGCGTGCCCGGGCGGGAACGAATCGGCGGTCTCGAAGCCGCATATCCGGCTCAGGTGCTTGAGCCAATCGATCAGTGCATTCATGCCCGGCATTGTAATGGATGGCAAATCGATGCGGCGGAAAAAGAGCGGCCCTGGGGGCGTTGCCGTCCCCAGAGGCCGAGGTGAATGGTTATGCCGGGTGGGCTTCCTCGCCCAGCATGCCGGCGCGGAAGTCCTCCACCGCCTGCATCAATTCGGCTTGCGTGTTCATGACGAACGGGCCGTACTGGGCGATCGGTTCATTCAGCGGACGCCCCGCCAGCAGGATAAAGCGGGCGTCGTCAAGGGCGTCCAGCGTGACGCCATCGCTGCCGGCATGGTTGTCGAAGATCGCCATGCGGCCGCTGGCGACCGGCTTGCCATCGACCTGCACCGTGCCACGGTACACGAAGACAAAGGCATTGTGGCCGGCCGGCAGTTGCTGGCTGAACGACGCGCCTTGCGGCAGGACCACGTCGACATACAGCGGTTCGGTCACGGGACGCTGCACGGCGCCCTGCACGCCATGGCTGGCGCCGGCGATCACGCGCACGTTCGCACCCTGTTCCGTGCTGAACGACGGCACCTGTTTCTGCGTAAAATCGCGGTACCACGGCTGGCACAGCTTGTCTTTGGCGGGCAGGTTCAGCCACAGCTGGAAGCCTTCCATGCGTCCATCTTCCTGTTCCGGCATTTCCGAGTGGATCACGCCGCGCCCGGCGGTCATCCACTGCACGCCGCCATTGCTCAGCAAGCCTTCGTTGCCGGCGCTGTCGCGGTGGCGCATGCGGCCTTCCAGCATGTAGGTGACGGTTTCAAAGCCCCGGTGCGGATGGTCGGGGAAACCGGCAATGTAATCGTTGGCACTGTCGCTGCCGAAGTTATCGAGCATCAGGAACGGATCGAGGCGGCGTTGCAGCGTGTTGGTCAGCACCCGGTTGATCTTGACGCCGGCGCCGTCCATCACGGACTGGCCCTGGATGACGCGCTCGATGGTGCGCGGGGCGCGGACGGTTTCTGTGCTTACGGTACTCATGGTCTTGCTCCTATTACACCAAAATCGCGTTGATTTGTTCGTCCGCTTCAGCCTGCGCCTTGGCGACGGCTTCCGGGCCCAGGCCCATTCCTTCGGCATAGACGAACTGCACGTCGTTCAGGCCGAGGAATTTCAGGAACAGTTTCAGGTGCGGTTCCTGGGTATCGGTCGGGGCGTTGCGGTGCATGCCGCCGCGCGACGAAGCGACGATGACTTTCTTGTTTTCCAGCAGGCCGACCGGGCCGGTTGCCGTGTATTTAAACGTCACACCGGCGCGGGCAATCGCGTCGAACCACGCCTTCAGTTGCACGGTGATGCCGAAGTTGTACATCGGCGCCCCGATCACGATCACGTCGGCCGCCTGGACCTGGGCGATCAGGGCGTCGTCTAGCGCCACGCGGGCCGCTTGCGCTTCGGTGCGCTGGGCGGCCGGGGTGAACAGGGCCTGCAGGGTGGCTTCGTCCAGCACCGGGTGCGGCTCGGCGGCCAGGTCGCGGCGGGTGACGGCGGCGCCGGCGTTGGCGGCGGTCAGTTTGGCGACGATGGCGTCGGCGATACGGGTCGATTCGGAACCGGTGCTGCGGGCGCTGGAGTTGATTTGCAGGATGTTCATGTGGATCTCCTTGTATGGGGTTCATTGCTGCGATGGGTGTACTTTAGCAATTCCAAAAATGAAGATAAAGACGGTAAAATGGATAACATTCGTTCAAAATTGGAACAATAGGACATTCCATGGCCATCGACCCGAATGATTTGCTGCTGTTTGCCCGTATCGTCGAGTGCGGCAGCATCAGCCTGGCGGCGGACCGGCTGCAATTGCCGAAGTCCACCGTGTCGCGCCGCCTGTCGCTGCTGGAAGCGGCGCTGGGCGAGCGCTTGCTGCAGCGGACCACGCGCCGGCTGGTGCTGACGGAGTTCGGCGCCAGCCTGCTCGATCATGCGCGCAAGGTGGCGGAAGAGACCGAGGCGGCGGCCGCGCTGGCGCAGCACCGGCAGCAGGCGCCCAGCGGCCTGCTGCGGGTCTCGATGCCGGGCGACTTTGCCAACTATGCGATGGACCGGGTGCTGGCGCGCTTCCTGGAACAATACCCGGCGATTTCCCTGGAACTGGACTTGTCGCCGCGGCGGGTCGACCTGGTGGCGGAAAACTTCGACGTGGCGATCCGCATGGGCGCGTTGCCGGACGATTCGACCCTGGCGGCGCGTCCCGTCGCCATCAGCCGCATCGGGCTCTATGCCGCGCCGTCGTACACCGCCGTGCATGGCTTGCCGGAACATCCGGATGACTTGTTCCGCCACAGTTTGCTGAGCCTGCCGAAGGCGCAAAACGGCATGACGCGCTGGGTCTTGCATCGGGCCAAGACGGTGTGGGAGCGCGAATTGCCGGTGCGGATGATGGCGAATTCACCGGAGCTGCTGGTGCGGATGGCGTGCGCGGGCGCCGGCATTGCGCTGGGGACGGAACTGTTTGCCCGCAAATTCCTGCAAAGCGGGGAACTGGTGCGCATCTTGCCGGAGTGGTGCATTCCGGCCGTGACCGGCTGGGCCGTGTTCCCGGGACGCCGGCTGATGCCGGCCAAGACGCGGGCATTCCTGGATATGCTGGAATCGATCAACGAAGGAGGAGAGAAAATTGGTTCGTAACATGGTGGATGTCGTGATTCGGCAGGCGGTGATAGCGGATATCCCCGCCATGCACCGCGTGCGGCTGGCGGTGCGGGAAAACCGGCTGACCAGAAGCCGCATCGGTGAGGCGGACTATGTGCCGGAAATCACCGTGACGGGGCGGGGCTGGGTGGCGGAGCAGGATGGCGTGATCGCCGGGTTCGCGATTGGCAACCTTGAGACCGGCAATATCTGGGCGCTGTTTGTCGATCCCGATGCGGAGGGGCGGGGCCATGGCGGCTTGTTACACGACGCGATGGTGGGCTTCATGTTCGACGCCGGGCTGGCGCGGCTGCACTTGGGGACCGCGCAGGGGACACGGGCCGAGCGCTTTTATATGGCGCGCGGCTGGCGTGTGACCGGCACGGACGGCGGCGACGTGTTGATGGAATTGTGCAAGGGAGAAGGGGCATGACGGAACACCGTTTTAATGTGTTTGGCAAGCTGGTGCTGATCCGTGGCGGCGCGGGGG
>Ga0307408_100003315_pt1 | contig 11069 bp, 9 predicted proteins | sample 322Cmetagenome_FD_202116 | JGI IMG/M metagenome (GOLD analysis project Ga0307408, IMG submission 202116) | Maize rhizosphere microbial communities from greenhouse at UC Davis, California, United States - 322HYB-C-3 | ecosystem: Host-associated > Plants > Roots > Rhizosphere > Soil | place: USA... | reverse complement strand
CGCAGGCATCGGCTACGACCCGGCCACCGGCGAGATTTGGGCCCAGTCACGGTCGAACATCATTACTCCGGAAAACGACAACGCAGGCTTCGCTACGTGGGTACACGCGAATCGTGAACTGATTACGAAGTTCATGAAGCGAGTGAATGACTTCACGGACGGCAAGTCGATCAAATTGGTCTTCGGCGAATGGTGCGGTGGCAACATCCAGAAGGGCGTCGCTATCAACGGTCTGCCAAAGATGTTTGTCATGTTCGACATCAAGGTCACCTACGATGACGAGAATGACAACAGATACGAGAACCACCAAAACGTAGGAAGTATCTACAACATCGAACGTGCCCAACTGGAACGAATCAACTTCTTCTGCGCTGAGTTCTTCCCAACCTGGGATATGGACATTGACTTCAGTTACCCGGAAGCCAGCGTTCAGCCGTTGATCGACATTACGATGGCGGTCGAAACCGAATGCCCGGTGGCTAAGCACTTCGGAAATGTTGGTGTTGGTGAAGGCGTGGTCTGGAAATGTGCTGATATGCCAAACATCCGATTCAAGTCCAAGGGCGAAAAGCACAGCGAATCGAAGGTGAAGACCATCGTGGCGGTGGACATCGACAAGGTCAACTCCATTCGCGAGTTCGTGGCTTATGCGTTCACCGACTATCGCATGAACAAGGTCATCGATAAGATGAAGGAAGAAGGTACGACGATCGAGCCAAAGAACACTGGCGTGTTCCTAAAGGCAATCATGGCTGACGTGCTGAAGGAAGAGACCGATACCTTTGTGGACAATGGTCTTGAATGGAAGGAAATTGCGGGTCAGGCTTCCAAGCATGCGCGCGACTTCTGGCTGGCTAAATGTGGAGCTTTTGAATGACTACAATTCTGCTTATCGTTATCTTCTTGCTGGTGTGGTTCGGTATCAGTGTTTACTGGTTCTTACAACATCTAGGAGAGAAGTGGCGCAAGGACCAATGGTATGACATCTTCTTTGCAGCACCTCTTCTTGGTGTCCTCTGGGTAGCCAATAAGTTCCGCAAATGAATGAACGAGAATCTAAGCTGAGACACCTGATGGCAGCGATGCCACAGGATGTCAGGGAAAATTGGTGCAACCCAGGCGAACATGGCTGTGGTTGTTTGGGTTGTGCCAATGGCAGTGGAGGTCTCGCTCGGTTGGGATACACTGAACCTGAATGGAGGTATGTTATGAATGTGCCTGCCGTTTGGACGAATGCTGAATGAAAAAAGGGCTCCCGTAGGAGCCCTATCAAATACCGATCTTCGTGTCGGTTTAAAACCGGGACCCGCAAGCCCCGGGAACTATTACATGATGTTTGTAACAGCAACGCGACGGTAGTACATGTTACCGGTCGTTTGTGACGTACCAGCAGCCATGTTAGTTCCACCGTTGTCCAGAGTAACGAACGGGTTCGAAACCATGCCGTAGCGGGTCTTGAACGCGATCTTTGGTTGGAACGTTGACGGGTCAACGGCGCGAACCAATTGCAGTGGAACGTATGGGCAGTAGAACATACCCGCGTCGAAAGGCGACGTACCCTTGTAACCAGCAACGAAGTATTGTGGGTTAGCACCACCGTTTGCTGAGAACGGATCGATGTAAACCTTGTACTTGCCGTTCAGGACACCAGCGAATGTCGAAGTAGCTTCGTCAACGTGGATGCCAGCGTTAGCAGCTTGCAGGGCTGGAGCGTAGTCCAGGATACCGGCCATAGCCAGAGCGGAAGCAACATCTGACGAGCAGATGATGAAGTTGCCGCGACCACGACGAGTTTGTTGAGCGATAACGTTAGCTTCACGCTCGATTTGGAACATCAGGCCCTTGAACTTTTCAACAGACCAACGACCGTTCGCGTCAACGTCAAGGTCGAAGGTACCAGCGGTAGCAGTCGTACCAGCGATAGCACCAGGGCGAGCCGTGATGTAAACGTTACGAACAACTTCACGGTTAATTTCAGCCAAGATTTCGCTTGACAGAATGTTGCTCAGTTCGCCTTCAGCGTCAAGGCCATGAATAGACTTCATGTCTTGCGCGAGTTCGATAGAGTATTCAGCCTTCAGAGCACGAGTAACAGCCGTTACGGATGTCTTTTCGATGCTGAACGCCATTTGGTTCAGGGTAGTAGCACCACCAAAGTCTTCACCAGCCGCTGTCGAAACACCGGTTTGGTTTGTGTACGAACCGTTAACTGGGTTAGTACCAGTTACAGCAGCAGCGCCAGCCGAGAAGCCAGGGTTAGCTTCGTTGAACAGGGCTTCAGTACCACCTTGAGAAGTGTACTTGCTCTTCATTGCGAAGATCAGGCCAGTAGGTTGGGTCATTGGCTGAACACCGCAAATGTCATAAGCGATCATTTGTGGCATAGCACGGCGAACCAGGCTAATCAGGACTGGGTCGAACTTAGCGACACCGCCTGTATCTGGGTACGAACCAACAGCGTTAGCTGGAGCAGCTTCGCTCAGGGTGCCCATAGCCGAAGCGTATTGGCCCATTTCGCGTTCCTGGTTTTCCAGAAGAATAGCGGTAACTTCCTTGCGGTAGTTATCCGAGATAGCTGGGGCAGAAGTGTGCTCAAGGATGGCAGACCACTTCTTAACCAGAGCGTTACGATCAATCGTCATAATTGTCCTCTTTTGTTAAAAATCTTACTTGTTGAACTTCTCTAGGGCTTGGGCGTAGGCAGCCATCTTACCAGTCAACACTGGGCCAGATGTTTCTTCCTTCAACTCCACCGGAGCATCAGTAATAACCGACTCGGTCAGAACCTTAGCGCCAGACTTCTTAGCGAAGTAGCTTTCACGGATTGTCTGTAGCTTAGAAGCATAGGCTTCAGCGCTTTCGAACACCAGCTCTTCAGCCAGGCTTGTGAACTTTTCGACTTCCACGTCGGTCAGACCAGCAGCAGCTTCAGCAACCATTTCCGCCTTCTTCATTTCTGAAACGGTTTGGAACAGGGTAGCGTTAGCAGCAACGGACTCATCCAACTTAGCAGTCAGTTCAGCAACTTGTTCTTCTAGCGAAGCAAGCACGTCGAACTTTTCTTCTGGAACATCGATGTAGCTCTCAACGAACAACGACTTCAGTCCCGTAATGAAACCTTCCACGATTTCCGACTTCAGACCAGACTCAAGGGCAAGCTCATTATCTTCCAACCACTTCTCGGCAATCATGCCAAGATACCCATCAACTTGTTCAACAAGACCCTCGGCAGCTTCTTCAAACTGTTCTTGCAGAAGCGCTTCATAGTGCTCTTCGAGCTTAGCAACTTCCGACTTTACACGGCTAACAACGGCAGCTTCGAAAATCGTAGTTGCCTTTGTCTTAAATTCTTCTGATAGGTCTTCACCATTCATCAGCGCTTCTACGTCAGCAGAAACGTCAACTTCGAGCTCTTCACGGGTTTGTCCCGGAGCTGAGAAGTGAGATGGAAACTTACCTTCAGGGGCAGAAGCGTTACCCTTAACCGAACCTTGCTTCAGGTTGCTCTTGGCAATCACAGATTGGTTGGTGTTGTTACGCTTTACGTTAGGCTCATCTACGCCATCGTTGTTACCAGGTGCGGTCTTAGGACCGTCGCCAACCTTGTCGGCGCCTACCTTTTCTTCGATTTGTTCAGTACCTTCAACGATAGCCTGAACTTGCTTTTCAATCGACATTCATTACTCCTAATGTTATTAGATGTCCTACAGAATTTATTTATACTCTATAGAATTTCTGATGGATATTACTTAACGCTCTTCAGCAGGCGCGCGAAGTAGTTAGCTTGATTTTCCGCGACAACCTTTGCAGGTAGACGCTTGATTTCTTCCTTAATAGCTTCCGCTACCATCCAGGTTCCAGTGCTGGCATTCCAAGCCCACTCCTTACCTTCCATGATGCCTTGGACCCAAGCCTTTTGGCTCGATGGATCAGACACAATGTCAGCTGCGGTTGAAAGCATGAAATCCTTCTGAACAATCTTGATACCGTTTTGCTCGACGAGCGAACCCATACCACGAGAGCTAACGCCAAGGTTAGCACCTTCGTCTAGGAGGTTCTTAACGATCTTGCCCATTGGGGTATCCAGAATTTTGGCCTTGCCGATCCAGTAGTTACCTTCCTGGACAAGGGATTTGATCATATGCGAAGCGCGGTCGAGATTAACCGTTGGCCCTTCTGGATGTCCTAGTTCACCGAAAGCACGATTCTTATTGATGTACTCTTCGGTGTAGCGTGTAACTTCGCGCTCCATAATGTCGAGCGGGTAAGAACGCTTGTTGCGATTTGGGTCTACAGCTTGCAGGAAATAACCTTCAATGAAGTACTGCTTCTTGCCTTCTTTTTCTTCGACGATGAATTGAACGTCTTCGTTGAGTTCTGTGAACAGTTTCATGTTATTCCTTAGGCCGAAGCAGAAGTAGGATCGTCGTATGAACCATACTGTTCTGATTGGTACTTGGTCTGGAAGCCCTTAACCTTGTGGAGCTTGAGCCAGATTTGTACTTCAGCAGTGGCGGTTGTAATAACGATATCGTTGGTGTTACCACCGTTTTCCAGTTGGAAGCCATTGTTAGGACCCAGGGAACCTGTAGGTCCAGCGCAAGACATAACCTGAACTGCGTTACGAACAATCGTTGCGGTACCAGTAGTGGTAGTCCAAACGATGCCAGCGATGTTAACTGTTACGGTTTGGCCGTCCAGAACTTCGTGTGCTCCTAGAAGATCGACGTCAAGATCAATGGTAACTGCGCCTGCAGCGCCCTCGATCTTTACGAGAACTTCGTTATTGCGGAGAGAGATGACGCGCTTTGTTGCCATTGTTTATTCCTTAGACAGACGCAGGCGCTGAATCAGCAGCCTTACGTTGATGGTCGTGTGAAGCAGCACGAGCGCCACGAATGGCAGCCTGGATCTTTGGCTTGTGCGTCTTCTGATATTCTTCCTTCGATAGACCACCGCTAGTGCCCATTTCGGCGCGACGGTAAGCAATCATTGCATTAGTGTGTGCCTGGACATGCTTAAGAGCCTTGGCGCCATGACGTTGATTAATGTGGTCTTCAATACGATCGGCGCGAGCTGCATGGCCCAGAGAATGGCGACCATCGCTGTGCTCCCAATGGTGGTCGCGGATGGCGCTATCGATATCGTAGTGATCAACAGCCTCAGTCAAGGTTGCAGTATCTTCAGCTAGAGCAGCTTCGATCAGACCCTTGACAACTTCATAGTCTTCCTTAACTGGAGCTTCGTTGAACAGGGACTTTGCTACTTCTTCGCGCTTTGCGTCGATAGCGGCAGTGATACGGTCGCCCAACAGAGAGTTGAACAGGCTTTCAGATTCCTGTGAATCACCTGCAGCGATAGCGTAAATGAGGTCTAGGGTTGACATAATATTCCTTCAGGTTATTTAGTAGATTTCGGCTTTGGCTTAGAAGCGTTATTGGCCTTGATCTCGTCCTTCTTCAATTCGGAACCATGCTCAGCGTTTGCTTGGTCGATGCCTTGTTGGTGCGCTGCCATTTCTTGGTCCATGCCCATTTGCATAGACATTTGAGCTTGCTCAAGCGGAGACGGCGATAGGGCTGGGTCTTCCTTCTTAGCGTCAGCTTCCATACCCTTGGCCATGGTTTCGATTTCTTCATCGGTCTGCATGAGCACCTTCTTCTTAACGAAGTCAACGTCATAGAAACGACCAATGTAAGGTTCGATCAACTGAAGAGTAGTTAGGCGAGCCTGCAGAATTTCGGATTCCTTAAGCTCAGCGAAGTGATTGTCGCGAACGAAGGTGAAGCGAATGAACTGCTTAATTTCTTCCCAATCGTCAAGGGAAATGATACCCTTAACAACCAACTGGACGCGCAGCGCCTCAGTGAAAATCTTAGCGAACTTCTTACGCAGACGGCTAACAAACTTACCAAACTTGATTTCGTCACGCGAGATTTCGCTTGACTTGCCCATCGAGAAACCGGTGCTAGGCACAAGGCGACCCAATGGAACGTTCAGGCTGCTATAGAGCTTGTTCTGGAAGTGCTCAACGTCTTCAAGGTTCTGGAGGTTTTGACCACCAGCCAAAGTCGTAATTTCTGTACCCTTACCACCTTCGCGGCGAGGCATCCAGAAGTCTTCCATCATCGACATGTGCTTACGGTCGTCGCGGACTTCACCAGTAGAAGCGTCGTAAACAATTTTGTTACGATACTTGTTCATGATGTCCGTCACGTACTGTTCGGCCTTCAGCTTAGGAAGGTTACCAACGTCGATGTAGAAAATACGACGTTCAGGAGCACGGCTTAGACGATAGATAACCAGGCTATCTTCGATCATCTTCAGCTGGTTAACGGTCTTAACAGCCTTGTGAAGATAGCTAATTGTTGTACCGGTCGCGCCATCAACCAGGCCCGACGGAACGTAAATGACCGAATCCTTGGAGAGCTTAACGCCTTGCGTTGTCTTCTCGTTTAGACCCTTATCATTATACAGGTAATATTCTTCGACCGAATCAACGACGTCAACGCCAGTTGGGGTCTTACGCTTCTTAACATTCTTGACGTAGCGAATCTTTCGAGGGTCAACCTTGATGATTTGCTGGATGCCTTCCTTGGGCTTACTAGGATCAAGAACGATGTGATAGTAGATGCGACCATCGATATACCAGTTACGGAAGATATCGTGACCGTTCTCTTCAAACTTGTATAGACGAACAATCTCGTCGAACTCATCGCGAATCTTCTTCTTGATAGATTCTGAGTATTCAAGGTCGTCTAGAATGATGTCAACTGACTTCTGATTTTCCTCGGCGGAAACAGCCTCGTTGATAATGTCCTCGATAGCACTGTCGCAGTCAGGGTATGATGCGGCTTCACGGTAACGACGGATTAGGTCGTTCTCGTTTTTAATAGTAGCTTCGAGATCGAGCACCTGAGAGTAGTACGCAGCTGCGTCTGAACCGACGACAGTTGCGCCTTCGTCGGCGGGAGGGCTGACAACAGCTTTAACCGCCGACGATACAGGCTTTCTCTTTCCGATAGTAAAACCAAACAATTCCATAACGACTAGTTATACGTCCGGATTATGTCAGGTTCGTCTCGTACCAGTTGAATACGAATTGAACGTTGAATTGTTGAATGTTTGGATTGTCGTACGACAGTTCCATATCACCAATTTCTGTTGGATACGCGTCAAAGAACGAGTACTGCTTCAGAGGATTGTTGTTACGATCCAGTTGGTCAACGATCAGCGTGGCTTGGTAGTCAGCTGGGTTTGTCAGACCAGTGGTATCTGCGAGATTCGCAATACCAGCGGACCAACGCTCGAACGCCTTACGAACGAAGAAGTTACCATCATTCAGGATAGTAACGTTCCACGGTGCGTACGAACGTTCACCAGCGAAGTGAACTGGACGGCCACGATATGGGACAGCAATGTCCTCAATCGTCATAGCAGGAACAGATGCCGCCTTGCACAGGAAGGACGCAGCTTGAGTAGCCTGTCCGCCAGCCACGAAGGCTGGGAAGGACAGAGTTACTTGGAACTGGTTAGAGCGGGCACCGCCCTGACGCATTTGGTTCTTGAATTCTGTAATGCTAGGCATTTCTTATTCCTTTGTAAAATTAAGCGCCGATTTCGCTGAAGTTAACACCGGTCTTCGTAGCGATGAAGTTCAGGTTAATGAAGTTGATCGAACGAGCTGGAGCGATGTAAATATCAGCAACGAAGTTGTTGGTGTCAACCACTTGTTGTGTGTTATTTGTCTTATCGCAGATAACCTTAAACGAAGTGATACCACGGCGACCTTGAATGTCACGCAGGAACGGTTCAACCATGTTACGGAAGTTAGCTTGAGTGAACTGGTCGTTGAATTCGAACAGTTGGTACTTAGCAGCCGTAGCGATAGCCTTTTCCAGAACAATGAACAGACGACGAACGTTCAGACGATCGAAGGCCGATGGCTTCGCTTGCATAGTCTTGTCGCCGTACAGAATTGTGCCGTTACCTGGGAAGGTAACAACCGGGTTCACGTTGCTCTTGTACAGAGTGTCACGGTCGGTTTGGTTAGGGTTGAAAGCGAGCTTAACAACACCCTTGATTTGACCGCGAGTGAAACCACCTGGAGACCACCATGCGTCGTCCGTGAATTCGGTACGAGCTGTCAGACCGGCGATATCACCGTTCAGAGGAATCCAACGGTACACGTCGTTGTAACGGTCGTATTGGTACTTGTAACCACTGTCCATGAAAGCGTACGAAGTAGAAGTTCCAACAGCGTTACGGTAAGCAACGCAATCTGCCGCAGCAGTAGCCGATGTACCGAAGATCACAGAACCGTCAGAAGTCTTAGAAGCGCTCAGGAATACCACAGCGTCCTTACGAGTTTCAGCGATGTTGATCAGGGAGATCGCAACGGCAGGCGAGGCGTCACCACCAATGATCAGCGAAACGTCGTAGATTTGGTCGTTAACGAATGGAGCGTAACCTTCAATCTTGTCACCGTCAGTTACTGCAAAGTCGTCAGCGCCACCAGCCAGGGTTGCAACAGCAGAACCTTGCGAGAAGGTAACAGCTTGACCGTTGGTAACGGCACCAGTCAATGGAAGCGACAGAGCGATAACACCTGAAGTGTTAGACAGAACAGTCGTACCTGGAGTGATACCAGTGCCAGTTACGAGTTGACCCGCAACAACAGCCGTAACCGTGTTAGCGATCGTAATCGTAGTAGCACCAGCTGCAGAACCAGCGGTCGTAACAGTAGTCGCAACACCCAGAGACTGGAATTGCGAGAAGGTCAGAGTAGTCGCCGAAGCAGTCGTACCAGTAGCAGCTTGGCTCAGCGTCAGGGTCGTACCAGAGATCGAGTAAACGAAGGTGTTAGCAGGAATGTTTGGTCCGGTAACAATCATACCTGGAAGGATCGCAGCGTTAGACGCACCCAGAGTTTGGGTAACGGAAGCAGCGATACCACCAGCAGCAGTGTTTGCAGTCAGAGGAGCGATAGCCAGGCTAGAACCCCAGTTCAGTGCAGTACCACCAGCAGTTGTTGGTTGGGCGATTTGCCATACGTAAGCAGACGAGTTGTTCAGAACATATGCCCAGTAAGCGTTGGTCAGATCAGCCTTCTTAGCGTCGGAAGCCTTGCTCAAGTAAGAGTACTTTTCCAGCATTTGACCAGCAACACCAGTCCAGCGACCGTCAGCGTCCACGACAGCAACGTGAACTTCGTCAGCGCCCGGAGGACCGTCAAATTGGATAGCGTATTGCCATGTAGCGAAGGTGATCGCGTCAGCCATCGATACACGGATCGAGTTACCGTATGTGCCTGGGTACTTCGCAGCGTAAGCGCCGTGAGTTGCCGAGGTGTAAGACGTACCCACACCGTTTTCGTAATCGATCTGGTTGTTGATCTTAACACCAACACCCTTTGCGGTAGCGTTCAGTTGGCCGGTCGTATCAACACGGTTAACCAGAAGGCTGTTAGCGTAAGCGAGGAAGTTAGCGGCAGAGAAGAACGACTTGGCGTTGGCCGTAATAGGCTTGCCGTAGAAGTTTACGAGCTCGTTTTCAGAGTCGACAACAGTAGGCTCCAACACTGGACCCCACTGGAATACGCCAGCGAACGCACCATTGGTTGTTGCAACGCCAGGGACAACGGAGGTGTAATCCTTTTCCTGGACTTGTACGCCTGGAGATACTAGAAATGCCATGGTTTTAATCCTTTATGTTATTCAGGGTCGCTATTAGCGACTCAGATTATTTAGTTCTTTGGCTTCTTCTGTTAGAAATTCAGCGGCATATCTTCTTCACGGCCGTCCAGAACAAACCCAAATGGAGTCATATTTGCTTCAAGGGTCTCCATCTGTTGTTCATAGAGAGCCTTACGCAAGTCCACATTATTTAGGTCCTTGAAATAGGATTGTGAAGTGAGCCATGCGAAGAGAACCATCGTCATAACGACGTCATCATTGTAGCCGTCGTCAGCCGCGAAGCTGTCTTTCTTTTCGATGAAGGTCGAGATTTCGTTGATAGCAACGGCATCCCAGAATAGCAGCTTACCTTCTTCAACAAGAGACTTGAAGTTGGAGCAACCGATACGCTTTACCTTCTTGTCGGTAGCAACACCCATAGCCAAGGTTCCGCCGGCAAAGCCTTGGGAGATTTCTTGACCGCGTTGCGTACGCTTGACAGTCATCATGTTCTCGTATTCGAGTTCGTAATGAAGAATGTGGGCTACCTGGTCGGCTGTGTTGATTTCACATAGGACGTATGCCTTGTTGTATTCAGTGGCAACTCGGTGAACCAATGTCGGAAGCATCAATGGTGGCATCGTATTCGATCTGAAACGAGCAACCATTCGGTAAGGCACCGATGTAATGTCCATCACACAGAAGGCGGAATAGTCTTTACCGGAACCCTTTGACACGTCCACGACCATGCAGTACACATGCTCTGGGGATCCTTCCTCAGGGTCTCCCATTATTGGACTCTCGAAGATATCAAGACCGTCCTTTGAGTAGATTGGTGATTTGGCCGATAGCTTACTGATGGTGTTACCGTCGATAAGCGTCGCGCTAGAACCAAGCCAGTGACATAGAACTTCCTGATTGAACTTCAGCGGTCCAAGAATTTCCAACATTTCCTTGGCCCACTTCTCAGTACGATCTGGGTGCTCGGTATAGTGAGCCTCAACTCGAACAAAGTTGTTCTTCTTGGTTTCTGAGTCGTTCCAGAACTTCCAGAAGTGGTTGAAACCGAGCGGCGTTGACGTCATGATAATCTTCGATTCCTTACCAGACGAGATCGTTGGATAGGTAGAAGCGAAGAACGCATCGGCCACGCCGTTTTCAATAATAGCTGCTTCGTCGATGTACAGGAGAGCAATAGACTTACCACGAGGACCGGAAGCGGTCGTAGCGCCAGTGTAGATCTTTGAACCGTTTTCTAGTTCGATATTTCCCTTGTTCCAGGTCTTGATACCTTGCTGGAGCCAAGTCGGTAGATATTCATAGGCGTACTGAACGCGGGATAGAACTTCACGAGCGGCCGAAGCCTTGTTAGCCAGAATACAGATTTCCTTGTTA
>Ga0307408_100003314_pt1 | contig 11070 bp, 11 predicted proteins | sample 322Cmetagenome_FD_202116 | JGI IMG/M metagenome (GOLD analysis project Ga0307408, IMG submission 202116) | Maize rhizosphere microbial communities from greenhouse at UC Davis, California, United States - 322HYB-C-3 | ecosystem: Host-associated > Plants > Roots > Rhizosphere > Soil | place... | reverse complement strand
GTTTTAAAATTATAAGGTTGTTAATAATAACAGCACAAAGATAACTTATGCTTAAAAAAATTGTTCAACAATATGTCAGGTTTTATTTCTTTTTCGCTGAAAGAAATCCTTCATTAAAGTGGCGCATTCATTTTCTTTTATTCCGCCAACTATTTCAGTTTTCGGGTGCGTAATACGCTGATTGATACGCTTAAAGCCCAGCTTCACATCGTGAGCGCCGTACACAATACGGCTTATTTGAGTCCAGTAAGAAGCACCGGCACACATTACGCATGGCTCAATTGTAACATACAAAGTACAATCCCGTAAATATTTTCCTCCCAAAAAATCAGCAGCGGCGGTAAAAGCTTGCATCTCGGCATGGGCGGTTACATCATTTAAGCGCTCTGTTAAATTATGCCCGCGCCCAATTATTTTGCCATTACAAACAATTACTGCACCAATCGGCACCTCATCTTCTTCCAGAGCTTTCCGGGCTTCCTTCAGAGCTTCATTCATAAAAAAATCATCCGGTGCAATTATCGGATCATCTGTAAAACTTATATATCGCATTCTCTCAATTTAAATACCAGGCGTTTTAAATAAGTTTCTGCCCGTTCGGGACTGCCCTTTCCACCGAAGCCAGAACTATATCGCCATTTTCGTCGGCAAACCCTGTCACCAAAAATTCAGACATAAACTTCCCGATTTGCTTCTTAGGGAAATTAATTACTCCAATTATCTGTCGGCCGACCAATTCTTCTTTTGTGTAATGTTTGATAATTTGAGCACTGCTCCATTTAATACCAAACTCCCCGAAATCCACCTTTATTTTATATGCAGGTTTTTTAGCTTCAGGATAATCTAAAACTTCCAAAATTGTTCCAACCCGAAGCTCCACCTTTTCAAAATCGTTCCAGCCAATTTCGTGCATGCCCCAAATGTAGAAATGATTACAGAGATTTCGATGCTGCTATTCGCCGGATTTATTCATACCCAGATAAAAAAGATTATATAGATTTGCCGCCATGCCCGAAGTACGTTTAAAAAAAGGAAAAGAGAAGGCGGTTCGCCAATTACATCCCTGGATTTTTTCAGGAGCTATTGAGTTTGCCAAGGGAAAACCACAAAATGGAGATTTAGTTACAGTTACAGATAACGCCGGAGAGTTTCTGGCTCATGGATTTTATAACAATCAATCGAGAGTAGCTGTGCGTGTGCTTGAATGGAATAAAGAGGTAGAAATTGATGATGAATGGTGGAGAATTAGGATTCGAAAATCTATTGAAGCTAGAAAATCTTTACTAAACTCGACTAACACTAACGCGTTCCGGCTGATTTTTAGCGAGGCTGATTATCTTCCCGGACTAATTGTTGACAAATACGCCGACTACCTCTCTGTACAAATCCTGACTTCTGGAATTGAAAAAGTAAAACATATATTACTGGATGAACTTCAAAAACAACTGAACCCAAAAGGAATTTTTGACCGAAGTGATGCCGGAGCCCGCGCACATGAAGGCATGGAAGCGTCTCACGGAATATTAATAGGAGAAGCGCCACCGGAATTTGTTGAAGTTGTTGAGAACGGCATTAAGTACCATATCAATATTGCGGAAGGACAAAAGTCTGGCTTTTTCTGCGATCAGCGCGATAATCGCAGAATTGTGGCTGAGCATGCTAATGGGAAACGGGTTTTAGACTGCTTTTCATACTCTGGTGGATTTACGTTGAATGCCTTAAACCTCGGAGCCTCGGAAGTAATTAGCGTGGATAGCTCCGCACTGGCCATAGAGACATTAAAACAAAATATTAAGCTGAACGGCTTTGATAAAGTGCCTCATACGGCAATACAATCTGATGTTAATAAACAACTAAGGGCTTTAAGGGAGAATGATGAGAAGTTCGACATTATCATACTCGACCCTCCTAAATATGCGCCCTCTCGTTCAGCATTGGATAAGGCATCACGGGCGTATAAGGACTTAAACCGAATTGGTATGCTTTTGCTTAATAGTGGAGGCTTATTGGCAACTTTCTCGTGTTCCGGCGCTGTGGACATTACCCATTTTAAACAAATACTGGCATGGGCAGCTTTGGATGCCGGCAAAGAAATTCAGTTTGTATACCAGTTCTGTCAACCTGAAGACCATCCCATCAGGGCATCATTTCCTGAAGGTGAATATTTGAAGGGACTGTTTTGCAGGGTATTGTAAATCAAAACTATACTAAAAAGAAAAGAGCAGTTGGAAAAATCAACCGCCCTTTTTTTTTTAATACTATACAGATATCAATCTTTTTTTACTTCTTCAGGTGAATTTCTTAAATGAACAGGTTTTGCCGCTACTGCTTTCATCTTCAGATTTAAAATTTCAACCAAGACTGAAAATGCCATCGCAAAGTAGATATACCCTTTAGGAATGTGTTGTTCAAATGACTCAGCTAACAATGAAACGCCAATTAACAGTAGAAAAGATAATGCAAGCATTTTCACCGTTGGGTGGTTGTTTACAAATGTGCTGATTCCACTGGCTGCTATCATCATAACAATTACAGCTATTACCACTGCTGCAATCATTACCACAACCTCATCGGCCATGCCAACCGCTGTAATTACTGAATCTAAAGAGAAAACGATATCAAGAATTAATATCTGAATAATCACCCCAGAAAATGAGTGTACCTTTTTATTTTCGGTTGTATGATCTTCCCCCTCCAACTTTTCATGAATTTCGGCGGTACTTTTATAGATAAGAAACAAGCCTCCGATCAGTAGAATTAAATCCCTTCCTGAAATTTCGAATTGTTCTTTGTGAATTCCCACCCACTCTCCAATATTAAACAACGGCGTAGTTAGTTTCATTATATAACTTAATGACAATAGCAAAAGTACCCTTGTAAACATCGCTAAAGCCAACCCGAGCTGCCGAGCTTTCTTTTGCTGCGCCAAAGGGAGTTTTCCTGATAAGATGGAAATAAAAATAATATTGTCAATGCCTAAGACTATTTCAAGAACGGTAAGTGTAATGAGAGATATCCAAATCTCTGGGTTTGAAAGAATTTCCATAGTTTATTTAAGCAACGAAGATAGAAACATAGCCAATAACAAAAACTTCTCCTTTAACAGAATGATAAACTATTAGTTTGAAGCTTTTTGAATTCACACAGAATACTATTTATCATTAAGAAACTCATCTATCGCACTAATGGCGTTTGCGAGCCGTTGACCTTCAGCCCCAGAAATAGTTACATATGTGGCATTTAAAGACTTTAACTCATTGTGCCAAACTTCCATGAAATATCCCCTCAAATGCGGAAAATCTCTCAGGGGGTCTTCCTGCCAGGGCAAATCGATGTCCATTAACAGATAAAAATCGTAAGGATGATTGGGTAGCTCATCCAATACCTCTTGAGGCGATTTGCCAAAGGTGTAATCGCTCCAGATTTTTACCGTAATAAAAGTAGTATCGCAAATCAGGATTTTATTAGCCGTGGGCAGAAGGGATTTTTCGAGCTCAAGCTGGCCATAAAACATGTTCACTTCATCCTGCCAGGAACAAGGAGTTGTAAGCTTTTCGCAGTATCCTCTTGCATATTCCGGCACCCAAACAGTTTTGTAATACTTGGCCAGCTGCTCTGAGATCGTTGATTTACCTGTTGACTCGGGGCCAACAATTGCTATTTTCTTTATCTCGCCTCCTGCTTCCATATTCTTTTCCATTCTACATAGCCCAATACTGCGAGAATAACCAAAACGGCATAAAGCACTGCAGTGGATGCAAGCCCCTTATATAAAAGCAGAGGAACATAGCAAACATCAACGACAATCCACAGTATCCAATTTTGCAATACTTTACGAGCCATTAATATTTGAGCAACAAAACTCATAGCAGTACAAAAGCCATCAATGTAAGGAACATCTGTATTGGTGTAATTATCTAAAAATGCACTTAATAAAGCTGTTAAAATAGCAATAGCCGCTATCGCTCTGAGCCACCCGGAAACTGATAACTGCACAATTGGTTTTTCGTGCCTTTTTTCCCGCTTAAGCCAATAGTACCAACCATAAATGGCTGTTGCTAAAAAGTAAAGTTGCAGAAATGAATCGCCGTATAGCTTAAACCGGTAATATAGAACCGCGTATGCGCCCGAACTAACAATTGAAACCGGCCAATTCAAGATGTGCCCCATGGCTGCTAATACGATGCAAGCGAAGGCTGTTACGAGCCCAAGCCATTCAAGTTCGCTGGTTTGCTTAAACTGAATTATTACCTGTTCAATAAAATCAGGCTGCGTAATTTCCATCGGCGACAAACTTAGGCGATTTTTTCTAGCAAAAAAAAAGCCCTCTGTTTTTAGGCAGAAGGCTTAAATTAACCAAACAATCTGAATTAAGAATATTATTGCGTTGTTGTAGGAACAGACGAAAAGCCTAGAGTTGCCTTCAGGCTAATATCTGTTGTCAGCTGATTTCTTAATACATACTCCATCCGCACCCTGGCAGTATTACTTTTAATAATATCGTCCAGAAAACGGGTGTTGTCGATATCCAGTACAAGGCTTCTTCCAACAGTTGAACCAATGTCATTTCTGGAAGCAACCAAAATCTCGCCAGAGCCATCGCTGCGTGACAGGTAAATCCTGATTGAGCTGAAGGCTCCAAGACTTTGGTTAGAAGGGTTGCTTGCTTCAATTTTGGCAGATGCAATTCGTACCTCTTTAATTTGAGAATTAGAATTGCTGCCAAAAAGCTGGTCAACACTGCTCGCCTGGCTAACGGCAGAACGCGTAGTTCCGGTACTGGTAGATGATGGAATGATCAATGTGGCAGTGTAGGGTATCGTAGATCGTACTATGGATTGTAGAGTACTGCAAGCTGCCAGGGCTGCAACAGCTAAAAATCCGACTATTATTTTTTTCATCTGAGTGGTGTGTTCGTAAATTTTCGGAATTAACATTTTACAAAGTCAAAAAGTTTTCGCTTACTTTATTGTTTCATTTAACTTAAACCAATGAGGGCTTTTCTTCTTACTTCAATTTTAGCTTTTGCTTTTAACGCCGGTATCGCTCAAAAAATTACATTCTATTTTAAAAATAATGGCAAAAAGGTTACAGAAAGAGATAGTGCAGATTACATGAGAACTATCCTTCCTGCCGAAAATGACAAGTATCAGATCCAGGAACATTATAAAAATGGTGGATTGAAACTTGAAGGTTATGCTACCAAATACAATCCCAACCTGGTTTTAGAAGGCTTGATAAAAAGGTATTACGAGAATGGCAACAAGCAGGAAGAGGCCATTTATTATAAAAACCAGATTACGGGCGAAGCAAACTTTTACTACCGAAATGGAAGACTGAAGGAAGTAATTGAATATCTTCCAGATAATTTCCCTGTCAAGCCAAATGTCAAAATGATTAGTTTTTACGACTCTACAGGTGTGCAGAAAATTATTAATGGAACTGGAACATATAGCGGAGAAGAAGAAAATGGGACCTTTATATCCGGGAAATATTTAGATGGCAAAAAAGACAGCGTTTGGAATGGCGAAAATTTAAAGAAAGGCTACAGCTATCAAGAAAACTATAATGCAGGGAAATTTCTTTCGGGAATTGCCCAAATAGATGGAGAAGAGATTAAGTATTCATCAGCAGAACAAATGCCTGAATATCCAGGAGGAATGACAAAATTTTATGAGTTTGTTGGGAGAAATTACAACTACCCCGCAGCGGCAAAGAGCAGTGGCGTTTCAGGACGTGTAATACTGAGCTTTATTGTTGAAAGAGACGGGAATATATCTGACATTAAAATTCTGAGAGACCTTGGCTTAGGAACAGGAGATGAAGCTGTTCGGGTATTAGAAAGAGCAAAGAAATGGAATCCCGGCAGGCAACATGGAGTTCCGGTTAGGGTTAGCTACACCTTGCCAATTATGTTGAATTTATCTGTTGCTAGGTAATCTCTAGCAACCAGGCTTAGTTATATCCTACTTCTCGCACTAGGCTTCTCACCAGATAAGCTTGCTGGAAAAAATAGAATCGTACTACCAAATGCGATTATCGGGCATCTTTAAATTAGATAAAATCATCCTTTAGGAAAAGCTATTTTTTCATACCTTTGCATCCCGACAATCAGGTCGGGATTTTCCATCATAAAGAGACTTCCCTCTTGATTTTCAGGTCATCCGACTTTAGAAATTTAAAAAATATTTAACCCTAATGCCAAAGGATACTTCCATCAAATCCGTCCTGATTATCGGCTCAGGACCAATTATCATCGGTCAGGCTTGCGAATTCGACTATTCTGGTTCTCAGGCTGCTTTGTCATTAAAAGACGAAGGAATTGAAGTTTCGATCATCAATTCAAACCCTGCAACAATTATGACTGATAAAGTCATTGCAGACCATGTTTACCTTCTTCCTTTGACTTGCGACAGTATTGAGCAAATCTTGCAAGAACAAAAAATTGATGCTGTGTTACCAACTATGGGTGGACAAACTGCATTAAATCTTTGCAAAGAGGCTGAAGAACGTGGAATCTGGGCGAAATATGGTGTTCGCGTTGTAGGTGTTGACGTTGCTGCGATCGAGAAAACTGAAAACCGCGAAGAGTTCCGCCAGCTAATGGTTGATATTGGCGTGGGTGTCGCCCCGTCTAAAATTGCAAACTCTTTCCTTGAAGGAAAAGAGGCAGCACAAGAGATCGGTTTCCCTCTGGTAATTCGCCCTTCATATACGCTGGGTGGAACTGGAGGTGGCTTCGTTCATAAAAAAGAAGATTTTGATGCGGCCTTAAGCCGTGGCTTACAAGCCTCTCCAACTCACGAAGTTTTGGTAGAGCAAGCTGTATTAGGATGGAAAGAATACGAGTTAGAGTTACTTCGTGATAGCAAAGACAATGTAATTATTATCTGCTCTATCGAGAACTTTGACCCAATGGGTATCCACACAGGAGACTCAATTACCGTTGCTCCGGCAATGACTTTGAGTGACCGTTGTTATCAGGATATGCGTAACCAGGCCATCAAAATGATGCGTGCTATCGGCAACTTCGCTGGAGGATGTAATGTTCAGTTCTCTGTAAACCCTGTCGATGAAGCTATCATCGCAATCGAAATTAATCCTCGTGTATCTCGTTCATCAGCCTTAGCTTCTAAAGCAACTGGTTACCCAATCGCTAAAATTGCTGCTAAACTTGCTATCGGGTACAATCTTGATGAGATTGAGAATCAAATTACTAAAACAACTTCCGCATATTTTGAGCCAACCCTTGATTATGTTATCGTAAAAGTTCCACGCTGGAACTTCGATAAATTCAAAGGAGCAAACAAAGAGTTGGGCTTACAGATGAAGTCGGTAGGCGAGGTAATGGCTATCGGCCGTACATTTATCGAGGCATTACAAAAAGCAACTCAAAGTTTAGAAATTGGCCGTTCTGGATTGGGTGCTGATGGAAGGCAAAACCGTAATCTTGAAGAAATAATGGACGGCTTGGAGCATGCAAGCTGGAATCGTTTATTCCTAATTAAAGATGCGATGAATTTAGGGGTGCCTATCGAATCTATTCGTAAGGTAACTAAAATTGACAAATGGTTCCTGGTTCAAATTCAAGAGCTGGTACACCTTGAACAGGAGCTTAAGCGCTATCATTTAAATAATATCCCGAAAGACTTTTTTTATACGCTTAAGCAAAAAGGCTTCTCTGACATCCAGATTGCGTGGTTGCTTGGTGGCATTACCGAGGATGAGGTTTATGAGCGCAGAAGAGAGCTCGGCATTCACCGTGTATATAAAATGGTGGACACCTGTGCTGCTGAATTCCCAGCTCAAACGCCATACTACTACTCAACTTTCGAAGACGAGAACGAATCTAAAGTATCTGATAAAAAGAAAATTATCGTACTAGGCTCAGGCCCTAACCGCATCGGCCAGGGTATCGAGTTCGACTATTCTTGTGTTCATGGTTTGTTAGCTGCCAAAGAATCTGGCTATGAAGCGATCATGATTAATTGTAACCCTGAAACTGTTTCGACAGACTTTAACATGGCTGATAAACTTTACTTTGAGCCTGTTTTCTGGGAGCACGTTCGTGAAATTATTGACCTTGAGAAACCGGAAGGTGTTATCGTTCAGCTAGGAGGGCAAACTGCTCTTAAAATGGCTGAAAAACTGCATGAGAAAGGCATCAAAATCATTGGCACGTCTTACAACAATATGGACATCGCCGAAGACCGTGGACGTTTCTCTGATCTGTTGAAAGAACTTAACATTCCATATCCACGTTACGGAGTTGCTGAAACTGCTGAAGAGGCTTTGGAAGTAGCTCATCAGGTAGGATACCCTGTGCTTGTACGCCCTAGTTATGTATTAGGTGGACAAGGAATGAGCATTGTGATTAATGACGCTGACCTTGAGAATGCGGTAGTTAAATTATTAGGCGACCTTCCTGGTAACCGTGTGTTAATTGACCACTTCCTTGACCGTGCAGAAGAAGCAGAGTCTGACTCTATCTGCGATGGAGAGGATGTTCACATTGTTGGCTTAATGGAGCACATTGAGCCTGCTGGCATTCACTCTGGAGATTCTAGCGCGGTACTTCCTCCGTTCAATTTATCAGACAACGTGATTAAGCAAATGGAAGAGTACACCATTAAACTTGCAAAAGCTTTAAATGTATGCGGACTATTAAATATCCAGTTTGCTATTAAAGATGAAAAGGTTTATGTAATTGAAGCTAACCCACGTGCTTCTCGTACAGTTCCTTTCATCGCGAAAGCTTACGATGTGCCTTATATCAATATTGCTGCGAAAGTAATGTTAGGTGTCAATAAGCTGAAAGACTTCACAATAGTGAGAAAATTAAACGGATATGCTATCAAAGAACCCGTTTTCTCTTTTGATAAATTCCCAGAGGTTGATAAACAATTAGGCCCTGAAATGAAATCGACTGGTGAAGCCATCAGATTCATCAAGGATTTACACGACCCTTACTTTGTTAAATTAAATAAAGAAAAGTCGATGTACTTGTCGAAATAAAATAAGAAAGGGGCGGTTAAAAAATTTAATCGCCCCTTTTTATTTTGTTTGCTGCAAAACCGCAACTGTCTTATTCTTCTATTGAGAATTGTTGCTTTTTCCTTATATAATTTAATTCTTTGATATAAACTCTCATCAGTCCGAAAAATCCTAGCTTGGCTATAATTTCTTTTATAACTCCCAAATTAGTATAACCTCGTATTCTTAAAACCCGCCTAAAAACCTTTTCTCTTTTTTTCTTTATAAGTTTAAAAAGCTCTGGTTTATTAATGTTCCGACTGTAAATCTCAGATTCTAAAGACTCCATCAGGTCCAATTCATAGTGAACCATCTGAAATCTATTTTTGCTCATGCTAGCAGAATGAACTCGAATCATCGCGTAGGCATCTACATCGCTAATGTACTGAAATAGGGCATTACTCAAACAGCATCTTATCCAGAAATCCCAATCCTCAAGGTATTTCATCGCTGTTTTAAACTCGATCCGATTTTCCTTTATAAAAGATAGCCGCACCAAAGCCGAATTGACTGGAAATAAGTTTTCTTGAATAAATCCCCCTATTAGTGACGATCCATGCCCAGAGCTTTTAGGCATCCAGTTTGCAAAATTCAAATCGAGATTATTAAACAAGCTTGCAGGGTTGTCGTGGGCAAAATATTTGGCATCCGTATACGAGATACTACACGTAGGATTGGCGTTCATATACGCAACCTGGGCATTTATCTTATTTTGAGACAAGTAGTCGTCTGCGTCTAAAAACTGAACATAAGTTCCTCTGGCTAATAAAATGCCTAAGTTTCTTGCAGAGGCCAAACCGCCGTTCTCTTTATATACGTAGATGAAACGAGAATCCTTCTCACAAAACTCATTTACGATGCCCTTTGTATTATCTGAGGAGCCATCATCGACAATTATAGCTTCCCAATGGCAGTAGTCTTGAAGAAGCAAATTGTCTAATGTATCTTTTATAAGATGTCCGTAATTATAAGAAGGAATCACAATAGAAACCTGAATATCATGGGATATGAGAGGCATATTTACTTATTCATTAACTTTCTATCCGTACCTGTTTCGAAAATTTATAGCAAAAATTTAGTTTACTTAGCCCATGCCGCTCCTTTTTAAACAGATTCTGGTAATTTTTAAAAATCATAAAGAATAATGGCAATGAAAACCTATATGCTTTAGCTTTGTAAGCATCAACCAGTTTTTGTAAAAAACATTTATCCTCGTGTTTAAGGTGTTGGTAACTGAGGAAACAATTCAACTGGCCTAATGTAAATTTATACATAGCTTCCTTATTCCGCATTTTATTGGAAGCTTGCAGTTCGCTTTGAGTGACTGACGACTCATGAATTCTATAAAGTGTCAATGCTTCATTAAGATAGACGAGTTTTTCATGATAACTGGCGGCAAACCCCATATACCAATCGTAAAACCCAAACTCGGGTATTGGTAAATAGTATTTCAAAAATTCTCTTTTTATAAGTGAAGTATGCCCTGTTAAAACGTTTTCAAATAAAAAGGACTTATATGTGGTATTTAGTAATCTGCCAGTATTAATAAGCGTCTTATTTAGTGGCGCTCCAGTAGCATCGATTAATGATGAATTTGAGAATATCACCCAATTATCCTTCAAATTGGCTAATAGTCGCTCTACCTTTCCCGGTAGCCATACATCATCCTGATCACAGATACAAATGAAATCACCACTAGTTACCGAGATTGCCTGTTCAAAGTTCTTGTTAAATCCTATGTTATTTGAATTTACAAATATTTTAATCCTACTATCTGTACTTGAAAATCTTTGAATAATTTGTACAGTATCGTCCGTCGAGCAATCATCAACGATAACAATTTCCAAATTTTTATAGGTTTGATTAACTACACTGTCGAGAAGAGTACTAATATACTTCTGGCCATTATATGTGCATAATGCAATTGAAACTAACGGCTGAGGACTAGGTACTTCTTTTGGGGATATCATAATTAACAGGCTTATATAACTTCTTCCCTTTAAAAAACTTATAATACTGCCTTACCAAAAACATAAT
>Ga0307408_100003313_pt1 | contig 11072 bp, 6 predicted proteins | sample 322Cmetagenome_FD_202116 | JGI IMG/M metagenome (GOLD analysis project Ga0307408, IMG submission 202116) | Maize rhizosphere microbial communities from greenhouse at UC Davis, California, United States - 322HYB-C-3 | ecosystem: Host-associated > Plants > Roots > Rhizosphere > Soil | place: USA... | reverse complement strand
ATCAGCCCCTTATGCTAAACCTGGCAATTGGAATGATCCTGATATGCTGGTTGTGGGTACAGTAGGTTGGGGAAATCCGCACCCAAGCAAACTTAAACCAGACGAGCAGTATCTTCACTTAAGTCTCTGGAGCCTTTTTTCTGCGCCGCTGCTTATTGGTTGCGATATGGAAAAACTGGATGCATTTACCCTGAATTTATTGACAAACGATGAAGTGATTGCCATCAATCAGGATGCACTTGGTAAACAAGCGATAAGCCTTCAGACAATTGGCGACTTGCGGATTTATGTGAAGGAATTGGAAGATGGAAGCCGTGCCGTAGGGTTCTGCAATTTTGGCCAGGAAAGGTTAAAGCTATCTTATAAGGACTTTAAGAAACTAGGTATAACCGGTAAACAAAAAGTCCGTGATTTGTGGAGGCAGACAGATATCGCTGCTATCAATACCGAAAAAGATGTTCTTCCTGTTGAGGTTCCGGCCCACGGGGTAGTGTTATATAAAATTAGTCCGGTAAAATAGAAGCAAGCAATCAGATCAATTACCAAAACACATACAATAACCATATGAAAAAAGTATTTCTGGCAATGGCCTTTGCCTTCTGTGCTGTAATAGATTCAAATGCTCAAAATCCAATCATCAAACACATTTTTACTGCCGATCCGTCTCCCATCGTTTACAAGGGTAAGGTTTACTTGTACACCGGGCACGACACTGCCTCTGTAACTGCTACCAATTATAAAATGCCCGACTGGCATGTGTTTTCGTCCAAAGACATGGTAAAATGGGAAGATCATGGGGCGCTGTTGTCTCCGGCAACCTTTTCCTGGGCCACAGGTGATGCCTATGCTGCTCAGTGCATTGAACGAGATGGCAAATTTTATTGGTTTGTATCCACTTTTCACAAAAGTAACAACGAGAGCAAAGGCGGTGCAGCAATAGGTGTTGCAGTTTCGGATAGTCCTACAGGCCCGTTTAAAGATGCGATAGGAAAAGCGCTTATTACGAACGAAATGACCAAAGATATGCCGCATGCCTGGGATGATATTGACCCCACGGTTTTTATTGATGACGACGGGCAGGCGTATATGTTTTGGGGTAATGGCAGCTGTAAATGGGCAAAACTGAAAAAAAACATGATTGAGCTCGACAGTCCTATCACCGTGTTCAAGCCCAAGGGATATATTGAAGGCCCATGGGTATACAAACGAAAAGATTTATACTATCTGGTATACGCCAGCGCTGGTACCAAGCCCGAAATGATTGAATACTGCACTGCCACAAATCCTGCCGGTCCATGGACCTACAGGGGCATTATTCAGGAGAATGTTCCGAACAGCTTTACCACGCATCCGGGAATTGTGGACTTCAAAGGGAAATCATACTTTTTCTACCACAATGGTTCATTGCCTACAGGTGGTAGTTACAGACGTTCTATTTGTGTAGATTATATGTATTACAATGCAGATGGAACTATTCAAAAGATAGTTCAGACGGAAAAAGGAGTTGATCGGGTAAAATAATAGTGGATAGCTGAATGATGTTTATTTTATTAGGTTAAGGCGCTTGTCCAGGTGCGGTAGCCTTTCTCTCTCGGGGCATAACCGTTAAGGGTGATGTTTTGATATAAATAATTGAGATAAAGTGCAATAAAGGCTAGCTCGTTTGGTGGGCTGGCCTTTCTCGCCCTCTGGGAGAACCGACTGCAAGGAGCTCATTGAGGCCCTAAAAAAACAATCAATGTTCTCAATAAATGCCGAAGGCAGAGAGGGTAAACGACTTTGCAAGATTTTCATGCGATTTATCACCTATCCCTCTCCTCGAGGACATAGCCGTTAACTTAAGAAACTCACATTTTTTAATCAATAATCAAAACTACTCCCAGGTTAACGGCTATGCCCTCCGGGAGAGATGCTGAGAGGGATATGATTGGACTTCAGGATTTATTCATTGACATTTGTTCTATCCTTTTGAAGATTTTTGGCATCTCTCCTTATTTGATTTAGCTACTATTGTACTGTTATAAAGATTGATAAGCCTGTTGATTCGATATTGAAAAAGCAGGCTTAATTCATCATATTAAAGGTTACTCTCCTATTTTATTGGTTTAATAATTGGTTAAGTAAGCAGGATCTCTCCCCGGGGTTCTGTTTTCTTTTTTTATATGCTGAATAAATCTTTAATATTCATATTGATATTTTTGTATGTTGTTTATCTAGAGGTATTTACAAAGGTGTTTTGTCATTTCAAGTCGAGCAACTTAAAGAAGAAAATTATAGGGATGACATTGAACGAAATGAAGGCTAGCCACAATGCAGGCCAACCCGCATTGTCTCGGCGATAGGAAAGATCGTAAAGCGCTTTATATGCAAGTTGCTTTAGGATTTATTAAGGAGTTAACCTGTTCTTTAATGGTCTTAATGAGCTCCCTCCGGTCGGTTATTGAGAGAGTTAATTGTTTTATAAAGGCCTCAATGCTACTTCGTGGTCTCCTTAGGTTATAATGACATCATTTATATCCTGCTCATTTTTAGGTATTTTTGAATAGATGCGGGTTATTTATTGCCGTCAGCTTTAGCTGACGGATAAAAGGGAATACAATTAAAGGCTTTAGCCGCATCAATGTGGCTAGGGCCCTTGAATATATTCTTAACTCCCGTTGGCTTCAGCCAACGGCAATAAATACATACTTATAGCACATACAAAATGTCATCTCTATATTTTTCTTTCTCAATGTTCTCTGCTCGAGATGACCAAACGCCTACAAAATGTAGGATCATTTATTAGAACTTTACTACTTCCCAGTAGGCCCTCTTTGGCTTAAGGTTGGTATCGAATAAGAGAGGATAATTTTTTCTGCCACGGCCATCCAGCCAGCTATATTTATCAGACAGGTTCCAGAAAGTTACACCAGTAACATTCTTCCGGTATTTTCGGAAAACCTCGAAAACCATTTTATATTTTTCCAGCTGCTTTTGCTCCATTTCGGCGGTAAAAACAGGCGTTTCCATTTGTCGTCTTTGTCCCTGTATTAATTGTCCGCCTTGCCGCCCCGAGTAAACAGAAATATCAAGTTCTGTGAACTGAACCTGCAGGCCTAGAGAGGAGAACATCTCAATTGATTTTTCCAGTTCTTCGCGGCTGGGTGAATTTATGGACCAGTGTGCCTGAAGGCCAACGCCATGTACCGGAACACCTTTATCACGCAGTTTTTTGAGCAGGCGATAGATTTTATCTCGTTTTGAAGCGATCTCCGTATTGTAATCATTGTAAAACAGAACAGCCTTAGGATCTGCTTCATGGGCGTATTCAAATGCTTTTTCTATGAAATCTTCCCCGGTAATTTCAAACCACTTCGATTTGCGTAGAAAAGTAGTATCATCAGCAATTGCTTCATTCACCACATCCCAGGCATATATCTTTCCCTTATATCGGGATACAACTGTTTGAATATGACTTTTGAGCCGCCGCAGAAGTACATCTTTTTTTACCTGATTCCCGGAAGAATCAGTAAAAATCCAGGAAGGTGTTTGAGCATGCCAGCAAAGTGTGTGGCCTCTTACCTTTATCTTGTTTTTAACACCAAAATCAACAATCTCATCTGCGTCGCGCCAGAAATAGCGGCTTTCAGAAGGATGGATGGGGCCCATTTTCATTGCGTTTTCTGGAGTTATGCTATTAAATTCATTTAGGATTAAACTCGATTCTTGATTGTTTTTCAGGTCGCTGGGCCTCACAGCTACGCCAATAGCAAAATACTTTTTGTAATAATCTTTCAGCCCTTTTGGCTTGTCTTCGCGATTCAGCCTGGCAGCAATAAACAGTATTGAGCTGCAGGCCAGTAAGAGAGGAATTTTTAATCTGTGTGTGTTCATAAGGTTAAAGTTAAAAGAGACAGGCCCATAGCAGTGGCTAATTTGTTTATTTTAAAAGTATAGATGTTTAAGAAAAATGGTGCTTGCTTATTGGAGGAATAGCTTTCTTTAAATTGCAAAGGCTGAAAGTGATGGTATATATTAAACATGTTTATAAATGCCTTTGGGGCCCTCGTGTTGTCTAAAAAAAGCAGGAACTGATTGAGTGCCCCGTGTTTCTCCTTAGATATCGGAATCAACCATTTTCTCTCCTATTGAACATTTTTACTATTATTTCGAACAATTTAACTGCTCAATAATGTCCATGTTAAGGTACATTTACGAACCTTTTCAGGTAACTAATCAATTAATAGAAAACAATACATTTAAGGGATTCTCTAAAAATTCCATATCAAACTCTTCTCTTTTATCGAGGGCGAAAAAAGCTTTTTTAGAGGGTTCCACAATAAATTACTTATCATCTTTGTTATGAACCTGAGTTCGATTTTGTTGCTGAAATTATTTATGAAGAGATGGGTTATTTCAGGAAAGATTAAAATGACTGAACCGGGTTTAATACCTGCTTTAGTTCCAAGTTTTTAATGATGTTCAGAAAACTGCTGATTTACTTTATATCTGTTATTTGTTCCCTGGCCTGTTCAAGCCCTTTATTCTCTCAGGAGAATGATTTGAACTTTATCAATTTTGGAAGCAGGGAAGGATTGTCCTCAAATATTGTAACTGCGATTATCAAAGATAGTCATGGTTATATGTGGTTTGCCACGGATAACGGGTTGAATAAATTTGATGGAACTAAATTTAAAGTATATCGCCATAACGCTGATGACTCCACAAGTTTAGCGTCGAATGACGTTATTGATCTTTATGAGGATAAAAAAGGCAATTTCTGGATAGGGACTGTGGCCGGACTGTCACGCTATAACCGGCAAATGGATTCTTTTGAGAACTTTTATGGCAGTAGTTCTGCCGTAACTTCAATTTCAAGCGACAAGACAGGATCCATATGGCTTACAAGTTATGGAGGAGTTTCTGTTTTTAATCCTCAAACACGCAATGTTTCATCGCTGATTCCCAGTAATTTAAGAGACAAATCTGTTCTCACCCAATCTGTTTTACGGGTTTTTTGTGATTCTAAAGATCGTGTGTGGTTAAGTACCAACAAGGGGTTGCTATTGTATTCAAAAGCAAGTAATTCGGTGAAATTCTTTGATCATTCTGAAGCCGATGCCTCTAGCATTGCAGACAAACACGTTAGGACAATAGCTGAAGACGTTCGAGGACAGCTTTGGTTTGGAACCGACGGAGGCCTGAGTATGCTTAAAAATGATGGGACAGGGTTTATAAACTATTATAACAATCCTAAAGATAAAAACAGCCTGAGTAGTAATCTCATTTACGCAATGGCTACCGATAAAGCCGGAAAGATTTGGATAGGAACTGAAGAAGGTTTAAATATATTGGATCCGGCAAAGCATCAAATAACCAGAATCAACCGTAACCCAAGGAATAGGTACAGCATAATTGGCAAGGCTGTAAAAGCAATATATATTGATAAAAATGGCATTTACTGGGTGGGGACCTTTCGCGGAGGTGTCAACAAATACGACAAAAACCTTCCCTTTTTTGATTTACGGCAGAGCAATCCATTCGATCCTTTAAGCCTGAATTCAAGCGTAGTCACTTCTTTTGCCGAGGTAAGCGGGAAAGGTGTATATGTGGGGACAGATGGAGGGGGATTAAGTCTGTTTGATGTTGCAACTGGCTTATTTCATCCCACGCCTCTTTCTAAAACACAAGGCAGCACGGGATTGGCTATCCTGGCGATTGAAAGGAATAATTCGGACTTGTGGATAGGGACATTTCTCAATGGGATATATATATTAAATACTCAAAACGGAGGGGTCAGAAGAATTACCAAAGAAGGCAATCCGAACAGCATTAACAGCAACGATATCTTCTGTTTTAAAAAAGACAGTCGGGGCAACATGTGGGTAGGGACTAATGGGCAGGGAGTTGATTGCTATGATGCAGCTAAAAACGCTTTTATTCATTTCAGCAAAGTAGAGCAGGGAAGCCGGAGAATCCTGCTAAATGGATATATCCGGTCCATTGAAGAAGATAAGGAAGGCAACATCTGGATCGGATCAATGGGGGCAGGCATTGCAGTTTACAATCCTCTTACCGGGAAATCAAAAAACCTAAACAAGCAATCCAGCAAACTTCCTCATGATAATGTGTTATCAATTTGTTCTGCCAGTAACGGTGTTATCTGGGTGGGTACGCCGGAAGGCCTGGCTTATTACGAGCCGCGTTTATCCAGATTTGTTTCCTATTCTGAGAAGGACGGATTGGCTAATGCTTTTATTTATAAAGTAATTGAAGATAATGCTGGCATGATTTGGATCAGCACCAATAGCGGTATAAGCAGCCTCGATCCAAAGACAAGGAAGTTCAGGAATTTTTCATATTACAACGGGCTTCAGAGAAGTCCTTTTGTTCATGGTTCCGGGTTGAAATTAGCTGACGGCCGCCTGTTTTTTGGAGGTATAGACGGTTTCAATTATTTTAATCCACGCACGTTAAATTCCAACAAAAATGTTCCCAATATTGTCCTTACAGACCTGAAGATCTCGAACCAAAGCGTTGTGCCTTCAGAAGATGCAGAAATTAAGGAGCATATCTCGGTAGCCAGAGAAATTCGCCTGGATTACAAGCAGAATTTTACACTAAGCTTCGCAGCACTTAATTATACTTCGCCTGAGGAGAACAGGTACTTGTATAAACTGGAAAATTTTGATAAAGACTGGAACAGGGTAGGCGCTGCTACTACAGCTGCTTATACAAATCTTGATCCGGGAAAGTATACATTTAAAGTAAAAGCTATGAGCGATGCGGGCGAGTGGACAACTCCCGAAACATCCATAGTTATCTATGTGCAACCCCCTATTTGGCGAACCTGGTATGCATATCTTTTTTATATCGCACTTGTTGCTTCTATTTTATGGCTTTTACGGTATCGGGGAATTAAAAAACTTGAAGCAAAATTTGCAATAGAGCAGGAACGGCTACAGGTTCAGCAGCTAATAGAGCAGCAGCGCAGAGAGGCAGAACAGTTGCACGAATTTGATCAGCTGAAAATTAAATTCTTAACCAATTTAAGTCATGAGTTCAGGACACCAATTTCTCTCATTGTAGGCCCGGTAGAACAATTACTGCAACTGGAAACAAGCTCCGACAAATCAGGTCAGCTTAGCATGATACGGCGCAATGCCCGGCGCCTGCTAAACTTGGTAAATCAACTCCTCGATTTCAGAAACCTGGAGGGAAAGGAACTGAAGCTGAAAGTTGCAGAAGCTGATTTTGTTGCCTTTACACGCGATGTGGCTGAATCTTTCAGGGACCTCTCTGAGCGAAAACAAATTAATTTTGAATTTCGCAGTTCCCTAAAATATTACTTCGCTTGTTTCGATCAGGATAAAATGGAGAGGGTATTGTTTAACTTGCTTTCAAATGCCTTTAAATTTACCTTGAAAGGGGGAGAGATTATTTTAAGTGTGGACAAGGATACTGAATTTGAAGGCCTTAAAATTACGCTGAATGATAGTGGTATTGGTATAGAAGCCTCTGCAAAGGATAAAATATTTGATCGGTTTTTCCAGAGCGAAGCCAATAATGAAGTGATCAATCAGGGAAGTGGTATTGGTTTGTCAATCACTAAAGAATTTATAAAACTGCATGGAGGATCTATCCATGTTGAAAGTATTTCGGGCAAAGGTTCCACATTTACCATAAAACTTCCTTTCAAAGAACTGAAGCAACAAGCTGAAGCTGTAGCTGTAGAAGAAATCGCAGAAAAGTCACTAAGCGTTGATATTGCTCCGACAGAAGAAATTGCAGAGATAACTGCTTCGGTAGCTCAACTCCCGGTTATCTTAATTGTAGAAGATAACGAGGACTTCAGGTATTACCTGAAAGATAATCTGAAAGCCTTTTACCGAATTGTAGAAGCTTCAAATGGCGTTGAAGGATGGCAAAAAGTTCTGTCTTCTCACCCTCAGCTAGTAGTTAGTGATATTAGTATGCCTCAGATGTCGGGCATTGACTTGTGTAGAAAGATAAAGTCCGATAAACGATCCAGTCATATTCCAGTATTACTGCTTACTGCTTTAACGGGTGAAGACGATCAGGTCTTAGGCCTTGAAACCGGGGCTAATGATTACATGACCAAGCCTTTCAATTTCAATATCCTGAACATTAAGATACGCAATTTACTTACGCTAAATGAGCAGTTTAAAAATACCTATAGCAAGCAGCTGAAGGTTGCAAGCCCTGATTTAAAGATCGAGTCCGAAAATGAAAAATTATTAAGTAGGGTAATTCAATATATTGAGTCAAACCTTACCAATCCTCAACTTTCGGTAGAAGACCTTAGCAGGAAGCTTGGTATGAGCCGTGGCTCTCTTTACACTAAAATTCTCGAATTTTCCGGAGAAACTCCGGTTGAATTTATCCGTTCGGTAAAACTCGACCGTGCTGTCATATTGCTCGAAAAAAGTGATATGAATATTGCTCAGATAAGCTACGCCGTCGGTTTTTCTACTCCTAATTATTTCGCAAGGGCATTCAAAACAAGGTTCAATATGCTCCCATCAGAATTCATTCAGCTAAAAAGAGTAAATAAGGGGCAATCGCAATAGCGTTGACCTATTAAGGTTAAGTTACGGCGTTTGTAGTGGTGGGGGAGCCTTTCTCTCCCTCCGGGAGAGATGCCGTAAGGCAGAGAGGGTTATAAGGCAGAGAGGGTAACACGCTTGACAGGATGTTCGCCTTGCTATTTCCTTAACTTAATAGCATTGAGGGGATACAAGGCGCTTTAGGCCTGCGCGTTATGAGCGAAATCCCGAATAGGCATCATGCGTCCCCCTTCGGAGGGGGAATTAAAGGGGGTGGTTAACCCTTCAGTTAATTGAAATTTTCGCCACCATTTTTTAAATAAATCTTTTAAATTCATAGCTCAACCTTATTCAATGGATTCAGCTAAATCAGATAATTTCTGGCATTACAATAATAAACTTTTAGACTTCGCTCGTTCTAACCGAAAATCTATGACAAAGGCAGAGGCTTGTCTTTGGAAATTTGTTTTAAGTAAAGGTCAGATTCAAGGGTATAAATTTCAGAGACAACGCCCAATACTTAACTATATAGCGGATTTTATCTGTAAAGAATTAATGTTAATTATAGAAGTTGATGGTATAACTCATCAATGGGATGAAGTTGCTGAGAAGGACAAAATAAGAGAGGACGCTTTGATAAAAATAGGTTTTACCATCATAAGATTTGACGATGATGATGTATTGAATCATATTAATCATGTGATTTATCAAATAACTGAATATGTAGAAGAGTTTAAACGGGCGAACCTGCCTCTTTAATACAAAGACTTACCCCTGTGCGTTGAGTTAATTTTGATGGGAATATGGGCGAGCGAACCACCCCCCTTTAATTCCCCCTCCGAAGGGGGACACTAAGCGCTTTAACCTATATAATGTATTAATAGACGGTAACATACTACTGGTAATAGCACAAGGTACTTAAGTTAATGACATTGCGGTGGAGAGGGGATATCAATGCTATTCGGTTAAGAGTATAAAGATACTGGTGGGGACAGCAGCACCGGAAGTTCCCATGGTCGGTGTCCCCACCAACCCTTTAACTTAATAACATCGGCATCTCTCCCAGAGAAAAAGCTAATCCCAAGACAAAACGCATTAATTAACAGCATTGCTCGGCTGTTCGAAAAGAGTAATAACCTGAGTTCGATTATTATATTCTATTAAATCGCTTAAAATAAGAAACTTGCATTCCCCTCTCCTCGAGGAGAGGGATAGGGTGAGGTGATAACAACATGTCTTATACCCTCTCTGTCTTACGACATCTCTCCCAGAGGGAGAGAAAGGTCATCCCACACCGAACTTTCGCCTTAATTTAATAGCATTGGCATCTCTCCCAGTGGGCGAGAAAAGCTCCCACACCCATGCAAGCCGCATATTTTAATCGAACTCAGGTTAATATAAATATTACTCACATACGCTACGCCGCCGGTACACCTAACTAGCTTCTGCCTTAGTCTAGGCTCACAGGACTTTTTATAAATAGATTCAGCAGAAAATGCCAACGTTGGCTTTTTCTGCTGAATATCCTGCCTTAAAGCCCTTTTAGGCCGTTTTTTGTACAAATTAAACATCATTTTGTACATGAGTGACACCTTAAAAATTGGCTGTACTCTACCTTAGCCTATAACTAACTGATACATCAGAAGGAGCTTTTATCCGGTTTCAAAGCTTGAATTCGTTTACGGCCGGGCGAGAATATTCCAGCTCCATCTAACAGAAGATGTACAAGCTTTTATGTGTTTTACTAATCAATTTAAACTTATGCCAGAATTTTTACACGAAAGGGCCAGGCCTCAAGAAAAACAGATCAGCTTTCCCGAAATGGTATCCTTAACAGCTTCTAACATTATCAGGCTACATCAAGGGGGAGATTATGTGGAATGCTTTGATGGGTCAAGCTGATACATTCAATTAACTATCAAGTTTACAAAAAGCTATTACTGCCAACTAGCACATGAGGTGAAAACATAGTATTAACCAATTGCATCAAATCAGAAAGATTTATCATGCAAATGCTTGCCTTGAGAGTTTCAGGGTAAGGAAATGAACTTAACAGATTTCTATTCTTAAAACACTTTTAAATAATGGAAAATAAAACTATAGTGTATAATAAAGCACTATCCAGTTGTTGTAACAGGGCCGGTTTCTTAATGAAGGCCCATCTTACCATCCTCGCCTTGCTGTCGTTGGCGAACGTCGTGTTTGCCCAGCACACTCGAGTTGTTAAAGGGATTGTATTTGATCAGCAACAAAGTACAGTTATCGGTGCCACGGTAACTGTAAAAGGGACTTCGGTTCGCACCGTAACAAATAGTAATGGTGAGTTTACACTGAATGTCCCCGGAGACAGCAAAATAATTGTAATTAACTACTTGGGTATGGCTACCCAGGAGGTAAATATCGAAGGCAAAACCTCCGTTCGGGTAAATATGAAAGACGACGCTTCAACTTTAAAAGAAGTTGTTGTAGTTGGTTACGGACAGCAGAAGAAAGAAAGCCTTGTGGGGGCTATTACCCAAACCACCG
>Ga0307408_100003312_pt1 | contig 11077 bp, 12 predicted proteins | sample 322Cmetagenome_FD_202116 | JGI IMG/M metagenome (GOLD analysis project Ga0307408, IMG submission 202116) | Maize rhizosphere microbial communities from greenhouse at UC Davis, California, United States - 322HYB-C-3 | ecosystem: Host-associated > Plants > Roots > Rhizosphere > Soil | place... | reverse complement strand
CCACTTGCGAGACCGTTTCGACCCTATGATTCGATTCCTGTTCCCCGCATTAACGCCCGCCCCGGATGGCGGAGCGGCGCTGTTCGACGCCGTGACGTCGAAAGCGCGTGAACCCGATTGGTATGTCGAGGGGGAGGTTCCCGACACACTGGACGGCCGGTTTCGGATACTGGCCACGATTGCCGCTTTGGTTGCGGTCCGGCTCGAACATGAGAGCAATGCCGGCGAGACTCTATCGGTAGCTTTCGCCGAACGGTTCATCGAGGTGATGGACTCGGAGCATCGCGAGCTGGGCCTCGGCGATCCGACGCTAGGCAAGACGGTGCGCAAGCTGGTCGGATCGCTCGCTCGGCGAGTCGAGCTGTGGCGTTCCGCGGCAGCCGGCCAAACCGACTGGAATGACGCCGCTCGCGATAGCGCCTACAAGGGCGAAGTGGCCGAGGGTCCACTGACGCATACCGCCGAGGCGCTCCGCTCTTTCTGGTCGGTTCTTCAGGCGGCCGACTATGCGGCGCTGGAAAGGGGACGGCTCGAGTGACCGACACCTTCGCGCACCAGCTGCGACTCGACCGAATCCGCGACGGCGAGCGGCTCGATCTCTCTGCGGACGAAGCCGAGCGTGAGGCCGTTGCTCGCCGGCTCGGGCTCGAATCGCTCTCTTGCCTCGAGGCGCACGCGGCTCTGACTCGCAAAGGCAACGTCGTGCGCGCAACGGGCCGGCTCGCGGGCTCGCTCGAACAGGCCTGTGTGGTGACGGGCGAGCCGGTCGCCGCCCACGTCGACGAGCCGTTCGACCTGGTGTTCGTTCCGGAGCCGCCGGTCGATTCGAAGGACGATGAAGTCGAGCTCGGCGGATCGGACCTCGACGTGGTGTTCCACGACGGCTCGAGCATCGATCTTGGAGGCGCGATTGCCGACACTCTGGCGCTGAGCGTCGATCCGTATCCGCGAAGCGCCGGCGCCGAGGCGACGCTCAAGGAAGCGGGTGTGCTGAACGAAGCCGAAGCGAGCCCATTCGCGGCCCTCGCGAAGCTAAGGAAGAGCGGCGACTCCTAGAAAGGGACGTCGTCGTCCAATTCGGTGTCGAACGCCGCCGGCTGGGGCCGAGACTGGGGCTTCGAGCCGCCGCCGAAGTCGTCGCCCCCGAAATCCTCGTTGAAGGCGCCGCGTCCGCCCCCGCCGCCCTCGCGGCTGTCGAGCAGCACCAGCTCGCCGCGAAAGCGCTGAAGGACCACCTCGGTGGTGTAGCGGTCGTTGCCCGACTGGTCCGTCCACTTGCGAGTCTGGATCTGGCCTTCGAGATAGACCTTCGACCCCTTTTTCAAATAGCTCTTGGCGACGCGGCCGAGGTTCTCGTTGAAAATCACGACATTGTGCCACTCGGTGCGTTCCTGGCGCTCGCCGTCCTTGCTCTTCCAGCTCTCCGACGTGGCGACGCGCATGTTGACCACTTCGCCGCCATTGTTAAGCGAACGCGCCTCCGGATCCGCGCCCAGGTTGCCGACCAGGATCACCTTGTTCACGCCCGCCATGTCGCACTCTCCTCTTCTTGAGCGACAGCTATAGACCCCGCTCCGAGGCCTGCAAGCCTCACGCGCGGGCGGGCGCGAGCGTTCTCCGGTTCCAGGCGAAGCCGAGCAGCAGGATCACGAGCGCGGCAGCCTGGACCGCGATCGTCTGGACCGTCGGGAAGACCCCGAGGACCGAGATCCGCGGAAGCCCGTCGAGCGGCCGGATGCCGAGGATCCCAGCCTCCTGCAACGCGGCGACGCCCTTACCCGCGAGCACCACGCAGAGCACCGCGATCAGCGCCGAGCTGTAGGCGAAGAACTTCCCGATCGGCAGATGCTGGCTGTAGCGCAGCATGGCGACGGCGATGACCGCGAGGATGACGCCACCGGTCAATCCGCCTGCCACGAGCGCTCCGACCTGACCCTGAGCGGCCATGGCCGCGTAGAAGAGGATCGTCTCGAACACTTCGCGATAAACGGCGATGAAGGCGAGGGCGAAGAGGAACCACGCCGACCGGCCGGTGAGCGCCCGGTCCATCTTCTCTCGGATGTAGCGCTGCCAGTGCCCGGCCTGCGCCTTGCCGTGCATCCAGATGCCGACGAACAGCAGCACCGCCGCCGCGAGCAGCGAGCCGAACCCCTCGGTGAGCTCGCGGCTGGCGCCGCTGACCTCGATCAGGCTGGTCGCCGCCCACCAGGTGAGGCCGCCTGCGACGAGCGCTCCGACCCAGCCGTAATGGACCGGCCGAGTCATTTCCGAATTGTCGGACTTCTTGAGGAAGGCGAGCATCGCGACCACGAGCAACAGCGCCTCTAGCCCTTCCCGGAGAAGAATCGTGAGCCCGCCGACGAATGCCGAGACGGCGCTGTCGGATTCCGGCGAAAGCGCCTGCTCGGTCTCGCCGAACAAGGCGTTGAGAAGGCCGACCTGCGAGCGGACTTCGCTCGCCGGGCGCTCGTCGGCGATCATCGCTCGGAGCTGGCCCATCGCCTCTTCCACCCGGGTCAGGAGGCCGGCATTGCGGGCCCGTAGCGCGGGCTCGATCGGCTCGAACCCGTCGAGATAGGCGGAAAGAGCGAGGTCCTTCGCCTTGTCGCGTTCCCCCGCCTCATAGGCGGCCAGGCTTTCCTGGAGCCGCTGGCGGGCGACCGTCAGCGAATTCGCCTGGACTCCGACAGCCTCCGGGTGCGTCCGGAGATAGGCGATCAGCGCCGCCGCGCGATCTGCGCCGAGGCGTTGCCCAAGCGCCTGCTCTGACAAGCCGCTGAGCGCATCCAAGTCCGGAACCACCGAACGGAGGGCGGGATCGCTCGCCCACAGCCGCTGCCCTTCGGCGACCAGCGCGGACGGGTAGGCTAAATGGCCCGCATAATAGGCCAGGTCCCATCGATCCTGCGCCGGGAGGTTGGAGAAGCTCACCATGGCCGTGCCTTCGAGGCCCTGGTCGATCACCTGGTAAAGCGCGAACGGGCTGCGCTCGGCGGCGCGGGCGCGGTCGGTGAAGGCGATCGGCGGCGGATCGAGCCTGGCCGCCCCCTCCGTCTTCGCGTCGCCCGCAAGACCGTGGCAGCTGGAGCAATTCTGGCTGAACAGCGTCTTGCCGCGCTCGAGATCGGGTGGCCGGCGCGGGCCGAGGGGGACCGGATAGACCTTGAGAAGCTCGCTGCCGAGCGATCGCGCGAGCACGGCGATCCGCGCCGGCTTCGCTTTCGAGTCGATCGCGGCGCTGAGCTCGGCGGACTTGGCCACGAGGGCTGGCTTGGCCGATTTGTCAGGCAGCGATTTCAACTGTTGCTCAACGGAGGCCGCAAACTCCTTCATCTCGGAATATTCGGCGGCGCTCAGCACCTTGCCGGAATCTGAAACGGCGCCGGCATAATCGACCGCGACATAATCGAGCAGGCGCCAGCTGGTCTGGACGGCATCGTCCTTGGCGGCCGCGGGCGCGGCCCAGCAGAAGATCGCGATCATCCAGACCGTCAGGAAGCGCCGCATGGTCGCGCCGCTATCCTAATTGCAACTGATTATCAATAACTGTTCACCGGGGTGGATAGCGCAGGCGACCGAGGAAGCGGGACAAGCTGAGGCTCTGCCCGGAGCCGCGCCACTGGGCCTTGACCTTCTCGATCTTCATGACGTCGTCGATGCGGCGGTCGAGGAATGCCGCCGTCTCCACCCAGCCTTCGCTCTCGTCGTTGAGCCAGACCAGCAAGGTGGAGGAATAGACGGCGCCCAGCGTCATGCGCTTGGTATAATGGTTGAAGTCGGTCGCAGTGTCGCCCGCAATGCGCCACATCAGGTCCGCGGTCCGCCAGCCGATGCGCAGCGCCAGCGGGACGTTCTGCGGCATGGCGAGAATAGCGAGCGCGCGCCTGACCGCCTCCCGCGCCGGAGCCATGATCTCAAGCCTCCTCCAGACGAGCGCGCGGATTTTCTCCCGGATCTTCATGTTCGCCAGGCGCTTGGGCGTGAACCAGCCTTCGAGCGCGCGGTCCACCTCCTGGATGTAGAGGTCGATCATCGCCGCCTGGCCCTTGGGCATTGCGAGCCGCGCCTGGATCGGTTCGATGCCGAGCTGGGCCGCGGCGCTGTCGACAGCCTTGGCACTCCAGCCGTCAAACACCGCATTCTCGCCCACCGCGAGCGCGAGCCGGCGACGAAGCTTCTCGAGAGGGCTCAGGGTCTCCATCGGCCTCAAGTGGGCTGGTCGGCGGCCCTTCGCAAGCCCGGAGCGGGAAGGCGCACGAGCACCAGCGCCGCGGCGATCGCGATCGCTCCGATCCAGTCGAGCACGGACAGGGTCTCGCCATAAGCGAGCCAGCCGACGAGCGCCGAGATCGCCGGCTGGGTGAGCAGGGTGAGCCCAACCACCAGCGGCGGCACGGAGCCGAGAGCGTAAACCAGAAGGCCCTGGCCGAGGACCTGGCTGCTGAGCGCAAGGATCAGGACGAAGGTCCAGTCGGCGGGGACCAGGCGTTCGCCGAGGCCGAGCGACACCGGAAGCAGCATCGCCGCTCCGAATGCGCTCGAAATGAACAGCAAGGGCAACGGCTGAAGCGCTCCCCGCGCTTTCTGCACGGCGATCAGATAGCCCGCGTAAAGCAGCCCTGCGATCAGGGCGAGCAGGTCGCCGGTGAAGTTGCGCGTGGACAGCTCCGCGCTGCTTCCCATCAGCAGTGCCGCTCCGATCGCGGCCATGCAAAGGGCCGCGGCCTGGGTGAGCGAGGGCTGGCGCCGCGCCATCCACAGCCCCCACACGGCAAAAATGAGGCTCGATGTATTGCCGAACAGGGTCGCATTGCCGAGCTTGGTCATGTGGATTCCGGCGTGCCAGGCACCGAGATCGGCGGCGAAAAAGAAGCCGGCGAGGACGGTGATCGAAGCCAACCGGCGACCGGGCCAATGGACCGGCTGGCCGGTCAGCCTCGCGATCACGAACAGGAACGGCAAGGCCAGCCCCAGCCGCCAGACTCCGGCCGCGACCGGCCCGACGCCCGAGAGACGCACCAGCCATGGGCCGAGCGCGAGCGCCGTGCTTCCGATGAGGAGGGCGGGGAACGCAAAACGATGGTTTTTAGATAGGCCCACTCGCGGGCCCGTAGGGCGAGGGGCCGGGGCGAGAAAGCGAAATCCCGCCGGCGGTCGATAATCTCGGCTTATGGCGCGAGCCTATGGGCCGTATTTCTCCCGAAGGTCGTAGAGCGCGAGCGCGGCTCGGGCGGCGTGACCGCCCTTGTCGCCTTGCGTCGGGTCGGCACGCTCGATCGCCTGCGCCTCGTTCTCGACGGTGAGGATACCGTTGCCGATCGCGAAGCCCTGCAGCGTCAGCTGCATCAGCGCGCGGGCGCTTTCCTCAGCGACGATCTCGAAATGATAGGTCTCCCCGCGGATTACGACCCCCAGCGCGACGAAGGCGCAGAAGCGCCCGCTGCGCGCCGCGAGCGCAATCGCCCCGGGAAGTTCGAGCGCGCCGGGCACACTCAGAGTCTCGTGCTTGTGCCCCGCGACCTCGATCGCGGAGCGAGCGCCGGCGAGCAGCATGTCATTGAGATGCGGGTAAAATCGCGCCTCGACAAGCAGGATCGTGCTCATAACGTCACTCCGCGGGCTTGATCCGGCGTTCGCCAACGATCGCCAGGCCGTAGCCCGACAGCGCGACGGGCGAATGGTGCGTGTTAGTGAGCAGGATCATGTCATGAATTCCGAGCGCGGCGAGGATTTGCGCACCGGTGCCGTAGCCGCGAACCGCATCGCCAGCCTCGGCCGGCTTGCCCGCGCGCAGGTCGATCGAACGCGAGAGCGAGCCGGGCGCAGCAGCGTGAAGAGCGACGACCACCCCGGAGCCCTCCTTCTCGACCTGCCGCATCGCCCCGTGAAGCAGTCCCGAGCGCGCACCCGCTTCGCCGAGCACGTCGGCGAAGAGATCGAGGCTGTGCATCCGGACGAGCACGGGCTTCGTCGTGTCGAGCGTACCGTGGACGAGCGCCAGCTGTTCCTCGCCGCTCGCCTTGTCGCGGAACACCTGCGCCTGCCACTCGGCACCGCTCCGAGCGGTGAAGGGGCTGGTCGAGACCCGCTCGACGAGATGATCCTTTTTGAGCCGATAGGCGATCAGATCGCGGATCGTGCCGATCTTCAGGCCATGCGCGCGGGCGAAGTCCATCAGATCGTCGAAGCGGGCCATGGTCCCGTCCTCGCGCATGATTTCGCAGATCACTCCGCTCGAATTGAGCCCGGCGAGCCGCGAGACGTCGACCGCGGCTTCGGTATGGCCGGCGCGGACCAGCACCCCTCCGGGCCTTGCGACGAGGGGGAAGACGTGGCCAGGCGACACAATGGCGTCAGGTCCGTTGGCGGCGTCGATGGCAACTGCGACGGTCCTTGCCCGGTCCGCGGCGCTGATTCCGGTGGAAATGCCCTCCTTCGCCTCGATCGAGACGGTGAAGGCCGTTTCGTTGCGGCTGCGGTTGGTGCGCGCCATCGGCTCGAGGCCGAGCTGGTCGGCCCGCTCCTTCGTCAGTGCGAGGCAGATGAGGCCCCGCCCGTGCCGGGCCATGAAGTTGATCGCATCCGGAGTCGCCATTTGCGCCGGAATCACGAGATCGCCCTCGTTCTCGCGGCCTTCATCGTCGACCAGGATGAACATGCGACCGTTGCGGGCCTCGTTGATGATCGCATCCGAGTCGACCAGCACGTCCGTTCCGCGCTGGATCAATTTCTCCAGCCGGGTGAGCGTGTCCGCCGTCGGGTTCCAGTCCGGATTGCCGAGCTTTCTCAAGCTGTTGGGATGGAGTCCCGCGGCCCGCGCCAGGCCGGAGCGGCTAACCTCGCCGGTTTCGATGATGGCGGTCAGCCGTTCGATCAAAGTCGTGCTCATGACCCTGCCATATCACATCATAGTGTGATTGAAAGGTCGAACAACTGTGTTCCTATTGTGCGCGGGCAGCCAGCATCCGGTCAATATAGCGGGCAAAAACGTCAACCTCGACATTGAGCTGTCGTCCAACGGCGATTTCGCCGAGCGTCGTTGCCTGCGCCGTGTGGGGAATGACATTCACGGAGAATTGGGTCGACCCGTCCTCGGCGTCCCGTACGTCGTTCACGGTCAGGGATACTCCGTCGAGTGCGACAGAGCCTTTCTGAGCGATCATCGGGCCGAGCTCGCGCGGAACCTTGACGCCAATCCGCACCGAATCCCCTTCGGGACAGATGCCGATCACCTCGGCAACCGCATCGACGTGGCCGGTCACGATATGCCCCCCGAGCTCGTCACCGAGACGAAGCGACCGCTCGAGGTTCAGCCGCGCGCCCTCGCTCCACGTGCCGTGCGCTGTTCGAGACACGGTTTCGCCGGAGACATCGATCGCGAACCAGTCCTCGCCCTTATCCACGACCGTCAGGCACACGCCGGAGCAGGCAATCGAGGCGCCGAGGTCGATCGTCGCCGTGTCATAACCCGTGGCGATCTCGAGCCGCAGGTCGCCGCGCTGCTCGACTCTGCGGACGGTGCCGACGTCGGTGACGATCCCGGTGAACATGGGCGCGGCCTAGCTTTCCCGCGCGCGCTCGTAAACTTCCAGCCGGTCCGGCCCGAGTCTCCGCTCGTCGACCAGTCTCCAACGACCATGTGCGTCGGCGATTGCGTCCAGGCCGACATAGCCGAAGGATGACTTGCCCTCGCCGACGATGATCGGCGCGCGATAGATCAGGATCCGGTCGACGAGATCCTCCGCCAAGAACGCCGTCGCCGTCGCCGATCCCCCTTCGACCAGGAGGTCGTTGACGTCATGAAGCCGATGCACGTCTTGCGGCGCCCGGAGGATTTCCCAGCCGACGACGGCATCGCCACGGGTGAGCAGGGCGCGGCGCGGAGATCGCCCCTGGAGTCCGGGGAGCCGAACATCCAGCTTCGGCTTGTCCGCGAGATAGGTGCCGCGGCCGACGAGGATCATGTCGCTATGAGCGCGCTCCAGATGCACGTGCCGCCGCGCGTCTTCGCCCGTGATCCACTGGCTCTCGCCCGACGGCAGGGCAATCTTGCCGTCAATGGATAGAGCCAGCTTCAGGGTGATCCGCGGGCGGCCGAGTTCGACCTTCATCAGCCAGCCGGCGAGCGAGCGCTTCGCCGCTTCGCGCTCCACTCCCAGCGTGACGTCGATTCCCGCTGCACGAAGACCCTTGATGCCTTTGCTTGAGGTCCGCGGGTCGGGATCCCTCAGGGAGATGACCACTCGAGCGGGCTGTGCGGCGACCAGCAGGTCGGTGCACATCGGCCCGCGCTCGCTTCGATGCGCGCAGGGTTCGAGCGTCACATAGACGGTCGCGCCTGTCGCCCGTTTGCCAGCCTTCTCGAGTGCGATCTGCTCGGCGTGCGGTCGACCGCCAAGGGCCGTCGCGCCCCGCCCGATCACCTTCCCGGCTGCAGAAACGATTACGCAGCCGACATTGGGATTCGGCGCGCTTTGCCCGCGTGCATCCTCGCCCAGAGCCACCGCCTCGGCCATGAAGCGGCGGTCGGCGATCACATCCCGAACCGGTTCTCGAGCTTCTGGAATTGCTCTTGCCGCGCCTTTTGCGCGGCTTCCTTCGCGGCCTGGTCCTTCTTCTGGTCGGCGACGATCTCCGCGTCGGTCCGGTTCGAGGGATAGATCTCCACGTAAGTGACCTGCGGCGGAGGCGCGGTGCCGATCTTCGCATCGACCACGAACTCGATCACGATGATCGCCGTCACCAGCAGCGCGAGCGAGGCGCCGATCACCTGCTCGCGGCTGCGCTGCCGCATGAACGCGGCGAGATCGCGGAACGCGGCGCGCGGGCTCGCAGGACGGGGGAACCAGGACATGGCGGCAAAGATAGGGCGCGCGGCCCAAGTCCGCCAGAGTCGACTCAGCCTTCCAGCTGGAAGCGAAGCGTGATCACCAAGGTCGAAGCCATGGCGCGGCCGCCCTCGGTTGCAGGCTTATAGCGCCAGTGCGCCATCAAATGACGCCGGGCGGCGTCGAGGAAGATCCGGTCGGCCCGACCGGCCGGTTCAACCGCGACGACGCGGCCGCGTTCATCGATACTCAAGCGGAGCCGGAGGACCGCTTCTTCCCCGCTCGCGAGCTTCGCCGCGGGATAAGGCGGCTTCAGCTCTTCAGCGGGCGTGAGCAATCGCGCTCCCGTCCGCACCGGCGCCTGGGTCGGGACCGGCTCAATCGTTGGGCCGGGGTTCGGATCGACGATAGGGTCGAGGCTGGGCAGTGACGGCATGCCGTCAACTCTCGGGTTGTCCAGCACTGGAAGCGGCACGTCGGGGCGGGGCACCGCGAGGGTCGTCGGCCGTGGCGCAGGACGGACCCGCTGCTCGACCGGATTGGGCGGAGGCAGCTTCGGGGCTGGAATCAGCTCGATCGTGGTCGGAGGATCGAAGATGCGGCGCCGAACGTCCATCTTCGCGCTCATCACCAGCGCAAGCAGCGCGACATGCGCGGCGATGATCGCAAGCATCGCATTCGGGCTGGAACTACGCCTTGCGACGACCGGACGATGGGCAGCGTACGCGAGCATTGGCCCCTCCTTCACGCAACTTCGGTGAAGAGAATGTTACATCATCTCATTAGAGCCGCAAAGAGGAATTTCGCTTAAGGAGTCTGGATTCAGGGTTTAGCGCTTGGCGGCGGTTTCGAGGCGGCGGACGGCGCGTTCCTTGCCCATGGCGGCGACCAGTCCCGCCATTTCGGGGCCGCTCTCGCGTCCGGTCAGCGCAAGCCGCAGCGGGTGGAACAACTCGCGGCCCTTTTTCCCCGCCACGGTTTTGACCTCGTCGGTGAGCGCCTTCCACGGCTCCGCCGACCAATCCAGCTTTTCGGCGGCTGCGGCCGCGTGCTTCACCACTAAGCGCTCGTCGTGGCCGAGCGCCGGGGGACCGATTTCGCCATGAAGAACGGCGAACCACCCGCCGAAATCGGCCAGCCGCTCCAAATTGGGCCGGAGCAGCAGCCAGTCTTCCTCGGTCGTGCCGTCGGGCAAACGGTCTCTCACCGCCGCATAGTCCAACTTGTGAAGCAACCGCGCGTTGAGCAATTCGACGTCGTGCGGATCGAAATGCGCCGGCGCCCGGCCGAAGTGGTCGAAGTCGAAATCGTTCGCCAGCTCCTCGAGGCTGGCGATCGGCTCGACCGGCTGCGAGGTGCCGATCCTGGCGAGGAGCGACAGCAGCGCCATCGGCTCGACGCCCTCCTCGCAAAGGTGCGGGGCGCCGTAGGAGCCGAGACGCTTCGACAATTTGCCCTCGGCCGCGACCAGCAGGGCCTCATGCGCGAACTCGGGCGGTTTCGCGCCCAAAGCCTCGAACATCTGGATCTGCGTCGCGCTGTTCGAGACATGGTCCTCGCCGCGAACGATGTGCGTGACCCCAAGGTCGGTGTCGTCGATCACGCTCGGCAATAGATAGAGCCAGCTGCCATCCTCCCGGCGGACCACGGGATCGGACAGGAGTTTCGGATCGAACCGCTGCGGACCGCGGATCAGGTCGGTCCATTCGATCGGCCGGTCATGGTCGAGCCGGAAGCGCCAATGTGGCGCTCGGCCTTCGGGAACCGGAGCGTCGGCGGGCCTTCTCTCATAAACCGGCGGCAACCCCCGTCCCAGCAGCACCTTGCGGCGAAGCTCGAGCTCCTCCGGAGTTTCATACGCCGCATAAACGCGTCCGGAGCCCTTCAACCGTTCGAACTCGCGTTCGTAGAGGTCGAACCGCTCAGACTGGCGCACCGTCCTGTCGGGCCGAAGCCCGAGCCAGTCGAGATCGTCGCGGATCGCCTGGTCGAATTCCGCGGTCGAGCGCTCGCGGTCGGTGTCGTCGATCCTGAGGAGGAAAGTCCCGCCGTTCTTCTTCGCGAAGAGGAAATTGTGCAGCGCCGTGCGGATATTGCCGACGTGCAAGCGGCCCGTCGGCGAGGGCGCAAAGCGCGTGACGACACTCATCGCGGCAGTTTCACCTTCGGCCCGGTGTGAAAGAAATTGCTGATTGGATAGCGCCGATCACGGCCGAAGTTGCGATTGCCGATCTTCACTCCCGGGGGAG
>Ga0307408_100003308_pt1 | contig 11082 bp, 12 predicted proteins | sample 322Cmetagenome_FD_202116 | JGI IMG/M metagenome (GOLD analysis project Ga0307408, IMG submission 202116) | Maize rhizosphere microbial communities from greenhouse at UC Davis, California, United States - 322HYB-C-3 | ecosystem: Host-associated > Plants > Roots > Rhizosphere > Soil | place... | reverse complement strand
TGATATGAGTTCTCGTGCTACCATGGCTTTTTTATTTTAGTAATACCCTATCTAAAAACTTTTTAAGGTAAGTTATAAATTCTTCCGGCTGTTCCATCATTGGGGCGTGGCCGCATTTGTCTATCCAATTTAGCTCAGAATTTGGTAACAGCTGATGAAACTCTTCGGCAACTTCAGGTGGAGTTACTCTATCATCCTTTCCCCAAATAAGGCAAGTTGGTATAGTAATCTTATGCAAATCTTTTGCCATATTATGCCTTATTGCCGATTTTGCCATTGCCAAAATCCTAATTACCCTATTCCTATCATTAACAACGCCAAAAACCTCATCTACAAGCTCTTTCGTTGCAAATTTTGGATCATAAAATGTGTAAGCTACCTTTTCTCTAATAAAATCGTAGCTTTCGCGGCGTGGAAAAGATCCCCCAAAAGAGTTCTCATACAGCCCAGAGCTCCCGGTTAAAATCAACGATTTTACACATTCTGGATGGCTAAGCGTGAAAACCAGGCCTACGTGCCCACCCAAAGAATTGCCCAATACGATGATATTTTGCAGTTTTTTAAATTTAACAAACTTATGAACATGTTTGGCCAAAGTTGTTACTCCGGTTGTTAATAATGGCAGTTCATAAATGGGCAACAGGGGAATTACTACCCTATATTGCCACTTAAATTGATTTAATACATCTTCCCAATTGCTTAATGCACCGAACAACCCGTGCAGCAGCAAAAGCACATCTCCTTCTCCTTCTTCAATATATCTAAATCCGTTTTCTTCTTTAACCGTAAGACTCATAATGTTCTAAACAAACGTTTAGTTAAATTTATTAAGCGTTTATTTTAATATGGCGAATAAATGTAAGCTTTTATGTTTTATATAAAAGAATTGCTTTACTAAATATCAGGCAAGTAATTGCTTCACTACCTCTGAAACCGTTTTGCCATCAGCTTTTCCTGCCAGTTCTTTGTTTGCAACGCCCATAACCTTGCCCATATCTTTTACCGATGATGCGCCAGTCCGCGAAATTACATCTTTTATATAATTTACAATTTCTTCCTGGCTAAGCTGTTTTGGCAAGAATTCCTCAATAACCTCAAGCTCCTCAATTTCAACCTTATAAAGATCTTCCCTATTTTGTGTTTTATAAATATCGGCAGACTCTTTACGCTGTTTTACCAGCTTTTGCAACACTTTAATTTCAGCCTCTTCGGTTATAGCTTCTCCTGCGCCTTTTTCCGTTTTTGCAAGTAATAAAGCAGCTTTTATAGCTCTAAGGCCTCTTAATCTGGCATCGTTTTTCGCCAGCATTGCTGTTTTAATTTCCTGATTTATGGTTTGTTCTAACATGTTTACTTTTTTAATGATGAAGAAATGAATTTTGAATGATTGACTTGTTTAATCCCTCAAATTCTATTCTTCCCTTCATTCAACCTTTTTATTTATATTCATTACGCTAGCTTGGGCTGTGGGCATAATTACTAAGTCGTTAATATTTACATGAGCCGGGCGAGATACGACAAACCAAATGGTGTCTGCAATATCTTTAGCAACTAGTGGTTCGAAGCCCTGGTAAACTTTCTTTGCCCGTTCGGCATCGCCTTTAAACCTTACTTCCGAAAATTCGGTTTCTACCGCGCCGGGGTGAATACCGGTTACCTTGATGTTATAAGGCAATAGATCTATACGCATAGCCTGATTTAAGGAATCTACAGCATGCTTTGTTGCACAGTAGACATTTCCATTTGGATAGGTTTCTTTGGCGGCTATTGAACCTAAATTTACAATATGCCCTGTTTGTCTTTTCACCATCCAATTGCTTACCACCTTGGTTACATATAACAAACCTTTAATATTGGTATCGATCATAGTATCCCAATCATTGGTGTCTCCCTGATGAATTGGATCTAAGCCCTGGCTAAGGCCTGCATTGTTTATCAATACGTCGACTTCTTTCCATGCTTTTGGTAAGGCCGACAATTGGCTTTCAACATCTGCTTTGCTGCGCACATCAAGAGTAAGTGTTAATACCTCAATTTCGAATTGTGTTTTTAATTCCTTTGCAAGGGTTTCGAGGCGGTCTTCTCTTCTGCCAGTTATAATTAAATTATAATTATGCTGAGCAAACACCTGTGCACATGCTTCGCCAATGCCTGCAGTTGCTCCGGTTATTAAAGCTATTTGTGCCATACCTTAATGAAAGGCCGAAATTAAACAAACCCTGCGTAGGTTCATCAAAAAATAGAAAAGTTTTATTTACTCGAAGTATAAGCTAAACTGGAAACTGCGCAGAAAAAGCCTATCAAGTGGCTGAGTATAAGCATTTGTTTGCTTATCGGGCTTTAAGACACTGTTTACAGACTGGGAGAACTTTATCTCTGGTGATAACTTAAAATATTCGAAATAGAGGTCGAAACCGATGCCAGCTTCGTAGGAGAAAAAGTTTTTAACGTTTTTTATAAGCCTTTCTGTTTCGGGTTTGTCATCGTCATTTGTCTTCTTTTTGGAGATAATATCTGTTGACAATTTACCTCCTCCTAAGATGTAAGCTCTGAAATTGCCCCTCCTGTCAGATTTCAGCTTAAAGCCCAATGGAAGATCGACCAATGTGGCCTGAATATTTTTCTTTTGTACTTGGGGTAACGGGCTGCCATACTCATAATTAAGAGTGCGGTCTGCAAAAACTAGGGTTGGCGTAAAACGGAGGTTTACATGTGAGCCGAGCTTAAGGTCGGAAACAAAGCCCAAGCCAAAACCAGGAGTTGTTTTAGATCCAATCCCCATAAGAGAATCAATCACTTCGCCATTACGTGGACTTACGAAGGGCTCCTGCCAATTTTGTTTTTTGTATATTTTATATTCGCTACTTACGTATTGAAAGGTAAATCCAAAGTGGATAATTTCATTATCTACCCCACCACCCTGGTTCTGAGCTTTAGATTGATAACTAAAAAAACATAACGCAAGAAGGGCGCAGAGATACTTCGTCATTTAATGCCGGTGTAAATTGAACAAATCCCAAACGCTAATGGACGGTTTTTAGTTTCCCGGTATCCTACTTTTTCCATTAAATCTGTGAATTTCTTTCCATCCGGAAATGCCTCAACAGATTCTGGCAAATATTTGTATGCGCTGTTGTCTTTTGAAAAGATCTTCCCAATGGTTGGCGTGATATAATGGAAGTAGAAGTTATACAGTTGTTTCACAGGGAACACCCTCGGCTTGGAAAACTCGAGAATAACAACCTTACCTCCAGGCTTTAAAACCCTAAGCATATCCGAGATTCCCTTTTCAAGGTTTTCGAAATTTCGCACGCCGTATGCAACAGTAACCGCATCAAAGGTATTATCATCAAATAGCAACCTCTCAGAATCGCCAAGTTTTACCTCAAACTTATTCTGCAAACCGCGTTTGGCAATCTTCTCTTTCGCCACATCCAGCATGCCTTGAGAAATATCAACGCCTGTTATCTTATCAGGATTTAATGCCTGCAAAGCCTCAAAAGCGAAATCACCCGTGCCTGTAGCTACATCCAGAATATGTTTCGGACTATCCTTCTTCAATTCTCCTATCGCCTTTTTTCTCCAAATGATATCGATGCCGAGTGACAAAAAATGGTTAAGAAAATCGTACGTTTTGGAGATATTATTAAACATTGTTGCTACCTGTTCTTTTTTGGTAGCTGTTTGATCATTATATGGAGTAACCGGTTGAGACATACTGGCGCAAAGATAGGGTTTGGTTAATTAAGTTGGTTGAGGAGTTTGCAGTTGGGCCTGAGCTGTGAGGTAGCGGTATCAGGTGAGAGCTGTGAGGACGGAGGTATGAGGTATGAATCGTAAGGAATGGCTATGGGCTCATTGCTAAAGGCTGAATGGCTAACAGTTCATCGCTAAAGGCTACTTGCTAAAACCTGGAGCCCAGAAAATTACATCGATTTCATAAACAAATTGGAGGTTCTTCGTTTATATAGTAACCCATTCATCTCTATCACAAGAATTAAAGGTTATGTGATGAAAGAAGACATGAATACTTTACAGGAAACCGTATCAAATGAATATAAATACGGCTTCGTAACAGATATAGAAACAGATGTAGCCCCCAAAGGGCTAAACGAGGATATTATCAGGTTTATCTCACAGAAGAAAAACGAACCTGAATGGCTTCTTGAATGGCGTCTTAAAGCTTATAACGGCTGGCTTAAAATGGAGGAACCTTCCTGGCCAAACGTTAAGTATCCGCCGATAAATTATCAGGACATTATTTATTATGCTGCGCCTAAACAAAAGGACAAACTGAACAGCCTTGATGACATGGACCCGGAATTGAAAAAAACTTTCGATAAACTAGGCATATCGCTCGAAGAGCAAAAACGGCTTAGCGGGGTAGCTGTGGATGTTGTAATGGATAGTGTTTCGGTGGCTACCTCCTTTAAAAAACAGCTGGAAGAAATAGGCATTATTTTTTGTTCAATCTCTGAAGCTGTGCAGAACCACCCCGATCTGGTGAGAAAATACCTTGGTTCGGTGGTTCCTATGGCCGATAACTATTTTGCAGCCTTAAACTCAGCGGTATTCACAGATGGCTCGTTCTGTTATATCCCCAAAGGCGTTCGCTGCCCAATGGAATTATCAACATACTTCCGCATTAACGCAGAAAACAGCGGACAATTTGAACGTACTTTAATTATTGCCGAGGATGAAAGCTATGTGAGTTATCTTGAAGGCTGTACAGCTCCAATGAGGGACGAGAACCAGCTTCACGCGGCCGTAGTTGAACTAATTGCACATACGCGGGCAGAGATAAAATATTCTACCGTGCAAAACTGGTATCCGGGCGATAAAGAAGGGCACGGCGGTATTTACAATTTTGTTACCAAACGCGGTATTTGCGAGGGCGAGCATTCTAAAATATCCTGGACTCAGGTGGAAACCGGCTCTGCCATTACCTGGAAGTACCCAAGCGTTATCCTAAAAGGCGATTTTTCTATAGGCGAGTTTTATTCCATCGCCCTTACCAATAATTACCAGCAGGCAGATACCGGCACCAAAATGATCCATCTTGGAAAAAATACCAAGAGCCGTATCGTATCAAAAGGAATTTCTGCAGGTTTTAGTAACAACAGCTATAGAGGGCTGGTTAGGGCTAGTAAATGGGCAACCAACTCAAGAAACTATTCGCAATGCGATTCTCTGCTGCTGGGCGACCAGTGCGGCGCACATACCTTCCCCTATATAGAAGTAAAAAACAACAGTTCAATTGTTGAACACGAAGCCACAACTTCAAAAATTGGAGAGGATCAGCTTTTCTATTGTAAGCAAAGAGGTATAGACACGGAAACGGCTGTTGCATTGATTGTAAATGGTTTTGCAAAAGAGGTGATGAACCAACTACCGATGGAGTTTGCCGTTGAGGCTCAAAAATTACTGGCAATTAACCTGGAAGGTAGTGTGGGATAAGTGAGCGTGAGTGAATGAAATGAATGATTGAATCAACCCAATACTGTTACTTATCTAAAAAATATGTTGTCCATAAAAAACATACATGCCAATATTGATGGAAAGCAAATATTAAACGGCATTAACCTTGAAATAAATGCAGGCGAAGTGCATGCTATTATGGGGCCGAATGGCTCTGGCAAAAGCACGCTTGCCCTGGTTATGGCAGGCCGTGAAGAGTACGAAGTGACTGAAGGCTCCATTACTTTTATGGGCAAAAACATTTTGGAACTTTCGCCAGAAGATAGGGCGCATGAAGGCTTGTTCCTGGCATTTCAATATCCAGTGGAAATACCTGGCGTTAGCACTACTCAGTTTATCAAAACCGCAGTAAATGAAAACCGCAAATACCGGGGCCAAGAGCCTCTGGATGCTGTTGCATTTTTAAAGTTGATGAAAGAGAAAATGGCTTTGGTAAACATCGGGCAATCATTGATGGGCCGTTCTATCAATGAAGGCTTCTCTGGCGGCGAAAAAAAGCGCAATGAGATTTTCCAGATGGCCATGCTTGAGCCTAAGCTTGCTGTGCTCGATGAAACCGACTCTGGTTTAGATATAGATGCCTTGCGCATTGTAGCAGCTGGAGTCAATAAACTGCGCCATCCGGAACGGGCAATACTTGTTATTACCCACTATCAACGCCTTTTGGATTATATAACTCCCGACGTGGTACACGTGTTATATAATGGGCGCATTGTTCGGTCTGGCACCAAAGAACTCGCCCTGGAATTAGAGGAAAAAGGCTACGACTTTATCAAAGAAGAAATCAGCCCTGCAGAATTCAAACATCCCTGATTTTCTCCGCCTAAAGGCTCCAAGCGTTTTGTTATCCATTTAAATTCAATGCCATGATTGATGTAAATTACTTCAAAGAACGATTTGAACAAAATCAGGCAACTTATCAAAAGGATGCCCTGGCAGATATCCGTCTGGAAGGATTTAAAACGCTTTCACGGGAGGGCTTTCCTACCCTAAAAAATGAAGAATGGAAATACACCGGCATCAGCAGCTTATTCAACAAAGATTTTCAGTTCAATCAAGACATTAATCAATCATCAGTTAATGAAGCTGATGTTGAACAGGCCCGTTTGCCTGGACATACTGAGGCTAACGAATTATTTTTTTGTGATGGTACTTATAAACCCCAGCTTTCAACCATTCGCTCCAAAAAACTAGTTATACAGTCTTTACAGGAAGCCGTCGCCGGCGAGTACCAGGAGATCGTTAAACAAAGCCTGGGGCACAGCAATAAGTCTATCACCGATGGGATTCATGCTTTGAATACTTCCTTTATTTCGAGCGGTACATTCATATATATTCCCCAAAAAACCCGCATTGAACATCCTCTTTATATCCACCATATTATGGATGCAAGGGCAAACCCTACATTCTCTCAACCGCGCATTCTAATTTATGCAGAGGAAGGTTCTAAGATCCAGATTGTTGAAACCTATACAAGTTTGGGAGCTTCAGGCAGCTTTTATAATGAAGTTATAGAAATCACTGTAAATGAAGGGGCTATTTTAGAATATTATAAAATACAGAACGACACGCCCAACAGCAACCATGTTGGCACCACCCATTTCTGGCAAAAAGGACGAAGTTATGTACATACTTTAACCCTTAGCCTTGATGGGGGCATGATTCGAAATAATACCAATCTTATTCTCGATGCAGAAGGCTGCGAAAGCCACTTATATGGCTTATACCTGTTAAAGGGCCGCAGCCATGTTGATAACCATACACTGGTAGATAACAGACAACCTTATTGCATTAGCAATGAATTGTATAAAGGCATTTTGGATGATTATTCCACCGGCGTTTTTAACGGAAAAATAAAAGTGGAACCGAAAGCCCAAAAAACCAATGCTTACCAGTCGAATAAAAATTTGTTATTGTCAGACCGGGCAAGCATCAATACCAAACCGCAGTTGGAAATTTTTGCCGACGACGTAAAGTGTTCTCACGGCTGTACAGTAGGCACCTTGGACGAAAATGCCCTGTTCTATTTGAGAGCCAGAGGCATTCCGCCTGAATATGCGAAGGCTTTGCTACTAAAGGCATTTTCGGCAGATATTTTAAGCCAGATAAAGCCCGAATCCATTCGCCAATATGCAGAAAAGCTGATTTCTAACCGCCTATCTATTAACGAAGAATGATTGAAACAAGCACCATATTGCCCGCTTTTGATGTGCAAGCTATACGCAAGGAATTTCCCATCCTAAAACGGGAGGTGAAAGGCAAGCCCCTTGTGTATTTTGATAATGCAGCAACATCGCAAAAGCCGCAGATTGTAATTGATACTATTAGCAATTACTATTCTTTTTACAATGCCAACATTCACCGGGGGATTCACAGCCTGGCTGAAGAAGCAACTGCTGCCTTTGAAAACACCCGCTTAACCGTTCAGGAATTTTTAGGAGCTACCAGCAATGAAGAAATCATTTTTACACGCGGCACCACCGAAAGCATTAATCTCGTTTCTCAAACCTGGGGCCGGCAAAACGTCCGCAAGGGCGATGAAATACTGATTTCGGCAATGGAGCATCATTCCAATATAGTTCCCTGGCAGATTTTATGTGAGGAAAAAGAAGCTGTGCTCAAGGTTATCCCTGTTGAAGACAATGGCGAACTCGACTTTAATGCCTTCAAAAACCTTCTTTCCAACAAAACGAAATTACTGGCTATCGCTCATGCCTCTAACGCACTAGGAACTATCAACCCTATAAAAGAGATGATAAAAGAAGCGCATAGTGCCGGGGCAGTTGTTTTGGTAGATGGCGCACAATCAACCGTACATCTTAATATAGACGTACAGGATCTTGACTGCGATTTCTTTGCATTTTCGGGACATAAAATTTACGCTCCAAGCGGCATTGGAATACTTTATGGAAAAAAAGCACTTTTGGAAAGTATGCCTGTGTTTCAGGGAGGCGGCGAGATGATTAGCGAAGTAACCTTCGAAAAAACTACTTACAACGACCTTCCTTATAAGTACGAAGCTGGCACCCCAAATATTGCAGATACCATTGCGCTTAAAACCGCGTTAGATTTTATACGCTCCAAGGGTAAAGAAGCGATACGTCATTATGAAAACCACCTGCTGGAATACGCAACAGCACTATTGAAAGTCATTCCGGGTGTTAGAATCATTGGCGAAGCCAGAGATAAAGTGAGCCTTGTTTCTTTCGTTGTTGAAAAGGTGCATCCACAAGATATCGGCTTAATTCTGGATAACCAGGGCGTTGCAGTTAGAACCGGGCACCACTGCGCACAACCTTTAATGGCTCGCTTCAATATTCCGGGAACGGTGCGGGCTTCATTTGCCTTGTACAACACTACAGAGGAAATAGATACAATGATTTCAGGCTTGCACAAAGCGATAAAAATACTATCATGATAACAGCCAATATGCCATCGGTACCTGAAATGGAACAGGAAATAATTGAGGATTTCGCCTTGTTTGATTCCTGGGACGATAGGTATGAGTATATTATTGACCTTGGTAAAAAACTGCCTGCACTGGAGGATCAATATAAAATAGACGAAAACAAAATAAAAGGCTGCCAGTCAACCGTTTGGTTAATTGCTAACTACGAAAACGGAAAGGTCTATTATAAGGCAGAAAGTGATGCTGTAATTGTTAAAGGCTTAGTAAGCTTGCTAATCAAGGTATTATCCGGGCAAAGCCCCGATTCTATTTTAGAGGCCAGGCTAGATTTCATTAAAGCCATCGGGATGGATACCCACCTTGCCCCTACCCGCTCAAACGGACTTAGGGCAATGGTTAAGCAAATGAAAAACTATGCTATGGCCTTTAAAACTTTACAAGAAATTGGAAACACAAAGTGATGGGTACAGAAGATTTACGTGAGAAGGTTATTGCCCGCATAAAAACCGTTTTCGACCCTGAAATACCGGTTGACATTTATGAGCTCGGCTTAATTTACGAGATTCAGATTCTTCCTTTAAATAATGTGCAAATCGAAATGACACTTACTTCGCCTTCTTGCCCGGCTGCCCAAACTATTCCTGTAGAGGTGGAAAACAAGGTTAAAGCAATAGAAGGGGTTAATAGCGTCCATGTATCAATTGTCTGGAACCCACCCTGGGACAGAGACATGATGTCTGAAGTAGCCAAACTGGAACTAGGGGTGTTATAACTTACCGGCTAATTTAAGCGTCTCGTTAATAGTATCTAAAAAGCTACCCTGAGTTTTATCATGGGCAATTTGCCAGAACATTATTCCATTGAGCTTCTTTGCAACCACATATTCCGTTTTAAGCCTCACCGAGCGGTTATCATCATATGTAACAAAAAGCTTCTTTTGAGGATGGTATAAAAAAGGCGCCTTGGCCGTATCATCCCAGAAATATTTATATCCATTTGCTGGTGTGTAATATGCCGCAACCGTTCTGGCACCAACCGTATTTCTAAACACGGCCGCCTGATAAAGCCCATTATTTAACGAATCAACATTTTGCCAAACCCTTGCATAAAAGGCCGCACCGATTACAATTTTGTTGGCAGAAACACCTTGGTTTAGAAGGTAAGTAACTGCGTTATCTGCCGATTCTTTTAAATAAGGCGTAGAGTATAGCGCCGTATGGTGTCCGGTTACCGTAGAATAGCCATTCACCAGATCATAAGTCATGATGTTAACGCGGTCAACTTCCTTCATTACAGGAACCCAGTCGATGCTTTTTTCTAGGAATTCCTGAAATCCGCCAGCAGCGAAGCTAATCTCATACCTATTCCCCAGAGTTTTACGTAATTGCTGCACCAGCAAAGTGAATGTATTTTTGTCTTCGGGCACGAACTTATGCCCCGGGTAACCTTCAACCGCTGGATATTCCCAATCAAGGTCAATTCCATCAGTACCAAGTTTTTCATTTGCCCGTTTTACCGATAATGCAAAAGCCTCACGATTCTCCGCGGAAGTAAACAAGTCGGAACATGTTTTACATCCTCCCCACCCCCCTAAAGAAAGCAGCACTTTAAGTCGTGGGTTTTGTTTCTTTAAGGCAACTAAACGGCGAACAGTAAGAGTGTCTCTTAAATATAAACGATTGCCTCTAAGTCCGCAGAAACTGTAAATAATATGAGAAATCAGTTTAGGGCGCACTTTACTAACATTAGATGCGCCCCCATGGAAGTAACCGGTTACAGTGTAGTCAGTTTGCGCTTGGGAATTGACATTTGCCCCAATTAAGACAAATAGGAAGCAAAGCAGATACCTGTTAAAGAAATTAAAGATTCCCATATTCGCCAAACGATATTTTCTAAACCTGGTTTTGTCAACCCGGGCTATCGTTTTTCAAAGCTATCAGAAATGTGCCAAAATAGTTTGTGATGGCCTATCAATAATCTTCGCACCCAACTAATCAGTAATTCCCCTACCTTTGCCCGAATGCAAATACGTTCAGCAGAATTCAAGTGCAGCAATACAAGGACTGAAAAATTGCCCCCCGCGGTGCTTCCTGAATATGCCTTTATCGGGCGCTCAAATGTAGGTAAGTCATCATTGATAAATATGTTGACCCAGAAAAAAGGTTTGGCTAAAACATCTCAAACACCTGGAAAAA
>Ga0307408_100003305_pt1 | contig 11086 bp, 30 predicted proteins | sample 322Cmetagenome_FD_202116 | JGI IMG/M metagenome (GOLD analysis project Ga0307408, IMG submission 202116) | Maize rhizosphere microbial communities from greenhouse at UC Davis, California, United States - 322HYB-C-3 | ecosystem: Host-associated > Plants > Roots > Rhizosphere > Soil | place... | reverse complement strand
GAAAAATAGTTCTAACCCCCTACCCCCTGAAGGGGGCAAGGCAAAGGGGGAACATTCTGGTGAAAGTGCTTATCGGTTTCGTCGCTACAAGGCATCGGTGATTGCCGGCCGTATTGTTCACAGGCTCAAGCCTGAAGATGAGGCAAGCTTCGAGCTTCGCGACCGGATGGGACCTGTGACAACGGGGGTCATCGACAAGGCATTCGGCTCCTGGACAAAATACTTTCGCCACCTTAATGAAAAGCGAAGACAAATGTTTATGCCGATTAAAGACCCTATTGCTTTTGACATCGAGAGAACGCGCAGAGTGCTCCTTCGCGCTTTTAGCACGGATGAGCTCATGCGGCTGGCTGCGGCAATGGAGGAGATTTGACATGAGATCGCAAAGTTGCAGTACGAAGGCTCTCCCGAGAAGGCTTCAAGATTCGAGATTTTTGTACGTTTTCGCAAACGACAGGCATATTAAGATTGGCGTGACGTCAGACCCATTGCGTCGTCGTCGTGAGATAAACAGGCAAAATCGTTTTAAAAAGGTCTTTAGCGTCGTGAAAATATTCGACTTAGACACCGCTGCTCAAGCTTTGGAAATCGAGCAGGCGGTGCATTATAAGAGCGGCATAGGAACTAAGGTTTCTCAAAAACGGGAATACTATCTCATTGGGTCTTTGCCTTTAATGATCGCCAAGATTGAGAATCTTATCAAGAATTTAAGGGGTAAAGCATGAGTGACGTAGCATTGGCAGGATTCGTAAAACCGTATTTTATTGCCGAACTTGGCACGGAAGGCCTGATGTCCTCCGATATCGCCATGGCTCTTGGCGTCGAGCATCGCTCGGTCCTGGAGAAGCTACGTCGAAAGAGCTGGGCTAAGTCGGCGAAATGGCGGTGCATCGTACTTACGATCCACAACAGCTTCAATAATCGCTCCTACGAAGCGTTCGCTTTTGATAAACGCGCGGCCAAGGCCTTCGTTGCCCGTTGGGGAAATGAGACGGGCGATTCCTATCTCGACTTCCTTTTCGACTGTGAGGAGTTCATTGAAGAGGGCATTCCAAAGCTCCAGGCGCAGCTTGATTTGCTCCGCAAAGAAATCGAAGCCCTCAAGGCGCCAAAGAAAAAAGAGATCGCTGGCTGGACGGTCACCATTACGAAGGGGGTTCGCCGCATCCGCGATATCTTTGGCGAGGAGCACATTGAGATTGAGCGCGAGAAAGTGCGCTACTGCGATCTCAACGAGAACGAGCGTGCTGCGGCTGCCCTTCAGCATAAAACACGCATCCAGCGTGGCATCTCGACGTCCATAAATCAGGACATTAATCCCGACGACGAACAAGGATGGGCGCCAAAGCACGGTGAGAAGACGGGGAAGGTTTTGGTCATGGGACAGCCAAAGCCGAAGTCTGAGCGCAAAAGGTCTTGAACTCAAAGCGGCCGCAGCCGAATGACGAGATATTAAAAATCTCTAACAAGATAAACGCCGAGCTTAAACTTGTTATAGACCCCGAGGCTCAGATTGAGATCCTGCGAGGAATTATGCGCCGACGAAAGATCGCACAGATTCGGGCTCATGATGAACGGATGGAGCGCTTGCGCAGATGGAAAGAATCGGGCGGTGACGATTGACAACCGCGAGCCATCCATGTAAATCATGGCGCAAGACGAGAGCACCATCTCTTATCTTGATATGCAGCGAAGAGGTCCAACCAGTTGGGCCTCTTTGTTTTTTAGGCTTGCAACGTCAAAAAGGAGTTGCTAATAAGGCCGTGCTTATCAAGACATGGAGACAATATGGACGCTCAAACGCCCGCAACAGCGCTTATCTATTCCACCAACATCGAAAAAATTATCACCGCCCTTGCTGAGGCAGATGATGGGATGCTCGAACTTTCGGTCGAGGAATCTCGCGAGCTTTTTGCGCATCAAAGGGCGCTTGTCGACAGCTCTTATGATTACATCGAGCAGCTCAGGGCTGACGCCGTCATCCTTCAAAACAAAGCTAAGATGTTCAAGGAAGCTGCCCAGACGCTCGAAAACCAGGCTAATCGTCTTGAGAAGTTTTTCCAGTATGCACTCGTAAAAAATCAGCAGAGCGAAGTTTTTGGTTTCGATATGAAGGCGTCGCTTAGACAGCGGCGTGTCTTTAAAATCATCCAGCCACCTACCGCTTCACACGCCGTAAATTTCCCAAAATGCGTAAATGCCAAGATCATATGGAGGACGCCGGAGCCTACAGAGGACATGGTCCGGCTTCTGCAGATTAATGACTTGGATAGGCACTTGCTAACAAATAATTACCAGTGGGATGTAGTGGAGGTTAAGAAGCTTCTCGAAGAGAAGCCCGCATCCCTTCTTGGTCATTGCGAGCAAGTCATAACCCAATATGTGCAATTTGGAGCGAATAAACATGGCGGAAAAGCAGCAGACAAACCTAGTGTCAAAAAACATCGAAACCGTTCAGAACCTGTTTCACAAACAGAAAGCGCAGATAGAAGCGGCACTCCCTAAGCATCTTACCGCTGATAGGATGATGCGTATCGCAATGACCGAGCTTCGTAGAAACGAGCAGCTCGCAAAGTGTGAGCCCGTGAGTTTTCTTGGTACTGTGATTCAAGCTTCTCAGCTTGGTCTTGAGCTCGGCACAGTGCTTGGCCATGCCTATCCCGTTCCTTTCTGGAATAATAAGCTTGGCTATCTAGAGGCAACGCTCATCGTTGGCTACCGGGGCTTTATGGAGCTTGCCAGACGCTCGGGCCTTGTTCAAAAGATCGATGCCCGCGTTGTTTACATGAACGATCGGTTCGAGGTGGAATATGGCTTTGATGAGAAGCTTGTACATGTTCCTGTTATTGACGGCGATCGCGGGCCTATGCGGTGCACGTATGCTGTTGCACTTCTTGATGGAGGCGCTCGACAGTTTGAAATCGTGTCTTTGGCGGATATTAAGAAGGTAAAAGAGGATTCTCTTTCCAAAATCAAAAACGAAGCCGCAAAGAAGTATTCGCCGTGGGTCGCCTATGAAGACGAGATGGCAAGAAAGACAGCCGTAAGGCGGCTTTTTAAATACCTGCCGATCTCCATTGAACGCCACGAGAACCTCGCCATGGCAATGGAACAAGACAATAAAGCCCACGAGGGCATCTTTGATCGCACGCTTGATATCGACCCAATCCCCCCGATGACCGAATCCCAGGCTGATCTTAAAGTGATGAAAGATGATGAGGTCTCAATGCTCATCGAAGTCGCCAAAAACGCTTTCAAAAGCTGCAAAGACCCTATGAAACAAGCCCGTGTTATGAAGAAATATAACGTGTCATGCTTAGAAGATTTGGCGGCTCAAGAGTCAGCACAACTCAGCGCAATCATCGCGGACCTAAGGAGTCAAGAATGACGGTTAAGATGCAGAAGTTTTTCGTGACGGTAGGGTTTATGTTGATCGGAATCATTTGCTACCCGTTTTTCGTCGTACTCGAAATGCTTAGAGTACCCATGTTCGTCTTCGAAGTGGGCAAGGAATCTCTCCAAAGTAAGATCAGGCAGATGCATCGTGCCATCGATTACGACGAGAAGGTGAAGCAAGTCCTAAAGCGCAGCATGTCTATGAGACGACGCTCAAACCCAAATGACGACGAGGCGGCGTATCGTGCTCAGAACTACCGCTAAGCTTTCGCTTATATTTCTTGTGGGCTGTCGTCCGGCTCCTGCGCCCAAAAGCACGGCGCCAGTCGAAGAGCCCACGACTCCCATACCCGATCCTCTCCCACCTGGTTTTAAGCCAAATAGGTGGCTCTGGGTGGCTGAAACCCCAGGGCCTGAGGTGGGCGAGGTGAACGATCTTGCGCTCCTGGTTGGAACCGGGGCCGTGTTCGTTAAAGAAGACGCGGGCTGGCGTGAAATAGGCTCTATTCGTGGAGAAAAAGGAGAGACGGGTGATCCAGGTAAACAGGGAGATGTGGGTCCTCGTGGGGATACCGGCCTCAATGGTCCACCAGGACCGGAAGGAGCCACTGGGCCTAGTGGCGCAACAGGCGATCAAGGCCCTGCTGGAAGCCCAGGGCCTCAAGGGGCGGCTGGGCCGGTGGGACCAATTGGTCCTAAGGGTGAGCTTGGATCACCTGGCGAAAGTGGCCCCGCTGGACCCCCTGGTCCGGCTGGACCTCAAGGGCCCCAAGGGGTAGCAGGCCCGCCCGGGTCGGCAGAACTTCCTGAAGACATCCTTGAGCTGACTGTGTTAGTGCGACCGGTACCGTGGTGTTGTTACGAACGTGGTGGCCGGCAGAGCTTGAGCATCAAGCCTTTGGACACCTTTATATTCCATAAAATGCACACGAGAGATCACGAGGGAGTGTGCCCGTAGAGGACGGCGCACGAGAATGCACAACAATTTGGAAAGGATTCGACAATGGGAAAACAAGAAGCACTTTATGAAAAGGTGCAAGAGCTGCTGAAGAAAAGCCCGGATAAGCCCGTCTCACAGGTCTTGAAAGAAGCCAAGATCTCGTCTTCTCTCTATTATTCGGCACGGCGAAAATTTATGAAACCAGCGCCGGCAAAAACAAAAACAGCCAAAGTGAAATACCGGAAAATAAAGGCTGACACGAGCGCGCCACCTGCTGCAAAAAGCGGCGAGCGCATGGTGATGCTGATGGGCACTGCAGATCAAATTCGCGACTTCATGGGTGGTTCACTATGAAGAAGAACATTAGAACTGCACCGAGGGCCGTCCATCTTTTCAAAGATGTTTTCATGGGATGGAGCCACGAATCATTAAACGCTCTTTTGAAAGAAAAGACTGGTAAAACGCAGCTTGCGAGCGGTGAGGTTGCGGTATTTATCAACAAGGCGTGCACGGCATGTAAGATTTTGGCGCCAGGAAATAACGCCTTTATCTACTACCGCGCTAAAGGTGGCCAAACGATTTCGGCTGAAGCGATTCGCTATCTCCCGGCCCTCTTTGGTGGAGCGCGTCTCATGTTTGGTGGCAGCATTGAGACCCAGGTGATAAAGCACCTCGAAGCCCGGTATAGCAAAAGAGCTGGCAAGTTTTTAAAGGTAGCACATGCCTGAAACCGGTAATTATTATTCGGACGCTCTGAGTTATTGTTGGGCAATGACGTATGCGACGAACGAAATAAATTTAGGAGGAAACATGAGTGGGTGTTGTGACGTGAATAGTGACATTTTTGAGTACTTGGTTATCTATGATGGCGACGACAAATCGAAAATCATCGTCGGCGTCACGCAGGTGATCGCAGACAATGAAGACGCCGTGAAGCTCATAGCAGCTCGGGCCATTCCAAAAGAGTACGAAGACAAGCTGGACGATGTCCGGGTCGTGGTCCGCCCTTTCAATGGGTGAAGAAAAAAGGGGTTTCGGCCCCATCTTCACCCTTGGATACGGCTGTTAAAGAAAAGGTGTCGGGGCTTATGAGATCGATGAGCCGCGAGATGTTTGAAGGCTCTAGTTACGAATTTTGGAAGGGAACAAATCCTGTTAAATTCGTGCCGGAGAGGTGGCCATTTAGGCAACTGGAAGCTAGGCAACTGGAAGCTAGGCAACTGGAAGCGGCCCGCGGGAAATTTTGGCATGACTACTATGGAGAATGGGAATGGCTGGAAAAGACAAGTCTGAATCAAAAGGAAAAAAAGTGAAAGGCAAACTCTACACAACAGCGACCGTAACAAGCCAGGTTGGAAACGTGACGCTACCAAACGTCTACGTTGATTTCGAAGACGGCTCAGTGTTCTTGCGAAGCGGCACGAGCGTGGAGCAGTTCAGCGGAACGTACCGGTTCACTGGCACGCCCGCAGTTCAGGGTGATGACGACTAAAGCGGGGGCTTCGGCCCCTTTGTTTGAGGAATTAAATGCAACGCAGGATAATGAGTGAGCGGCTGGCGCAAATGAAAGAAACCAATGGGTGGAGCACCAGCCCACGAGAAATTAGAGATATCATCTATGACCTTGATGAGGCTTACGCAGAGATAGCAGCCCTTAGAGAGAAAGTCGCACTGAGCATCGAAGCCCTGCGCACTCAAGCAGAAGCCATCGAGAAATTCAAGCGCGAGGTCGCCACACTGAAGAGCATGCTCGATGCGAAGTAAGCAGCGCAGCATGTATACGGACGCCAAAGCCCGGGCCGGTAAGGCGAAGCCCTACTATTGCCCGCATTGCCGCGACGGTTTTGATTTGGCAAAGCTTTACAGCTTTCTCGCTGCAGAGTGGGGCGAAAGCCGCGCGGAGCGTCCGGATTTTGCGCAAGGCTTGGCAGCGGTTATGAAAGAGATGGAACGGATTAAGCAGATTCCGTGCGAGGTGGAAGAGGAATGAACGAAGACGTAAGACTTATCCTCGAATGCCTCATCGCCCTTCGAAATCCGACGGGGGACTGGCTTCTCGCGCACCTGCAAGAGAAGGCCGCCGAGCTTATCGCCCAGGATGATCAGAAAGTGGGTGTGTCGTGATGGAACGCAAGCTGACGGCTGAGAAACGAAGATGGGTTAACCAGATTATTGCGGCCGGCGACGAAAACATGTTTTCCGCAATTCCTGCGACTTCATTTGATCTAATGGAAGATTTTGCTCACGACCTCGAGGCGGCGGATAAGGAGATTGCTGAACTCAAAAAGGAACTTCGCCGGTTCAGTCAACGCGATTACGCTCGTTCCCTAAAATCGGAACAAATGCTCACTGAGCGCTGGGAGAAGCTGAAGGCGTGGGCTAACGAACTCGACATGATCACGAACAGAGATTGCCTTATGACGGCAGGTGAGATTGTGGGAAAGATGGAACAACTCGAATCCGAGGGCGGGGAATGAAAGACAAATGGGAACCGATGACGTGGGGTCACATCCTCGATTTGTGGAAGGACGTTCCAAAAGACGAGCCTGTTTATGAGGTGAAGCTCACATCCTTCCAGGGAAAGTACCAGATAACCAACAACGGAGTGGGCTCACCTCGGAACCTTAAGGAATGGCGCAAACGAGTGAAGGAATACAAAGAGGGCGGCGATGTCGAAGGCGAGACGTTTGGGGAGGGATGAAATGGTCGCTGAAAAATTGGCATTGATCGGCGTTATCAATCTCGGCGTAGGTGGGGTTTTTTTGCTTGTCGCTCTCATCGTCGATGTAGTTGGGGAGATGTGGAAATGACCGACCGCCTGGCGGAGATTAAGCAGAGGAGGGCGGCTGTTACGCCACAGCCTTGGGAGCACAGATTTGGCGACAAAGGAAATGTTCACGGAGTTTATTTTGGTCCTACTACTCAGCAATGCATAGCCCCTCTAGTCGGTGGGCGGGGAAATTTTGGTGCTGAAGAGGAACATGCAAACGCGCAATTCATCGCCCACGCCCCCTCCGACATCGCCTGGCTGATCGAGGAAGTGGAGAGGTTGAGAAAGATCACCTGTGAACCAGCTAAGTCACACCGATTCAGCTCCATGTTTGAGGCGGAATCATGACCCCCGAGCTTAGACCGTGCCCTTGGTGCCCTGAAGGCGGGAAATTGTCAGTTCAGAATTATCCAGAACTGTATCATGTCCATGCTGTTTACTGTGGCAAGTGCGGCGCATGGGGGCCGTTAGCGTTTGATGAATTGCTTGCCATCGAAGCTTGGAACAGGCGATTCGAGGAGAAGCCATGACCTTCGCCGAGTTTGAGAGGCTCCTCGAACGAGAGAAAGACAGCTACGCATTCGATGAGCCGGAAGATGATGTTTATGAGCGTCTTGCTTTTACCGAGAAGCTCATCCGTGTGGCGAGGGCGGCTGACTCATACGTGCAATCCCTTGAAGGAGCGGTCCAATCCCTTGAAGGAACGCCTAACGTATGGCGTAACCTCACTGAAGCTCTGAAGGAGGTCGGGCTGTGACGCTTGATGAGTTTCAAGTTCTTGAGACGGAGTTTAGGGAGGCGCTTACGGCTTGCTCAAATCGCCTGACGCAGAGAAATATTGATATATTGAACAGTCTAGAAAAAGAATTAGATACAGCCCGGGACGATATAATCCCCAAACTCATCCGCGTGGCATGTGCTCTTCAGGCCAATATGAAAAATGGCTATATTATGGAGGATGGTCTTTCCGATGCAGTGTGCGAAGCCATGAAGGATCTCGGGCTGTGAGTGACGAAATGATGGAATCGCTCGAAACGGCCATAACCATGTTCGGAAAACTCCATCCAGTGCGACGGGACTATATGGCAATGCAGGCAGAACTCGAACGCCTCCACGCTATCGAATCAGGCGCTCGCAAGTTTTTCAAATACGGCGTCGCACACCAACCGTTTTGCGACCATATACGCGAGAATACCGCCTGCACCTGCGGGGCTGATGAATTGAGGGGCGCGCTATGACCGTTAGCCTCAAGATTCCCGAATCCAAAGCACCATACAGTCCTCCTCGCAGGATTTGGCGGAAGCCATGTGTGAAGTGTCCGTCGGCTCATTATCCCCCTGACCCAGAATCCGAGGACATGGAGCGTATGTATAAGAGCGGCGCTATTACCGTTTGGGACGCCACGTTTCAGTGCGCTTGGAGACCGGGGAAGATGTGCAAGGGCTTGTGCGACCGCTTAGGTATCACAGTTTCCGACCTTCAAGGTCCAATTGAGTTTAGATTTGGCTAGCGATCCCGGCTGATCGCCGTTTTTAATACATGAGGAGTTTTCGATGGAAAAGTTGGGTTTGTTGTTGAGTCTCGGTTTGGCCTCCAGTGCTTTCGCAAGCGGTCATCGACATGATGACAGTTGCGACCATGACCGCGTGTGCATCGCCGTCGACGCCGAAGGGTATCAGTACCTAGGATATGACGATAACGCGATGGAGGACGCGCTCCAGAAGTGCGTGGAATCGTCGGCAAGCGTCACAAGCTGCCGCGTTTCTTCTTGCTTCGGCGACTACGGGTTCGTTGAGAAATTCGCTGAATAATGCCAGGGCCCCTCGTAAAACGGGGGCTTTTCTTAGGAGATCGCCGGTGAGAGAATTAGTGACGGAAATCTTTGAAATAACCCCAGAACGGAAGACCATGCTTGATGAGATTTACAAGCTTTTTATCGATAAAAAGGCGGACCAGGTCGACGTTGCTGTTGTAATAAATGAGAAGAAATTTACAGTGCGAATGAAGCTATACGAGGGGGATGCCCCAAATGAAGGCGGGGAGGTGTTACCCTCCCCCAAGTAAGAGAGATCGAGACACCCGCAGAAAGGGGAGAACCCACTAACGCAAGTCTGCGGTGAGGAGCTCGATCTCCTCCGCTGAAAGAGGTTTATCGTAGTCGCCATGCAAGGATTTAAGGCGGCTCCACGGGTTGCAAATCCTTACGATCTTGTCAGCCAAAAGCTCCAGATCGTCTGAATCATAAATGTGATCTTCGTGCTCAGGGTCGAACGTATGAATAATCGCCGGATAACTTTCTTCAAGCATGTCGAAAATCTTCATCGCCAACTGTTCTCGTGTCATATGTCCCCCCGTTTTTTGCCCTATATAAACCCTATCGACACGCATGACAAAAACTTTAGAGGTATTTTATGAAATATCGTAAGAAACCGGTAATAATTGAGGCGTGGAGAATACCGCTACCACCACGCGCAAGCTGGGTTTTGGACGTTCCGGAGTGGGTGGGGGTGGCGCTTGATTTCGGGCTATTTCGCTACGCTATGGGGAGCGAGGCCGCAGAGGTCTACAATATAAGGTCCGAATCGACCATTAAAGCAGAGGTCGGGGACTGGCTGATTAAGGGCGCTGCCGACGAGCTCCGTGGCGAAGAAGATCTAATCGATCTTTACCCCTGCAAGCCAGACGTCTTCGAACAAATCTATGAGGCCGTGGAATGAGCAGCGAAATCACAATTCTCGTAGCCCTGTTCGTCGTAGCCATCATTGGATGGGCGGACTTGATGATTTACATGAAGTTGATCCGCGACATGAAAACAACGAAAAATCGAATTGATGAGTTGGCGAAATGGGTTCAAGACATCGAAATGAGGAAAATACAATGACCGTCAAAGACCTAGTCGAACAGCTTAAGAAATTCCCTCAGGATGCTCTAATAATAGCGCCGCTGCGCCAGCATTATTCTCGCCAAGGCGATGTTGTCGATGAACTTAAACTGGCTCGATTACGCCCAATCGACTTCGGGGTAACCGGACGGCGTGATTTCATGCCTTTTGACGAGTGGCAAGCTATCGTGAACCGTGCCCCTGCTTTGATCACATGGACAGAAGTTGGAGTGGTGTTGAGATGATAAAAGACCCATACATTCGCAAGTGCCGCATCCTCAAGGTAATAGACGGCGACACGCTTGAGGTGGAAATCGACCTCGGCTTTAACATGCGCATGACAGAAAGAGTGCGGCTTTTGGGGATTAATTGTCCCGAAATGAAGGGCACGACTAAGGCGGCCGGTGAGGCAGCCCATTATTTCGTCGAAGAATGGCTCCTCGATAACGCCGGCCCTACGGTTGGCGAGGATGGGGGCATCTTTGATTACGGCATCGTGTTTATGAGAAGCGAGAAGGACGACTCGTTTGGACGTTGGCTGGCTCTTATTGAAACGGAAGAGGGCCTAAACCTGAACCAGGCAATCCTTGAAGCGGGCCACGCCGTGCCTTGGGTGAAGAAATGAAAAGGAAGCCAAAAGCACAGTTTGTATGCGCCGGATGCCACATGACTTATCCAAGAGCGGTCGGCCCCATCGATTATTGCGGCGGCTGGTACTGCTGCCAGGTGTGTCTTGATGACAAAATTAAGCGAGTCGAACGCCTCCGATCTGCCGAGAAGGCCCTTAAATAATTCGACAACCAACCCCGTTTTTGCGAAGATTTGCCTCACCAAATCCTCATTAAAAAGCGGAGTTTCCCCATGCCCATCGACATCCAAAAGACGCCCCAATTCATCAAAGCCGTCCCACATTTCGTCGAAAAATCAAAAAACGTCGTCCCTCAGGCTCAAAAGTTGGCCAAGGACATCGTCGACACTTTCGTTAAAAAGCTCGGCTACCCCCTCCCAGAAGAGGATGTGACCACATTACAAAGGGGCGCGATTAAAGGCTTCATTGAAGCCTACGTACAGGCCATTTTTAATGCTGGCATAACCTTTG
>Ga0307408_100003304_pt1 | contig 11087 bp, 12 predicted proteins | sample 322Cmetagenome_FD_202116 | JGI IMG/M metagenome (GOLD analysis project Ga0307408, IMG submission 202116) | Maize rhizosphere microbial communities from greenhouse at UC Davis, California, United States - 322HYB-C-3 | ecosystem: Host-associated > Plants > Roots > Rhizosphere > Soil | place... | reverse complement strand
GGACGTCCATGGGTGCGGTGCTGCCATCAGTGCTCCTCACGCCAATCAGCAGGATTTCTCCCATCAGTGAGGCGACCGGCGTCAGGTAGGGCTGTGTGCCTTCCGGCAACGACTCGCGGGCGACTTGCAGCCGCTCTTGCACGAATTGACGGGCTCGATAGATGTCCGTGCCCCACTCGAACTCGGCGAAGACGAGCGAGAGCGCGATGTCCGACGTGGAGCGAATTCGCGTCAATCCACCCACGCCCATCAGCGAGTTCTCGATCGGCTGGGTAACCAAGGCCTCTACCTCCTCCGGCGCAAGGCCGGGAGCTTCTGTTAGAATGGTGACGGTTGGCTTGGTGAGGTCCGGCAAAACCTCGACGGGAAGCTCGCGCGCGGTCTTGAAACCGGCCGCCAGCACCAGGAAGCAAAAGCAAAGGATGATCGCCCGATTGCGAAGCGACCACCGGATAAGGATGTTCAACATCGGCTCAAGCGGGGTCGGTGGTTTCCTTTGCTCCGCTCCGCCGGGTGACGGAGCTGACGACGAGCAGCACGAACAGCAGCGCGGTGGCGGCCATGAAGAACTTCTCGCGCCACGCAGGCGCTGTGGACTCCTTGCCATGGTCATGCCCGGCTTCACCGCCCGCCGCATTCTCGGCTGCGACCTGCTCCGGCGTCTTTTCGGAGCCGTCTTCGTTATGCTTGTGGCCGTGGGCGGAATCGAGCGCCTCCTTCAGCGACATGCCCCCTCCCCCGCCGGCAAAGCCAAGCGAGTAGGAGCCACGGGTTACCACTTCATCGCCCGGGAAAAGACCATCCACGATCTCGACGCGATCATCGCTGGTCTCACCCGTCTGGACGTTGACGCGGTCGAAGGCGTTCGGAATCTTCGCGTGCTTCACATAGACATGGCGGTTCGCAGGATTTCCCTGGAGCGACTCCTTCGGCACCGAGAGCACACCCTCGCGCATCGACTTCACGATGGAGAACTCGGCACGCATCCCGGGGCGGATCACGCCGTCCGGATTCGGCAACAGGAAGTAGGCGTCGAGGGTGCCGCTTTCAGGATCTGCGGCGGTGCCGAAGCGGAGCAGCTTGCCCTCGAACTCCTTTCCCCCGAGTGCAGCGACTTGGATCTTCGCAGTAGCGCCGGGCTTCAAGGTGCCTGCCTGATACTCTGGCACACGTGCGACGGCGTGGATTTCCGTCAAGTCGGTGATCTCTAACAAAGCCTTGTCAGGTTCCACGGGATCGCCGAGGCGTGCTTCGGAATGCATCACCAATCCCTTCAGGGGCGCACGGAGTGACACGACCGGCGGCGGATCACCGGCTTGGCGGCTCTCGACTTTAGCGACTACCTGATCGGCCGTCACGGCGTCGCCGGGCGACACGCTGAGTTCGACAATGCGGCCGGAGATACGACTGCTCACGGCCCCGGTCCGGCCGGGAATGGTCTCGATGCGGCCAAGTGCGAAAGCGGTTTCCTGGAAGTCGGACTCTTCGACCGTGACGATCTCGATCCCCAGGTTCTTCACGCCCTGTTCGGTGAGTAGCACCGTCCCGCCCTCAGTGGCGGAAAAGGCGGCAGGCGGGAGCAACAGCGCTCCCAAGCAAAGGATAACGGAAAGTTTCATCATCTAACAAAAATGGTTCAAGGTTTGCCCGCTGCCGCTTCGTGGCGCACGCGGGCGAGGTTGAATTGCTGCAAGGCATCAAGGCGGGCACCTGCCAGTTGCAGTCGCTTCTCGCGATTGCGGAACACGGTCTGGATCTCGCCTTGGCCTTGGCGAAAGGCGTCTTCCGCCGCCTTGGCTTGTTCCTCGGCGAGCGGGATCAGGGTGCCGCCGAGCTCCTCAAGTAGCTTGGCCCACTGCTCCATCTCGGCACGTGCGGCTTCCGCCTCCAGATGGATCGAACGGGCCAAGGCGTTTGCCTCCTTGTCCTTGCGCTCCTTGCGCGCCTGCGCCTCCTCGATCGCGCCCTCGTTCTTGTTCCACAAGGGCAGCGGGAACTTGAAGCGCAGGCCGACGAGAGCCTCCTTGTCGTAGCCTTCCGGCGCGTCCTCGGTCTTCTCGGCACCGGCAAACACGCCAGCTTCCACGTCGTCGTAGCGCTTGGCTTGCTCAAGAGCCACGCCCTTCGCCGCGGCATCTGCCTCAAGCACCGCAGCCTGGTAGTCCGGACGGCGGGCCGGATTCGCGCCCGCCGCGGGAATGGCTGGTGCGGGCAAGGTGCCGCTGACCAATAGCGTCTCTGCCGGGAGCATTCCGAGCAAAGGCTTGAGAGTGCCGACGGCGGCCACCTCCGTGGCATCCAACTGGCGCATCTCCAACACGAGACTTGCGGCTTCAAGCTTCGCCTGCCCGGCATCGAGCCTCGACCCTTCGCCTTTCTCGGCGACGCCGGACAAGAAGTCGGCGAACTCCTTCGAAAGCGCCGACTGTTGATTCAGCAGTTCGCGACGCTGGCGAATCGCCAGCACATTGACCACGTCCTCGCGGGCTTCGGCGATAATCTGGCGCTCGACTTCACGGACCTCAGCCTCCGATGCCTTGTATTCGGCAAGCGTGACGTCTTTCTCCAAACGCAGCCGGTTGGTGAGCGGGAAGCGCTGGGTGAACCCGATCTCGAGCTTCCGCTCGCGATAACGCGGGTCGTGACTGACCTCGGTCTCGATCTCGGGATTGGCCAAGCGGCCGGACTGGTTCATGCGGCCGAGCGCCTCGCGGATGCGCAGGCGGGCGGCGGCAAGGTCGGGATTCTGGGCGCGGACCCGGTCGCCAACACTGGCGAGCGAGACCACCACCCCCGGCTCCGCCCGGACAGCGGAAGCCGTGAAGATGAGCGCCACAAGGGCACCAAAGGAAAGAAGATGCATGAATGAGAGAGTTTGCGGTCGCCCGCAAATGGCGGGACATGGACGTGGTGATTTTCCTAACAGGAAGACCGCCGGACAAACGGTGTCGGGCGGAGGACGTCGCACCATGCGGGCACGACGGAGCGTCAAAGAGGGACGCTCAGATCAATGGGGGCTTATCCAACGAAAATACCGGCTCATCAGGCGGCAGCGCCGTGAACCAGGAAATGTGGAGCCACACAGCGTCAGGCAGCAACAAGCGTTGCTGCGGCACTTCGACCCCTGCCAGCGGCGCCACATGGCAGCAGCTGTGGGTGTGATGCTCGTGCGGACCCGGCGGGCAATCGGGCGAATGATGATCATCCTCGCCTGAATCGTGGCTATGGTCGTGATCGCAGCACTCGGAGGACTGACCCTTCGGGTGCACATGATCCAGCGCGAGCACGCGGCCACACAGTCCGGCGATCACGCCGAACACCATGAGCCATGCAAACACGCTTCGCACGCTGACCAGAAAACCCCGATATTTAACCACGGCAAGCCGATTTTCTCGGTCAGCCCGGCCGGACCTCGCACCAGCCCCGGCTCCATGTGACCCGCAGAGCCAGGCCAAAGAGCTTGCTCAAGAGCTCATTCTTCAAGGCCTTCCGTTTCGGGGCATCCACCCGCACGGCACCCTTTTCCAACAAAATCACCCGCTCGATCTCCGGTGGGATTTCCCCCGGGTGGTGGGTGACCAGCACCAGCGTGTGACCGTGGGTGAGCAGTTCACGCATCACCGTGGTCAGTCCCATCGAGGCGCTGAAATCGAGGGCCGTGGACGGTTCATCGAGCACCAGCACCTGAGGATCGTGTACCAGCGCACGCGCGATCAGAAAGCGTCGCCGCTCACCGGATGAGAGCGTTCCAAATTCGCGCTCCGCCAATTGAAGCACGCCGAGCCGGCCCATCGCCGCATCTGCTGCAGCGCGATCCTTGGCTGAGAATCTCATGTCGCGCGTCCGCCCGAAGGCACCCCGCAGCGACGAAAGCACCACATCCCGCGCGATCTCTTCCCGGTCGAAACGAGCGACATCCTCCGGCATCACCACACCGATCCGATGCCGCAGTTCCTCCAGAGACCACAGCTCCTCACCGAAGAGACGGCAGATCGTTTCCGGATTTGCCTCGGGCCGGACTTCGCCGGTCAGCAGCTTGAGCAGCGTACTCTTGCCGGCACCATTCGGGCCGAGGATGGCCACGCTCTCGCCGTGCCGGAGAGTCAGGGAAAAGTCCCGCAGCGCGCGGGTTTCACCTCGCCAGACCGTGGCATCGCGGATCTCAAGAAAAGGCTCGTGCTCCACGCCGCCGATGCCGCCGCGCTGATGGCGGCATGGCCAGCTTTTTCGCCGCCGATTACTTCGCAGCTTCCGCTTCCGCGTTCTCGCCCGGCTTCTTGTTGCCAAGCAGCTTGCCGACGATGCCGAGCTTGTCCTGCACGTCCTTGTTGCGCTCGGTGCTGGTCCGTTCGCCGCCGCTCATGCTCTTCATGGCGCCGTCGATCTCCTCGCCATTGCCTGCGGGCACTTCATCCGGATTCACGCCCATCGCACGGGTCGCGTCGCTGATCTGATCACCGTGGACGGCGACCTTCTCGAGTTGCTTGTCGAAGTTCTCCTTGGTGTTCGCAAGGGTCTTCACGTCGCGGAATGATTCTTTGAAAAGCGGCACGATCTTGGCCACCTTGGCTTGGGCCGAGGGATTCACTGCAAACCATCCGCCGGCGCTACCCAGCAGCGCGAGGAGGGACAGGGTCACCGCAAGGCTCGTGCGCTTCTGGGAGATCGCCTTCTTCGCATCGCGCTCTTCGATCATCGCGCGAAGCTCCGGACAGCCTTCATCCTTGAACGGAGCTTCCGCCTGGAGACCGGCTTCGGTCACTGGCATCGCGGCCGTGACAGGAGCCGCAGGCTCCGCCTTTGCGACCGGCTCGATCGGGGTGGCCGTCGGAATGGCACGCAGCTTTTCCCGGTCGGCCATGAACGTCGACGGCTTCGGAACGCCTGACGGCGACGGAGCGGAACGGAGAGCGGCCATCGCAAGTTGCTGGATCTTGTCTTGAGCGGTCATGGGAGGAACGGGGTGGATGAAAGGGTGATTGCGTTCGACATGGCCACTATTCAGGATTCTTAACTAGTTTCCCATTACGTAATCGCGTGAGAGCCAGAATTCCAAAAAGTTGGCGGTTTTACTGGGTTTCCTTCTTCGCATTTTCGCAAATTACGAATTCAGATCCTCAAATCCGCACGATCACCATGCCTGCCTCGTCCACACCGGCATCAAACGTTTCCACCCCTGTCTCGTAGGTCGCCACCCGGACCTTCTCCGGACAAAACACCGAGCGCCCCGTCAAGATATCGAACTCCCAGCCGTGCCACGGGCAACGCAGGATCTCCCCTTCCCTCGTCCACCGGAACTCACCCACGGCGGAAGGCTCATTCATCCCAGTCACGATGCCCTGACAAAGCTCCGCACCAGCGTGGGGACATAAATTACGAAGAGCATAGTAGTTCCCGTGCACATTGAAGACTCCAATCGAGCGACCGTCCCCCGCGTCGATGATCTTCCGCGACCCCGGCGGCAACTCCGCTGCGGGGCACACGTGAATGGTTCGCTTCTCCTTCACAGCCGGTAAAGCTCTGCGGCGTTCTTCCAGAAGATCCGCTCTTTCATTTCCTCAGGCAAGCGGGGGAACGCACGCAGCGGCGAGTCATTGTCCCAATGCGGGTAGTCGCTCGAAAACATCAGCGTCCGCTCCGCCTGCATCATGTGCAGCAACTCTAACAGCTGATCGCTCGATGGCGGCTCCTCCACCGGCTGGCTGGTGAAGCGAACGCGCTCCAGCACGTATTCGCTCGGCAGGCGGTCCAGCCACGGCACCGTGGAACGCAGGCCCTTCCAGTTCTTGTCTAGCCGCCAGAGGAGATGCGGTACCCATCCGAAGCCGCCCTCGACCATCACGAAGCGCAGCTCTGGAAACTGGCTCATCGCCCCACGACACAGCAGGCTGGTGAGCTGCGCCATGAAGTTCTGCGAGAGATTCGTGTGCCACTCCAGATAGCTCGCGGGGAAGCCGGCGGTGAATTGTCCGGCGACTCCTTTTCCCTCGGCCCCGGGATGAACTGCCACTGGCAGCCCGGCCTCGCAGGCAGCCTCGTAGATCGGCCAGTAGATCCTGTCGCCGAGCGGGATGCGCGTCGCACTGGTCATCACGACTTGCACGATCCGCTCCGATCCCGCCACGCGCCGGATTTCCGCCGCGGCAGCCACAGGATCGAGCGGGTTGATGAGCATGCTGCCGAGAAAACGGGGATCCGCCGGCAGCCACTTTTCCCGCAGCCAGTCATTGTGAGCACGCGCGATCTCGTTGCCGAAATGAGTGTCGGGATGAACGCCCACCGTCAGCAACTTCGCCTCGATCAGCACCGCGAAATCCACGCCATAGGCATCCAGCAACTGCTCCTGCATCTTCTCCGGCAGAGAACCCGCTGGTTCGCCTCGGGGGCCGCGGGCATCGACCCGTCGCACCCCCGTCGGATGTGGCAATCCCGGCCCACCCGGCAGCACCAGCCCCTGGGTGCGAAAATAAGCCGGTAACCGGGAGACAATTTCGTCCGCATGGAGCGGTACACAATGAACGTCGCAATCGATCAGCGACCAACCCGGATTCACCTCGCTCTCGCCCGCCATAGGAAGATCCATGGCACGGATTGGTTGCAAAGGAAAGAAAGCGCCGATGCTTTAACCGTCACTTCATGATCCGTGTGAGAGGCTGTGTATACCGGACCCAGCCATGAACCGACCTACCGTAGGAATCTCCATCGCGAAATCGGCCACCCGTTGTTTGTTGCCTACCGTGCCCTTTCTTTCCCGCATCCTGGCTGTCCTTGCCATCGCCACGAGCATGGCCATGGCGGAGGACGCCTACGTCGAGGGCGAGGTGCTGGTCACCTTCAAGCCGACCGTTGACGCCCCCGGCGCTGAAGCCGCGTTGGCTAGACGTTCGCTCGGGGTGACGCAGCGCTTCGACCGCCTCTCGCGCCATCGCGGCCGGGTTTCCACGTTGGTCCGCGAGAAGAATCGCGGCACCGCCAAACTCATCGCGGAGCTCAAGGCGGATCCCTCCGTGGAAACGGTGGAACCGAATTACATCCGTCACGTCTCCGCAGCTGCCAGCAGCGACCCGGATTTCAGCAAGCTGTGGGGACTGCACAATACCGGCCAAACCGTCAACGGTGTGACCGGAATCGCCGGTGCCGATACCCGTTTCGCGGAAGCTTGGCCCCTCGCTCGCCAAAACGGGCCGGAAGTCGTCGTCGCGGTCGCTGACACGGGCCTGGATCCGACCCATCCCGATCTCGCCGTCAACCTGTGGACCAATTCCGGCGAAATCGCGGGCAACGGCGTCGATGACGACGGGAACGGCCGCATCGATGATGTCCACGGTTTTGACTTCACCGGCAATACCGGTCTCATCACCGACTCTGGCGAGCACGGCACGCATGTCGCCGGCACCATCGCGGCCAGCGGCGGAAATGGCCTCGGCATCACCGGCCTCCAGTTCCACGCGAAACTGCTACCGCTGAAGGTTTCCAGCGACGGCGACTCGATCACCAGCTCGGCCGTCCTTGCCGCCTTCGACTACGCGGTGGATCTGAAGGAACGCGGCGTGAACATCGTCGCCATCAATGCCTCCTTCGGTGGAGGCTCATCGTCCACCACCGAACTGACCGCCATCGAGGCATTGCGCGACGCAGGCATCGTCCTCTGTGCCGCGGCTGGAAATAGCGCGGCCAATAACGACAGCACCGCCAGCTACCCCGCGAACTACGCAGTCTCCAATATCATCTCCGTCGCCGCGCTCACCCCAGCAAACCAGCTGGCCAGCTACTCGAACTATGGAGCGACCAGCGTGGACCTCGCCGCGCCAGGCAGCGAGATCTACTCGACCATGCCGCTTTCATTCGTGTCGCAGACGAACAGCCTGAAAATCGGCTCCACCACCTACTCCGCGGCTGGCATCGAGTATGCGGGCACGACCGGCACCTCGGGCATCACCGGCTCGGTATTCAATTGCGGGATCGGCCAGACGGGCCAATTCCCTGCCGGAGTCGCAGGAAACATCGCGCTCATTCAGCGCGGCACGCTCACCTTCGCACAAAAGGTGACGAATGCCATGGCCGCCGGCGCTGCTGCCGCCGTGATCTACGACAATACCAGTAGCTCCATCACGACCAATCCCTGGACACTCAGCGGAACGAACAACTGGATCCCCGCCATTCGCATTTCGCAGGCAAACGGCCAGACCATCGCCGCCTCGACGCTGCCCGTGTCCGCCACCTTCACACGAACCATCAACACCGCAGCCGCCTATCAGTTCCTGGACGGCACTTCGATGGCCACGCCCCACGTGAGCGGCGCCGTGGCTTTTGCCGCAACGAATTTCCCCACGGAAACCATGGCGCAGCGGATTTCCCGAATCCTCACCCACACCACCTCCGTTCCTGCGCTCACGGGACAAGTCGCAACTGGCGGCAGGCTCGACCTTCTCAAAATGATCGATAGCGACAATGACTCCCTGCCCGACTGGTGGGAGTTGGAGAAATTCGGAAATCTCGCTTCCACCGCGGTTGATGACCCTGATGGCGATGGTGTCCCCAATGCGGACGAGTTTCTCACCGGCTCGGGACCTCTCGACGGCTCCAGCAAGTTTGCCCTCGCCAGCTTCCATGAGGATGCCTTCAGCTTCTCTGCCTCCTTCCCCACCATCGCCGGACGACTGTACCAGGTGGAGTGGACGAACGACCTGTCCGCAACCTCATGGAACTCACTCGGCAGCGCAATCGAAGGGGATGGCCATGCACATCTCTTCACTGACTCGTCAGCACCCAGCTCATCTCCGCGGCGCTTTTACCGCTTGCGTGTGGAGTCTGCTGCCCCCTGAGCGACTGGAGGAATTTTGTCCATCGACTTCGCCATGATTCGGGGCAAGCTGATGGAAGCCCATGACTGTCCATGACAGCTCTACCCTCGCTGCGCTGATCGCCGCCTATGAGAAAGCGGTCGTCTTCGAGGAATCCGCCCCAGGCGCTCTTCGCATCGCCAAGGCATTGCCCGAGCTCCACTGGTCGAATGGCGGCCTGCTGCTGCTCGGAGTCCGAAAGGACGGCACGGTCGTTGGTATCCCTGAGGCGGAGGTGGATGGGATTTTCGATAAGTTCGCCCATCTTTGTGCGGAGCTCACCAAGACCAGCGTGGAGATCGGTCTTCTCCGTTTCGAGGACCGCCTCGTCGTATTCCTCGTCTTCAATGTGATCCCGCGTCACACCGGACCGCTAGCCCGCTACGCGGAGGACATCGAGCGGATAGCAGTGGTCTGAGAACCTCCGGCCTCAGGCCCTCCCCTTCCTGAGTTCTGCCATCCGCAGACCAGACAGGAAGAGAGCAAAACAGGCCGGACCCGCGAACCCCGATCTCGACGTCCCGCCGCTCCGTCGCCACTTTCCCGAGCATGGACCTTCCTGACGCCATTGAGCACTTCCTTTCCAAACCCGGCGCCGAAGAAACGACGCCCTTCGGCCCGGACGTGCTCGTCTACAAGGTCGCCGGCAAGATGTTCGCCCTCGCCGTGCCCGAAGACTTTCCCTCCCGGATCAATCTCAAGTGCGATCCCGAACGAGCCGTGCTGCTGCGGGACGAATACTCCGCCATCCTGCCCGGCTATCACATGAACAAGCGCCACTGGAACACCGTGGTGCTTGATGGCACACTCCCCTCCTCTCTCGTCCGCGAGCTGATCGATCACTCCTACGGCCTCGTCGTCGCCGGGCTGACGAAGTCACAACGCTCTGAACTCGAAGGCTAGAACGAGCCGCCTCTTTCTTGACACTTGGCACTTCTCGCTTGGAACTTCACCCTCCCTCGCATGCCCGTCGCCGAGCCCCAGAAAGAACTGCGCTTCACTCGCGCCGGGCAGGCCGTGGTGTTCTGGATCGCCGCCGCCGCGTGTGTCATGGCCGGTTTGGTCTTCTTTCTGGTCGCCCCCTATCGCGCCGATACACCGGAACTTCCCCATCCCGCATGGGGTCTCGTTCCGATCGCCTTCGCCGTTCTGCTGATGCGACTCGCCTGGCGCTGCGCCAAGCACGCCTACCTGCTGCTCAGCCCGATCGGCGTCGAGATCTTCCCCTTCTTTCGCCCGGGCGTGAACATGCAGGTCATCCCATGGGCGCAGATCGCCGCCGCGGACATCGATGATTCACGGCTGACGCTCCACTTTACCGCGGAGAAAACGTCCGGCATTCACCTCTCGCTCTCACCGATCGCCAAAGACCGCCGCGAACTGCTGGCCAAGGCGATCCAAGGCCGGCTTTCCGTGAACCCGGCTTCTTCCATCTCCCATTCACCATCCCGATAAATGCGCCCGCCATCCCGTCAGATCCTCACCGTCGAAGAAGCCTTTGGTGCCAATGGTTGGCACTGTGAATTGGTCGAGGGCCGCGATGTGCTGCGCTCGGTCTTCTCCGGTCACCACACGCGCATCGAGATGACCGTCCAGGCCTATCCGCCGATGAACGCGCTCGCGGTCATCGGTGAAATGCCACTCCCGCTCGATGACGAGCATCGGCCGCATGTGCTGGAGCTTCTTGCCCGGGCTAACAAGACGCTGAATCTTGGTGGCTTCGAGTATGATCTCGATCGCGACCGCCTCGTCTTCCGCATCACCAATCTCTTCGACAAGGAACGCTACGATGCCGACATCGTTTCCTCGATGGTTCACTGCGCCGTTGCCGAATTGGATCGCATCGCGCCGTATGCGATGACCGTGGTCCGCACCCCGGAAGACCTGTTGGATGACCTCGATCTGAAGCGCCTGCTTCAGCGTGACGACTTTATCCCGCCGGTGCCCGGCGATGAGGAAGATTACATCTAAAAAATTCAAGTCCCACCCTAAGACCCATGAAAGCCCTCGCCGCGCTCGCCCTGCTCGCTGTCCCCACCTTTGCCGCCGATCACCCGGCGGAAGCCTGGGAACTGACGCTCGAATCCGGCTATCTCTGGAACATCGGCGACAACACCGCCATCGACTATGAGATCGCGCCGACGCAGTTCACCCTGCGCAGCCCGGTGGTCCTGAACTGGTGGGAAGATGAAGGCGGCGCGCGGCTCGTCGTCCGCAGCCGTTTTTCGCTGTTGATGGAATCCA
>Ga0307408_100003303_pt1 | contig 11089 bp, 17 predicted proteins | sample 322Cmetagenome_FD_202116 | JGI IMG/M metagenome (GOLD analysis project Ga0307408, IMG submission 202116) | Maize rhizosphere microbial communities from greenhouse at UC Davis, California, United States - 322HYB-C-3 | ecosystem: Host-associated > Plants > Roots > Rhizosphere > Soil | place... | reverse complement strand
AGGCGGAACGGGCGGCGAGCATGGCGTCGGCCATTTTGTAAGCCCGCGTGGCAGCAACGTCCTCGGATGCGATCCACTCCGCGTCACCGGCCAACATTCCTTGCAGCGCCTTGGCAGCGAAGTAATCTCGCAGGGTCATGCCAGACAGTTGGCGCTTCGTCTCTTCCACGGTTTTGGGTTGAAAATCATGTGGTCGTAATCGCCGACCGGGAATGCCGGCTGCAGACCATCTTCAAGCGCGGCGTCGTACCGGAGCTGGGCGCCTTCAATCTGGCGGTCCATTTGAGCTGCCATGTATTCCATGACTGAGTCCTCTGTAGTTGATCCAACAAATTCCGGCTGCACACGATCCTTCCGCTGGTTGCCGTTTGGCGCGGTGTCATGTGCATGCGGGATTGGTCGGGGGAGGGTGCTGGTTACGTCTCCAGCGCGGGCTCTCACCGCCGTGTTGCCTCGTTGTCCAGATCGCGCACCAGATCGTCGATTCACACAGGCTTACCCGCAGAGGCGGCACCCATATGGTCGTTTCAACTGGCCGGAGGGATAAAGCTATGAAGAACTCTGCCCCGTAACGCTCTGGCTGGTTCCGTTGCCCACGGTTTCCTTGAGTGATGCAGGTGGGCGGTTATAGGCCGCAGTTTCGTCCGCATCGGTAGAACACCTTGTCTTGCCCGCAGCCCCAGGTACTCGCCGGTTTCGCAGCCGAAGCTTGTGTATCCGCTTAGGTCTAGGTGTTCTCCGATGCGGCCTGGTGCTGGGGAGTACCAGGTGCTCGGGCCGTCTCTCCGGCTGTCCGTCGTACTATTCCGACTGTCAGCGTGCTTGATTTGGCTCATTGGCTAAGCCTTCGCTCATACGGAGCGAAACGAACACTGCTTTGGAGTGCCCACAAAGACCGTATTGTCCGACGGTCGTGGCGGAGGCGGCTTAATCCCCGCTCAGGATTCTTTTCCCGTCTGGCCCTATCGCCGAGGCCAGCCAGTGAAATCGTCACGCAGCAGCTTTGCACTCAGCCGCCGTCATTCGATGACCGTCTTCGCATTCAACGACGCGCACGCCGCTGGTGAGTCCACGTTCAGCGTTGAGCCTGTTTGCCTCGCGGATGCAGACATTCAGGTCGTCATCGGCAAACACCTGCAGCTCTCCGTGCAGCGTTATGTGAAGGACTTTGTTCATCGTCTTGCCCTCGGTCTGTTTGGCTTTCAAATACCTCCCGGGGTGTGAGAGGCATTTGTAAAGCCAGCGGCTGACCTGAAACAGCAGGAGGCAATCTGTGTGTTGCTCGGTGCCGTATGAGCCGTATGAGCCAAGAGGCTCATAACCGCCCCATAACCTCTGCGATACGCGCTTGCAGCCGAGGCTCGTAGCAGTCGACTGTGATGCCGTTTGCGTGCGCCATTTTCAAAACCCAGCGGATTTCGAGGTCGCCAGTGGCCGGCAGGTCTTTGCTGAAGTGCATGCCGTTGTACTTCATGATGATTGCGTCGTAAGTGCGGATGCTGTTTTGCATGCTTTTGATCTGGATACCAATCAGGTCCATCGTCTTGCTCCGGTTGTTTTCCCAATGCACCCGATCGTCCAGGTGCATCAGTGAAACTTTCCTGCCGTGACCCGCTACTGGCGTCGGTCATCGGCTCAATCAAGCTGTTCCTCCAGCCGCGGGCCTTTCGGCTTGTTCTCCCGCTGGATAACTGTTCTTGGCGCTTTACGCTGCACGCCCGGGTCAGTTGCCAACCCTCTGAACCGTTAAGGCCGGTTCATCGCTGCCTTTGAATCTGGGCCGGTGGTAATCCGGCAAGGGGTGGAGCTAAAGAGCGGATGGACTGTTGAGGCCCTGGCGAGTCGCTGTGGCGTCTCGATGAATGCAGTTAACCATCGGTATATTTTAACGTCAATACCGATGGTTAATTTATTTTTCGAGGGTGTGCGATATGCTTTGCTTAATACTGGATGGATGTACAGGTTGCGGGTGGGTGATTATGAGCACACAAAAAAAACAGGAAGGGCAGGGACGGTACGAGAAAACCGGTATCGGGCGGCTCGGCCTTAGGGTTTCAGAGATGATCAATAGCCCAATCGCGCAGCTACAGCGTCGGGTGACGATTCATCGCCTGGACACGGACGGAGACCGAGAATGGGAGGAGGTAATGGGCGTGTTATCCGAAACGGACGGCATAGACATGACGTTCAACGACGATGAAACGGTGACCCTGAGGTGGGAGGCGTGCGCCGATGAGGAGCGTGCAGTTGAAGTTATCGAGGAGGAAGATGAGGTAGCGCCTTTCTGACAAGCAGCAAAAAGCCCGCTCAGCGGCGGGCTTCGGAGCCTGCTAGATAATCACTGGGAGAATTTGACTTCCGTCGCTAGCGCTTCCTTAGCCGACCGATACTCTGACTTGGCTCGGATGTCGGGCGGACTGTACGGGCTCATGGTCGTAAGATAGGCCGACCATTTGGCGTATAGCTCCTTGGCGAGTTCGGCCTGCTTAGCCGGAACTTTTGCAGATCTCAGTCTGGCAACTGCCGCATCGCTCTCAGCCCTCGCATGCTTATTACAGTCGAGCAGTGACTGACTGTATTCTGCGATGCCCTGGCGGTTTCCATACCTGACAGCGTAGCTTCCGGTTACGGCTTCGAGCTCGCACTGGAAGATTGGGATATCTAGCTGCCGCGCAAAATTGGTTGCCTCAGGCGCCTTGCTGTCATGCTCAAACTTGATAGGTTTGAAAGCGTGCGGCGCTTTAGCGGGGGCGGCGGCTGGCGACTTTTGCTGTGGTGCTACGCATCCGGTCAAGGCAATCGTCAATGCAGCAAGCAGAGTGCTGGTTTTCAAGCGCATGGTGCCCCTCCCGTAATTGAGCGAGCACTTTACCATTCGCGGTGTACAGCCACCATTGGCGGGGCGGGGAAGGGTAGAATGGCTTTTTATCCAGAGTGTGAGAAATGGAAGCTAACGAGGTAATTGACGCGCTCGCCGAGCAAGTCAAAGACGCAAAAAGCAGAGACCTTAAAGAGGTATCCATCGAAAGCCTGGAGATGTACATGGCTGCTTTACGCGCGCGCGTTGAAAAGCTATCTCCGCTGACCGAGGCAAACACCGAATTCCAGAGACAGGCCACTGAGCATGCGTTCCAAGATCGACAGGCAATGTTCAGGACGGTTATAGATTCAGGTCAGGTCGCGCTGAAATCGAGCATTCTTGTCGGGGGAGGCGCTGCGGCGGCGTTATTGGCATTCGCCAGTTCAGCGTGGAAGGCTCTCAATACAGCTGGCCTTGAACTGTTGGGCTTGACAGTGCTTGTGTTGGCTTGCGGCGTGGTCTTGGCTGTTATCGCCAGCGGGGCCACGTATCTTTCTCAAGGGCTCTATCACGACGGGATGGGTAAACCGCATAACTGCTGGGAAGATCGTGCAGGTAATGCATTGCGTTATACGTCGCTGACTCTGATGGCTATTTCCTATGGGCTCTATGGATGGGCATGCTGGAATATTTATCGAGTGATGGGCAGCTTTTCCGTTTACAGCTATATCCCTCTCGGTTGACCAGAAGCAAGAAACCCGGCGCTGGGCCGAGCTTTGATCAGGATACGCGGTCGAGATATTTTATCTCGTATGGCCTGGCCGTCAGCCTCGTTGCCGACCAGGCTCAATCGCTCAGCGATTCGCATCAGCTCGACGGCTGATCACTTGAGGTCGGAGGCGATGCCCTCGAGGTCGCGACGCAGGTCTTGATTGGGTTTGGTGAGGGTCATGGCTCTATACCAGGTTGGCATTCCATACCAGCAGCACCCGCGCCTGGATGTAGGTTTCGTCCGCACGGATCGTCCGGGGCGGGTGAAGACCGTTGTCCGAGATCATGCTGAGCTGATCATCACCGATCCACTGGAGCCGCTTGATGTACAGGTGGTCGTCCCAGGTGAACATGTAGATCCCATCCCCAACAAACTCACGAATGTTGACGTCCACCAGAAGCGGGTCGCGGTGCTTGATCGTTGGCGCCATCGACTGGCCCCAGCCAGTCACCATCTTGAGATGGAAGTGCTCTTTGAATTCGACGCCCATCTCGCGTAGGTGCTGAGGGCTAACGCGGATGTCCTGGAGCATTTCAGGATAGTCGTGCGGGATCTGCCCACCGCCCATGGCGGCACGGATGTCGTAATGGGCGATCCAGACCTCATCCCCCACCACGCCTGGCCGGTAATAATCTAACTCGATGACACCGCCGCCATCCTCTGCCTGAGCTGCTGCCAGCAATCGCCTGCGTGCATCCTCGGAAAGGCTTTTCCCGCTTCGACTCAGCATGTCGCGGACAACATCGGCTGTCGATCCGCCAGTCGAATAGCTGGCCTGCTGCTCCCGCACAACTGGCGCGCTGGTCATGTTTCGGATCTCTGCAGCCAGCCGGGGACTGAACGCCTCTACCGGTTCTTGAAGCATACGAGCCAGGACCGCCGCGAACTGAGCGTTGAGCGGATTGATCCCTTTGAAATAAAGATTCACTGCGGCTGGCGTCATACCAGCCGCATCGGCGATTTTCTTCTGGCTCAGCTTCAGCTCGTTCTTCTTCGAGAGGAACAGCTCGTGCGCGGCTTCGCACTCGGCCAAGCGATCAGGGGGCAGGATTCGTTTCTTCGTCATCGCGCGAATGTATACCAACGGTTAAAAATAAGAAGAAACCATCGGTATTGATTAAAAATTAACAGATGGTTAATATCGACCTCATCTACAACCGAGGCCTGACCATGAACGAGACCCCCCTCGACAAGTTTGTTGCTGAAAAAGGGCAGTCCGAGGCCGCAAGGCTTCTTCGTGTCACTGCCCCGGCAATTCACAAAGCGCTCATCGCGAAACGGGACATCCGTGTCCTGGAGTTGCCCGACGGCACTTTCCAGGCTCAGGAGCAGCGTCCATTTCCTTCACAAAAGTCGGCTGCTTGACTGGCAGAACAAATGATCGCCCGCGCTTCGCTGGGTTTCCACGGAAACAAAATTGAGGTTTTACGAATGGAAGATTTTCTGCGGGCCTGCCAAAGCGCTGTGCTGGACAACGAAGCCAAGATCCTGGCGGGAAAGATGGGGGTTCCGCACGTCAGCCTGCTTCAGCGCGCCAATCCGGATAACGACGCTCACCACCTGACCGTTGAGCATCTATTCGGGATTCTGCTGCATACCGGCGATATGCGTCCGTTGTTGGCTCTGGCGGATGAATTCGGTTTTGCGGTCGTTCCGAAGGTCGCTCCGGAGCCGCAAGCGCTGACCAGATCGCTGATCAACGTTGGCAAGGAAGTGGCGGACCTGACTATCGCAGTGCACCAGGCGTTGGAAGACAGCCATGTCAGCACTTTTGAGAAATCCCTGATCCGCCAGGAAATCAACCATGTCCGCCAGAGCCTGGACGTCATGGATGCGTCCGTGAAGGTCGCCTAAATCGCAGGCATAAAAAAGCCGGGATTGCGCCCCGGCTCATTCACTACCACTTGATGAGGCCGATTATGCAGAGCCAGACAAATTCAAGCAATACCCAACCTCATGTCGCGACACGTTTTGCGCATTCTCAAAACGTGTCGCGTACAACAATGTCCTCTCGAGAGATCGCCAACGTCACGGGCAAGCGTCACGACAACGTGAAGCGCGACATCCTCGCCATGCTGAAAGAGCTGAAAGTCGATGCCCTCAAATTTGAGGATATCTATCTGGATGGTCGCAACCGCGAGCAGGTCCAGTATCAGCTTGACCGCGAGCATACCGATTGCCTGCTTACCGGATACAGCGCACCAATGCGGATGAAGGTTATTCGCCGCTGGCGCGAACTGGAGCAGCAGGATGGCGCCCGTCAGGCTGTTCTCGCCAGCGGCACGAAGGTCGTCGGTGAACTGGCAATCCTCGAATGCTTCACGCGCCTGCTCAAGCCCGCACCGTCCAGCCAGGTGCTGATGCTTGCCCAGATCGCCAAGAACAATGGCCTGGAGTCGAGTTTCCTGCCCGGCTACGCAGTCGACGCCGCGCCCGATGCTGCTGACGGCTCCTCGATGCCCACCAAGTCGGCCACTGCGCTGCTGAAGGACAACGATATCCGTTGCTCGCCGGCCGCCTTCAACGCTGCTCTGGCTGCCCATGGCTTCCTCAAGCCGCTTCAGCGCAAAAACTCCAAGGGCGAAATGGTTCCGTTCTGGTCGGTGACTGAAAAGGGTCTCCAGTACGGCAAGAACCTCACCAGCCCCCAATCCCCACGCGAGACGCAACCCCACTGGTACGTCGATCGCTTCCTCGGACTAGCCGCACTGGTCGGGAAGGCCTGACATGCAATACACCGTCACGATAAACCAGGTGAAGGCGCTGGAATGGGGGCTGAATTCTCAGCAGGCCCTGCTGTTCGCCTTCGTCTATGGCTGCCCAAGCTGGACCAGGCCAATCAAGACCGACGACGGGATCTTCTTCGCGCTCAGCAAGGCAAAGATCATCGAGGAACTGCCGCTGCTCACCGACAAGCCAGATACCGCCTACCGAATGCTGAAAGCCCTGGAGGAGGCTGATTTGATTGAGCTCTCCAGCACTTCGAATATCACACTGTTCCGGCTGACCGAGAAGGCGGTCGAGTGGAACCAGAAGCTTGACGGGTCGGAAAAATATCCGACCCCACCAAAGAACGAAGCTCGGAAAAAAATCCGATCTACCTCGGAAAAAAATCCGATCAAGGTCGGAGAAAAATCCGGGCAAGGGTCGGAAAAATCTCCGACAAATCAGGATACCAATCATCAGGGTACCAATCAGGATACCGATCAGGAGTTGCAAGGCAGCCCGGACAAGCCGGCCCGCAATCTGGTTCTGGTGGTTGATCGTACCGACGGGCCACGGGTTGAGATCCCCGCCGACATGCCAGGCCCAAAAGACCAGTCCTGCAAAACCTTCAAGGTCTGGGCGAACTACGCCATGGCCTATCGCAAGCGCTACAGCACCTGGCCGGTTTGGAACGCCAAGGTTGGTGGTCAGCTTGGCCAACTGGTTGACCGCCTCGGCGCCGACGTCGCTCACCATGTTGCTGCCCACTTTCTGAAAACTAGCGACGCCGCCGTCCTGCGTAAGTGCCACAGCCTCAACGAGCTGCTGGTGAACGCCGAGAGCTACCACACCCAATGGGTCACCGGGCAGCGCATCAACGGCACTACCGCCCGCCAGATGGAACGGACCGAGGCGAATCTATCCGCAGCGGAACAGGCAGCTCAAATGGTCCTGGCGAAGCGCCAAGGAGGTGACCGCAATGAATACCTCTGAAATGAACGACCAACAGGTCGCTGGGCTCGCTGCTGCGATCTGCGCCACAGCCGAAGCCATGGGCCAGGAAATGAACCCAGGCACCGCGGCGATGATGGCAGAGGACCTGTGCGCTTACCCGGTACCGGTGGTCAAGGCTGCGCTGAAGGCCTGCCGTTTTGAGGTGAAGGGCAAGCTCGCCATGGCTGACATCCTTCAGCGCGTCCAGATTGCCGATGGCCGCCCAGGCAAGGACGAGGCCTGGGCCATTGCCATGACCACCAACGATGAATTCGAAACCGTGGTGCTGACTAATGAAATCCAGTTGGCCCTGGCAGCAGCCAAGCCTGTTCTCGATGCCGGTGACAAGGTCGGTGCTCGCATGGCGTTCATCAGTGCTTACGAGCGCTTGGTCAGCCAGGCGCGTGAGGACAACACGATCGTCAACTGGCACGTATCCGTGGGTTTCGATGCGAACCGCCGGGTGCAAGCCATCACCAAGGCCGTGCAGATGCAGCGGATCCCCCAGGAGCACGGCCAGAAGTATCTGGCGGACCTCAGTATCGAACCGGTCACCGAGGACGGGCGCGCCATTGCCGGCTTGCTCACTGGAGAGGTCTCCCGGCCCACGCCGAGCCTGCGCGAGAAGCTGGGAAAGGTGAAGGAGTCGATGCTCGCGATGCGAAAAGCATCGGCCGAGGAACAAACAGAACTGCGAATTCAGGCCGCAAACGAACTTGCGGATCGGCGAGCGCTGCTGATCCTGCAGGCCCAAAAATTGGAAGGGGAGAGGGCGCCTCAATGACCATCGACAAACAAAAACTCCAGAAGCTGCTGTGGGCCGAGGCCGCGTCATACCGGGCTGACTGCGCAGACTGGACGCTCAATACCGAGGCGCTGCAAGAGTTCCTGGGCGAGAAGACGCTTGAGGAAGTGGCGTTGGAGCTGTTGGCCGAGATCGAGGCGCTGCGCGGAGATGCGGAGCAATGGCGGGCTCTTGTTGCGCGGGCGAAGAGCCCGTTAAGCAGAGCGGTGCTCTCATGAATCCCGAATACACCATCCGCGACCAGCGCGACGTGAGCCGCCTGGCCGGCGTCCTGCACGCAATCGACCTAACCAAACCCAAGGTGGTGATCATCCGCGACGAGAAGCGTCCGGACGTTTGCAATCGCAAAATGTGGGCAATGCTCAAGGACGTCTCCAGCCAGGTCGAGTGGTACGGCAAGAAGCTCAGCGATGAGGACTGGAAGCACGTCTTCAGCTCTTCGCTCCAGAAGCAGGATGTGGTGCCCGGCATCGACGGCGGCTATGTCGTCCTGGGCGTATCTACCCGCAAGCAATCCCAGAAGTGGTTCAGCGATCTGTTCGAGCTGATGCACGCCTTTGGCGCCGAACATGGCATTCGCTGGACGGAGCAGGACAAGTGGGGAGGTCGCTACTGATGCTCGCCGCTAAAGAGCGCCGCGCCAAGAAATGCCGAGTCGCAGAGTGCGGGGCCCCATTCGTCCCGCAACGCCTCGGGCAGCGCGTATGCAGCCCGGCCTGCGCCATCCTCGACGCGCCCACCAACCAGGCAAACCAGGAGAAGGCCCGCAAGTCCCTGGCCCAGGTCGAGCGCCTGGAGATCAAGGTACGCAAGGAGAAGCTGAAGAGTAGAGCGGATCACCTCCGTGAAGCGCAGGCCGCGGTGAACGAGTACGTCCGCCTGCGAGACGCTCACCTGCCATGCATCAGTTGCGACTCGATGCCCAACGACAGCGACCTGATGACCGGCAGCCGCTGGGACGCCGGGCACTACCGATCCGTCGGCGCCTGTCCTGAACTGCGATTCGAGCCGCTGAACATCCACCGCCAGTGCGTGAAGTGCAACCGCAACCTGTCCGGTAACGCGGTCGAGTACCGCATCCAGTTGGTGCAGCGCATCGGCGCCGAAACCGTGGCTTGGCTCGAAGGGCCTCATGAGCCCCGCAAGTACACCGTCGAAGAAATCAAAACCATCAAGGCCGAATACCGGGCGAAGACCCGCGAACTGAAGAAGGGGCAGGCAGCATGAATTACCACAACGTGATATCAGCAGTAGTCCGGGCCTTGGCCGCCGAGACGATCAACAGTTCCGGCGGATGCAACGTAGAGCCCCGGGTGCAGGCCAGCAAGCTCAAGGGCGAGATATCCGGGAAGGATGCCGTGCTGTTGGCTGACTGCATCGTGCACAAGCTTCTGCACGCCCAGCTTTCTCCGCGGCACTGGAACGCCCTAGTGGCGAAGTACAGCACCCACCGTGGCCGCAAAATCGATTCCATCGGCCGGCTGGTCGCGGTGATGAAGAGCCCGGCGCCGCAGCGCTTCACTCAGCAGGCCGTTCTGGTTTGGGCGGTACCGCAGCAGGTGAAGGGCATTCAGCGCGCGGTTACCCAGATCAGGGCGCCGAAGCATCGGGAGAACAAGGAGGAGGGCCAGTGGGATTGGCGCAACGCTGCAGCAGACGCTGACGTTGCCCGGGCCAACAAGCGTGCGCGCGCCGTAGCAGAGGAAAAGCCGGGCGAGATGATCGTCCTGGCAGACTCGAACTACGACATGACGAATTGGGATTCCCAAGGGCTTACAGAACGCACTTACCAGCGCTGGAACAAGTCCATCAAGGAAGGGCTGGAGTCGCTTGTGAACGAGGCTTTGGTCGAGGCGCAACACATGCTTGAAGCAGTCGGAGTGCTGGAAGGCGAGGCAGCATAAAATAGTCCCTCAAAAGAGCTTGCAATGTCATGTCGCCATGTCGCATTATTCACCCATCCTGTCATTCCTGCGCGTATCGAGGAGTGGTGACCGAGCATTAACATGCGGCTATGGCGCACAGGGTGGGTTGTTGATGGTGGTGGGCTTGGCAGCAGTATTTATTATGTGGTTGTTCCAAGTACTCACCGATTCACCAAATGAAGCTCAACAATTCGGACAAGAAGGGGAATGGCGTATGAAGAAGGCAATTTTTAAAGCGTCGGCAAATCTCGCGGCAAATGCATCAACCGCCTACTACGTCAACAACCTGCCTGCCTTCACCATTGAGGCCTGCTGATCACGGTCAGAGGCCAAAAAAGAGCAACAACGTGCCACTTGTCCGGCACACTCAAACTCAGGAAACCCGCCAAGTATCTACTGCGCGGGTTTTTTTTTGCCTCAAATTTACCTGTAGCCAGGACAGCCTTCGGGAATGCCTGGACGTCGATAGCCGGTAGTGCAACGTACGGAAATAACACCGACAGCCCGCCAATTCTGGCCACGGATGCTTGCAGGATGGCAGGAGATTGGGTGAGTGTGGCCGATGCACTTGAGCGTTGACGCCGTGCGGGGCGTGTAGGGGGGATATATCTGATTTTGAAGGCCCGGCCTTCCGGCCGGGCTTCTTTTTACTAAGTTAAGGTTGCTTTGTCTCGATACTTTGCAGCTGAAGCGACTGTAACTCCAGTGGCGAGAACTCCTTGAGCTCCAGCTTGTGATCGTATGGGGTAATCACGGGTTTTGGTCCCGAAACGACTGGAGTGAGATCAGCAAGAGTTCCCTTATATGCCAAGGTATCCTTCGGGATCATAAGAAGATTTACGAACTTAACTGTTACGGTATTGCCTCGTTGAGAGCCTGCTTCGGATGTCAAGCCTCCGCCAGCCTTGGCCGTTCCGGCTCCCTCAACAATTGGAGCTGCTAAATCAATCGTTAGGTTTCCTGACTTTTTGTTACTGGCAGCGATATTGAATACCACGGTTACTTCCGATGCGATCAGCCCGGTTTTTACATCACCTTCAGCCATTTTCATCGCTTTCAGACCCGTTCCGACTTCCTGCATAGCTTTC
>Ga0307408_100003301_pt1 | contig 11096 bp, 11 predicted proteins | sample 322Cmetagenome_FD_202116 | JGI IMG/M metagenome (GOLD analysis project Ga0307408, IMG submission 202116) | Maize rhizosphere microbial communities from greenhouse at UC Davis, California, United States - 322HYB-C-3 | ecosystem: Host-associated > Plants > Roots > Rhizosphere > Soil | place... | reverse complement strand
TCCCGCCGTGGCTGGGATCGAACGCGGCCACGCCGCCGATTGGGAATCCATAGCCCCAGTGCGCATCCGGCATCGCGTACGAGGCGCGTTGAATGCCGGGCAGCATAGCCACATTCGACACCTGCTCACGGACCTTCTCGTCCATGTCGCGAATCAGCCCCTCGGAGGCGTAGATCACCCCTGGCACACGCATTGGTCCAGTCGGGGGAATCCACCACTCGAAGTCTGACTTCCGGACGAGCGATGAGGGATCCATCGCGCCTCCCGTCGTCCCACCCTTGGGCGTTAGACGTCGACGATGCACTGTGCACGCCAGCCGCCAGTCACTGGCGTGACGTGCAATGCCGTCATCGTGGCCCCTTTGATCTCCACAGCCGGCTCGTGCCGTACCGGGTCGACCGTCTCGCCTCTCGCCGTGGCGCGTAACTCACCATCTTCGATTTCGACCGTGAACTCGCGAAACAGCATTGAGCGCACGGCCATTTCGTAGATCAGCGTGTTGAGCCATTCGACGAGCAGGAGTTCGTCGTTGGCGCCATGGCACACGACGTCAATCGATGTAACGGTGTTCACCCGTTCTGGATCGGTGACGACGGCGGTCAGCGCAATGGCCGCCTGCCGAAACGCCTCGGCCTTCGTCGGCCCGAGGCCGACGAGGCCGATGTCTGCGTCGTGGGAGAAATGCTCCCACCCGGGCACGGCGTTCCGGCGGCTCTCGCCCTCCGACACCCGCTCACGCGGCAACGACGTGGGGCACGGGGTGATGATGTGCACAGATGGCCTGCAGAGTCTGGACGACGTCCTCGCTCCCGACCGCCTTGCCTGCACCAGCCGCCAGCAGGATGTCGTTCATCGACAGGATGCCGAGCACCGTGCTGCCGAATCCGACGACCGGCAAGCGGCGCACGCGCGCTTGCCTCATCGCGGCAAGTGCCGCCGGCACGTCGTCTTCCGGCGCGCAGGTGACGAGCTTTTTCGTCGCGACCGCCCCCACCTTCAACTGCGATGCGCGTGCATTCTGCGTCGCGAGCGCGATGTACATGTCGCGATCGGTCACGACCCCCGCGAGCTCGCCGTCGTCCACGACTGGCAGGATGCCGCAGTCGCCCTCCCACATCAGATGCGCCGCTTCGGCGACCGTCGTGTCGGGCGAACACGTCTTGACATCTGTCGTCATCAGATCCTTGACCTTCATTGTGGCCTCCCTTACGCGGCTGTCTTCGCGGCCTTCGGAGCTTCCTCGATCTCGACCTTCCGCATCTTCGCTTCCGGCTTCGCCGGCAAAGGGACGCTGACCTCCAGCACGCCGTCGGAGAAGGTCGCCTTGACATCCTCCAGCTTCACGCCTTCCGGCAGCGGAACCGCGCGGTAGAAACTGCCGTACTCGCGCTCGCAGTGGTAGAAGCCTTCCTTCTTCTCTTCCGCCTCCGTCTTGCGCTCACCGGAAATCGCAAGATGGCCATCGGTTACCTCCACCTTGACGTCTTCCTTCTTCATGCCTGGGAGATCAATCTTGGTGACAAGCCGATTGCCCTTCTCGAAGACGTCAATCTCGGGAAACCAAGTCGCCGTCTCCTCTGCAGACCGTGCCCGGAAGAGCGGCCAGCGAAACGACGGCCAGCCTGACGTCTCGAACATTCGATCCAGGTCGGACGTCATTTGCCGCAGGAATGTGAACGGCTCCCGCGGCGCCAGGGCGGTTTTCTTCTGTGCCATGTGTTGCCTTCCTTTCTGAACGTGAACGCACCAACCCCCTGCGAGAGGGCAAGCACCATGCCCTGTGCTGGACGTGATTTCGTTCAGGTTTGCGATCTCACTGTGATGAGAATTGGGAGTATTCCGGAGGCCTTGCGGAGAATTCCCCAGCGACTCGGTCAGAACGTCTTTCAGACTCAATCGCCCATGGCGGCAAGCTCGTCCATCGAGCTTCAACGAACGCCCTCGACTAGGTCTGCGTCTCGATTATCGAGAGCGTCGATGCACGGGGAGTTATTGAGGATGAAAGAACTTCATGTCAGGCTCCCGGGAGCGAATGCTTCTGCAGCACGGTCTGGACAGCCTTCAGCACTGCGTCATGCAACACGCCGTTAGTAGCGACGAGGCCCTCATTCCTCGAGAGGTGTCGCCCTGTTGAAAAGTCCAGCGGATGTCCCGCGAGGTCCGTCACGCGACCGCCGGCCTCCTCGATCAGCACTGAGCCCGCGGCCTGGTCCCAGATTGCTTCGTGACACCCATGTAGCGTCGGGAATCGGAGCAGAACGTCGGCTGCGCCGCTCGCAAGGACAACGTGCTTGGCCTGGCTGTCCATGAGCCACGGCGGACGCTCCACGCACAGGGTCTCGACGACACGTCGCAACGCTTCGACATCGCTGTGGGGCGTTTCGAACGAGTGCAACACGCAGGCCCTCGCTGGCTCGCTGACGCGTGAGACAGAGAGAGGTGTCAGAGATTCATCCGACCGTGCTGACCACCAGGCTCCGCGACCGCGAACCGCGACCGCTATCCCGCCCTCGCTGCTGGCATCGGCTTCGGCGCTCAGCGAAGGCTGATGTGCGAGAGACAATCGTGGGCAGCCGAGAACGCCGAGCTGCACGGTGCCGTCCACAATCAACGCCAACGCAACGGCATATTGGCAACCGCGGAGCAGACCCTTTGTGCCATCAATGGGATCCAGTGCCCAGAAACGCCGACCAGGGTTGCCGCCTCCTCGATCGATCCAGTCCAGGATCTGATCAGCATCCAGACCTGGTTCGGCCGCCCTCACAACATCCACGACACGAGTCGAGAGATCCGGCGCGGTTCGTAATGCCGTTGCATCCTCTTCGGCCACCAACGTGTCTGACGGACGGTCGCGGGCCAGTCGTGCAGCAATGAGCGCCTGGACGCTGAAATCGGCAATCGTCACTGGCGATGCGTCGCCTTTCGAAAGCGCGCCGGTCGCCACGTCCCGCTCAACCAGGCGTGCGAGATCGACGGCGTCCGCGACCGCTCGCATTGCCAGTAGCGCTTCCCGGCCGAGGTGACGTTCCGTGACCGTTTCAATGACCATTCGCTACGCCGCTTGCGATTCGAACCGAACGACTTGACTCTTCAGTCTTTCACGAAGCATCTCCGCCGCTGCTCGGACCACATCGTCGAGCGCTCGCGACGCATCGATCCGGTGCCAGGTGATCTCACCGGTATCTTGTGCGAGCTGCCCATGAATGACTGCGGCATCAGCATCGGACGCGTCGAGCTGACGCTGCTCCGATCGAGCGATCAAGACCGACTCAGGCGCCTCGAGCCACACGCCAACAAGGGGTACGTGCGCGGCGGCGGCCACGCGCTCAATCGCCTCTCGATCCGCGGAGCGCGCGTAAACGGCGTCCACAATGGCCGCGTGGCCTGCGCGAAGCACCTGCTCCGCGCGTTCCGCGATGGTCGAGTACACCCGTTGCGTGATGTCGGCGGTATATCCGTCTGGACCCAGACGTTGCAGCGGATCGACGCCACAGAGTTGTTTGCGGGCCTCGTCACTCCGAATGACCACGGCCCCAGGACACGCCCCGATAAGCGGAGCGAGGGCTTTCGCGACCGTAGACTTGCCAGACCCTGAAAAGCCGCCGATGGCGATGAGGCAAGCCGGCGGCGGACGCAACAACTGCTGCGCCATCGTCAGGTAGTCGCGGGCCAGGTCCTGAAGCTCGCTCTTCCGCTGCCGATCGGTTTGCAGGTTCGCTGCGGTAGCACTGGTCTTCGCGCGTACCGCGGCTCGGCACGAGAGGAACAACGGGAGGAGCGGAATGCCTTCAAGATCGGCTGTTTCCGCCAGATAGCCGTTCCAAACGACGTTTGCATGGCGTGGAAGATGACGCCGCCAGAGGTCCATGAGCAGGAACGCCAGGTCGTAAAGTACGTCGCTGCAGGCAATCTCGTCATTGAACTCGATCGCATCGAACAGCGTGGGACGGCCGTCGAGCAAGACTATGTTGCGCAGATGGAGGTCGCCGTGGCACTGCCGGACAAAGCCACCGTTGCGCCTTGCGTCGAGCAGGCGACGATGGCCGTCGAGCTGTTCGCGCGAGCTGAGGGTGAGGTTGGCGCACGCGCTGGGGTCGAGGATGCCGGCGCCCTGTTCGGCGAACCCTGTGCCGTTGCCGTCAACGACCCACGTCATTCCCGCGGCGCCCCCATGATCCGACCGGCGCTCCGCCCCGTCATGGAACTGCGCAATGGCGGTGGCCAGCGGACGCATCAGGCCCAGGTCCAGCGCTCCTCGCGCGGCGAGGCGATCGAAGAGGCCGTCCTGATCGAAACGGACCATCTCGACGAGCCAGTCCACCGGCGCGCCCGATCCGCCGAGCGCGAGCGATCGGTCAGCCTGACGCGTCACTGGCACCACCCCGCGATAGAGAGCCGGGGCCGCACGCCGATTGATCCGCACCTCGGCCTCGCACATTGCCTTGCGCCGCTCGCTGGTGGAGAAATCCAGGTAGTCGTACTGGACAGCGCGTTTGAGCTTCCATGCGTGGCTGCCGGCGAGAAAGACGATCGACGCGTGCGTGTCGATGCGCTCGACAGGCAAGCCTGCGTGCGTGGCGGGTGACGCCAGAAACGCCACTACCTCGGTCTGGTCTTCCGCGATCATCGAAGTTCCTGCAATCGAACTAGGCTACGGCCTGTGCAGCTGCCGCGGATCGGCCCGCGTCGATGGCCAGATCGCCGTTTCGGCTCTGACGTGAAGATGCGCCGTCGAGCAACGAGTTCATGAACTGCGCGGTGCCTGCGCCGTCGCCCGATGCAATCAACTAGGCAACGAGCGTGCCTGCACCGAGCCGATTGGGACGCCCCGTGTCGCCCTAACTCGGGAACTTGGCGCGATCGACGCCGGGGCCGCGGCGGTAAGCGAAGAAGACCCAACACGCCGCTGTACTTAAGTCGGCCTCCCTGAAAAATAAACCACAGCGGTGCGGAATTTCCCCTACCGCGTCAGCCCTCCTCGGGGACTGCTGGGCTTGTCCGTTGACCGACGCGCGAGCGCCCCAATCTCAACTTCCATGGCAACTCCGTTGCACAGTCCGTAGACGTCATTGAGCATCAGGGCTGGAGAGCCGCACTCCCCGCCCGCAGGAGGTAACCATGACTATCGGAGATATCTGCAATCGCAACGTCGTGGTGGCACCAAAGGGCGAGATGGTCACCGATGCCGCCAAACGTATGCGCACGTCACACGTCGGCGACCTCGTCGTCGTGGAGAACCGAAGCGGCCGGCACGTGCCTATCGGCATCGTGACGGACCGTGACATCGTCATCGCCGCAGTAGCCGGCGATCCGGATCACATCAACTACCTGATGGTCAACGATGTCATGACGTCGGACCTCGTGACAGCAACGGAACAAGACTCGATTGAAGCGGCCCTGAAGAAGATGCACGAGCATGGGATTCGGCGGCTACCGATTGTCGACACCGCCGGCACCCTGGTCGGCATCCTCACGCTCGATGACATTCTTCGCTACCTGACCGGTCAGCAAACCGAGCTGGTAGCCCTGGTCGCCAGCGAGCAGCAGCGTGAACGGCAATATCGCATGTGACGCCTAACGCGCCGATGATTGCCTACTTCTCGATGGAGATCGGTGTCGATCCGCAGGTCCCGACCTACGCGGGCGGTCTCGGCGTGTTGGCAGGCGATATCGTGCGCGCGGCTGCCGATCAAGGAGTGCCGTTTGTCGCCGTCACGCTCCTGCACAGGAAGGGGTACTTCCGCCAACGACTGGACGCGACCGGACGGCAGCGCGAGGAGCCGACCGAGTGGGACGTCGACGCGGCTCTCGAGCCGCTGTCGACACGGATCACGGTGACGATCAACGGCCGGCCTGTCGTCGTGCGGCCGTGGCAGCGTAGCGTCTTCGGAATCGATGGGTCGGCTGTACCCGTGTTCTTTCTGGACACGGACGTGGAGGACAACGCGCCAGAGGATCGCACCCTCACTCATTTCCTGTACGGCGGGGACGCTGCCTACCGACTGGCGCAGGAGGCCGTGCTCGGCATCGGGGGCGTGCGAATGTTGCGGGCCCTGGGGTACGCGCGAGTCCGCAGGTTCCACATGAACGAGGGGCACTCGGCGCTGCTGGTCATGGAGCTCATCTCCGAGCGGCTTCGGAGCGCCCATCGGACGACAGCGACTGACGAGGACGTCGAGGCGGTGCGACGGATGTGTGTTTTCACGACCCACACGCCAGTCTCGGCCGCTCACGACCAATTTCCTCCGGACCTGGCGGAACACGTGCTCGGCGCCACCCCCATGTTGCAGCTGATGCACCGCTGCTGTTACAGCGGCGCGCTCAACATGACGTACCTCGCGCTCAACTTCAGCCACTACGTCAATGGGGTGGCCATGCGCCACGGCGAAGTGTCGCGCCGGATTTTCGGAGGGTACGAGATCGACGCGATCACCAACGGCGTGCATGCAGGCACCTGGGTGTCGCCGCCATTTGGCCGGCTTTTCGATCGCCACATCCCCGCCTGGCGGCGGGACAACTTCAGCCTGCGGTACACGCTGAGCATCCCGCGGCCTGAGGTCTGGGAGGCCCATGTCGAAGCCAAGCTACGGCTGCTCGAGCTGGTGAATCGTTCGCAATCACCACCGTTCGATCCCTTGGCCCTGACGATTGGCTTCGGACGGCGGGCGACCGCGTATAAACGCGTGGATCTCATCATGGCGGATCTCGATCGCCTGCGCGCGGTCGCGGCGATGGCCGGTCGCTTCCAACTCGTATTCGCCGGCAAGGCGCACCCGGGTGACGAAGAAGGCAAGCGCGTCATCGAGCGCGTGTTTCATGCGCGTGATGCGTTGCGAAACGACATCGGGGTGGCGTACCTGGAGGAGTACGACATGACCCAGGCCAGCGTACTCACAGCGGGCTCCGACGTCTGGCTGAATACGCCACATCCTCCGCTCGAGGCGTCCGGCACGAGCGGCATGAAGGCCGCTTTAAACGGCGTGCCGAGCCTGAGCGTCCTCGATGGATGGTGGCTCGAAGGTCACGTCGAGGGGGTGACCGGGTGGGCGATCGGAGCAAGCCGCATGCACCCGCTCGATCAGCCTGTCGATACTGCTGCTGATGCAGGATCGCTCTACGACACGCTCGAGCGAACTGTAATCCCCCTCTTCTATCGCAGCCAGAACGAGTTCATCGATGTGATGCGGTATGCCATCGCCTTGAACGGGTCGTTTTTCACGGCGCAGCGTATGCTGCAGGAATACTTGATCAAGGCGTACAACTTCGAGCAGCCAGAAGAGGAACTACTCTCCGAACATGGTGCGTCAGTTGCGACCATCGCCGGTCGAGGAGCAGGTCCCGCCTGAAGCCCCTACCTAAACCCATCCCCCTGGTCGCTCATGGGCTGTATTTTGTTCCACCGCCTCGAGTCGTCATCACATCACCGGCTGGAACCGGGCGTAACCGCCTCACGTATCAGGCGCTCCCTCAGCGAGTGCTTGGCAACGGATCGCGGGTGTTCGAGGGACTGCCGCTCTCGAGGCGCATCCGTAACCCCCGAACAATCTGCGGCGCCTGGCGCTTGAGGCGCGACTCGAGCACGCCACGCGCTATTCCTCCGAAAAAGCCGCGCAGCAGATCGAGCTGTGACCGATTGACGTAGACCAGATACGGCGTGCCGTTCGCACCGTCGCGGGTGACAAAGGTGAGTCCAAGAGCGCCGTCCAGATAGTGCGTCGCGAAGATCTGCTTGCCCGTGACCAGAACGGCCGGAAGATGGCGATTCGGCTCCGGACGGACGATACCGACGTGCGTGATGCTGATTACCGGTTTGCCGCCGCCGTAAGACTCTTTCGACCAGTAGAAGAGGGAGTCGATATGTGGATCGTCGCGGTGCGGATAGCGCTGCAGCCACGCCGTGACAGTGGGAACCCGCGTGAGATATGGCGACTTCGCGATGATGGCTGAGAACACGTCGTCACACGAGCGGCTTTCATCGCGCTCCGCGCTTGGCGCTAAGGCAGCCAGTCCGCCCGCTCGATACGCGTCCACGCGAGCCACGAGCAGGCGCCGAAACTCGCCTTGCACTGAGTCCCGCCACGCGGACCCTCCGGCGACGGCTGCAGCCCTCAACGAGACGATTTCGGGCGAGGAGAGCTTCAATCCACAGTCGCCAGGCACACACTCGCGAATTGATTCCAGGTCGCGGTCTTCGAGCGACAGACTGTCCAGATCCGCAGTCGTTGGTGGATCCGAGAACCGTCCAACGGCGAGCACGAACTTGCTTCGTTTGAGCTCGGCAATCGCTCGCGTCCAGGCAGCCAGCGCATCCGGCGGCGCATTCAAGCGTGTCGCCACGAAGATGGCCAGCTGACCGTCGCCGCCATGCAGTATGCGGACGATCACCTCGTCACGTTCCAGACGACGTCTGTCCGACTCGGACATGACGATCCACGGTGAGAAGAACTCGAACGGGTCTCCGACAGTTGACTGCATCGCCCAGAAGGGCCTCATGCCCTGGGCGACCGCCGTCACGCCCGCAGCGCACACCAGCCATCGAATCCATGTGTTCAGCATCGGCGACCGATCCGCCACGCGGTTCCCCAGTACCCGCAGATCTGGCAACCCGATAGCAACATCCTTGCAAGAAGGGGTGCACCATGACCGCAGGAGAAGTCTGTAACCGGCACGTAGTCATCGCAACGCCCGACATGACCGTCGTTGACGCCGCGGGTCTGATGAAAACCCATCACATCGGCGATCTCGTAGTCGTCCGACAGCCCGACGGCGACCGTGTTCCCATCGGGATTCTGACCGATCGGGACATCGCGCTCTCCGTCAGCAGGCTTGTTCGACTCCCGGAGCTGAAGATTACCGATGTCATGAGCGTCGATCTCGTGACCTGCCGGGAAGGCGTGAATCTTTACGACGTGCTCAAACGAATGCAGTCGCACGGCATACGGCGGCTGCCCGTCGTCAACGAACGCGGAGGGCTTGAAGGCATTCTGACCTTCGATGACGTCATCGAACTGCTGTCGGAGGAACTGACCGACCTGGCCAAGCTCGTGGTTAGAGAACAGAAGCGCGAACAGTCCCGGATCTGACCGGTGGAGATCCTTGGGAAATTCCACAAGCTACTGGGGAATTTCACCCTTCAGCGCCACCCACCGTCGGCGATCGCAGCGCCTGACAGCGTCCAGAAACGGAGATCGCGCGAGCAAGCCGACGCGAGCATGGCAATACCGTTGCACATGCCTTCAGCGTTCGACGTGCCACGGTTTGAACAGGCCCGATCATGTCCGCCCTCAGGCGAATCCTCGTTCCTAACGATTTCAGCAACACGTCAGCGCGGGTGCTCGAGCTCGCACGCGTGCTCGCCGACGCGTCCGACGCGCAAGAACCAGCGTTCGATCCTGTGACAGCACGGACGGGATGACGGTTCTGTCCCACACACCATGACTGCATGAAGGGAACGCGGCGATGATCGAGATTCAACGGATTCTTTGCCCGGTCGATTTCTCAGACTTCTCGCGACGAGCACTCGACTACGCGGTCGCGATCGCGAAGTGGTACGAATCGACCATCACGCTCGTTCATGTCTCCGCCGTGGTGCCCGTGGCGGCATACGCACCCGGGAGCGGGGTGCTGCCATCGGCGGCACTGACGCCAGCAGATCGCGACGCCCTCCTGGCTGAGATGAAGCGTTTCGCCGATGGTGAAGCGGAAACAATCGTTCCGATCGAGTTCGACCTCGCCGAAGGATCGACGGCGGTCGAGATCCTTGCGAAGGCGGAGGGGATACCGGCCGATCTGTTGGTGATGGGTACTCACGGTCGCTCAGGGTTCGAGCGCCTCATCCTCGGCTCGGTCACGGAGAAGGTTTTGCGAAAGGCCGCGTGTCCGGTCCTAACTGTCCCCGCAGGCGTTCCTGAAGCCGCACCGGCCACACCAGGACTGTTCAAACGCATCCTGTGTGCCGTCGACTTCTCCGACTGTTCGATGCATGCGCTGAACTATGCGATGTCGGTTGCCCAGGAAGCCGACGCGCGCCTCACCGTCATGCACGTGATCGAGTTGCCGCCGGACGTGCCTCGGGAGGTGCACGAGACCATGCTCGCTGGTCCACAAAGCCTGCGGGAGTACATCGCGCTGGCCGAGGAAGACAGCCGGACGCGCTTGAAGAGTGCCATTCCCGACACTGTGCGCGCGTATTGCGCAGTCGACACGGTCCTCGCGACCGGCAAGCCGTATCGCGAGATCCTGCGCGTTGCCGAGGAACAGAATGCCGACCTTTTACTGATCGGCATTCACGGGCGCGGGGCGATCGATCGGCTCCTGTTCGGGTCGACGGCTCACCATCTCGTTCGCCAGGCGTCGTGCCCAGTGCTCACGCTGCGGAAAGGGTAACCGGCCGGGTTCAGGCCATGACGCGACGACGGCACCTGGCGATGCACGCTGAATGGGAAAATGCGGAACGCTAGGCGCGCGCGAGGAGGCAACCGTGGCAACGACTGTCGCGAATCTCACGTTCACAGACGTCCAGTGGCTGGCCGACCGTGCCGGCGGCGAAGGGATGGTGGTGAGCTGTTACGCTGACACTTCCGTCTCGTCCGGCGTGCGATCGCTTTGGCGGGAGCACCTGCGTAACGAGGTCAAGCGAATCGAGGAAACGCTCACCGGAGACGCGGCGGCGCGAAGGTCGTTCGAACGAGACATTGCGGCGATCAAAGCCGCGCTATCGAGCAGTCGCCTACGATCGGCGCGCGGGGTCGCGATCTTTGCCGCGGTGCGGCGCGATCTCGTGCATGGATACGCCCTCACCGTGCCAGTTGCCAACCGGCTCGTTGTTGACGAAGAACCGTACTTGATGCCGCTCCTCGAGTTGCTCAATCGACAGCGGCGTTATCTGATCGTGCACACGGACACGCACCGAGGTCGCCTGTATACCAGTATCCCCGGTGCCGTGCATTTGATTGAAGAGATCGACGAACACGTGCCGAAACGTCACCGCGCATCTGGCGAGCTCTGGGGCAAGCAGCAGGCGACGATCGAGCGGCATCGGAGGGACCACATCCTGCACTACTTCAAGGAGCTGGTGCGAGAAATCGAGCGCGCCT
>Ga0307408_100003300_pt1 | contig 11096 bp, 7 predicted proteins | sample 322Cmetagenome_FD_202116 | JGI IMG/M metagenome (GOLD analysis project Ga0307408, IMG submission 202116) | Maize rhizosphere microbial communities from greenhouse at UC Davis, California, United States - 322HYB-C-3 | ecosystem: Host-associated > Plants > Roots > Rhizosphere > Soil | place: USA... | reverse complement strand
GAGGATCTCGATGAAGTTCTTGTTCTCGATGTGGAAGGCGTGCCACGGATGGATGTCCGGAGCGCCGTTCTGCTGGCGCGGGAAGGCCATGTCGCGGCGCATCAGCGCGCCGGGGAGGCTCGCGTCCTTGAAGTCGTCATCGCAGTAGAAGCCGATCGGCTTCTCCATGTCCGTGTAGTGCGAATCGAGCTGGAGATTGAAGGTATAGTCGAAGCTGCCACGCGCGCCCCACAGGAAGCGGATGCCCAGCTTCCACGTCGGCTGCGCCAGCGCATAGAAGCGCTTCCGCGAGATCCCGAGATACTCGAAGAGGTGGCGCGGGAAATTCGGCGTGGTGCTCTCCCCTACTCCGATCACGCCGATGGCGGGACTGCGAACGACGAGCACCTTGAGCTGCGGGATCTTCCGCTTGATCGAAAGCGCTGCGATGAAGCCGGCGCTGCCGCCGCCGAGGACCAATACTTCTTTAATCATGGGTTTGTTTGGGTATTTGCGTTGCCCCGGGTCCCGGCAACATGGGCTTCATCGCTTTATCCGATGGCGTAGGACTTGGGGTCGAAGCCGCGGGGATTCTTGCAGACAAATTCTAGCAGCCTCCGGCTGTAGGGGCGCTCCGTGTAGGCACCGCAGCACATGGCGGCGAAATGGCGGTCCACATGCCGGTTGAAGGCGCGAGTGATGGGTCCGGGCAGCGCTTTCGTGAAGCGCTCGCCGGTGGCATACGCGGCCATCATTTCGCCGTTGTAAAACTTCTCGATGAGCTCCTGCCACGCCTTCAGGCGTCCGCGCATCTCTGTCTCGTAGGTGGCACACAGTTGCGACCACGCATTCGGAGCATCCACTTGGATCAAGTCCGCGAGGCACTCGCCGCTGCGCAGGGCGATCCACATGCCCGGCGAGAGCATGGGGTCGACGAAGCCAAAGGCATCGCCCACTGCCACCCAGCCGGGCCCATAGGCACGATCGCTGATGAGCTGGTAGTTCGAGTAGATCGGCACGCCGGAAATGCGCTGCCGCTCCGAACCCGCGGCGGAAAGAATGGGATCACGCTCGATCGCCGCTTCCAGCCGCTCCTCCGGCGTATTGCCGAAGCTGCGCAGGATCTCATTCGGCACCACCACGCCCACTGACATGCAGTCCTTTAGCGGGATCTGCCAGCTCCAACCGCCGAAGGTGGTGCGTGAGATCAGGATTTGGCCGGACGGACCCGGATGCTTCCAGCCGGTGTAGTGGGCGAAATGGGCGGCATCCTTGCGTGGACCGGTTTTCACCGGGATCTTCAGCAGCCGCGCGACGGTCCGACGTCGGCCGGTGGCATCCACGATCAAGTCCGGCTGCGCGCCCTGCCACTCCGGCACCAGCGCGAGGGTCGCTTCATCTAGCAGCACCTCGCGGCCGGAGCCTTCTGGCCCTAGGACAATCGTGGCTTCTTGATCGATCCAGCGCATCTTGCTGCGGCGCGCGCGATTCTCGATGATCTGGTCGAATTGCGGGCGCGGCAGATTGTACGAGTACGCTGGCAGGATGCCCTCGATGGAGCTGAAACTGAGCTGAATGGGGCTCTCGCTGCCGAAGGCGAACGTTGCGCCGGGCTTGTGACGGGCGACCGCGGCCACTTCTTCCTCGATGCCGAGACGGCGCATCACCGGCACGAGCGCGGGAATGCCGGACTCGCCGACGATCATCTCGGGGCGCTTGCCGCCATTGAAGAGAGTGACATCCACGCCCTTGTCCGCGAGCAGGGCGGCAAGGATGGAGCCGGAAGGACCACTTCCGACGATAGCAATACGAGGAACAGAGGACTTCATGGAAGACGTTGCTTCATTCCCGTGATCAGGGCCGTACCAGTCGATCCGGAGCTTCCTCGCGGACCTTCATGCGTTGGAACCAGGTGAGCAGCGGTCCCGTCATCGCGGTGGTCACCAGTGCCATGATCACCAGAATGGCGAAGATCCGCGGCGAGAGGATGCCTAGGTCGTAGCCGATATTCAGTGCGATCAGCTCCATCAGGCCGCGGGTGTTCATCAGCGCGCCGAGCTGGAGCGAATCCCGCCAGCTCATGCCGGTGAAGCGGGCTGTGAGAGCAGTGCCGCCGAGCTTGCCAGCGGTGGCCACGCCGATGATGGCGAGGCAGATGAGCCAGCCGCTGAGGTCATTCAGCAGGCCGATCTGCGTGCGCAGGCCGGTGAAGGCGAAGAACAGTGGCAGCAGCAGCACCGTGCTGAAATTCTCCACCCGCACGGCCAGCTTGTGGCGGAAGCCCGCGACATCTGGCATGATCGCGCCGGCGAGGAAGGAGCCGAAGAGCGCGTGGATGCCGACCAGCTCGGTGCACATGGCGGATACCAGCACCGCGCAAATGGTGATTGCCAACGTGCGCTTCGAGGGGTCTGGACGTTCCAATTCCTCGCGTCCGAAGATGCGCGGAAGCATGGGGCGGAGACCCCAGATCATCATCACGATGAAGCCCAGCACCAGCGCGAGATTCAGCGCCGATCCGGCCACGCTGGTGGAACCGGCGATGGCCACCACGAAGGCGAGCGCGCTCCACGCCGTGACATCGTCCACCGCGGCGCAGGTCACGGCGGTGGTGCCCAGGTAGGTCTTGGTCATGCCGCGCTCCTGGAGGATGCGGGCGAGCACCGGGAAGGCCGTGATGCTCATCGAGATGCCCATAAAGAGGGCGAAGGCGGTGAAATTCGTGCCCGGCTGGGCCAAACTACTATAAACGAAGTAGGCAAGCCCCACTCCGAGGAAATAGGGCGCCACGATGCTGGCGTGGCTCACGATCACCGCGGTTTGCGCCTTATTCCGCACCTGCCGGACATCCAGCTCCATCCCCACGGTGAACATGAAGAGGCAGACGCCGATCTGGCTGAGCAGCTTCAGCGTGCCGAGCGATGCCACCGGGAACACGAACTGGAACATCTCCGGCGAAACCCAGCCGAGCAGCGAAGGCCCGAGGAGGATACCCGCCATCATTTCACCCACCACGGATGGCTGGCCGAGCTTGGTGAAGATGCCACCCGCGATGCGCGAGGCGGCGATGATGACCAGAAGCTGGATGAAGAGGTGACTGAGCGGGTGGTCCAGGTTCGTCCTGAGCGAGGCGAGCATCGCGCCGAAGGCCGAGCTTGGCGCGGCCCTGGCCACAGGCGCAGTGACCGTAGCGGCCCGCGCTGCTTCGGCGACCAAGGTTGCCTCCGTGTGGACCGGACCGGGAAGTCCGGCACCGAGCTTGATGACACCGAGGATGCCACTGCCGACGACGAGCAGGACGACCAGGTAGAAGATCGTGTTGCGATTCATGGAATCGGGATCAGAAAGCGGGAGCCATGGGTCGACAGAGGCACAAAGGGAAGGCAGGAGCCTCGCTGAGGGGGGAAAGGACGTTGGGAATCATGAGCTTTATCTTCGGTCTTTTCTCCGTAATCTCCTGCCTTCGCTCTGTGCCTCTGGTGAACCGGCTGGAAAACTGTCAGACGTTGGCTTCGACCTTCGTTGTGGAAGGCAGGGAGTCTCCCTCTTCCGGGGTGAACCAGGTGTAGAAGCCCTCGCGCAGCTCGAGCTTCAGCCAATCGAAGAGCATGCCGAAGAGGCGGAACATGTCCTTCCGCTCCAGCGTGAAGCCGGAGAGCAGGCAGCGCATTTCCTTGTTCGTGCGGCCGAGCAGCCCGAGCTTGCGGCGGCGTTTGGCGATCGCGGCGAAGCGGCGGTTGTAGCAGCTCATCAGCCCGGAGAAAATTCTCCCGCTCGGCGGCGAGAACGGAGGCATGGTCAGCGCGATCTCCCCATCCATGAAGGGCGGAACCACCACGCCCCAGTAGTAGAGGCTCAGGTCCAGGCGGAAGGCCAGACTCATGAGGTCGTACTCGGCCATGTAGTGATACTTGTCCTTGTAAACCGATTGGAACCAGCGGCGGTGACAGGTGGCGAAGTCGCGGTTGTGTTTCGCTACCAATGGTGCAGCAGCCTCGCCCTTGCGGATGCGCGTGATGAGATGCGCCGCACTGGTGGTGCTGAAGGAAATCCAGTCCATGCCCGGGCTGTAGAATGGATCCATGAAGGCCGCGGCATCCCCCACCAGCACGAAGCCATCACCGGAAAAGGTGGTGCTGTAGTAGGCGAGATTCCGTCGCCAGTGGACATCTTCTTCATCGTAGGTGGCGTCGGCCAGCAGCTCGCGGGCGACCGGATGCTCCATCAGGAAATCCTTCAGCCGGTCCGCGACCTTGCCGCCTTCCTTCCACTCGACGATGCGCTGGTCGAAAACGACGCCGACGCTGGTATCGCCGCCCTTGAGCGGGATCCACCAGCTCCACCAGCCGTCGCCGATGATGTGGTTCGTGGCGGTGCCGCGCACGCCGTGGCATAGCTTCGACCATTCGGGATACTTCTCCGCGAGCTCGCGGCCGTCCCAATCCTTCAACCCTCTCCAGCGCGACCATGCGGCCGCAGTCGGGTGCTCGTCATTGCGGACCCACCAGCCGTTCTTGCGGGCGAGCAGGGCGGCGACACCGGAGGCATCCACCACCCAGCGGGCTTTGATGGTCTTCACCTCGCCGTCGTATTTCAGCTCCACGACCTGCTGGCCGCCGGCATTGAGCTCGACACTCCGGATCACTGCGGGTCGCAGGATCTGTGCGCCCGCCTCACCGGCGCGGCGGAGGACTTCTTCGTCGAAGGTCTGGCGATCGAGCTGATACGAAGGAAGGCGTACTTGGTATTTCGCGCCGAGCTCGCTGGCCTGCGAAATGTTCTCCACCTCATCGTTCTTGAACCAGAAGCGCAGGCCCTGCTTGCAGATCTGGTTCTCGTTCAAGTAGCGCGTCATGCCGAGCACGCGGCCCATGAAGTAGGCGCTGACTTCCACGGTGGCCTCGCCCACGCGGCGGCCAAGCCGCTCGGTGCGCTCGATGATCAGCACACGGATGCCGGGATTGTGGCGGAGCAGGAGCGTGGCGGTGGCTGCGCCGGAAAGCGCGCCACCGAGCACGATCACGTCATACTCGTCTGACAAAGGAGTGGTTTCGATCATTCTCAAGAAGCTGGGGTGGGAACTTTTTCAGAGGTCTTCGCCTTGGCACTCGGGGCAGCAGCGCGCGGATCGGAGAAGTCGATCTTCTTCACGATGGTCTTGTGCCGGTGGATGGTGCAGACGGCGTAGAAGGCCCACACATGGAAGCGCAGCCGCCAGCCCAGGCGCGTGTTCCCGGCCACAAGATTGTTCACCGCCCACTCCATGCCCTTCGGTGGATGCTCATCCATGAAGACCTCGAAGGAGTCGTTGTTGTAGAACATCTTGATCATGTTCAGGAACACCTCGCACATCTCCCCCACCCGCTTGGTGTAGCGCTTCTGCGCACTTGGTGTCAGAGCGGTGCTCTTCGCGTCGGCGGCGACGACTTCCTTCGCCGCCAGGTGTCCGGAGCGGATGGCGAGCATCACACCGGATGAGAAAATGGGATCGATGAATCCCGCGGCATCGCCGATGAGCAGCCAGCGCGGACCGGCATTCTGGAGGTGGCGGTAGGTGTAGTCGCCGGCGAAGTTGTATTCATTCACGCGCTCGGCGCCTGCCATGCGACTCTGCAACTCGGTGGACGTGGCGACCACGTGCTCGAAGCACTCGCCGGGCGTCATGCCGGTGGACTTGAAGTGCTCCAAGGTCTGCACCAGGCCGATCGACGTTTTCTCCGCATCCAGCGGGATCATCCAGAACCAGCCGAAATCGAGGCGCACGATGGTGATGTGACCGTGATACGGCGCGTCATTCCGCTTCACGCCGCGAAAGTGGGCGAAGGTGGCGAACTTCTTCGGCAGGCCCAAGTCGGTCTTCGGCAGATTCATCTGCCGGCCAAGGAAGGCATCCCGACCGCTGGCATCCAGCACCCAGCGTGCGGAAACCTCGTGGACCTGGCCATCCTTCTCGCAGGTGATGGTAGCGCCGTCATCGGTGACCTTCGCGGACTTCACCTTGGTCTCCTGCCAGACCTCGCAGCCGTGTGAGGCGGAGTTTTCTAACAAGAGGTTGTCGAACTTCGCGCGCTCCACCTGGAAGGTCTGCGCGTAGCGCTGGTTCAGATACTTGCCGAAGATGATGTTGATGCCGGCTTTGGAGTTCCCGAGCACGAATTCCGCGCCGAGCTTCTCCATGAAGCCGTGCGCCACCATCTTGTCCCACGCTCCGGTCTCACGAAGCACGTCATTGCCATAGGGAATCAAGGACTCGCCCACGTGGAAGCGCGGGAAGCGCTCGCGCTCCAGGATGAGGACTTTCTTGCCCGCCTGGGCAAGTACGCTGCCCGCCGTACTTCCGCCGGGTCCGCCGCCGATGATGATTGCGTCGTAGGTCATGAGAGCGCGAAAATCGCTGAGGATTGGTGCACGATAATTTCGTGCAAAGATGCCGTCCGTAGCGTCGAGGCATTTCGTAATGTGATTGCAATATGCAATCACGGAAAATCACCCGCCAAGCTGCGTCAATGCTAGCTTCCCGTCTGTTAGAGCGGACTAAAATGTGCAACTCACCGCTACTCGTAGCGATCCCAAATCACTACCCGGACTTGAGCCAATCCGGCTCAGTTCTCGCTTCCGCCCGATTAGGAAGATCTCTCGAAACAGGCCCCCAAGCGTTCCTGTGTCGCTCTGCGACACCATGCGTGTCTCATCGAATCCGCGGGCTGAAGCCCACGTCTACCATCCTTGGCCGCTACGCGGCCGGAGAAGGAACCAGGAGGTTGTCGGCGAAGTGAATCCCGGCTGATAAACGCCGTGGAATCCGGGCATTGGGTGCATTCGAACCACTCTACTATTCCAGAATGCATCAATAGTAGAATTAGTAGAGTGATGCCCGGACCAATTTCCCGGATGCCGCGTCGGCTTGATAGGCATTCCGTTCGCTTAGTTCGGCCTTCAGCTGATAGAATCGTGCGGAGCTGATGCCACAGTCTTCCTTGGCTCGTCTCGCCCATTGAGTGGCGTTGGTAGCAGGCAGGTAATCCAGCATTGCTTCTGCCTTGTAGCTGGCTTGTCGGCCAACCGACTTCGGCTTGCTGGCCATGGTCTGGTCCTCGTGTCTTACGACGCAGGAGGTGATGGGCTTGCCGCGGGAGTCGTCGCCGAGTTCGACGACGGTGAGGGAGAAGGGCATGGGTTCGCCGCGTTCCAGATCGCGCTGCTTGGTGACGCGGACGGTGGAGATGCGTTCGCCTTCGGGGCGGAAGATCTCGATCTCGGAATCCACGGCGGCGCGGAGGCTGGAATGGCCGCGTGCTCCGCGGGCGATGTCTTTCCCGCAATGGTGGACGATACAGACGTGCGCGCCGGTGGCGGCCCTGACCGCATCAATGGAGGCGACGACGGCGGTCATGTCCCTGCTAGAGTTCTCGTCGCCGCCGGCCATGGCGCGGGCGAGGGTATCGATGATGACGAGCCGGCACGGCAGGCCGGATTGTTCCACGGCGGCCTTCGCGGTTTCGGCGAGCCTCGCCGAGTGGGCGGGATCCCGCAGCGAGACGGGCGAGAAGCAGACGTAAAGCGGCGCGTCATCGGAAAGGATGCCCTTTTGTTTCATCGCCTCGATCCGGCGACGCAGCCCGTGGGTCCCCTCCAGCGCGACGTAAACCACCGCGCCGCGGTCCACCTCGCGCCCGGCATTTCGCCACGGTCGGCCCATGACGACATGGGCGGCGATGTCCAGCACCCAGAAGCTCTTGCCGACATTCGACTCGCCATAGACGACGCTGGCCCCGCCTTCCGTGAACAGGCCCTCGACGAAATCCCGAGCCGGCTCCTCCGCCTCAATCTCGCTGACGTGGTGCAACCCGAAGCCACGGCCGGCCGCGGGGACGGTGCGCTCGATGGAATGGAGCATGGCGACTGCTCCGGCGAGGCCGGCGGGATCGGAGCAGTCTTTCGCCATCTCGATGGCTTGGCGGCAGGTCTTGATCGCGTTCCGGCGGGCGTGGCGGTCCATGACGACTTCCAAGTGATGTGGGAAAAGGGCGGGATCTCCCCCGAGGCGCGCCACCTCGCGCAACATCCCCTTGGGCACGAAGGTGCCGATCCCTTGACGATCCGCGAGATGCTGGCCGACGATCAACAGGTCCGTTTCGCCGATGGTGACCATCGTTTGGTAGATCTCGCTGAGGCTGGGCTCGGTGAAGGAGGCGGGATCCAACAGGTGGCGCTCGAAAAGGCCGCGATCCCGAACGAAGGCGGCCATGACAAATAGCTCTGACACAACGGCACGCGGAAAATAAACCTCACCCTGACGTGCCTCTCCCCAAGTGCCTGGCAGCTCGCGATCCATGCTTCAGAAGAAACCAGATGGAGGGGAAACGAGAAGTCCGTCGAGTGGCCCCCACCCGGTTATGCACAGGTTATTCACAGGGGATGGCGGCAGAATCGTGGAGAAACGAGGGTGCAAATGATTGAATGAAACAGCGACGAAAGCGCGCTGCTCCCGCGAATGAAGCGAGTGTTTTGAAGCAGGTGGGCTTGGTGAGTGCCGGGTTCACCGACGACAAACAGATTCAGGTATAATCGAATGAAGCGACCGAATGAAACATTCGCATCAAACATCCTCACATCTTGAAGGAGCGTATGAAATGGCAAACGACCTTGCCCTCTTCCCTCTCGTTTGGGAGCGTCCGCCATCCTCCGAATGACTCCTCCCCACGGCCTCTTCATCGTTCTCGAAGGCATTGACGGCACCGGCAAATCGACCCAATCCCGGCAGCTCGCCGAGTGGTTCCGGGAGCAAGGGCGCGAGGTGATCGCCAGTCGTGAGCCGACCGATGGCCCGTGGGGTGCCAAGATCCGCGCCACCGCCGCGACCGGGCGCCTGTCCCCGGAAGAGGAGCTGGACTACTTCCTGCGGGACCGCCGGGAACACGTGGAGCAGCTGATCGCCCCGGCGCTGGCCGCGGGAAAGGTGGTTATTCTGGACCGCTACTACTTTTCCACGATGGCCTACCAAGGGTCGCGGGGCGTCGATCCGGTGGAGATCCGCCGGCAGAACGAGGCTTTTGCGCCGGTGCCGGACCTGCTTTTCATCCTCGATCTGGATGTGGATACGGCGCTCACCCGCATTGGCGGACGGGGCGACACGGCGAATGAATTCGAGAAGCACGAGTCGCTGGCGAAGTGCCGGGAGATCTTTTTGAGCCTCGCGGGCGAGCCCTTCGTGCATGTGGTCCCGAGCAAGGAGGGGCCGGAAGTCGTACAGGAGCGGCTGAGGGAGATTGCGGCGGGGGTGGTTTAAAACGCTCCAGCGGATTCGTGTGACCGCGGGAGGCGAGGATGGAGTCCGAGCATTGCCGGTGGCTTCCCGCGGTGTCACCACTGCGCCTACGGTTGGCGGTGCGGGACCGTGAATGTGGGTTGGTTCCGCCAAGAAAAAGGCGGACCGTGGAGCCGCTTGAGATGCTAACCGGCCGAGTTCTGAAGTGAGCCGCCCATCATCGGGACCGCTCGGAGAGCGGCCCCTGCCTTACTGCCTTGCCAGCCCAAGCAACGAAAAGCCGGAGGCGGTGCAAGACCGGCTCCGGCAGATCGTGGCGGAAGTCGCCTGGAAAAAGGGCGATTACTTGCCCTGAGCTTCGCGCTCTTCCTCGGTCATGAGCCAAGCGGACGAGCCGCGCTTGAACTCCTTGTCGATATCGAGCGCGCGGGCGGAACCATCGAGCAGCAGAGCCGCGGCCTTGCCATTGTAGCGCTTGATGTCCGGGGTGTTGTTGTCATCGAGCAGGGCCTGGCTGTTCTTGTCCGGGCCGTCGGCGAGCACCAGGATACGGGCAGGCTCCTTGAAGTTGGCCATGCGCTTCGGGCCATCGTCACCCTCGAGGCTCTCGGAGCGGCCCACGACGTGAGCGTTCCAAGCGTAGGAGATATTGGGGTTGGACGGAGTCGGGCTGAAGGAATCGTGGCCCGGGCTGTGGAACATCTCGAACTCACTCTCGTTGCGCGGGTCCTTCATCAGCATGCCCCACCAGAAGAGGTCCTGCGACGAATCCTTCCAGACCGGGAGCTGGCCGGCATTGTCCTGGGAGTAGGCGATGACCCGCACGCCGAGGTCGCGCACCTTGGTCGAGCTCGCGGTCATCTTGCTCTTGGCCATCGCGTTGCGGGTCAGCGCGAAGACCATCGAGGCCAGCGCGATCACGATCACGATACAGACCATCAACTCCACCAGGGTGAAGCCGCCTGCCCTTTTTCCGAACTTTGGTTTTTTCATGTGAATGGGATCTTGGGGAGAAATCTGAACTCGGGTGCGCAGGAATGCGACGCCTCCCACGAAAGGCAACACGTCCGGGCCGGGATTCAAACCCGAAATCCAGCCTTCCCGCGAATATCCGCAGAAATCCGCCCGTCACCAGACGAAGCTCACCGGCGGCACGATGATTTTCACCGGGGAACCGCGGCGTTGCTCGCTCTCCTCGATCGAACTCACCAAGCCGTTTTCGAATTCGACCACGGTCTTGCTCTTCTCCTCCTGGGTCACGTGGGAGAGCTGGCGGTAGGTCTGCCCGGACACCGGGTCGCGGAGGTAGTTGAAGTGCTGGACTTGCTCGACTTCGATGTATTCCCAGCGGCCGGACTGGCCTTTCTCGGTCTGCTTGACGGAGGTCTTTGTCGGAGTGCCGCGGGCTTGCGAGACCTCGTCGGTGGTCATGCCAATCGCCACCTGCTTTTCCGCGATCAGCGCTGCCACCTCGACTTGGCGGGCGTGGAGTTTCTTGAGATTTTCGACGAAATTCGGGTCCTTCGAGGTGAAGGCGTGGGGTCCTACCCAGCCGGAGATGCCGTTCTTCTCGCCTTGGCCGCGGACCTTGTAGGCCTTCTCGGTCATGGCTTCCAAGATCACGATCTGGTCGGCCTTGAGGACCCCGAGCTTGTTCTTCCCGCCCTTGTCGGTGAAGACCGTGGCATCCTTCACCACTTTCAGCTCGATCGGCTCCTGCACGTGTTCGGCGAGGTGGACCACGTCCGGCTCGCGATCAAGCAATGATTTCCGCTCCACGCGTTTGATCTGGGCTGAAACGGGCAGCAGCAGCGTCAGCAGGAAGGCAGAAACCAAGGCGGTTTTCATG
>Ga0307408_100003299_pt1 | contig 11098 bp, 3 predicted proteins | sample 322Cmetagenome_FD_202116 | JGI IMG/M metagenome (GOLD analysis project Ga0307408, IMG submission 202116) | Maize rhizosphere microbial communities from greenhouse at UC Davis, California, United States - 322HYB-C-3 | ecosystem: Host-associated > Plants > Roots > Rhizosphere > Soil | place: USA... | reverse complement strand
GGCCGCTCTCAAGCGCGCGCATCCGCAGATCGATTTCGTGATGCTGACGACCTACGACGACACCGATCTCATCTTCAATGCACTCCGTGCCGGCGCTTCGGGGTATCTGCTCAAGCGCGCCGCGCCGGAGGAATTGTTAGGCGCGATCGACGAAGTCCGGCGGGGCGGCTCACCGATGTCCATGGAGATTGCCCGCCGCGTCGTCTCGCATTTCCACCAGATCCGCCAACCGGCCAGCGAGGATGAAACGCTGACCAAGCGCGAGCGCGAGATTCTGGAGCTGCTGGCGAAGGGCCTGCCCTACAAGCAGATCGCCGATCAGCTCGGCTTGAGCCCGCACACCGTTCACAACCGGCTGCGTGGGATTTATCGCAAGCTCCACGTCCAGTCGGGGACGGAAGCGGTGGCGAAATTCCTGCGAGGCTGAGAACGAGTGTCCGCCAGGGAGGGGAGGAATAGGCCCGAATGGGTCCATTGTGGTTAGGGAAAGCCCAAGAATAGATTCTTGGTGGTAATTCCCAAACCCATGCGAAAACACATCCCCACCTCCCTTGTTTTGGCGGCCCTCACCTTTGCCCAGTCGGCCGAAGCCGTGGTCTTGTTTGCCGACAATTTCAACACGTCGGGCCAGAGCGACGACGTGAACTCCCAATACACCGGCGGGCGTCAGTCCGGAACTGTGGGGAACCTCCAATATCGGCAAGGAAATGGCAGCCTCTTCAGTACTATCAATGGCACCGTCGCGAACGAAGGCAGCGAAGGCTTCAAAACGCAGGTCGGGAACAACGGCGCTCCCGGGACACTTTTCCTTGCCGGGAATAGCTTCACGATTGGTTCGGCCTCGCCCGAGTACAACTTCGACGTAGATCCTGGAGCGGGCGGTTATCTTTCCATCTCGTTCTCGCTCGACCCCGTCATCGGCAACAGCACGAGCGGTGACTGGGGCGCGATCACCATCGGCGCCGGCGACCATGCCAGCTTCGGTGCCTCCGGCACGGGAGCGCGCGGTCAGGGAATCCTTTCGACCGCGCCGCACTTCGGCCTCTTGTTCGAGAGCGACGGTGGCTTCCAAGCCTTCGACGGCAACGCGGGCGTGGGTTCCGGCACGTACACCGGCACTCCGGGCGGCATGTTGGACTTCGAACTCCGGATCACCGGTCTTACTGACGGCAATCCTTGGGATGGGGAGAACAACTCCTTGATCGAGGTCTTCGTCAACGGAGACACTTCGCCCTTCTACTCGTTCACCAAAACCGGCGGCTACACGGACAATTTCATCACGATGGAAGCGTTCGGAAACTCCGGAGGCTTCAGCATTAGCACCTTCGACAATCTGCAAGTTGCCGTGGTGCCTGAACCAGGAGCCGCATCCCTGATTTTCGGTGGCACGATGCTCTTTGCCGGCCTGCGCCGCCGCCGCTCCTAACTCTCTCCCGGTCGTGTGTGTGGCTTGGTTCGTTCGCCAAGCCGCCGCTGCCAGCCCGCGCGGGCTATTTCCTCCACGACCAGCCTTTCGATCCTTCATCGGACTCACAGTGCTCAAAGCGGGTCGCCATCTCGTCATGCTCCTCACGGGGATCGTGTCGGTTTTCCTTTCGTCCCCGGCGATTGCCTCGGGCGATACGGGCGCACTTGTCATTGAACGTCCAACCACCAATGGCCGGCTCAATCCGCTAGGCATTCCCGCCGGAGGAATTTCGTTTGGATGGGCGGCGACTTCGGGAAACCGGGGAGCTCAACAGCAGGCATATGAGATCCGGGTCGGTAGCCAACCCGGTCTTCAGGACGTCTGGGCTTCAGGACAGGTGCAATCGGCGCGGCAAGTGGACATCGTCCTGCCTGAGTCCATCACTCTTCAGCCGGCGACGCGTTACCATTGGCAGGTCCGCACTTGGAACGAGGCCGGTCACGAGAGTGCGTGGAGCGATCCCTCGTGGTTTGAGACCGGCCTGTTGACGGCTGCGGATTGGTCGGGCGCCGAGTGGATCACGCGCACCGTTCAAAGCCCGGATCCAACCACGTGGGTTAACTACAGCGCCACGGTGGAGTTCACCCTGCAGAACCAAGCGTTTGGCGTCTTCCTCCGCAGTTCGGCAGATGGGCAGAACGCCTACATGATGCAGGTGAATGTGACCGGCTCGAGTCCGGTGTTCAAACCGCACAAGCGGATCAACGGCGGATACTCGGTTCTGGGAACGATCAATCTCTCGAGTTTCGGATTCACCAATGCTTCGCTGACGGGGACGCGCAATACCCTTCGATTCGACGTTGCCGGTTCGACGATCACGACCCGCTTGAACGGCGTGATCATCGATACGCGAACCGGCATCTCCTATCCGAATGGATTGGTGGGCTTCAGGACCTTCGAAGCGGAGAGGGGAGTGGTGCATCGCATTCAAGTCATCGATGCCAGCAGCGGTGCCGAGCTGATCGATCCCGACTTTTCGCTCGGTGAAAACGGCTTCAGCGGTGGCGTGATCTCGAATGGCGCATTGAGCGTCTCGGGAACCACCGACGCCATCTTTGCGAATCTTCCTCCTTCGCTCCCGCTATTGCGGGGAACGTTCACCGCGAGGGAGGGGATTGCTTCGGCTCGCGTATATGGGTCGGCCCAAGGCATTTACGAGGTGTCGGTCAACGGGCAGAAGGCGGGTGACCAATTCCTCGCGCCCGGTTGGACCGACTACGACAGTCGCATCCAGTCCCAGACCTACGACATCACTCCGCTGGTCCAGCCGGGGACCAATGTCATCGGAGCGGCGCTGGCGGACGGATGGTATCGAGGAAAGGTCGGCCTCGGCTGGACACGCCAGTACGGGGATCAACTCGCCTTCGTGGCGAGAATCAAGGTGACCTATCAAGATGGAACCAGTGAGTGGTTCTCGACAAACTCGGGGTGGAAGGCCGGCAACGGTCCCTATGTCCGCGGCGACAATCAGGACGGAGAAGGTTACAACGCGAACTTCGAACAGCGCGGCTGGAATACCGTCGCCTTCGACGCCTCCGCTTGGGCGACGGTAGGCTCCGTGCCGGGCGCTTCCTCCCGGCTCGTGCCCCAGCCCGACGAACCGATCCGCGCGGTGATGTCGCTGACGGCGAAAAGCCGCACCGAGATCACGACGGGAACCTGGATCTACGATCTCGGCCAGAACATGGTGGGAGTGCCGAATGTTGTAATCACGGGCAACGCCGGGGAAACGATTACACTCCGCCACGGCGAGGAGTTGTATCGCACCGGCGTGCTGGCGGGGCGTCTCTACACTGAGAACCTTCGCAGCGCGAAGGCGACAGATACGTACACCTTCGCTGCGGCCGGCACCGTCACCTTTCAACCGAAGTTCACCCAGCACGGTTTCCGGTATGTCGAGATAACCGGCGCATCGACGCCCCCCGCCGTGGCGGATGTGAAGGGAATTGTTCTCTCGTCCGACCTTGAAGACATCGGCGAATTGGAGACTTCCAATCCGTTGCTCAACCAGCTCGTCAGTAACATTCGCTGGGGCCAGCGGAGCAATTTCCTCTCCATTCCGACGGACACGCCCGCGCGCGACGAGCGGCTCGGTTGGACCGGTGACATCAGTGTCTTTTCGCCCGCCGCCGCTCGCTTTCAGGACACGCGCGGCTTTCTGAAGAAGTGGATGGCCGACGTGCGCGATGCGCAGAAACCCAACGGCAACATTCCGGCGGTGGTGCCACAGCCCGGAAACTATTTCGATGAAACCGGCGTCGGTTGGTCGGATGCTGTCATCAGCGTCCCCTATGCGGTTTGGCAGGGCTTCGGCGACTTGCAGATCGTCCGTGAGAACTGGACTGCGATGAAGTCCTTCTACCAATTCGTCCATCAAAGCGCGACGGCGGACGGTGACCTGTTAGAGCAGGGGCGCAGCTCGTGGTTCTCCGGAGACTGGTTGACGCTGGAAAGTGTGGACCGCCTCGAGGAGCACAAGGTCATCGCCACCGCCTACTTTGCGGAGAACACCCGCATGATGTCGGAAATGGCCGCGGCGATGGGCGAAATGGAGTTGTCGGCCCAATGGGCAGCCCTGGTTCCTCAGATCCGCTCCGCTTTCGTGACCGCCTATCGAAGTGCCGACGGCTCGATCTACACCGGCACGCAGACGGCCTATGCCCTGGCCCTGGGGATGGACATGATCGCCAATCCCGCACAGCAGATGATGACCGGCGACAAGTTCGTCGCGAAGCTCGCGGCGGACAACCATCACCTCAAGACCGGGTTCCTCGGCACTCCCTGGCTGCTGCCGGCGCTTTCCAAGATTGGCCGCAACGATCTGTCCATGCGGCTGCTTCTCAACGAGACCTATCCCTCGTGGGGCTTCCCGATCTCGATGGGGGCCACGACGATGTGGGAACGGTGGAATTCGATCCAGCCCAACGGCGAATTCGGTCCGGTGGACATGAATTCCTTCAACCACTACGCCTATGGCGCGGTCGGTGACTGGATGTATGGAAACCTCGGCGGCATCCATGCGGTCGAGCCCGGCTACAAGACCTCGCGGATTGCCCCGCTCATCGGATACGGCGGACTGACCTTCGCCCGATGCTTACAGGAAACGGCGTATGGTCGTCTTGCGACGGAGTGGAACGTCACCCCTGAAGGTCTCGTTCTCAGCGTGGAGATTCCGGCCAACACGACTGCGGTCGTGCACCTCCCCATGAGCGACGGAGTCAGCGTGATGGAGGGCTCCGTTCCCGTTGCGAATGCCGAGGGAGTGGAATTCCTGCGGGTTGAAAATGGAACGACGGTCTATGCCGTGGGCGCAGGAGAATACCTGTTTCATTGGACGCCCGCGATGACGGCCCCGAGCGGGCTGGTAGCCTCGCCAAGCTCGAAGCAAGTGGATCTGACCTGGAATGCCATGCCGGGCGCGACGGGGTATGAAGTAAGGCGCTCCACTCTTTCAGGCGGACCCTATACCACCGTGGCGAGCAGTCTCACGGTGCCTTCGTTCACCGATACCATCTCGGTGAACGGCGTGACCTACTTTTACGTTGTTACGGCCACGAACGCGGCCGGCGTGGGACCTGTTAGCGAGGAAGTGTCAGCCACGCCTTCGCTGCTGCCGAATGGCGGTTTCGAGTCACCTATCACCGGCAACTACCAATACAGTCCGACCGGCGCTTCTTGGAGCTTCGGCGGCGGAGCCGGCATCACCGCAAACGGCAGCACGTTCACCTCCGGCAACGCCGCTGTCCCTGAAGGAGTCCAAGCGGCGTTCATCCAAGGCACCGGCACGATCATCCGGACCGTGACGGGCCTCGTTCCTGGAACGACCTACGAAGTGGTCTTCTCCGCTGCCCAGCGCGCCCGCGGAGCCTCGTGGAACGTCAACGGTCAAACGTGGCAGCTCTCCTTGGATGGAGTTGCTGTTGCCAACTTTGTGCCCGGTCAATCCGCTACGGCATGGGCTGGCTACAACGCCCGCTTCACTGCCACCGCAACGACCCACACGCTTTCGTTTGTTGGAACCAACTTCCGGACCGGGGACAATACCGTCTTCATCGACAACGTTCGCCTGGTGCGGGATGCCGAAGCGGGAAAGCCACTGGAAGGTGGTTTCGAAAGCCCGTCGACAGGCTCATACGTTTACAATCCCTCGGGAAGCGCTTGGGGATTCAGCGTGCAGTCGGGAGGCAGCGGTGCCGGAATTGCGCGGAATGGCAGCGCATTCACCTCGAGCAATCCCAGTGCGCCCGAAGGAGTCCAGGTCGCCTTCGTGCAACGCACGGGTTCTCTGAATCAGGCAGTAACCGGGTTGGTTCCGGGGATGACCTATCACCTGTTATTCTCCGCCGCGCAGAGGGCGGTCTACGTGAGTGGCGGGCAGACGTGGAATGTGTCCTTGGATGGGACACCCATCGCTAGCTACAAGCCGGGCACCAGCCCCACAGCATACTCGGGCTACAGCGCGAGCTTTACCGCGACGGCACCGACGCACGATCTGGCTTTCGTCGGAACCAACACCAATGGCGGAGACAACACGGTGCTCCTCGATCAGGTTCGTCTCATGGCGGCGAGCTTGTCCGCACCCACCGGGCTGAGCGCCGCTGCGGGCATACTTGAAGCGAATCTTCAGTGGAACGCGGTTGAGCAGGCTTCCGGCTATGTGATCAGAAGGTCCACCGCGGGAGGGGCATCCACGGTGATCGCGTGGGTCGGTCCTGAAACCTTCTTCACCGACACGGCTCTCACTCCGGCTACCTCATACACATACTCCGTATCCGCCTTCGATGAAGTAGAGCCGGGCCTCGAATCCAACCCGGTTAGCGTCACGCCATTCGCGCCGCCGGTGACCGAAAGTGAACTGCGAGCACCGCTCATCGCTCTCCGTTCCGATGAAAACGGATTCACCGACGTCCGCTTCACCATTCGAAATTCGGTGGTGGGTCACGGCTACGTCCTGGAAATCAGCGACGACCTCTCGGGAGGCAGTTGGCAAACGCTGCCCGGGGTTCCTCCGCAAAGCGGATCCGGGGACGATTTGCAGTTTGTCGCTCCTTTCGTCCCGCAACACCCGAAGTGGTTCTACCGGTTCCGCATCACTCCCTAGCACCGAGCCAGGCACTCGGCTCTGCATCCATTCCTTCCCCATTAAATCCATGAAATCCAAGAATCCCCAGACCTCTATCGCACAGTCCCTCCTCTGCTCCGCAGTGCCGCAGCACGCCAGTCCTCCCGGGACAGGTCGCCGGCTGTTGATGTCGCTCTCGTTCGTGACGGCCCTTTGCTGCAGTCCCGCTCAAGCGGCGACCTACAACTGGAACACCACTTCCGGGAATTGGGACACGACCACGACGAATTGGGCGGGTGCGGGCGCAACTTGGGTCGATGGGAACGACGCGACTTTCACCAATACCGCGACGGCCTCGACCATCACGCTCGCCGGCAATCGCAGCGTGGTTACGACCACGATTGGCAATGGCACGAACAACTACAACTACACGGTCACCGGCAGCGGAGTGACGCTGACGGGCACGTCGCTGGCGTTTGCCGGCAGCGGTGGCAACAATTCGCAGGACCATCTTGCCTCACACACGGTGCTCAATGGTTCGCTGGGCCTGACGCTGAGCGGCAACGTGACGATCCGCCGTGGCAATCTGGAGTTCGGCGGCACGGGCTCCTACAATGTCGGGAGCATCACGACCAGCGGTGACTGGGGTGTCTTTCGCATGAGCGGCACGGCATCGGTGACGGCCACCAGCTTGCTCATGGGCTCTGGCGGCGGTGGAGCCGTCACGGGAAGTTTCGATCTCAATGGAGGCACCCTCACGACCGGTTCGGTCACCGCGATCGGAACCGGGAACTCCAATGGAACCACTTGGTCCACCCGGAACACCGTCAATGGGACGACGATCAAGGCATCACAGACCAACAATACATTCCTGACGGTTGCTGCGAGTAGCCTCGGAGTCGTCAATGGCACGGACGCAGGCAACAACGTGTGGCTCGGCAACGGCGGGGTGACCTTCGATTCGAATGGCTTCAGCATCGGGTGCACCACAGTGTTCCTTGACGACACCGGTGCCGTCGGAACCTTGACTAAGGCGGGCTCGGGCACGCTGACGCTCTCCGGTGTGAACACGTATACCGGTGCGACCACCATCAATGGTGGAACCTTGCGTGTGAATGGCAGCTTGGCCGCTGGGAGCTCGGTGACCGTGAACGGCGGTGCCTCGCTCGGTGGTACCGGAACGGTCAATGGCGTGGTCACATTGGCCGCGGGCGCTACCCCTTCAACCCAGGGAGCCATCAATCTCGTCGACGGGGTATTCAGCACCTTAACCCTTGGCGACGCCTCGGGGCTCGCGCTGGGTGGTGCCGCCGGCAATCTCGCGAAGTTGAACTTCGATGTGGGAACGTCCACCGCGGACCAGCTTTCCCTTGGTTCGAGCGGCCTGACGGTGGGTGCGGGCGGCGCTTCGATCAGCATCACGGCAACCGGGGTCACCGCGGGAAACACCTACGATCTTGTGACCTTTGGCGCCGGAGGCGGGGCGGGCTTTACAATGGGCAGCGGCACCACCGTGGGGGCGCTCACTTTGACGAATCCGAATCTGTCGTTTGGCGTCGCGGGTACCCTGAACGTGACGGCAAACGCGATTCAACTGGTGACCACCGGGGCTGGCGCACCGGCGACGGCCTACTGGTCCGGCGTCCAAGGCGCGTCGTGGACCAGCACCAGCGGCGCCAATGGGAACTTCACCACCAATGCCAACGGCACGGGCTTTGTCGGAGCCTATCCCAATGAACTCACGAGCGTGATTTTCGCTGCCAATGGCAACGGCGCTCCGGCGAATCTGAACAACACGTTGGGTCAGGATTTCGGCATCTTCAGCCTGACGTTTGCCGGTGGCACCGGTGCCACGACGATCTCGGGTGCCAACCAGCTTAGTATCGACTCGGCCGGAATCTCGCTCGAAAGCGGGAATGGTGGCGCCACTCTTGCCATGGGCACGCTCGTGCTGGCTTCGTCCCAAGTCTGGACCAACGCCAGCAGCAACGACCTCGTCGTTTCCGCCGCGGTGACCGGCAGCAACGGCCTGACCATCGATAATACAGGCACGGGGAGCACGGTTCTGTCGGGCGCGAACACCTACTCGGGAGGAACCATCCTTCAGTCGGGCTCACTTCGCGTCAGCGGCAGCGGCACTCTCGGCGCGCCGACCGGATCGTTTACGATCGACGCCGGTGTGCTGGATTTGAACGGGACCTCACAATCGGTGGGTACTTTCTCTGGCACCGGTGGCACCGTCGTCAACAATGGGACGGGCACGAACGTAACGCTGACGATCGGTACTGCCAATGCCCCAGGAGGAGATTTCCAAGGCGTCATCGCAGACCATACCTCCGGGAGCGGCACCGTGGCGCTGACCAAAGTAGGCAACAGCACGGTGACTCTTTCCGGGACCAACAGCTATTCCGGCAAGACAACCGTGAACGGTGGGGTCTTGCTGGTAGGAACCGGGGAGAACATTCCCAACGCCTCGGTGGTTGAAATCAACAGCGGCGCGAAGTTGAACGTGCAAGCATTCACGGAAACCATTGCCGGGCTCTCCAGCACGGTAGGGGATCTGAACGTCGTTCAGAACCTCGAAGCCGGAAGCTCGGACGCCGGCACCTTGGCGATCGACACCGCCGGCAGCGACTTCACCTTCACCGGCATTATCCGCGACAATTTCGGCGGCACCGGCACTCTTGCCTTGGTGAAGAGCGGGGCGGGGATCCAGACGCTGAAATGCACGAACGGCTTGGGAGCCGGAACGAGCATGAGCTTTTCGGGAGGAGCGACCGTGAATGGCGGCACGTTGCTGCTGAGCGACAATGGCAACGGCAAGGTCATCACGTCGTTCGCCAGCGACGTGAACCTCACCGCGGCCGGCTCGATTCTCGCCTTCGAAAACACCGGAGCGATCAACAACACCCAGACTTTCGGCAAAGTCATCAGCGGCAGCGGCAACGTGGTCATCACCGCCGCGAATGTCGGCGTGGTCGCCTTGAGCCAAACCAACACCTACACGGGGAACTCCAGCGTCTCGGCTGGCACCTTGAGTCTCGCCCAACCCTACTTGGCCGACGGCTCCACCGTCTCCGTTGCGAGCGGTGCGGTGCTCAATCTCAACCATGCCGGCACGGACGTCGTGGGAACTCTTATTCTCGGTGGCGTGACCCAGTCCGATGGGATCTACGATTCGTCCACTCCCGGCGGATTCATCACCGGCACCGGAAGAATCCAAGTGGGTGCCGTGAGCGGCTACGCCTCGTGGGCGGCGGCGAATGCCGGCGGCCAAGGTCCGGATCTCGACTTCGACTCCGATGGAGTCGCAAACGGGGTGGAGTACTTCATGAACGCGCCTGCCGGCGTTACTCCGAATCCGGGGTTGGTTTCCGGAGTCATCACCTGGACCAACGGCGGCAATATTGCGGCCTCGGCTTATGGGAGCCAGTTCGTCGTCCAGACTTCCGGGGACCTGGCCACATGGTTGGATGTGCCCGTCGGGGACCTGACGAGCAATGGAAGTGGTCCCGGCGGTTCTCTCAGCTTCACACTGCCAAGTGGTGAAGACGAGTTTTTCGTCCGACTGCGAGTGACCCCCAACTGACCTTTCCTGGCCAGGGATGCAATTCACGTCGCCGCAGTGGTAATCGGGTTTCCCGCTGCGGCGATGTGACCTTTCCTTTTGAACCAAGCCAGCAACTTTTCTTATCCGGCGGATAATCTGAGAGAATGACTTCAATCCCGAGATGCGACACCTGCCTTTGACTCTGACCCATCAACATTGCGATTCCACCCCACGCCGCTTGGCATTGCGGCGAAGACCCGGGCTTGCCGCGTTCCTGGCAGCGATGCTCCTGGTCGTTCCCGCCTCTTCCCAAGTCAAGGAGCCGGAGGCAGCGCTGGCGATCACAAGCACGACCACGAATGCGCGGGTGAACCCCTTGGGAATCGCGGCGGATGACGTATCGTTCGGCTGGTCGTGCGAAGCGGCCGGCCGTGGCGTGGCCCAGACGGCCTACCAGATCCGGGTGGGCCGGGAGGCCCTCGCCGGCGATGTTTGGGAGTCCGGAGAGGTGAAGTCCGACCGGCAGGTGGACGTGGTGCTGCCTGCCAGCGTAAAGCTGGAACCGGCCACGCGCTACTGGTGGCAAGTGAGGGTCAAGGACGGGAAGGAAGCCTCCAGCGGCTGGAGCGAACCGGCGTGGTTCGAGACCGGTTTGCTTGCCGAGCGCGATTGGCAGGGCGCGGAATGGATCGCCCCGTCTTCGCTCGCCTTCAATCAGCAGGACTGGATCGACTACACCGTTGCCGTGGAGTTCTCGCTTCACCGGGAAGCGTTGGGGGTGATCTTGCGAATGACCTCGGATTGCCGGAATGGCTGGATGTATCAGGTGAACGTAACCGGTGATCGTCCGATCTTGAAGCCCCATCGAAAGGTCGATGGCGTCTATCATGAGGTCACCCGGGTGGATCTCTCCAGATTCGGCTTCACCAACCAGTCGTTCGTCGAAGGCAATCATCAGTTTGTATTGGTCGCCCGCGGGCCGACGATCACCGCTTCCTTGGATGGGAAGACCGTCTAT
>Ga0307408_100003298_pt1 | contig 11098 bp, 7 predicted proteins | sample 322Cmetagenome_FD_202116 | JGI IMG/M metagenome (GOLD analysis project Ga0307408, IMG submission 202116) | Maize rhizosphere microbial communities from greenhouse at UC Davis, California, United States - 322HYB-C-3 | ecosystem: Host-associated > Plants > Roots > Rhizosphere > Soil | place: USA... | reverse complement strand
AATTGCCAGAATGAATAGCAGCAATTGGCCCGATGCCCATAATACGAGGCGGCACTCCAGCCACACCATAGCTAACCATTCTGGCAATTGGGCTAAGATTATGCTCTTTCAAAAAGCGCTCGCTAACTACCATTACAAAGGCTGCACCGTCGCTGGTTTGAGATGAATTTCCGGCAGTTACCACCCCATCTGCTTTAAAAACAGGTTTAAGTTTAGAGAGCGCATCCAAAGTGGTGTCTGCCCGCGGACCTTCATCTGTAGTTATTGTAAATTCTCTGGTTTGCTTCTTCCCCTTTTCGTCTATATAGGTTTCTTTTACCTTCACAGGCGCAATCTGATCGGCAAATCGTCCCTCATTGATCGCTTTTATGGCCTTCCGATGCGAGTGATAGGCAAATTCATCCTGGGCTTCGCGACTTACCTGGTACTCGCTGGCAACGGCCTCGGCGGTTAAGCCCATGCCCCAATAATAGTCAGGATGGGCTAAAGCAACATCTGCATCCGGCACCATGCGCCAACCTCCCATAGGTATCAGACTCATGCTTTCAACTCCTCCTGCTACAATACAATCGGCAAGCCCGCTGTTAACTTTCGAACAGGCAACAGCTATGCTTTCCAGTCCGGAAGCACAGTACCGGTTTACCGTCATGCCTGGAACTTTATCTGTATTAAGTGCCAGCAGCGAAATAAACCTACCCATATTTAAACCTTGTTCAGCTTCGGGCATGGCATTGCCGGCAATTATATCGTCTACTTCCTCTTTATCTACGTTCGGAACAGAAGCCATCAGCTGCCGTACGATATCCGCAGCAAGTATATCCGGGCGGGTAAAACGAAATCCTCCCCGGGTGGCTTTTCCAACGGGACTTCTCAGAGCCGCTACTATATATGCATTCATGGTGTATGGTTAATTAGTTCCTTAATACTTTTCCCCCTGACAGGATAGATTGAATACGTTCGAGCGATTTTTTTTCTGTACATAGCGATAAAAAGGCTTCTCTTTCTAAGTCCAGCAGATATTGTTCGCTTACCAGCGATGGCTGAGACAGATCACCACCTGATAGTATATAGGCTAGTTTCTGCGCTATTTTTAAATCATGTCCGCTAATGAAATTGCCACTGAACATATTATTTGCCCCTACATATCCCAAACCTAAAGCCTGCTTACCCAGTACCCTGATATCGTTGCGCACTACAGGTTTGGTATAGCCTTGTTCCCATAGCTGAAGACAATGTTTTTTTGCTTCGGCCAGTAGCCTGTTGCGTGATATTATAATAACGTCTTTTCCTTTGCGGAGATATCCCAGATCGAAAGCTTCATGTGCTGAGCTTGAAACTTTAGCCTGGCCAATGGTGAGAAAGCGCTTTCGGAAGGTGTTTAGTTCCAGGTCGCCTTCCCGAAGTTCATCCGACAATCTCAGCGCAAATTCTTTAGAGCCTCCTCCCGCAGGGATCAAACCAACTCCAAATTCAACCAGGCCCATATACAGTTCGGCATGGGCCACAATTTTGTCGGCGTGTAAACAAAGTTCGCATCCACCTCCTAAGGCCATTCCATGCGGAGCTGCTACTACCGGAATGGATGAATAGCGAATCCGCATCATCGTGTTCTGAAACATTCTGATTAAATTTTCCAGCTCATCATACTCCTGTTCCACCGCCATCATAAAAATGAGCGCCACATTAGCTCCAGCACTAAAGTTCTGTCCCTCGTTAGAAATCACCAGGCCTCTATAATCTTCTTCCGCAATATCAATGGCTTTATTGATAGCTTCAATCAGCTCGCTGCCAATGGTGTTCATCTTGGTATGAAATTCCAGGTTTAGTATTCCATCGCCAAGATCAGTAAGGGTAGCGCCCGTATTTTCCCATACTGTATTGTCTGCAGTAAGGTTTTTAAGCAGGATGTTAGTTTCTGAGCCTGGAATTATCTTGTATGATTTTGTGGGGATATCATAATAAAAGCGTTTGCCATTTTCTAATTTGTAGAAGGAAGTAAAGCCATTTTGCAGCATTTCGTAAACCCAGTCCGCTGGTTTAATTTCCGCTGCATCCATCACTTTCAATACTTTCTCTACACCTAATGTATCCCATTTTTCGAAAGGCCCCATGGCCCAGCCAAAACCGGCTTCCATAACCGAATCTATTTTGTAGAGCTCGTCTGAAATTTCGGGGATACGGTTACTTGCGTAGGCAAATAGCTGGTAAAATACAGTGCGGTAGAAGTCTCCGGCCGCATCTTTTGAGGCAAACAATATGCGTAACCTTTCTTTCAAGTTCTCGGTTGCCTTTGTAGCTTCAAGGGAAGCAAATTTTACTTTCTGCGGAGCTTTGTATTCGAGTGAATGAAGGTCGAGCGACCATATTTCAGATTTGCCCTCTGTCTTCAGCTTTTTGTAAAAGCCTTGTCCGCTTTTGCTGCCCAGCCAAGTTTTATTCACCATCCAGTTCACAAAATCAGGCACCTTAAATGTTTCGAGAGCTTCGTCGTGCGGCAAACTTTGTAATAAACCTTTAGCCACATGCACTATGGTATCAAGGCCAACTACATCACTTGTTCTAAAAGTGGCAGATTTCTGGTGTCCGATCACTGGTCCGGTAAGTTTATCTATCTCTTCCACCGTTAAACCTGTTTCTTCCGCGTAATGCAGAATACTCATGATACTGAACATACCAATGCGGTTACTGATAAAACCGGGGGTATCCTTCGCTAAAATGGTAGTTTTGCCAAGAAACTTTTCGCCGTAGTAGATAAAGAAATCTATAACCTGTGGCAAGGTTTCTTTAGTAGGTATAATTTCTAGTAGCGGCAAATACCTGGGGGGATTGAAAAAGTGGGTACCGCAGAAATGCTTCCTGAAATCTTCACTACGGCCTTCGCTCATTAAATGAATGGGAATTCCGGATGTATTGGAAGATACTAAAGTTCCTTCTCTTCTGTATTTTTCTACTTTGGTAAGCAGCTCCTGTTTTATCTCAATCTTTTCGATGATCGCTTCAATAATCCAGTCGCACCCGGCTATTTTGGGTAAATCATCATCAAAATTCCCGGTGGTAATACGTTTTGAAAAAGCTTGCAGATATAGGGGGGAGGGATTGGATTTAAGTGTGAAGTCTAAGGCATCATTTACTATTTTATTTCTTGATTTTGGATTATTTACATCGGCGTCCTGAGGGGTTATATCTAACAGAAGTACCTCTAACCCGACATTAGCAAAGTGGCAGGCGATACGGCTTCCCATAACTCCCGAACCTAATACGGCTACTTTTTTAATATACCTGTTTTTCCAGTTCATAGTCTGTGCATTAATTGTATGAGCATTAATTAGGTAAATACGTTGATTTGGTTCAGGAAAAAAGCGTGTAATTCAGAAGTATGCTACAAAAGCTTTTTAACGGCCTCCTTTATAAATAAAACTTTAAAATTATGCCTGGGGTACGGTTATGATTGACCTAATCAATTTACCACTTTTTTATTAATTATAGCGGTCTATTTGTGTGAAAAATTGGATAAAATTTCACAAATTATCATTCACAATTGCTTGTTCTACACCGCTTTAAAAACGCCCGGGTTATTACTTTAGCTTGTATTTAACCGGGCTGATCTGTATTCTATTTTCAATTTTATCATGTTCTAATCCGTTCAGTACTGCACTCATGTCTGAAATTACCCTAGGTACATCTAAATGATAGGCATGTTGCACCAGCCGGTTTTGCAATCCGGCACCTTTGTTATAGGATGCATCGGTACAATCCACCAGATATACCCTATCAGGTAAACTATCGATATTGGATGGGCCATCGGTGCCAAGCCGGGTTCTGAGGTTTTCGTATTTAGCAGAATATTTCAGAATGAGGTCATTGCGGTTATAATATACATGGATACGACTGCACAGCGTGTTGAGGTAATAAAAGGTATTAGGCTCCTCAAAAATATTATCATCAACATCTGCAGCTACCAATATCACTTCATCAAAAACGGGAAGATATTTTGAACCATCGGAAAGTATCTTTTTAAGCATGTTTTCCAAAACGAAATTCCCCATAGAATGACACAATAGATGAACTTTGTGTTTACATGGTTTTAATTGAGGATATCCGGCGAAAGCTTCATTCAAAAATTTATAAAATAGCTGAAAGCATCGGCCTATGGTGGTACCGCAAGTAACGGCATCAAGCGTATCCAGCTTGTAGCCTAATATAGATGCCCTGGAAGGCCATGAGATGAGTACCAGGTGTTTAATGGAAGATGATTCGGTAATGAAGTTTTTCTCAAGTATTCTGAGGTAATTAATTCCTTCGGTCCAGTTAACATTAAAACCATGAATTAAAACCAACAGATCCCCACCTTCGATATTCATTTCCCTGGATAATTCAATAAAGAATCGTTCAGATCCCTTTTTTACAAGCTCTTTTTTATTAAAATAATATTTGCCCCCGCCGGCTTTGAGTTTAACTTTATCAGGAATCAGAACGTATGATGTTGAGTTGGTATTCGCACTGTCGAATGTTGCAAAGCGCAGGTTGTCTATGCAGGCTCCGCTATCGGTTATGTCAATCTGCTCCACACCATTACTGGTGATTATTTGCCGGTTAGTTACTATATAATACTTCAAGAGCTTTTATAAATAAATGCTTCAATAAATCTTTTCGGCGAGCAATTGTTCCCTCTTTTCTATTGCTCTTTCAGCGTTAACTCAGTTAAAAAATAATATAGGTTTATTTGATATAATCTTTATTTAACGATTTGGTTTGCAGTTGTATATAATAAAGTGCAGTGCTCACGCAAAGGGAAGGACGCTTCCTTAAATGTCATCTGGGTTTTGGGCGATCTAATTACCGGTGACCTCCGTTCGATTCACCCAATCTCGATAAACGAGCTAACAATAAAGGAACAACAGATTCCAGAGCGTGTTAATTTTAACACAGAGAGCACGGAGGATGCGCAAAGGTCACAGAGAATTTCTGACACAAAGGGGTTTAAGCGATGCTTAAAAAGAGATCACGGAGCCTGGCGCTTAGTAAATCAAGCTACCGCTGTTTTAAGTAAAGAGGATTTTACCGCACAGCCCGTTTCTTCCCGAATATATCATTGATTTGAATTTTTGTTTTTTCTAAACCGCTTTGGAATTGTATTATTGTGTTAGTTATAAATCAAGATCAATTGTTTTTTAGAGTCGTAATGCTTAAAGCAGATTGACCATAGTATGATGACCGACTTAAAGTAAGTAGAGAATAGATGAATTTTATTCTTGTAGCCTAAGTTGCTGTTTGCCAGGATTTTTAATTGTTTAATGAATGTTTGCAATCGATTGGGAGACTAATGGATATAGATGTAATTGTTAGCATCTTATATCCCAAAGAGCAATACTCGTCTCCCTCGTATAAATACTAGTGCAATGAGAAATGAGCATAATCTTGCTGATTGGCATCTTATCAAACAGCTCGTTGATGGAGATAGGTCTGCTTTTACCAGAATCTACAACCTGCATTGTGCGAAGGTGTACAAGCTGGCCTTTCGTTTTGTGAAAAATAAGGAACAAAGTGAAGAGATCGTTCAGGAAACTTTTATAAAGCTATGGTTGAATAGGTCAAAGCTGGATCCCGAAGGAAATCTATGGTTGTACGTGTATGTTATAGCTAAAAGAACATCGTTAAATGCACTTAGGGAAATTTGTAAATCGAAGGAACTAACAGAAAATTTGCTTACTAACATTGATAATGTTTGTAATGTTACCGAAGAGTATATAAATGGTAGTGATCTTGAGCGTTTTACAGAAAAAATAATTAGCAGATTACCCCCGCAGCAAAAACTCATTTTTCGCTTAAGCAGGGTAGATGGCTTATCTCATAAGGAAATTGCAGAGCAATTAAATATTTCGCCCAATACTGTTAAAAATCACATGGTAGAGGCACTTAAAACAGTTCGATCTCACTTAAGAGTTACTAACCTTATCAGCATTATTATGCTAACAATATTAAAATAATTTTATTTGGACTAGTCCTGTCTTAATGCTTTGGTGTTCTCTCTTATAACCACCCTCAAAGGGGTAAATATAAGCCAGCGTATGACACCGGAAAGGTTCCAACATTTAATACGGCAGTATTTTAACGATACGATAAGCAAATCTGATTGTATTGAGCTTCTTGACTACATTAATACAACTGAAGATTTTGAAATTTCGGATCTGATAGATCATCATGCATTGGATCTTGAAATTGGACCTGAAATTACCAATTTGCAAGCCAAGCAAATATTTGATCGTATTGCAGCTGATTCCCGATTTACCACAGATTCAGAAAAATCAATTGAAATTGAGCCTGAAGATTTAAAGAGAATTAAGTTATATCAGAACCAATGGTTTCAGATTGCTGCGGTAATTTTAGTTTTCTGTGCAGTTGGTCTTTATTTTCTAAAAAATCAAAACCCATCCCTGCAAGGGCAAATAACTGCCGAAAAGAAAGGTGTGACAATGCCCGCAACCGATAGGAGTATCGCAACTTTGACATTAGCGAACGGAGAGATTATTTCTCTGGGAGCTGTTCAAAACGGAGAGCTTTCTAAATCTAGAAGTACCAGTATTCAAAAAATAAATAATGGGCAACTGGTATATAGTAGTCTTGAGAAAAATACTGCGACTACCCGACCGGGAGCAGAACCGGCTTACCACACCTTGTCAACACCAAAAGGAGGGGAATATCAGTTGGTTTTGCCAGACGGTACCCATGTCTGGTTAAATTCTTTCAGCTCTCTTAGCTTTCCAGCAGCTTTTTCAGGCAAAGAAAGGCATGTGAAACTCAACGGCGAAGCATATTTCGAAGTTGCTAAAAATAAAGATAAACCTTTTTATGTAACGGTTAATGATGTAACAGTAAAGGTTTTGGGCACACACTTTAACATTTCAGCCTATCGGGATGATAAAGACATCACTACCACATTACTGGAAGGATCTGTACAGGTAGCAAAGAATAATAAGCAAACTCTTATCAAGCCAGGTCAGCAGGCAATAGTAGGAAGCACTTCTGATGTAATTGCCGTTTCTGAAGCTAAGATAAAAGAGGTAATGGCCTGGAAGAATGGGTATTTTATATTTAATGACGAGGATATATTCAGCATTATGAAGCAAGTGTCCCGCTGGTACAATGTTGAGGTTGAATATAATGGAAACTTTGATGATCAGCGATTTGGCGGGACCTTCTACCGTTCAAAAAGTATTAACGAATTACTGCACCACCTTGAAAAAATTGGAAAAATTCATTTTAAAATAGCTGAAGGGAGGATAACTGTTATGGAATAATTTTATCCAGAGAAATATCCTTGAAAAGGTAAATCGGGAGCGTTGCAACCGCCCCCGAAGCCCCGCTTAATAGCTGTTCAGGGTAAAAATTAATTGCGGAAACAATCTAAAAATCAACCCAAACATTCAAATGTATAAAAAATTTACTGCATTTATTTGCGGCACTAAATGGTGCTGCCCTCCCAAAGCTGTGCTTATTATGAAACTAATCTTTGTTTTGCTCACGGCCACCTTTTTACAGGCAACTGCTGCAACGTACGCACAGCGAGTTTCCTTAAAAGTCAGGGACGCTGCTATTAAAGATGTATTTGAGCAAATACAGTCACAAACCAATTATGACTTTCTGTATAACACGAGGGATCTGAGGCAAGCTAAGCCTGTAAACTTAAATCTGGAAAATGCTTCGTTAAAACAGACTCTTGACGCATGTTTCAATAACCAGGCACTAACCTATACTATTGAAAACACCACGATTATTATCGAACCTAAAAAAGAGCTGAAAGACAAAAGCTATAAAGAAGCTCTCAAAAAGGAGATAAGAGGAACGATTAGGGACTCTATAGGTACCCTGCCAGGTGTATCTGTTTTAATCAAAGGCACTACGAAGGGAGTAACATCAGATGTAAATGGTAAATACAATACTGGATGTTCCGGATGATAATGCAGTTCTGGTATTTTCTATGGTGGGCTACATAACACAGGAAATTCCGGTTAAAGGGAAAGAGGTAATTAATGTAGTTTTAAAAAACAGTAATTCATCTCTTGATGAGGTTACCATTGTAGGTTTTGGCACGCAAAAAAAGATTAGTGTGGTAAGTTCAATTACCACCATTGAGCCAAAGGAGCTTAAAGGGCCTACCGGGAACTTAACCACCATGATGTCTGGCCGTGTAGCAGGGATGATAGCATATCAACGATCCGGAGAGCCTGGCCAGGATAATGCAAACTTTTTTATAAGGGGTTTAGGCTCATTTGGAGCAGGAAAAGTAGACCCTCTAATCCTTATAGATGGTATGGAATCTACGCCAACCGATCTGGCCAGGCTCCAAGCAGATGACATCGCTTCATTTTCGGTTCTTAAAGATGCCACTGCTGCTGCCGTATATGGAGCCCGCGGAGCCAATGGTGTTGTATTGGTTAATACCAAATCTGGTAAAAGCGGTAAAACAAAATTCAATTTCAGGGCGGAAAATTCAGTTTCCAGCAATACCCGAAATTTTCAGTTTGCCGACAATATTACTTACATGAACCTTGCTAATGAGGCTGCACTTACCCGAAATCCTTTAGCCGTATTGCCCTATTCACAGAATAAAATAGACCGGACTATCGCAGGAGACGATTCATTTCTATATCCTAATAATAACTGGATAGACTTACTTATAAAAGACAATACCCTTAACCAGAGGTATAATATGAATGTATCGGGCGGCGGTGCAAATGCCCGATTTTATTTAGCAGGTACTTATAATATTGATAATGGTATACTGAAAGTGGACGAAAGGAATAATTTCAATAGTAATATCAAACTGAAAAATTATTCTGTCCGTTCAAACTTAAATCTAAATCTAACACCATCTACAGAGGGAATTGTGCGGGTATACGCCCAGTTTGACGACTATACAGGCCCGGTTGGAGGCGGTTCCGCAGTATTCAATGCGGCTATGTGGTCAAATCCCGTAATGTTTCCGGCAGTTTATCCAAGTAATTATCTTCCTTACATCAATCATCCATTATTCGGTAATGCGGTGCGGACTGGAACAAGCGGCACAGGCCTTTACGTAAATCCTTATGCAAATTCGGTGAACGGATATTCTGAGCTTAATACCTCTGCCATAAAAGCCCAGGTGGAACTGAAGCAAAACTTTGGTTTCCTTGTACCCGGACTAAGCGCCCGTGTGATGTCCTTTGTGGATAGATACTCCACGTTCGGAGCAAATAGAGAATATAATCCTTTTTACTATAATGTTTCCATAATTAATGGTCAGCCTTTAATTTCTGCATTAAATGAAGGTGGCGCAAACTCTATTGGCTTAGCAGGCACTGAATATTTGGGATATTCTCCGGCACTCCGCAACCAGAATTCACGATTTTATTTAGAGGCAGCCGCAAATTACAACCGCAACTTTCGCAAACATGCCATAACCGGAATGTTAATTACTCTATTTAGCGATTATCTTAATGGCAATGCCGGCGATCTGCAAGCATCCTTGCCTGCCAGAAATCAGGGCGTATCGGGTAGGTTTACTTACGGGTATGACAATAAATACTTAACCGAATTCAACTTTGGCTACAACGGATCTGAGAGATTCTCTTCGAGCCAGAGATTCGGATTTTTCCCGTCCATTGGTTTAGGCTATGTTATTTCCAATGAAAGCTTTTTTAAACCACTACTGCCAGTAATCTCTAATTTGAAATTCAGGGCCACTTATGGCCTTGTTGGAAACGACCAGATTGGGGCCAGTTCTGATAGGTTCTTCTATCTGTCTAATGTTAACATGAATGACGGAGGCAGAGGGGCAGTGTTTGGACAAGACTTTACCTATAGCCGCCCTGGGGTTTCCATTTCAAGATATCCGAACGAATTGATTTCCTGGGAAAGGTCAAAACAAATAAACCTTGGGGTAAACATGCAATTGTTTAGATCAGTGGACCTGGTGATAGACGCCTTTAAACAAACACGGAGTAGTATTTTGATGCCAAGATCTTTTATCCCTACCACTATGGGGCTTCAATCTGCTATTTCGGCTAACGTGGGTAAAGCAGAAAGTAGAGGGATCGACGGAACAATTAGCTATAACAAATCTTTAGGCAGAAGCCTGTACATTCAGAGCAGAGGTAACTTCACTTACGCCAAAAGTAAAATATTAGTTTATGATGAGCCCGTTTATGAAGCTTCGCTAAGTCACCTTTACAGAGCGGGAAATCCTGTAAATCAATATTATGGATACGTAGCTGAACGCCTATTTGTTGACGACTATGAAGTTGAAAACTCACCTTCGCAAAATTTTGGAGGCTCAGGCATCTATCGTACACGCGGAGGAGATATTAAATATCGCGACATCAATGGCGATGGCGTAATCTCCAGTTCAGACATGGTTCCGCTTGGACATCCAACTACCCCCGAAATTGTTTATGGATTTGGAGGAACTGTAGGATTTAAAGGATTCGATTTTAGTGCCTTCTTCCAGGGAGTAGCAAGAACCTCATTATTTATAAATCCAGATAATATTACCCCATTCGCATTCGATAGAGGCAATGCGGGTTATCAAAACGGGCTGCTTAAAGTTGTAGCAGATAATCATTGGTCTGAAGAAAACAGGAATAGTTATGCATTTTGGCCACGACTCGCAGATTCATTTGTATCAAACAATACCCAGCCATCTTCCTGGTGGATGAGAGATGGAAGCTTTTTAAGGCTAAAAAATGTTGAGATCGGCTATACTCCATCCAAAAAAATCCTCGACAAGATTAAGGTATCCAATATGAGGATCTACGTTAACGGGTCAAACTTCTTTAGTATCAGCAAATTTAAGCTCTGGGATCCCGAAATGGGAGGTAACGGATTGAATTATCCGGTGCAGAGGGTGTATAATTTGGGAGTAAACATGGGATTTTAATAAGAAATACAATGAGATCAAATTCATTAAAAAAATATAATCAGAGAGGTGGCATAAAGACTATAGTTCTTAAGCTCTTACTTTCGATACTAGTTCTAACTGCGCCGTCCTGCGAGAACTATCTGGATATCGTACCGGATAACGTAGCAACGCTGGATAATGCTTTCACCCTAAGGAGCGAAG
>Ga0307408_100003297_pt1 | contig 11099 bp, 8 predicted proteins | sample 322Cmetagenome_FD_202116 | JGI IMG/M metagenome (GOLD analysis project Ga0307408, IMG submission 202116) | Maize rhizosphere microbial communities from greenhouse at UC Davis, California, United States - 322HYB-C-3 | ecosystem: Host-associated > Plants > Roots > Rhizosphere > Soil | place: USA... | reverse complement strand
CGAGGTCGGCAGCGCGCGCTGGGTAGCGCGATCCGCTCGATCCGACCCTGCAGGCATAGAGGGGAGGGAGTCCAGCATGTCTACCATACTTCGCTCGGCCGTGTACGTCGCCGCCTTCACGTTACCGCCGCTCGCCATTGGCACGGTGCGTGGCAAGGCCTATCTGTCCCGGTACGGTGAGGGCCTAACGATCGCGGCGCCCCTTGCGCCGGCGTCGCTGCCGGCGCCACCGGCGCACGACCCGTCGAAGCCCACTGTCGCCGTGCTGCTCGGTGCGGACGTCACCGAGATCACCGACGCGCTCGGCCCGTACGAGATCTTCTCTCGCGCCGGCCGCTACAACGTGTACATGGTCGCGCCGGAGCGTCGCCCGTCGCTGCTCACGGGAGGGCTCCGTATCCTGCCGCATCTTTCGCTGGCACAGCTCGACGACCGCCTCGGGGGCAGGCCGGCGGCCGTCGTCGTCGTCCCAAACATCCCGAACATCAAACGGGCAGAAAATCGGCCGCTGCTGGGCTGGATCCGACGCCAGGCCGCCGCCGGGGCCCTCATGCACTCGTGGTGCGCGGGAGCTTACGCGCTCGCCGAATCAGGCATCCTCGATGGGCGCCGCGTGACGACTCACTGGGGCGACATCGACGCGCTCGAGCGCGCGTACCCGAAGGTCACCTGGGTCCGCGGCGTGCGCTGGGTTGAAGACGAAGGTCTCGTCGCGTCCGCGGGAATCAACTCGGGGATAGACGCGTCGCTGCGCGTGCTTGTCCGCCGTGACGGCGACAGCGTGGCGCGGCGTGTCGCCGCCGAGCTGCGCTACCCGAACTACAGGTACGTTGTGGATCCCACCGCCGATCAGTTCGAGATCCGGCCGGCGGACGCGGTCCTCCTCGTGAATGCCGCCTTTCGCACGGGGCGGAAGCAGATCGGCGTCGCCCTGTACGATGGTGTGGGAGAGCTCGCGATCTCCAACGTGTACGACGCGCAGGCAGCTTCCGCGGTCGCCGATATCCATGCGGTTGCGGCAACGCCGGGCGTCGTGACGACGCTGTTCGGGGCAACACTCCTCCCCTCGCTGGCCGGGACGCGAGACGACGGCGCCATTCGCCGGCTCGATCGGCTCGTCGTGACGGGAGAGGACGGGGCGCCGCCTAACGTCACGACAAGTCTGTCACGTTTGGCACCGGAGCTCAGTGTGGTGTCGCTCGACACGGATGCGAACCGATATCCGCTCGAGAGCGTCCTCGAGGACCTCGCGCGCAATGCCGACGTGCCGTCGGCTCGCTTCGCCGAGAAGCGGCTCGAGTATCGCTCGCGGAGCGTCACACTGCGGGGGAGTGTGCTCCCTTGGAGGGCGTTGTGGTTGCCGTTCGGAATTGGCGCGGTGGGGGTGCTGTTCACTTGGCTAACGATTCGCCAGCGCGGTCGTGCCCGGTCGGCGTTCGTTGCGGCGGCGCTGTTGTTTGCCGCGCCAAGCAGCGGCCGCGCGCAATCGGTCCAGGTGGGCCCGACGAGCACGCGAATTCGAATCGACGTGCACACTGGCGAACGCACGCTCTTGCGCCGCCCCAAGACCCAGGCGCTCTCCGGTACGCTCGTGGCGACACGCGGCGACACGCTCCTCCTCGCCGTTCAGCCCGGTGCCGACCCGGTGCGCGTGCCGCGCAGTAGCATTCACGACTTGTACGTGAGCCGGGGCACGCCGAACCGGCTCGAGTCCGCGGTGCGCCGCGCGACGATGCCAACTCTTGTGTCGGCAGCCGCGACCGCTCTTTCTTTGAGCGTACGACAGCGCGCCGGGGACCCGTCGCCGGCCCGTGGGGCGCTGTCCGCTGCGGCCTCGGCCGCCGTGCTCTCCGGCGCGTTAGGCTTGATCAGTCCGAAGGAACGATGGCAGCGGGTTCGGTGGGGCCGACTGAGCGTACCCGCTACGGTACCGTGACCGACCATGATGCTGGGAGGAGGAGTTCATGTCTCGAAGTTCGCACCACGACCATCACGACCACACCGATCGCGCCCCGCACTCGCATCACGACCACGGCCACGGGCATGGCCATGGGCCCGTGGTGCATGGCGTGAGTGACAACGCGCGTGCTGCGTACGCGGACGCATACGAGGCCGCGGTTCCGGCCGCCGACGGCTCGGTCATTCAGGTAGACCTCGAGGCCCGCGAGGTCGGCTGGGAGTTCACCCCGGGCCGCCTAACGCAGGCGTGGGGCTTCAACGGCCAGATCCCCGGCCCGACGATCGAGGCTCGCGTCGGCGACGTGCTCGAGGTGCGCTTCACGAACCGGCTTCCGGAGCCGACCACGATCCACTGGCATGGGCTCCAGATACCGGCGGCGATGGACGGCACCGACATGGTGCAGCACCCCATCGCCCCGGGCGAGACGTTCGTCTATCGGTTCCGGCTGCCTGACGCGGGGACGTTCTGGTACCACCCCCACAGCAACGAGGTCGTGCAGCTCGAGCGCGGGCTGTACGGCGCCATCGTCGTGCGTGGGCCTAACGAGCCGACGTTCGACGCCGAGCGTGTGCTCGTGCTCGACGACGTGGAGCTCGACCGGAAGGGGCAGATCAAGCCGCCGGGGTGGTGGATCGAGCAGCACGACGGCCGCCAGGGCAGTACGCGACTCGTGAACGGGAAGAAGGAGCCCGAGCTCACGATCGCCGCCGGACAGGTCGAACGCTGGCGGGTCGTGAACGCCTCCAGCGCGCGCTACGTGCGTCTTTCCATCGGCGAGCGTCCGTTCACGATCATCGGCACGGACGGCGGGCTGATCGACGCCCCGGTTACGACGAACGAAGTACTCCTTACGCCGGCCGATCGCGTGGAGCTCGCAGTGGGGCCTTTCTCGGAGGGAGAGACGCTGCAGATCGAGTCGCTGCCGTACAACCGGCGCACGGTGGCTCGAGCGAGGCGCGAGAAGTTTGCCACGCTGCGAGTCGGCCCCGCGGCCGCTTCGCGTGCAACGATCCCCACGACGCTCCGCGCGATCGAACCAATTGCGTTAGGTACGACTGCCCCCACGCGCGAGGTCCACCTTGGCGTGAAACCGAGCCTCCGCCATGGCGTGGACTTCGTCGTCAACAAGGAACCGCACCACCGCGACCGCCCGGTCAAAGTCGGCGAGCTGCAGGTTTGGGACGTCGTCAACGACACGCTGATGGATCACCCGTTTCACCTGCACGGGTTCTTCTTCCAGGTGGTGGACGTGAACGGTGAGCCGCCCGCGTTCCGCTCGTGGGAGGATACGGTCAACGTGCCGCCGAAGAGCCGTGTGCGGATCGCTTTCCTCCCAGATGATCGCCCGGGTGAGTGGATGTACCACTGCCACATCCTCGAGCATCACGCGTCGGGGATGATGGCGCACTTCGAGGTCGTACGATGAGTGCATAGTCAGTGGGCCTTTCCCGACTAGCCGCTCCGCTTCGATCGGACAAAGGACTCGCGATTGCCTGACTGATCGAAGTGGAGCCGCGTGCGATCGTAGGCTCATGAGCAATCCCTCTGATGTCCGGCACGGGCGCCTGAAACGAGCCGAGACCACATCGACGTTCGGCGCCGGAATCCTTGGCGCTGGAATCGCACTGCTCGCCGCCGAAATCTTGAGATCGTACGCGATTCCCTTCGTGCTGATCGGCCTTGCCATGCACGCGTGGGGAATGTTCGACAAGCACCGACTCGAGTCAGGCACCGCCATCGCTCGAGTGTGGTGGGCGGAGGTACTGTACTGGGGCTGCTGGGCGGCGCTCGTCGCACTGGCAGTCTACGTTGGCCTGACGAGACTCTGAAACGCGTCGCGAGGACCATCGTGTGAATAGCCACATCTTCCCGTGGCTCTACGACGCCTTCATGCGCACGGCCGAGCGCGGGCGTCTCGCGGGCTGGCGGCGCTCGGTCGCCGCACCCGCGACGGGGCGCATCATCGAGATCGGCGCCGGTACTGGTCTGAACTTCCGGCACTTCCGCGCAGGGGCGACGGTGTTCGCCACCGATCGCGATCTTGCCATGCTGCGGCGCGCACGAGACCGCGCCCGGTGGTCCAGCGTGGATATCCTCCTGGTCGTGGCCGACGCCGAGGCGCTTCCGTTCCGCGCGCACACGTTCGATGACGCGGTCGTCGGGTTCGCCTTCTGCACGATCCCTCGGCCTGCACGCGCTCTCACGGAGCTCCGCCGCGTGCTCCAGCCGCGCGCCACGTGTCGCCTCCTCGAGCACGTGCGCGTCGATCACCGGGTGGTTGGCAAGCTACAGGACTGGGCGACACCAGTCTGGCGGCGGATCGCCGGAGGATGCCGCCTGAATCGAACGACGCTCGAGATTCTGGCGGCGAGCGGCTTCTCGCTCGATAGCGTCAGATCCCACGTTGGGGGATTCGTGGTTGAGGTCGTCGCGCGACCGCGCTCACTGCTTGTTGCCGCTAATGATCGGGAGGCCGTCATGGGCGGTCGATTGCGGGCGTCGGGTGATCGCCGACCTCGAATGGGACGATTCCCGCTACTCTCGGAACTCAAGAAAGCTGATCGTTAGGTGCGAACGGCGTGTCGCGCGCCGGTTGACCCATCACTCGAGTCGCACGGTGCTCACCCGTCCGCGCTGTTCCCTTTTCAGGAGTGTCGTTATGAGACCCGACCGGATGGAACTCGACGCGCGTGCCTTCGGGCTCGCCGCCGGTAGCGTTGCGGCGGCGCTGTTCACGCTGTGCGCCTTGGCGGTGGCCGTTGCACCGGTACCCACGACTGCCTTCGTCGGCTCACTTATCCATCTCGACCTCTCGGGAGTCGCGCGAACGATCACGTGGGCGATGTACCTGAGCGGATTGATCTGTTGGAGCGTCGGCACTGGGCTTGTGTTCGGCGCGGTCGGCTCCCTTTACAATCGGTTCACGCGCTGGCGCCCTGAGGCCGTGCGCGCTGATGCCGCGTCGAGACGCCTCGCGTAAGAGTCACAACCGATCACCTGGCGCCGTCGGCGTCGGGATCAACGCAGCGTCCACTGCGCGCACTCGCGCGGAGCCAGGATCACGGGCTCCGCGCGCATCACGCTCCTTCCACAGCGAGTAGACCGCGGGAATCACCACGAGCGTGAGCACCGTGCTCGAGATCATCCCGCCCACCATTGGCGCCGCGATCCGCTTCATTACGCTCGCGCCCGTGCCTGTTCCCCAAAGGATCGGAAGGAGCCCAGCCATGATCGCGGTCACGGTCATCATCTTGGGGCGCACTCGCTCTACGGCGCCTTCCACTACGGCGTCGTAGAGATCGCGAAGCGTCGGCCGGTATCCGTCAGCCTGACGAGCCTTCCACGCGTGGTCGAGGTAGACCAGCATCACCACGCCCGTCTCCGCCGCCACGCCAGCCAGCGCGATGAACCCAATCGCCACCGCCACCGACCAGTTGTAGCCGAGCGCCCAGATGAACCAGATCCCGCCCACCAGTGCGAACGGAAGCGAGAGCATCACGATCAGCGTCTCGCCCACGCTCTTGAAGTTGAAGTAGAGCAGCAGGAAGATGATCGCGAGCGTCGCCGGAATCACGAGCTTCATGCGCTCCTTCGCGCGCTGCATGTACTCGTACTGGCCGCTCCAGGACATCGTGTACCCAGGCGGCAGCTTCACCTCGCGCTCCACCATCGCGCGCGCCTCGGCGACATAGCGCCCGATGTCGCGCCCGGCCACGTCCACGTACACCCAGGCTGTGGGCACGGCGTCCTCAGTGCGCACCACCATCGGGCCGGCCACCTGCTTGATCGTGGCCACCTGTCCGAGCGGCACCTGCGTGACCGAGCCGCTCATGGCGAGCGCCGCCCCTCCGCCAGCCATCCCCGCACCGGCAGCGTTAGGTGCCGCAGCGCCGTCAGCTCCGCGGGTATGGCTCACCGGCACCAGCACGGACGCCAGCCGTTCCGGCGTGTCGCGCAACTCCTGCGGGTACCTGACGCGAACACCGTAGCGCTCAGGTCCTTCCACCGTCTGCGTGATCGTCATGCCGCCGATCGCCGTCGCGATGACGGTCTGGATGTCGCCCACGTTGAGGCCATGCCGCGCGGCGGACGCACGGTCGATGTCGATATCCAGGTAATAGCCCGACACCGCGCGCTCCGCGAACGCGCTTCGCGTCCCCGGAACCATCCGCACCGAGGTCTCGACCTCCTTACCGATGCGCTCGAGCTCCGCGAGATCGGGACCGAAGATCTTAATGCCGACCGGCGTGCGAATCCCCGTCGCAAGCATGTCGATGCGGCCGATGATCGGCATCGTCCAGGCGTTCGTCACGCCCGGCATCTTGACCGCCGAGTCCATCTCGGCGACGAGCTTCTCGTACGTCATGCCGTCTCGCCACTCCGATTTCGGCTTGAGCGTGATCGTGGTCTCGAACATGTCGAGCCCCGCTGGATCGGTGGCTGTCCCCGCACGGCCCGCCTTCCCCCACACGTGAGCCACCTCCGGAAAGCGCTTCAGAATTCCGTCCTGCTGGCGGAGGATCTCACGCGCACGCGCGACACTCACGCCGGGAAGCGTGGTCGGCATGTAGAGGATCGTGCCTTCCTCGAGCGGCGGCATGAACTCGCTGCCGATGCGAGTCCAGGGGACCCACGTCGCGATGAGTGCCACCACTGCACCGACGATCACCGGCCAGCGATGACGGAGCACGACACCAATCACCGGGTCGTACGCCCGGATGAGCGCGCGGTTGATCGGGTTGGCGCGCTCACGGTACACCCGCCCGCGTACGAACAGCCCCATCGCTACGGGCACGAGCGTCACCGAGAGCAGGCTCGCCGCCGCCATGGCGAAGGTCTTGGTGAACGCGAGCGGCGTGAACAATCGGCCCTCCTGTCCCTCGAGCGTGAACACGGGCACGAACGACACCGTGATGATGAGCAGCGAGAAGAAGAGCGCCGGCCCCACTTCCTTCGACGACTGCAGCGCGACGTCCCAACGTTCGCTCACCGAGAGGTCGCGCGTGTCGAACGACCGCGCCGCGGGATCTCGGCCACGCGCGCGTTCCTTCTCGCCGACCGCCCGCTCGAGGTGCTTGTGCATGTTCTCGATCATCACGATCGCGGCATCGATCATCGCGCCAATGGCGATCGCAATCCCGCCGAGCGACATGATGTCGGCGCCGACGCCCACCCATCGCATCGCGATGAACGCCATGAGAACCTCGATCGGAAGCGTGATGATCGCAACGAGCGCCGAGCGCGCGTGCAGCAGGAACACGATGCACACGAGCGCCACGATGACGGCCTCCTCGAGAAGCTTCTCCTGGAGCGTCCGGATCGAGTGCTCGATGAGCTCGGAGCGATCGTACACGGGCCGCACTACGACGCCTGGCGGGAGTCCCTTCTCCACCTCGGCCAGCTTCGCCTTGACTCTCTTGATCGTCGTGAGCGCGTTCTCGCCGAATCGCATGACGACGATTCCTCCGACCGCGTCGCCCCGTCCATCGAGGTCTACGATCCCGCGGCGCACCGCGGGGCCGGTGGTAACGCGCCCGAGCTCCGCCACGCGGATGGGCGTGCCGCGCTTCGTGGCGCCAACGACAACGTTCTCGATGTCGGCCACGCTCTTCAGGTAGCCGAGGCCGCGCACCATGTACTCGCGCTCGGAAAGCTCGATCACCATGGCCCCCACATCACTGTTCGCGTTCTGGATGGCGCCCATCACCTGCGTGACGGGGATCTGGTAGGCGAGCAGCTTCGCGGGGTCGATGTCCACCTGATACTGCTTCTCGAACCCGCCGACGCTCGCCACCTCGCTCACGCCCGGCACCGCCGTGAGCGCATACCGAAGGAACCAGTCCTGCACGCTGCGGAGTTGTGCGAGGTCGAGCCGGCCGCTCGTATCTTCGAGCGCGTACTGGTAGACCCAACCGAGCCCTGTCGCGTCGGGGCCAAGTGTGGGACCCACGTTCGCCGGAAGCTTCCCCTTAATCCCGCTCAGGTACTCGAGCACGCGCGAGCGGGCCCAGTACAGGTCGGTGCCCTCATCGAAGATCACGTACACGAACGAGACGCCAAAGAACGAATAGCCGCGCACCGTTCGCGCCGCGGGGACTTTCAGCATCTCGGCGGCGATCGGGTAGGTGACCTGGTCCTCGACGATGCGCGGGGCCTGCTCGTTGTAATCCGCCTGCACGATCACCTGGACGTCGCTCAGGTCGGGCAGGGCCTCCAGCGGTGTGCGTCGTACGGCGGATATGCCGCCCACAATCGCAGCACCGGTGACCAAGAGCACGAGTAGCTTGTTCCGCACCGACCATTCGATGGTTCGCTCGAGCATATGGCTACTTCTCCGTCGGCGCCTTCGTCGGCGCGGTCATGTCCATCCCGGGCATGTTGCCCATCCCGCCCAGTGCGGTGCCGAGGTTCGACTCGGCGTCGATGAGGAAGGTGGCGGACGCGGCGACACTGTCGCCGGCCGCGAGCCCGCGCAGGATCTCCACCCGGTCGTCGGATGCCACGCCGAGCGTCACGAGCCGCGGCTCCAGCATCCCGTCGGGTCGCTTCACGAACACCAGGTTCCGCTCGCCGGTGGAGAGCACTGCCGTTCGAGGCACGCTCAGCGCGTCCGCGCGTCCGGCCCCCGTTAGGCGGAGCGTCGCATACATGCCGGGCTTGAGCCGCAGTCCCGGGTTCGGAAGCTCCACCCTCACGCGGGCCGTGCGCGTATCCGCGTTGAGGGTCGGGTACACGTAGGTGATGCGCCCGCGGAACGCCTGCCCGGGGAGCGCTTCCAGGTCGGCCGTCACCGGCTGCCCGAGACGCACCGAGGGCAGGTCCTGCTCGAAGACGTCGCCCTCCACCCACACGGTACTCAAGTCAGCGATCTTATAGAGCGCGCCACCCGCCATGATCCGCTGCCCCTGCAGCACGTTCTTCTCGACAACGAACCCACTTACCGGCGACCGGAGCGTCAGCGTCCGCTGCACCTGCTCCGTGCTCTCGATGCGGGCGACGTCAGCCGCCGCGATGTCCCAGTACGCGAGCCGGCGCCGTGACGACGATAGAAGCTCCGCCGCGCTCGTACGCGCCTCCTCGGACCCGCGCGCGACCTCCGCTTGCAAACGCTTGGCGAGCAAGAGCTCCTCCTGCGCGGTGACAAGCATCGGCGAGTAGAGGGCGAGCAGCGGCGCATCTGCGTGTACCGCCTGGCCGGTGAAATCGACGTAGAGCCGCTCCACCCAGCCTTCGACCTTCGGCGAGATCGCCTTGACGCGTGTCTCGTCGAACGTGACCTGACCGACGGTCCGGATTTCTCTGCTCAGCTGACCCACCGAAGCGACCGCGTACGTCACGCCGATCCGCTTCGCTTCGTCGCTCGAGAGCATCACCGGCCGGCTGCTATCAGCCGCAGGCGCGGCACCATGATCGTGCCCCGCTCCTCCGGCGGGCCGCTTGGTACCGCCCGTCACGAGGTAGACGGCGACGAATGCGGCCAGAGGAATGCCTGCGTAGACGCTCCAGCGCAGCGCAGGCCGGCGCCCCCTGACGGGCTGCTCGCCGAAAGGGGAATCGACGCGTTCCGGTCCGCCGAAGGCGGCTTCCACGGTGCCAGCCGGGTGCTGGTCCAGGGTTTCGTTCTCCGTCTTCATCGCTTCTCCCGTGCAGTCGCTGTATCGGTGGCGACGTTGTTCGCGTCGAAGAGCTCGCGCCCCACGAGCATCTCGAGGTCTGCCCACGCTTTTCCCTGCTCCGCGTCCAGCGCGAACAGTTCCTGCCGGTAGCCGTTGACGGTCATCCGGTTGTCGAGGAGCGTCATGAAGTCCACGCTGCCGACGCGGTACGCCGCGAGCGACGACGCGACGGTGGCTTCCGCCTGAGGAATCACCGTCGTGCGGTAGAGCACGGCGAGGTTGCGTGCCCGCGTTAGGTTCGCGTACGCCTCGGCGACCCGCGCCCGCGTGTCCGCGCGCATCGCCGTCAAGTCGGCCGCGGCCATCTGCCGCATTGCTACTGTCTCGTCGCGCATGCGGAGCTGCCGGCGCCCGGCAAACACCGGAACCGACGCGCCCAGCATGAGGCTCCCCATCCGCTCGGTGCCCATCTCGCCGCTTTGGGTCCCGTACTGCAGGCCGACGGTGAGGTCCGGCCAGATCTCGCGCCGCGCGAGCTTCGCCTGTGCATCGGCCGCTTGCAGGTCGCGTTTACCGGCACGCAGCATCGGGCGCCCGGTCTCCGCGAGCGCGACGAGCGAATCCATCGACGGCACCGAGTCGGGGAACGCGGGCAGGGCTGGCGGCGGCAGCAACTCGTGACTGGAGCGGTTGAGGAGCGCGTCGAGGCGGGCGGCCATCCCCGCGCGCATCGTCGTCATGCGGACGGTGTCCTCCACCATCCGCGCGATTTCGACCTGGGCGCGGAGCACGTCCGCCTGGCGCCCCTCGCCAACGCGATACATCGACTCGGCGGTGCGCCCGATGTTCTGGAGCAGGCGGAGCGTCTCGCGCGAGACGGCTAGGCGCTGATCCGTCTGGTACAGGTCGTAGAACGCCATGGCCACATCACTTCGAAGCGTCCATTTCACGTCGCGCGCGCGCTCCAATTGCGCGAACGCCTGTGAGGACGCGACGCGGCCGGAAAGACCCAGCTTCCCCGCCACCGGCACCATCTGCATGAGCTGGAGCTGTGTCATGCCTAACACGTCCATCGGCCGAAGGCCCGGTAGCGTGTAGTTCATGAACCCGAGCTGCAGCTGCGGGTCGGGGGGCAGCTTGGCAGAGGACACGCGCGCCTCCGAGGCGCGCACGAGGGCCTGGGCCGCCGCGACTCGCGGGCTCGCGCGCTGTGCCTCGTCGTACAGCTCGCCCAGGCGGAGCGCCTGCGCGCTCACTGCGCGATCCTGGGCTCCAGCCGTTACGATCGCGGCCGATGTCGATAGACCGCAGAGGACGCTCGTCGCGGCCAGTACGGCGCGCGCGAGCTCGCGGCGATGGCGACGCCGATGACTCTCGATGACTCTCTCGATGTGTGACACGCTCGACTCCGGGTTGCAGCTCCTTGCTCGAATGAACCGAGGGAGCAGGACATCACCTCGTCCGAAGCCGCCAGCGATGCGCCGGCGACGGACGACTCCCGTTGGCCGTGAGGGAGTCAGACC
>Ga0307408_100003296_pt1 | contig 11101 bp, 8 predicted proteins | sample 322Cmetagenome_FD_202116 | JGI IMG/M metagenome (GOLD analysis project Ga0307408, IMG submission 202116) | Maize rhizosphere microbial communities from greenhouse at UC Davis, California, United States - 322HYB-C-3 | ecosystem: Host-associated > Plants > Roots > Rhizosphere > Soil | place: USA... | reverse complement strand
CGGGTCGCCACGGCCATCAGGATCGCGAACCGGCGAGTGTTCAAGGCCAGCGAGAACAGTGAAGAGTACACGGGCATGGGCACGACCATCGTCGTCGCGCTCGTCACCGATGATCGGATCGTGCTGTCCAGTGTTGGCGACAGCCGGATCTATTCGTTCGCCCAGGGGACGCTGACGCAGCTGACCCAGGACGATTCCTGGATCTCCATGCTGATGGCCAACGGGACGATGGACCCGGGCGCGATCGCACGGCACCCCATGAGGCACGTGCTCACCAACGTGGTCGGCGCGCGCGAGAGCCTCGATTGCCGCGTTCAGGAGCGGACGCTCGCGGGCGGAGAACTCTTCCTGTTGTCCACCGACGGACTGCACGGAGCGCTCGACCACGAGACCATGCAGGCGCTGATGGGGCAGCATGCGGATCCGGCGGCGCTGGCGCCGACGCTGGTCGAAGCAGCCCTCCAGCAGGGGAGCAAGGACAACATCACGGCGCTCGTCATTCGATACGAGCCTTGACCGCGCGTCAGGCCTCCGCCGGACTTGATCACGCCTGCAGCGTGGACGCCGGATCCGCCGCCGCTGCACGAAACGCCGGCGACACGGCCGCGATGAGCGATACGGCCATCAGCCGGGCAACGCCGCGCGAGGGGGCGGGCGGCGCGCGTACTGCCGCGTAGCGGCTGGCGATTTTTCCCCACCCACGCGGACAATTCCCCACCCCGGTCCGCGGCAACGCATGCACCGGTCCGATTTCGTATCCCGTCGCCAAGCCGCGACGCACCGCGGCACGGTCTGTCGTTTGCACGCCGCGCAACCATGAAGCGCTCGTTCAAGGACGTCGAGCATCTGGTCCGCTTGGCGGCCTGTTTTCTCGCCGCACTCCTCGTCTTTGCGATCGCGCGCGCCGCCCTGGTCCCGAAGGACTTCGGCCGGTACGGCCACTACCGCGCCGGCGCGCTGATGGACGTGCGCAGCCATCCTCCGAAATATGCCGGGCGCGTCCGCTGCGCCGAGTGCCACGAAGACGTGATCCAGACGGCGGCTCCGTCGCGCCACAAGAACGTCTCGTGCGAAGCGTGCCATGGGCCGCTGCTGAAGCACGCCGACGATCCCGAGGTCGCCGTGGCCAAACCGGACGGTCGAGCCGGCTGCATGCGCTGTCACAGCGCCCGGACGGGCCGGCCGCTTTCGTTCCTGAACATCGACGCCGAGGAACACTCCGGCACGGATCCGTGTTCGAGCTGTCACAAGCCCCACGATCCGCGGCCGTCCGAGGATGACGAGGTGGCGGCGGACGAGAAGCCAGGAGACAAGAAATGACCGCGACCCGCCGGGATTTCCTCGTCGTGGGCAGCCGGCTCCTGGTGATGACGGCGGCGACCGCCGCTGCGCTGGAGCACGTGCTGGCCGAGACCCCCGAAGCCGTCAGCACCTACAAGACCGCCGAACACTGGTGGGCGATGATCATCGATCTCGACAAGTGCATCGGCGCCGGCCACTGCGTCCGCGCCTGCAAAGAGGAGAACGACGTCATCGACGAGCCGATGTTCTTCCGCACCTGGGTCGAGCGCTATCACATCGACATGTCGGATCCCGATCATCCCATCGTGGATTCGCCGAACGGCGGCATCGACGGCTTCACGGAGAAGTACCCGGAAGACAGCGGCAAGACGTTCTTCGTCCCGAAGTTGTGCAACCACTGCAAGGACTCGCCGTGCACGCAGGTCTGTCCCGTCGGCGCGACGTTCGTGACCGAAGACGGCGTCGTGCTCGTGGACAAGGAGTATTGCGTCGGTTGCCGCTACTGCATCCAGGCCTGTCCCTATGGTTGCCGCTACCTCGACCCTCGCACCCAGACCGCGGACAAGTGCACGCTCTGCTACCACCGGCTGACCAGGGGCATGGTGCCGGCGTGCTGCGAGGCGTGTCCGACCGGTGCGCGCCAGATCGCGGACCTCAAGAACCCGAAGGATCCGGCACATGAGTACCTGCGGACCCACAAGATGCAGATCCTGAAGCCGCAGATGGCGACCGGCGCCAAGGTCTTCTACAACGGGCTGGACGGCGCCGTGCGCTGACTGGGGCGAGGAGCGAGCGATGCCACACGTCGACGGCTTCATGTATCCGAACGAGATCGAGCTGCAATGGAGCGTGCTCATCGTGCTCTATCCCTTCATCACCGGCCTGGTGGCCGGCGCGTTCATCCTCGCATCGCTCGAGCGCGTGTTCAACGTCCAGGCAGTCAAACCGACCTACCGTCTCGCCCTGCTGACAGCGCTCGCCTTCCTCCTCGTCGCCCCGTTGCCGCTGCAGCTGCACCTCGGCCATCCCGAGCGGTCTTTCGAAATGCTGTTCACACCGCACACGACATCCGCCATGGCGATGTTCGGCTTCGTTTATCTGTGGTACCTGATGGTGGTCCTGCTGCTGGAGATCTGGCTGGATTACCGGAAAGAGCTGGTCCTGGCGGCGCGCGCGAGCAGGGGCCTCAAGCGCCTGCTGTATCGCGCGATCACGCTCGGGTCGGACAACATCAGCGCCGCATCGCTGCGCATCGACGACCGGGTCGGCCGGATCGTGACGATCGTCGGCATCCCGTCGGCATTCCTGCTTCACGGCTATGTCGGCTTCATCTTCGGGTCGATCAAGGCCAACCCGTGGTGGTCCACGCCGCTGATGCCGATCGTCTTCCTGTTCTCGGCGATCGTCTCCGGCATTGCGGCCGTGCTGCTGCTCTACATCGCGATCTCCAGGCTTCGCCGTGCGACGATCGATCTCGTGTGCGTCGACACCGTCGCCCGCTATCTGTATTACGCCTTTCTCGTCGATTTCTCGCTGGAGATGCTCGACCTGGTCCACCGGATCTACGAGGCCGATGAGTCGTTCCGCGCCCTGGATTTCATGGTCAAGACGCGCCTGTTCACGTCGCAGATCGTGTTGCAGATCGGGCTCGGCACGCTGATGCCGCTCGCCATCCTGGCCGCCACCCAGCTGCTCCGGCTCGCGCCGGCCACGCGCATCCGCCTCTACGTGATTGGCAGCGTGCTGACGCTGACCGGGATCCTGGCCATGCGCTGGAACGTCGTCATCGGCGGGCAGCTGTTCTCCAAGAGCTTCCTCGGCTACACGACTTACAAGATGAGCTTTGCGACGCGCGAAGGCATGCTGCCGGCGATCCTGGTCATGCTGCTTCCTCTCGCGATTCTGGCGGTGTTAATCAAGCTGCTGCCGCCATGGGAACAGCCGCTCGCATTGGCAAACCAGGCCGACGCCGAGACGTCCTGAGGATCGGGCGCGGCAGCGCCGCGATTGCCCGGCAGGTGTCATCGCGCCGGCAACTTCGGAGGAGGGAACCTATGAAGGTGGTGCTCGGCGGAATGGCGGCCGCGACCGTGCTGATGATCGCCGGCTCGGCGGCCGCGCAGGACAAGACGAAGGACAGCGCGATGCAGATCTTCGTTGCCCAGAAGTGTACGCAGTGCCATTCGATTGCGGGCAAGGGCAGCAAGAAGGGCAAGCTCGACGACGTGGGAAAGAAGCTGACCGCGGCGCAGATCAGGGAGTGGATCGTCGACCCGGTTGGAACGGCCGCAAAAACGACGCCCCCGCCAACCAGGAAGCCGCCGATGAAAAAGAAGGCGATTCCGGAGGGTGAAGTCGACATCCTCGTTGACTATCTCGCGACCCTCAAGGGTTAGCGTGTCGTGCGGCGTCAGTCTACGGGGCGACGGCGTGCGAGCCGGGGTGCAAGAATGAGCGCCACTCCGTAGACGGCCAACGCGACAAACAGCGTGGACGGCCGTCCCCGCGGCAGATCTTCCGCCAGCAGCTTGATCGCGACGAGCGCGAGCATCGCGTAGCCCAGCCAGCCGCGTTCCACGCGATCGGAACCGCCGGGCAGCGCAATCAGCACCGTCGTCAGCACCGCCAGCACCACGGTCCGAATCGCCGCCAGGCCGGCGGCATCGCCCGGCCCCGGGCTGCCCGGCACGATGAGCACTGCCGCCAGCCCGGCCACGACCGCGCCGCTGAGCGTCCACAGCAGCAGGCCCAGACGCGAGATGCGCAGCGTGCGCGCGGCGGCCGTTGCAAGCGTCCTGACGCGCACGTCCGCAGGCCAGGCGACGCAGGTGGCCAACGTGATCAGCGCCAGCAGCATGGAGAGATCGAGCGTCGCCGACATGGCGGTCGCCGGCGCGAGCAGCGCGATCGTCGTACTCGCCAGCAGGCCCGATCGCGATGCCATCGCCGCGGCGAACACAAAGGCGTGAATCGCCAGCATCAGCCGCTTCGAACGGCGTGACCACTCGGCACAGAGCAGCGCGAGCCCCCCGATCACGGGAACCGCGGTCGCGCGCGGCAGCACCAGCACGATTCCACCGAGGCTGAACACGGCCGCGAGGCTGGTGAAGAACGCCAGGTTGCGCCGGAGCCGCCGCGGCTCGACGTAGGTGAATGCGAACCCGTAGGTGACCGCACCGGCGAGGCACGCGGCAATCCCCAGCGGCACGACGCTGGCCCCGGACATCGACCGCACGGCCAGCGCGCCCCCGAATCCGACGCAGACAGCGGCCGCAGTCTGCAGGATCTCGAACGGAATGACTTCGCGCCCGAGGAAGAGCACGCGCGCTGCGAAGCTTCCGAGGTACATCGCCATCATCGAGAGCTGCATCGAGAGCGCACCGGCGTACTGTGCGCCTGGTTGCAGCGCCTGTACTGTCACGACCAGCACCATCAGATCGGCCGCCAGAGCCACCGGCCACCGGAGGCCGACCCAGTCGTCGATGTACCCGAGCCAGAGCGTGGCAATGCCAAGCAGCGCCAGCACCGCGGTGTAGGGAAGCGTGGCCGCCGTGCCAACCGCCAGGGTCAATGCGGTGATCACGGCGCCGATTGCCGCGAACCACGCGACGCTCTGGTGCCGCGCGTGGCGAGCCCCGACCAGCAGCAGGCCGGCAAAACCGCCAAGTAGGGTGGCCCCCTTTGCCGGCGACACGAGCGCGAACCGGGCGGTGATCTCCCACACCAGCGGAAAGCCGACGAGGGACGCCGAGAGGCCGTGAAATATGGCGCTGGCGGTCGGCCCCGACGACACCCGCGCCGACAACGCCAGCCAGATGAGGGCATACAGGAAGCCCGCGGCTGCTCCTGCCGGGACAGGGATCAGGCCAGCCTCGGTCAGGGCGCGAAGCAGATATGCGCCGCCAAGCACGATCAGCGTCCGGCCGGCGAGTGAGACAACGCCGATTGTGTTCCAGGCGGCAGTCGCACTGTCCTGCAGCTCCGCCCCTGACCTCGACGACGCGTTCGTCATGTGTTCGGTGAGGTCGGCGGCGCTGGCGACGCCCAGAGGCGGGCAGACAGTCGCCGCTGTGAGCGCGGCCTCGACCACGGCGAGGCGCGCTTCCAGCCGTTCGACCGTCTTGGCGAGCGCCTGGATGTCCACGGTCGCTACGTCAACGGCCTTCGGCATGTGTGCCCCGTGAAGGATTGGTGTCCGAAATGCAGCCGTCGTGCCAACGCCCATCGGCGCGCGGGGGTGGACCACTGCGGTTCATCAGCGGGAAAATGCCCAGGATGCTCCGGACAGAGAAAGTGAGACCGCATGAATGACGTTGGATTGCTGCGGGACCTTCGCTACGCGGCCCGGCTTGCACGGCGCCAGCCGCGGCATGCGCTCCTCATCATCGGGATGACCGCGCTCGGGATTGGCGCGACGACTGCGCTCTTCGGCGTGGCCTACGGCGTGCTGTGGAAGCCGCTGCCGTGGCCGCATGCGGCCCGCGTCGTCGTGCTGAAAGAAACGCGTGGCGGCAACCCGCCCCGATTCGGCGCCTTCAGCAATGCCGCCTATCTCGCCTGGCGCGAGCAGCCGGCAACCGTGGAGCGCATCGCTGCCTGGTCGCAGCGGGTCGTGACGCTGTCGGGCGACACCGCACCCGAGCGCATCCGCATCACCGCCGCCACCGCTTCCCTGCTTCCGGCGCTGGGAGTGCGCCCGCTCATAGGCAGCCTCTTCGAAGAGCGGGACGAAACATCTTCAGTCATGCTGTTGTCGGAGAGCCTGTGGCGGCAGCGTTTCAGCGGCGACCCCGGCGCAATCGGGAAGATCGTTCAGCTCGATGGGCGGCCACATACCGTCGTGGGCGTGCTCCCCGACGCGATGTCCTACCCCGATCGGCAGGCGCGGGCCATCGTTCCGTTCGCGGTTCCTTCCGCTTCCGCGAATCTGCTGTCCGTGTTCAACGCGATCGCGACGCTTCGTCGCGGCGCCAGCGCGGCGCAAGCGGCGGCCGAAGGGACGGCCCGCGGCCGGTTCGCAGCAGATACCGGCATGACCACCCAGGCGGTGTTCGGCAGCAACGGCCCGGTCGAAATCGGGGCGCAGCCCATCACCGCGGCGCTGACCGCGGATGTCCGGCTGCCGCTGATCGTGCTGCTGGCGGCGGTCGGTTTGCTGCTCGTAGCAGCTACCGCGAACGTCGCCAGCCTGCAGCTTGCCCGTGCGACGACCCGCAGCCGCGAAATGGCGATCCGGGCGGCACTCGGCGCGGGCAGCCCGCGTGTCAGCCGTCAGCTGCTGGCCGAGAGCCTGCTCCTCGGGATCACAGGCGGTCTCCTCGCGGTGGCGTTGACAATCGCGCTGCAGCGATCGCTGCCTTCGATGCTGCCCGCTGATTTTCCCCGAGTCGACGACCTCGGAATCAATGCCGCAGTCATTGCGTTCGCGCTGATCCTGACGGTGGGGACGAGCATCGCGTTCGGGCTCCTGCCCGTGCTGAACTTGCGAAGAAGCAACCTGGTCGAGGCCCTCGCAGGTGACGGCACCGCGCCGGCCGGCGCGGGCATCCAGGTGCGAACCGCCCGCGTGCGGATGGTCATCATGTCCGCGCAGGTGGCGATTGCCTGCGTGTTGCTGGTCGGAGCGTCACTGCTCGGGCGCAGCTTCATCGCGTTGCTCGGAGCAGACCGCGGGTTCGACCCGGGCGATGTTCTGTCGGCGCGGCTGACCATGCCGGACGCCTTGTACCCATCACAGGAACGGCGCTTCGCGCTGATCGACCAGATTCTGAACCAGCTTCGGCTCCTGCCCGGCGTGGCCGAGGCGTCGTTCACATCAGAATTGCCGCTGACACGCGGGGGATCGACGGCGGCTTTCACCATGAAGTCGCCGGTGGCGGAGGGCGGTATCGTGACCGCGCAGGCGTCACCACGGATCGTCAGCGCCGGCTACTTCTCCACGCTTCAGATGCGCGCGGTTGCCGGGCGCACGTTCACCGATGCCGATACCGAATCGGCGGAACGGGTCGTGGTGATCAATCAGAGCTTTGCCCGAAGGTACCTTGGCGACCCGTGGGTCGGATCGAAGCTCCCGGTCGCCGGTTATGCGACCCGAGGCGACGACAATCTCACCGCGACCGTGATTGGCGTTCTGAACGACGTGCGATATGTGTCGACGCAGGATCAAGCGTCCCAGCCGGAGATGTTCTACTCGTACCGGCAGATGGACGGGAGGTTGCCGGTGCAGACGGTCACGCTGCTGGTTCGGGCATCCGGTGATCCTGCTGCAATCGCCGGTCAGCTCCAGTCCGTCATTCGTCAGACCGACGAGCGCCTCGTCGCCGACGTCATCCTGCCGCTGGAACAGCGCCTCCTCACGACACTTGCCCGGCCGCGGCTGTATTCCGTGCTGCTCGGCAGCTTCGCCGGCTTCGCGCTGCTGACCGCCACGATCGGGCTCTTCGGCCTGCTGTCGTACGCGGTCTCGCAGCGGTCGCGCGAACTCGCGCTGCGTGCAGCGCTCGGCGCCGATCGAAACCGCATCCTGGGATTGATGCTGCGGCAGGGGCTTGCGGTAGTCGTTGCCGGCCTGGCGGCAGGCATGGTCGCGTCGCTCTGGCTGACCGGCTTCCTCTCGACGCAGCTTTACGGGGTCGCGCCGCACGACGCGTTCACGTTCGTCGCCGTGCCATTACTGCTTCTCACGGTCGGAGCGCTGGCCTGCATGCTGCCTGCATGGCGGGCCGCGACCGTCGATCCGGTGCAGATCCTCCGCGGCGCCTGAGGGGCGATGATTCTCAACGCCGCTGCCTGGTTCGTCGACCGTCATCTCGACGACGGACGGGCGGACGCGGTTGCGATCGAGTGCGGCGACCGCAAGCTGACGTATCGCGATCTTCAGGAACAGGTGAATCGCGCAGGCAGCGCGCTGAGGAACGAGCTCGGCGTCCGGCCGGAAGAACGGGTCGTGCTGCTGATGCTCGACGGGCCGGAGATGATCGCCGCATTCTTCGGTGCCATCAAGATCGGGGCCGTTCCGATCCCGTTGAACACGAGATGGACCGCGGCGGAATACGAGTACGTCCTGCTGGACTGCGGTGCCCGCGTGATCATTTTGAGCGGCGCGCTTCACGCTGAAGCGGGCAGGGCCATCCGCGCCTGTCCATCAGTACGCCACGTCGTCGTCGCCGGCGAGGACCTGGACGACGAAGCTCGGGCGATCCGTTTCGAGCAGCTGACGGCCGAATCGTCGCCCCTCCTGGAGGCCGAGCCGACCAGCCGCGACGCGCCCGCCTTCTGGCTTTATTCGTCCGGCACGACAGGTCGTCCGAAAGGCTGCGTGCATCTGCAGCACGACATGGGCGTCTGCGCCGAGAACTACGCGCGCGGCGTGCTCGGCATCCATGAACAGGATCGATGCTTCAGCGTCGCGAAGCTCTTCTTCGCATACGGCCTGGGGAACAGCATGTACTTCCCGTTCTCGGTGGGAGCCACGAGCATCCTCTGGCCCGGCGCGGTCACCCCCGCGGCCGTCTTCGACATCATCGAGCGCTATCGGCCGACGCTGTTCTTCTCGGTTCCCACGCATTATGCAATGCTCCTGGCCCACACAGCGCCGAATCGCGAGTTCGATCTGTCGAGCGTCCGATCGGCCGTGTCGGCGGGCGAGGCGCTTCCGCCGGCGCTGTTCCACCGGTTCCGGGAGCGCTTCGGTGTCGAGATCCTCGACGGAATCGGCTCGACCGAAGTCCTGCACATCTTCATCTCGAACCAGCCCGGGCGCGCCCGACCGGGATCGAGCGGGGTCCCGGTGCCTGGCTACGAGGCCCGGGTCGTCGACGAGGATGGCCGACCGGTCTCGCAGGGCGAGCTCGGCGACCTCATCGTCCGGGGTGATTCCACGTGCGCCTTTTACTGGAATCAGCACGAGCAGACCAAGGCGACCATCGCGGGCCACTGGATCCGGACTGGCGACAAGTACCAGCAGGACGAGGACGGCTTCTTCTGGTTTGCCGGACGTTCCGACGACATGCTGAAAGTCGGAGGTATCTGGGTCAGCCCGGCGGAAGTCGAACACCTCCTGCTGGAACATCCCGCGGTGCAGGCGTGCGCGGTCACCGGACGTCAGGACCAGGACGGCCTGATCAAGCCCGTGGCTCACGTCGTCTTGCGCACTGACGCCACGCCCGGCGCCGAGCTCGGCTGCGAACTGCAGCAGTTCGCGCGCCAGCGGCTGGCCGAATACAAGCGTCCGCGCTGGATCGAGTTCGTCGATGCGCTGCCGGTCACCGCGACCGGGAAGATTCAGCGGTTCAAGCTGCGTTGACCTTTGACGTTCACAGGTTCTCCGGCGCCTGATTACCGTCTGCTCCGCCGCAACAACACGTCCGCGATCGTCTCGATGACGCGCGTGGCTGTTCTGCGCTTGTCACCACGCGGCAGCCGTGGCTGTCCCGTGGCGACACGGCCATCGTCTCTGTCATCCAGCGACCCCTCGCCAACCCGGCGGGCAAACATGAACCGATCGGCCCAGTACTCCTCGCTGAGATCGTCCCGTCTAACTCTCCCATGTCGCTTGCTCGCGTTGATCATCACCCCGCCGCCTTCATAAATACCGACGTGCGTAACCAGCGACCGCCGCTCGTCGGTTGAAAAGAAAACGAGATCGCCTCGTCGCAGCCGGCGGGTGGCATCGCCGATCCGGGACTGGCTTATCGCGCGCCGCGGCAGGTCGATGCCGACCTGCTGGTAGGCGTACTGTGTCAGGCCGGAACAATCGAAGGAGCGCGGGCCTTCCGCGCCCCAGACGTACGGTTTGCCGATCAGGCCTGCGGCGATGCCGACCGCGTCGGTGGCCGAGGCCGGAAGAGTGAAGACCGCGAGAGACAAAGGTATCGCGTACGCGACTCGTATTGTCACGGCGACCTGCTTTGGGTGGGACAGGATGGGCTCGCGACAGTCGCGATGGCAAAACGGGCGCCAATGCGGCGTTTACCGACTTCGCGTCAATGTTGACGAAGTTGGCCGCACGCTGCGGACGAGCTGTCGCGCGGCAAGGACGCCGCCGCATAGCGAGGTGACATTCGCGTGTGATGCAGACGCTCGGGGTGCGCGTCCGTCCAACAGCTTGCTGAAAACTGTCGCCGACAAGGGAGAAGGCAAAAGGCAGAAGGGAGAACCACCAACGAGATCGGCCTGCGCATGGCGCATGCCGCACTGCAGCACGGCATGGACATGAGGCCATACAGGCCGACGCAGGCGAGCAGCAGCGCCACACCACTGGCTGCCGTTGAATCTCGAAATGCGCAGCCTAGTACTCGGCGAACATCTCGTCCACGTGGCAATACAGCCATCGCTCCTCAGGCTCGGCGGATGCGACCACCGGGTGGCCGCTGGTGCGCGCATGCCCGCTGGCGTGCCGGTTCGGCGACGAATCGCAACAGAGTGTGACGCCGCAGGCCTGACACGTTCGAAGATGTACCCACGAATCGCCTGTCGTCGCGCACGCCTCGCATTCGCGGACGCGCGGCGGCTTCACGGTGTCAATCTGAAGGATGTCGCCGCACAGTTCGGCAGTCATGTTTCCCGAGCGAGCAATTCGCTTGCCGCGCTGCGGTACAGCCAGATAGCTCGAGCGATTCTGGTAGCGACGCCATCCGATCAGCTGATGGGGTCGTCATCCGCGCGCGAGCTCACTCAGCAGAGTGACGAGACGGTCAACGTCGTGGGAGCTCGTTGCCACTCCGAGCGAGGCCCGCAGCGCGCCGACGGGCATATCGCCGAGACATCGACGAAACCGCGGGACGACTCCGTGACCTCG
>Ga0307408_100003295_pt1 | contig 11101 bp, 7 predicted proteins | sample 322Cmetagenome_FD_202116 | JGI IMG/M metagenome (GOLD analysis project Ga0307408, IMG submission 202116) | Maize rhizosphere microbial communities from greenhouse at UC Davis, California, United States - 322HYB-C-3 | ecosystem: Host-associated > Plants > Roots > Rhizosphere > Soil | place: USA... | reverse complement strand
CGTTTCCTTCGTTCGCGCCGCGTCGAGCCCTTGCCTGAATCGCCGCTCGGCCTCGCCGGGCTCGAAGTTCCTGATGTTGCCAAGGATCAGGGGAAGGAGCGCGCTCGGACGTTCACTCCACCGCGGTCGCGTGACGTCGATCTCGCCCACGCCACGCATGCCGTATTTGTCGAGCCACGCCTGGATCGCGTCTCTCGATCTCTCTCCGCCGGGAACCGTGGGAAGCTCGTTCAGGAAATCGTCATCTCGGACATTTCGAAGAAACGCCACGACTTCCGGATGTGGACGAATGGCGTCGGCGACGTCCAGGAGCTCGAGACCCATCTCCGACGTGACGTTGTTAGGCACGGATTGCGTGAGTGTGTCGGCCGCACCCTTTTCGCCAATCCACTCCTCCAGGCGATCGTTGAGCCACCACGAGGATGCCATTCCCGCCATGATGACCTGCATGCTTCGCGGGTCGACCGCAACACGCTTCCGCTCTTGCATGTCCGTCACGATGAAGTCGAACACCTCCGTGCCGGATTTCGCGCGGATCTCCCGCGTGAGATGCTCGATCGACGCCCGACCGTGCGCGATCAGCTCGTCGACGATCGCAGGGTCGGTCTCGATCGGGGCGGACCACTCGCCCACCGGCGGACCGGCGTCGGGCGCGCCCGGCACCAGTGGAATGAAGTCACGATCGATGATTGTCTGGAGGGCGTCTCTGATCAGCGGATCGGATTTGCCCAGCGTTGCGAACAGACTCGCACGTCCCGCCGGTGATGCCAACGCTCGAGAGACGTCGACGAAGATTCGCCCACCCGCTTCGTGCATGGGCGCCGCGGCGGTCAACTGCCACACCGAGATGCCGAGCGGCTTGATCGCGTCGGTCATCATCTGCTGATGCCCGGTCGAGACGTAGACATGGTTCTCTCCGTCGGCGACCACGGGTATCGGGAAGAGCGTCGTGATCGGCCTGCTCTGGACGATGAGAAAATCGTCATCGACCAAACACCATTCGATGTCTTGCGGCCGGCCGAAGTGCGCCTCGATCTGTCGACCGAGCTGCGCGAGTCGAATGACTTGGATCTCGGTCAGCGCCGGCTGTTGTTGCCGCTGAGATTCGACGGCCCGTTCCTGCGTTCCACCGGACGGCAACGCCTCGAACGCAAGCTGCTTTGCGGCGATTGTTTTGCCGACGATCTCGGCGTTGCGCACTTTGTAGACGTCCGGGTTCACCAAGCCGGAGACCAGCGCCTCACCGAGGCCGAAGCTGGCGTCGATTGAAACCACTTTTCGGTTCCCCGTCACGGGGTCGGCGGTGAACAGAATTCCCGACGCCTGCGGAAACACCATCTGCTGAACGACCACCGCCATGTGGACTTTGCGGTGGTCGACGCCATTCCGCATGCGATAGGTCACGGCTCGCTCAGTGAAGAGCGATGCCCAGCATCGGCTGATAGCCCCGAGGATCGCCGTACGGCCCGAGATGTTCAGATACGTGTCCTGTTGGCCGGCGAACGACGCCGTCGGCAAATCCTCCGCGGTCGCGCTCGATCGTACGGCGTACGCCGCGTGGTCGCCGAGCCGAGCGAGCGCGTTCGTGGTTGCGTTCGCGATATCGTCGGGGATCGGGATTCTTTCGATGTTCGTCCTGATCTCTTCACTCAACGCGCGGATCGCTTCGTGCTCATCCGGCTTCAGTCGCGACAGCCGTTCGAGCAATTGGTCGATCGACGGCGCTGCCGCCACAACGCGTCGAAATGCGTGAGTCGTCACGCAGAAGCCGGGCGGCACGCGAATACCCTCGATCCGTGAAAGCTCGCCGAGGTTCGCGCCTTTGCCGCCAACGACCGCGCCCTGCGTTTGGTCGATCTCCTGGAAATCCAACACGTACGTTGTCGACATCACGTGCATGCGGTTCCTCTCATCTCCCGGGTTCCGTTGTCTCGGACGGAGGATCCGGCCGAGGGCGCGCACGTTAGGGTGTGCCCCCGGGGTTGTAGCAAGCCCCCCACTGACTTATATCTTCAACGTGGCGAGGAGAGGCTGCTCTGTGTCCTCCCCGAAAAAAAGCAAAGGGCCGACAGTCAGCGACTGTCGGCCCTCGTGTTTATGTCGGCCGCCCAAGCCCTACGCCACGGCGTTCCGGGCAATGACCTCGCGATAGAACGCGGCGCTCAGCTTGGGCGTGCGACGCTGCGTGGCGTAGTCCACATAGTGGAGGCCGAAGCGGTTCCCGTAGCCGTCGGCCCACTCGAAGTTGTCCATCAGGCTCCAGAGGAAGTAGCCCTTCACGGGCACGCCGTCGGCCACGGCGCGCTGGAGCTGACTGAGATAGTTGCGCAGGTACATGATGCGGTCGGTGTCGTACACCTTCCCGTCCGCGGCGGGAACGTCCGACGACGACGTACCGTTCTCCGTGATGTAGATCTCCTTCACGTTCCAGAGTTTCGCCACGTGGTGCGGGCCCCAGTACAACACCTCGGGTCCCATGAACAGCCACGGCGAGATCATGTGCGGGTACGACGGCGGGTTCGGCACGACGGCATAGCCGCTGGGACCCGCGTCGGCGCGGACAAACGTCGGCTGGTAGATGTTGGTGCCGACGAAGTCGAGCGGGCTCGAGATGATCTTCAGGTCATCCGCGCTGACTCGCGGCGCATTGGCGCCCATGCGCGCGACGTACGCATCGGTGTACTTCCCTTCCATGATGACGGTGAGATACTGCGCGTTGATGTCGCGCGTCGCCTTCTCCGCCGCGGCAATGTGCTCCGCGTTCTCGATCACCGGCACGCCCACCGCGAGGTTCTCCGCCAACCCTACCTTGGTGCCCGGTTTGCCGTTGGCGCGGATGGCTTGCACCGCGAGCCCGTGGCCGAGCACCCCGTTATGACGCGCCTGATAGAACCGCGCGGGCGGCAGCTTGATCCCCGGCGCGTGGACGCCGATGTTGTACCCCAACTCCATGAAGGCGCCGAACTCATTGATCGTGAAGATGTGCTTCACGCGATCGGTGAGATGCTGGGCGACGTAGCCGGCGTACTTCCCAAATGCCTCGGATGTCTCGCGCGACTCCCAGCCGCCGCCACGATCCTGGAGCGCTTGCGGCAAATCCCAGTGGTAGAGCGTGGCGAAGGGCTCGATGCCGTTGGCCAACAGCTCGTCCACGAGGCGGTTGTAGAAGTCGAGGCCCTTGGGGTTGGGCGCGCCGCTTCCATTCGGGAACACCCTCGGCCATGCGATCGAGAATCGGTATGCCTTGACGCCGAGCGCTTTCATGAGCTGGACGTCGCCCTTGTAGCGATGGTAGTGATCGTCGGCGACGTCACCGGTGGCGTTATTGGCGACCTTGCCGGGCGTGTGGGAGAAGGTGTCCCAGATGGACGGCAGGCGTCCGTCCTCGGCGACGGCGCCCTCGACCTGATAGGACGCGGTTGCGGTCCCCCAGAGGAAGCCGGTCGGGAACGAGCGCGACGCCTGGGCCGGGAGCGCCGCGGCCTGGGCCGCGTGCGCGGCGAGGGGGACGTTCGAGGCGCCGAGTGCGGCGGCACCCGCGAGTTTGGCGAAGGTGCGACGGGAGAGCTGGTCGGTCATCGGCGGGGCCTGGCAAATTGGGAAAGGCGCGTTTTCGGAAGGCGCGGCGATGGATGAGAAAAGGTTGAGGTTCATGTGGTGAAGGCCATCAGCTGCGCCGGGCCGCGAGCGCCATCGCGAACGCACTCACGGCGAGCTCGGCTTATCTCGCGCCAGCATCGAGTCGAACGCCGCGCGCAACAGAGGCGAGAGCGTCGCTGCGTAACGCACCGCGAGGTGACCGGCATCGGAGAACGTCGCCAGTCCTCCGCGCGCTGCGGCGCACGTGGGACCCCCGCAGATCGCGTCCGACAGATCGAGATACCGCACTCGCGAGTCCCTGTGGGCGACGTCGCGCACCGCTCGTTCGAGCCCTTCCGCGAACGCCGAATCGCGACGGAAGGCACACCGGTCCACGTCATCAACGTGCTCGAACAAACAGGTCGGCACGTCGAAATGTGGCCGCGGCGTGTCGGCCAATAACAGGATCGCGCTGGATCGCGGGAGGCGATCGAGCGTCACTTGCAGTCCCCGCTGCCAGACGGTCGACGTCGGCCGCGCGAATCGAGTCGCTGAGCCACCGCCGCCAAGCTTCCCGTTCGATTCCGGGACATCATACCAATCCGAGCTCGCGAGCACGATCAGCATCGGCTTCATCGCCGAGAGTCGCTCGAACACCGACTCGCGCCAACGGTCGCACTCCACGTACACGCGGTTGGCCGAAGGGATGCGCACGGTCACCGACAACGCCGGGCACGCTGACTTCGTCATTGGGATGATGCGCCATCCACGATCGGCCGCGATCGGCTCGAGCGCGGCGAACCACTGTGCAGCATGCGAATCGCCCATCAACACGACCGTCGTGTCCGCGTTAGGCGGGCCGTAGATACACTTTTCGAGTTTCGGCTCGACCTCGGAGAAGTCCAGATGGCAGTGCTCGCGATGCAGCCTCGTCGGCGTCTCATGTGCCTCGATGACGAAGGCGAACCGCGGGTCGCGCAGCCGGAGACGCGAGTCGCGCAGACTCACCATGCCCGCGACAATCGTCACGACCGCCAGGACGAATGCAGCGGCCAGCCCGCGTCGCGCGCGCCGCAGCCATCGCACGCTGCGAGCGGGCGCTTCAATGGCCACATACGTAAGCTGCGCCAGTGCGAGCGAGACGAGCGGCATGACGATCACCAGGGGAACCGTGTCGGCCCGAACGAGCTTCTCCCAGTAGATGGCAACGGGCCAATGCCAGAGATACCAAGAGTACGACAGTCGGCCGAGCCAGCGCATCACTGGCGTCTCGAGCAGGCGCGTGACCATCGTGCGCCCTCCGCCTCCGCCGGTTTCGACCAGCACAGCGGTGCCGAGGGCTGGCAGCAACGTGACCCAACCCGGGTGCGGCGTCTGCTCGGTCGTCAGAAACCAGGAAGCGAGGAGTGCGGCCAGTCCGGCGATGGCAATCACCTCAGGCGAACGCGACGCCGATCGATTGGCGCGCCGCTTCGTCAGCGCGAGCATCGCACCGACGCCGAATTCCCACGCACGCGCGGGGAGGCCATAGAACGAGATGAGCGGCTTCCACGCGGTCAGAGCCAGGCAGCCCACGAAAGAGGTTGCCGTCACTGCGATGGCGCACATCAGGACGCGACGTCGAAACTGCGCGGTACCGCCGCTCCAGAGCCGGAGCGTCAACAGCAGGCAGAGCGGCGCAAAGACGAGGTAGTACTGTTCCTCGACAGCCAGCGACCAGGTGTGCAGAAACGGGTCTCTGGCCAATGTCTGGTCGAAGTAGTCCGCACCGCGCTTAACGAACAGCAGGTTGGACCAGTACGTCGCGAACGCGATGGCGGACTTCGCGTGGGTCGCCTGCAGGAATGGTGCGTCGAGGCGAGCTGAGAGGAGCAGGGTTGCGAGGCTCACGAGCGTGGCGGCGGGCAGCAGTCGTCGCGCACGCCGCGCCCAGAACTCACTCAGCGAGATCGTCCCGGTCTTCTCGGCCTCGGCGATCAGGATTCCGGTGATGAGGAACCCAGAGAGCACGAAAAAGACATCGACGCCGAGAAAGCCGCCCGGCAACCACCGGACGCCGGCATGAAAGAGGATCACGCCGATGATGGCGACGGCGCGAAGGCCCTCGATGTCGGGGCGAAACGTCCAACCCGCTGCCGAGCCGGGGGGCAACTCCTCGGACCCGGCACCAACCTGAGGTGAGCTGATGCGACCCGGGTTCGCTGAGCCTAACGCCATAGGCTGACTGCGGGCTGACGCTGGCAGCCGAGGACCGAGTCTGGTGCGCCGCAAGCATCACCCGGTTCGCGGAGCGGAGCCCGGGCCTCGAGCAACGCCCTGTCGCATGGATCAAGGGCCGAGCTGATGCCAGAGTCGCGCGCGTAGACGGCGTCCGCGTGGCTGCCCTCGATGTCGAGGTGCATTGCGAGGCGGTCGGCGAGGGCCATCACGTCACGCACCGCCGCCAATTGAGCGAAGGTGTCGCGATCTGGAGGCGGGAGCGCCGCGCGGCGCTGCGCCTCGATCGCACGGAGCATGGCGATCCCGCGGCGAATTACGGTAACACGCTCCTCGGCTGTCACGAAAAGTCCTGTTGAGCACTGACGGGAATCGGCCTGTTCCGTGAACCGGGTCACCACGGCGACTGCTGACACAGCCGCCCCGTGCACGCCTCCGAACTCGGCGATCGGCTGCGTGAGCGCGGCGTCCCCTCGTAACCTAATGAAGCGCCCGTCATTACGCGCCGGGCAACGTGCCGACCTGGTTCGGCGGCGAGCGACGCCGCACAACCCAACTGGCGGAGAGCATCCACTCCGACAACACGCCGACTAGGGTTCATGGGCTAGCTCGCCACCGTCCCGATTCCACCGCGAAGCGCCCCATGGGCCGTCCCGTCTCCCGTTCCAGCCCGAGACAGCGCCGCCACTGCGACCGCACCGCCCCGCGCCATCACGGAAACAGCGGCGGCGCCACCCGCTTCTTCGTTGCCTGCTCGAACGCATACGCCAGCTCGATCAGCTTCGGCTCGCTGCACGCCGTCCCTGTGAACGTCACGTTGAACGGCGACGGCTTCGGCTCGAATCCCGCCGGGAACGCGTTAGGCCCTTGCCCGGGAGGCACGGGCACGAACGCCCACGGCACCGTCACCGACGGATAGCCCGGCCGTGCGCCAATGCCCGCGCTGCTAACGCCGGGGAAGAACAGAGCATCGAGGCTGTTCGCCTTGAGCGCCGCGTCGATGCCGTTCGTGGCCGAAAGACGAATATCCTTCCGGCGATCCGCCTCGTAACGCTCGCGGTCCGCCTGCAGGTTCATCTCGTCCGAGACGTCCAGGTTGGCCTGGCCGTACTTGATGGCGCCCGCGCGTTGATGGGCGATGTTCCACTCGCGGAGCTCCGTCAGCGTCTTCACCGGCGCCTTGTCGCCTAACGACTTGAGCCAGGCATTGAAGTCGCGCTTCATGCCGTACTTGAACGCGATCGAGCAGTCCGCATCCCGACCCTTCGCGTTGTCGAGACCACTGCACGGATTCCAGTTCAGGATGTTCTCGCTCGGGTCGGTCGCCGTGACGCTCGGGATGTCGGCCGGGTCCACGACCACCGCGCCCTGCGCCTTGAGGACCGCGATCGCCTCGTCCATCGCCTTCTTCTGCGCGTCATTCAGGCCGCCGCGCGGCTGCGTGGTCCCGGCAGAACTTTTCTCGTAATAGAATGCCCGCGGGATCCCGATGCGTGCCCCGGCGAGCCCTTTCGGGTTGAGGAACTTCGTGTAATCTCGCCCCGCCGGCGGCGGGCATTTCGTCGTGGCCGAGTCGTTAGGGTCCGGCTTCGCCCCTTCCATCGCGCCAAGCATGATGGCGGCGTCGGAGACCGTGCGCGTCATCGGGCCGGGCGTGTCCTGATCCGCCGTGATCGGGATGACGCCATACCGGCTCACGCGCCCGACCGTCGGCTTGATGCCTACGAGCATGTTCTGGTTCGATGGGCTCAGGATCGACCCCGAGGTCTCCGTTCCGACGTTGCCGAGCCAGAAGCTCACGTTCGTGCCCGTGCCCGAGCTGGAGCCACCCGTGGTGAGCACCGGGCGACCATCGAAGCTGTTCTCCCGCGGGTCGCGCCGCGGGTCCCACGGGTTCATCCCGTAGCCATTGAGCCCGTTGTAATTGCCGGGCATTCCGCTCGCCACCCAGTTCGCCAGCTCGGTGAGCTGGGTCTTCGCGATGATGATCGCGCCGGCGTCCTCCAGGTTTTTCGCGAGCGTGGCCTCGTAGGGCGGGACGAGATCGGCGAACGCGAGCGCGCCCCCGGTCGTCGGCATCGAGGTCGTGTGGATGTTGTCCTTGAGCGCGACCGGGATCCCATGGAGCGGTCCGTGAATCCTGCTGCGCGCACGCTCGCGGTCGAGCGAGTCGGCGATCGCGAGCGCGTTAGGGTTCACGGTGATGATCGCGTTGATCCGGTCTTCGTAGAGCGCGATCCGCGTGAGGTACTGCTGCACGATCTCGTGCGACGTCGTCCGCTTCTGTTCGAGCGCCTTCCGCATGTCGTCGATGCTGCCCTCGACGACCGTGAATGGCTTCGAGGCAGTCGCGCGCTTTGCCTGAGCGTTGACGGGGCGCGCGGTAACGGCAACGCACGCGACGGCGCCGATCAATGCGAATCGGGAAATGGGGGTCGGGTTCACAGGCGTGGCATTCGGAGCGAGAGTCCAGGAACGCATGAACGCGGCGCGAAAAGCTACCGTACCGCCAGCCCCTGCGCGAACCGATCGAGCACCTGCTTCACGCGTTCCTCGGTCGTCCCTGCCACCTCGATGACGTCCGGGATGAACCCCCACGTGTCCTCGACCACGATCTCGCGAAGGGCATCGTCCGCACGTCGTCTGAGTCGGCGGTGCTCGATGGCCGACGGATCGATCCGATCCGGGTCCTCGACCGGGACGAACACAACGAGATCCAGCGTACTCATCGCCTCGGACGCGCGCTCGAACCAGCGCGCGAGCACGTCCGAGAGCGGCCCCGGCGATGCGACGAGGTAGCCGAGATAGTCGGCAGGGCAGCGGTCGAGCAGCAGGTTCGGAGCGTCGTTCGCGATGAGCGTCAGGCACGATCGCTCGAGCAGAAGCTCGAACTCCTCCCGCGATCGTTGTGCCGCGAACGCGTGACCCTCCGCCACGAGCGCGTAGTACGACTCCTCCGCGACGGCATAGCCGGGCAGATTCCGGGCGAGGTCCGCGATCAGCGTGGACTTCCCCGTGCCGTGAGCGCCAGACACTGCGATCCGCACAGGCGTTAGGCGACCGCCAGCTCTTCGCGAGCTGGCGGCGCCTCCGTGTTGCTACGGCAGGAGCTGCGCTGCGGGCTGCATCGCATCGACCTGCTGCATGAGGGACAGCATGTCCCAATTGTTCCACCCCTCGACCAACTTCCCGTCGCGGAGGCGCGTCATCGACATGCCGGTGACGCTCACGCGCTTGCCTGACGCTGCCACACCAAGGTGGTCGCCCGTGTGCGTCATGTTAACCACCCATCGAGCGGCGATCAGCTCGCCGTCATCGACCACCTGCTCGACCTTCACCTCGATGTCCGGAAACGCTCCGCGCAGACGCTCGACGAACGGCCTGAACGCGGCCGGTCCAGTGACGTCGGTGCCGGCCTCTCCGAGGCCGTGCATTACGCCGTCGTCCGCAAGCAGCTCCTCGATCGCGCTGAGACGACCCTTGTTCCAGATCTCCTCGAACCACGTCGTGATGAATGCGACTCGCTCGGCAGACATGCGGCTACCTCCGGTCAAGGTGATGGCGGAGGGATGAATTTGGAGTGCGGCTGGCTATCCGCAACCTCTCTGCGCGCGAACCTGGGCGGCCACGCCGGCGAGAAGCTGGTCGAGGTCTGCGCGCTGCAATACGCGGCCCATGAGGACGACGGCCCTAACGCGGCGAACATTGTCGATGTCCGCGAGCGGATTGGCATCCAGCAGCACGAGATCGGCGGCCATCCCCGGCGCGATCGTGCCTCGCTCGCGCTCCAGCTTGAAGAACGCCGCGGGATTCGTCGTCGCGCTCTGAAGGGCACGACGGGGCGAGACGCCCGCATCGCGCACCATCAAGCGCAACTCGTCGTGCAGGCTCGTTCCGGCGTAGAGCCCAATAGCCCCGCCGACATCCGTCCCGGCCAGAAACCGGACGCCAGCTTTATCGGCAAGTCGCGTGTCCGCAACCTGGCGACGATACAGCTCGTTCCAATCCGTGCTTCCGTCGTCGCCCTTCGCGTTGAGCTCCGTCGCCTCGCGCCAAAGACCGATCGTACGGGCGCTCACGTATTTCCGATTCGCGTCGTGCGTTCCGGCCGAGTCGTCGATCAGAGCGCGATGGGCGGAGTCCGACGTGAGCCAGTTCGCGCGCTCCGTGATTAGTGTCGGCGTGACGAACGTTCCCGTCTTCACGAGCTCCGCGAACGCCCGACGACGGAGGGACACCGAAGCCGTGTCCAGCGCGAGCGTCACCGTCTCAGCGTGCTCGATGCTCGTCATCCCGGAGTCCGCAGCCTCGAGAATCGAGGTCCCGTGCGGCGCGTGACCGGCGAGCGGGAGCCCGCGTCGCTTCGCCTCTTTCGCGACGGCGAGGAACGTGGCGCGGGGCAAATTTCGGAACTTCACGAAATCGACGCCGAGGCGCGCGAGAGAATCCACGACGACCCGAGCGCTGCCCGGTCCGTCGACTCCGAGGCGAGGCCCCCAATGCCAGATGGGATCGCTGGAGGGCGCGAGCCGATAGGCGCGCGAAAGCCAATCCGCGCTCTCGAGGTTCGGCCCCGCGGCCTCGATCAGCGGGCCGACCAACTGCCCGGCGGAAATCTGACGTCGCCACTGGCGGATCTCATCGAGTCGCGCGCCCGCATCGCGCACCGCGGTGACGCCGTTCGCCACGAAGACCGGCAGCGCGCACGCTCCCAGATACGAGAGGTGGACGTGCGAGTCCCAGAGACCCGGGATAAGGTACTTGCCGGTTGCGTCGACGATTCGAGTCTGAGATGGCGGTCGAGTGGCTCGTGACGGTTGCACGCTGACGATGCGCGTGCCGCGTAGAGCTGCACGAGCTCGTCGTCCGACTGCGGGTCGAGCGGGAGCGACACGACGCGATTCACGATGCCGTGGCGACGCGCCTGGAGCTTGAACATGTCGAGCATGGCGCCATAGTCCTGCGCGGCCATCACCGCTTCGTCGCCGGGCTTCCAGTCGTAGCCGCTGATCACCGTGTCGAGCGACTCGGTGGTGTTGCGGGTGATGATGAGCTCCTCGGGCCTGACGCCGGCCATCTTCGCGAGGCGGGTGCGGACGCGCAGCTTGTCGTCGGGCTGGCGCGTGCGCATGTAGTGAGACGCCTGCACGTTGATGCTTCGCACGTGCCCAATGAACGCCTCGAGCACAGGCTCGGCCTGCATACTGTAGTAGCCGTTCTCGAGGTTGATGTACTCGGGCGTGAGCTTGTATTTACCGCGGATCGTGCCCCAGAAGGCTTCGTCCTGGGCGAGCTCCGCGTGCGG